>JAESFZ010000606.1_pt1 | contig 10542 bp, 5 predicted proteins | sample 9269561 | NCBI WGS metagenome assembly JAESFZ01 (sample SAMN14515552, study PRJNA621657) | algae metagenome | isolation source: Tildeniella nuda ZEHNDER 1965/U140 and co-occurring heterotrophs from wet... | place: Switzerland: Stansstaad, Zurih | collected 1965-01-01
GTAGAACCGCTCAACGGCCTGGCGCAGATCGACGACCTGGCGTGCCGTCCGGTTGATCACGTCCTGGATCCGGTCGGGCAGCGCCTCCAGATGGGCACGGAGTTCGTCCAGGCTGAGGCCAGCCGCCGGCAAGATGGTGTCGCCCCAGGCCACTCGGGCGAGCTCCAGAGCGTGATTGATCTGGGCGCGCACCCCGGCGAGCAGCGCCTCAACCTCAGGTTGGTTGACCTCGCCCTTCACATTGATGTAGACCTGCATCTTGCCGGCCAGACCCGGCTCGGCCGCGCCAATGGCGATCGCGTTGAGGTGGCGCAGGATAGTGTCGCGGTTGCCCAGGGCGAGGGCCGGGGCGGGAACCTCGCCGGCGATCATCTCGGCCGGCTTGTCGTAGAAGTACTGGTCGTGCGGGGTGCTGCGAGCGTAGCCGAGCACCAGTCCGACCCGTGTCCGCCGGCCGGCGCGCCCGCCGCGCTGGGCGTAGTTGTCGGGACGCGGCGGCACGTTCCGCATGATCACCGCGTCGAGGCCGCCGACGTCGATGCCCATCTCAAGGGTCGGCGAGCAGGCGAGCAGGTTGAGGGGCGAGTCGGCCAGCGCTGCCTTGAACTGCTGCTCAATCTCCGCGCGGCGGCTGGTCGGAACCTGCGCGGTGTGCTCGGCGGCGGTCAGGGGCACCACGGCGTCGGCCAGAATTCGCTGAACGGTGCGATTAGCCCGCATCTCCTCCATCGGCCAGGAGGCGAGGCGCCCGTGACAGCGCGGGCAGGGCTGGCCGGCGCGGGCCCCGGCCATCGGCAGCGAGCAGACAGCGCAGCGAAGGCGCTCAGTATCCTGGACCCGCTGGAGGTAGATGATATCGGCGTTGACCTGGAGCAGCCGGGCCGACTTCGCGGCGCCGTAGAGCTCCTCGGGCGTGAGGAAGGTCGGCGTCAGGAAGGTGAGCAGCGCCAGCATGAGATCAGGAGTCAGGTCATTCCCGCCGAGCGCCGCCAGCATGCGGGTCGCGATACGCTCCAGGCTGGGGCCGCGCCCGCCCGCACCCGGCTTGCGCCAGGCGTTGTGGTGGATGATGCCAGGTGGGATATCGGTGCGCTCAGCGTACAGCAGCGGCCGGCCCTGGCTATCGAGCGGGTAGCCCTGGGGCGACTTCACGCGCCGCTCCCACTCGGCGGCCCGCAGGTAGCCGGGGAAGCGCAGGTTGCGCTGATCGTAGCGCAGCAGCTCCCGCGAGAGGCAGCCGCGGGTGCGAACCTCATCGAGCAGGCAGCGGCACAGGTAGCTCAGGTTCTCGGAGCTGATGCCAAGTTGGTCGGCAAGCTCGCTCCCACGTGCCTGAACATATCCATCCAGCCCCTGATAGATCACGCGGGCCAGCCCGAGGTTAAAGATCGTCGCGCGGTAGCCGGCGTTCAGCGCCAGCTCATCGAGCAGGGGGGCCTCCTCGTAGGCGTTGATCTGACGGCGCTGCTCGTCGGAGAGCCACTGGTTGGTGCCGAGCTTCTCGGTCAGCGGGCTGTCGTGGTGGCGCGCCGCGGCGTCGGCCAGCAGCTCGACCACCTGGCGCAGCGGAAGGGCATCGCCATCGCTCAGCAGGCGCGACACCCGCCGGCGCATCCGGTCGTAGCGGCCGGCGAAGGTGACAAAGCGCGCCTGGTGCGCGGCGTCCTGGCGGCTGTCGCTGAAGACGAGCAGCCGCTCCTTGCCGTCGTGGCCGGCGTCGCCGCGGTGCATATCGGCCAGCGCCTCGACCATGCCTTCGGCCATTACCTTGACCGCGGCCGAGGTGCCGAGGGCCACGGGGGTGATCACGTTACGGCTGCCCAGCGTAGCCCCGCAGCAGAGGCAGAGAAGACGCCGCGGCCTTTCAGCTGCTTCGGCTGCTTACGGTTGCCCGTCGGGGCAATAGATGCCTCACCATCGTCTTCGTCGAGCTCGCCGACAGTGTCAGGGAAGCGCGCGGGGTCGTAGAGCATCCACTCGGGGCCGTCTGAGCGGACGGCGCTCGGCCGTAGCGGGTTAGCCTCAGGGTCGGCCGGGTCATCGCCGACGAAGCGCAGGTAGTGCGCGCCACAGCTGCGGCACAGGTAGAGCGGGGCGGTCGGGTGGCCACAGTCGGCACAGGTGGCCTCACCCATAGGATAGAGCCGGCCACAGTCGGGGTTGACGCAGCGGTGAAACTGCCAGCCGCCGCGGATGAGCTGGTGGGCGCGCAGGCGCAGCGCCCCAGGGGTGCCCTCCGGCAGAGCCGCGCCGACCAGCAGCGCGGCCTCTACCTCAGCCTGGAACGCGGCGGGCTCGGCATTTGCGCGCGCCGGAACCTCAGCCCGCAGCCGGGCGGCGATCTGCTCCAGCGAGAGCGGCTGGCGCACGAGCAGCCGATTCAAATCCCAGAGCAGCTTGCTGTGCTGAGCGGCGGCGCCAACCGGCGTATCGACGGGGAGGCCGGCGAGCGCGCAGAGGGCCCGCCGCACACCCTCCGCGTCGTTGGGGTCGACGGGCGGGAGCGCCGGAGGGTGCGCGGGGTAGGCCGCGCCGGCGGGCGCGTTTAGCTCCTCCAGTTCCTCGCCGATCACCCGCGTGGCAGCAGGGTTCGCCCCGGTGAGCTTGCCGAAGAAGCCCTGCACTGCCTCGTCGCGCTGGCGGCGGCGCTCCTCGGCGCTGATCGTCTCGTCGGCGATGCTCTTGATCGTCGCGGAGGTGGCCACAGGGACGAGCGCGGGAAAGCGGCGGGGGCGCAGCTCCTCCGGCGGGTTCGGCATCCAGCTCTGGCTCGCTCTTGCCAGGTGGGCGCGCAGGCGCCGCACGAGCAGGGCGATGTTGCTGCCCAGCGTGCCGCGATAGGTGTGAACTTCGTCGAGCACCAAGAAGCGGCAGCGGTGGTTGGCGAAGATCGCGTCGCGGTCGGCCGGGCGCACCAGCAGATACTCCAGCATGACGTAGTTGGTCAGCAGGATGTGCGGGGGCCGCTCGCGCAGCTCGCGCCGGCGCTGCTGGTTGGTGCTGCGGTCGTACTGGGCTACCTCCACCGCGCCGGCCCAGCCCGACTCATCCAGGTAGCCCTTGATCCGCTCGAACTGGTCGTTGGCCAGGGCGTTCATCGGGTAAATCAGGATGGCGGTGAGTCCCGGCTTCCGGTTGAAGGCCGAAGCGTCGGCAATGGCGTTCTGGATGACCGGCAGCAGGAAGGTCTCGGTTTTGCCGGAGCCGGTGCCGGTGGTGACCACAACCGGCTCTGGCTGAGGCTGCAGCAGCGCCTGGATGGCCTCAGACTGATGCTGGTAGGCGTGCTGGCTGCCGGAGCGACGCTGCATCACGCGGGCGAGCCGCGGGTCGAGGCCGAGCTCGTCCCAGCGACGCCCGGCGCGGAAGGGGCGATGGGCCTGGTAGAACGGGTCCTGCGCCAGGAAGCGCGGCTGGCCGAGCGCCGCCTCCAGGGAGGCCTTCAAGGTGGGGTCTTTGGCCCGGAACTCGGTCTGCAGGTAGCTGCGGTACTCATCGGTGACGCGCTGGAGGGCCAGGATCGGGTGCAGCCGGCCGCGCTCGGCGGCCCGTGGCGGCGGCTCCGGAAGGTCGGGGGGCAGCGGTGGGACGAATGGTGCTACCGGCTCATCATCCTCTTCGCCGCGGCGCGCCCGGTGGGCTGGAACGGGCGGGGGAGGGGCGGGGGCACGGCGCGCCTCCACCCAGGCGCTGAGCTGGTCGGCAACAGCGAGATCCAGGGTCGATGCGTCGATCACCTCGGCGAAGGCCTCGAAGGTCCAGTCGGCGGGGGCGGCCGCGAAGAGCGCGTCGAGCTGCGCCTGGGAGATCGTGGCGACCCCCGACCAGTCCAGGGTAAAGACGCGCTGGGCGATCGAGGGGCTGAGGGCGCGCAGCGCGGCCTCGCCCTGGGGGAAGATGTCGACGAGGCGCAGTTGGACGCTCATAGTGGCTCTTGGCTATGTGTTGGCAAGATGATCACGCACCGCTTCCGACCACGGTCCTGCGCCAGAGCGGGGCGTCTAGCCCCTCGACAAAGGACGAGGGCGCGTCTGCCGCGGCGCACACGAGCAGGGCGCGCATCGCCCGCGAGCAGCCGACGTAGAAGAGCCGGCGCTGCTGGTCGAGCAGCACTGCCTGCTCCTCCTCCGGCAGATGCTGCACGTCGTGTGGGAGGTGGCCGGCCTCAAGCCGCGCGACCGCCACCATCGGGAACTCCAGCCCCTTCGCCGAGTGGAGCGTAAGCACCTTGACCACGGGCTTGCGCAGGTCGATCTGCTTGCCGCTCATAAACTCGGCCGGCACGCCCCGCTGACTTAGGCGGGCGGCGATCCGCTGGCCGAGCGCCTGGCTGTGGCAGAGCACGGCGCCGGCGTGAATGGGCAGACGCAGCTCGCGCGCGGCCGTCGCAAAGAAGTCACGAATCGCGTCTGCCTCATCGCCACCGCCGGGGGCGAGCAGAAGCGTGGGGGCTGGCCCCTGGTAGGCCGCGGGCTCCTGGGCGACGCTCTCATCGTCGCCGGCGCCTGTGCCCTGGAGGATCGCGGCGCAGGCGGCGGTGATCTGGGCGGTGTTGCGGTAGTTGCGCCGCAGCAGGGCGGTGCGCCCGCGCATGCTCAAATCGCCGTGGATCTGCTTCCAGCTGAAGCCGCGCTGGTAGAGCGACTGCGAGGCATCCGCCGTGAGGTACAGGCCCTGCAGCGACTCGACCGAGGCAAGTAGAAAGCGCAGGGCGACCGGCGAGAGATCCTGGGCCTCGTCGATAATGACCGCCTTGAACGGCTTCTGCTCCTGGGCGAGCGCGAGCTGCAGCGCCTGGCGGCGCACGCGCTCCCAGGTGGTGAGGCCCTGGCGGTCGAGCCCGGCGCTCCAGCCCTCGTAGATAGCCCAGATCGCCTCGCGAATATTTGCGCGCAGGGGCACCCCGCGGCCGCGGCGCTCCAGGGCCAGGTACTCCTCGCGGGTCGCCACGCCGCGGGCGTCGATCACGTCGCGGAACTCTTCGAGCAGGTAGCCCTCGCCGAGCCGGGCGAGCACCTCCTGGCGTACCTTGCGGTCGAAGGCGTTAGCGGCCGGAATCTCCACGGCGGTCAGCGCCTGGCGCAGCGCAGCCTCAATCTGGCCGTCGGTGGCGAACCGCGGTGCGCCCAGATTCTTAGCGTACAGTCGGAAGATCACCGAGTCGACGGTGTTCACCTCGACCCCGTGGTCGGCCGGAGGCGCGCCGAGTAGCCGCTCCAGTAGCTGCTCCGAGTAGCTGACGAGGGCTTTCGTGTAGGTGGTGAAGAGCAGCGGCGTGCGGCCGGCCTCGACCAGATGCTTCACCCGATACAGGGCCAGGATCGACTTGCCGGTGCCGGGCCCACCCTTCACCAGTGCCGGCCCCTCCAGCGCCGTTTCCAGCATACGCTGCTGGTCGGCGTCGAGCTTGAGCAGGAAGGCCGTCAGCTCGCCCTCGATGAAGCGATCGAGATCCTCGGGCTCGGGCAGCACATACTCGGGCTGGCGCTCGATCTCGTCAATCGCCCGCGGGAACAGAATGTCGCAAACGCGGTCGAACATCGTCACCGGCAGGTCGGCCAGGAGCAGGTCGTCCTCGGTGGCGGCGGCGAGTAGCGCCGGCCAGTGCGCCGGCGGGATCTGCCACTGGCGCAGCAGCTCCTCGGTGATCGTCACGGGGAGCGGGCGCGGCTCAGTGGCCGCAGTTGCGCCAGGCTGCTCGGGGGCGAGCAGGAGCGCATCGGCTATATCGTCAGGGGTGAGCGTCTCGGCCGAGGTCGTCGATGGTTCTGCGACGACATAGCTCGCGCCCTCCTCGGCGATGCGCGACTCCACAAGCTCGGCCGCGAGCAGGTCGGCAGGCGGCGGCCCCTCCGGCGCGGCAAAGGCCGGCACCTCGCTGGCGTAGGTGTTGCCGTCGCGCTTGCGGATGCAGAGCAGCTTGACCCAGCCGCTCCCGAAGCTGTAGAAGATGCGGTGGTAACCGACGCGGATGCGGTAGACCGGCGGTTTGCGATTGTCAATCTTCTTCGCGTCGCCCCGTGCCGAGATCGGGTCGCTCTCCAGCACACGAATCTTCTGGGTGATCTGCTTGCTCACCTGCTCGGGCAGGCCGAGCAGCTCATTGAGAAAGGTGGGGGCGAACGTCAGGTTCCACCTGGTCATTGGGGCCTCGTGGTGCGCGCCGGAGTTCGTTCCGAGCCTGGAGCTATCCGTGAGCCGGCGTGAGCTCAAGGATGACCGTTGCAGCGCCGGCACTACCCGCGCTGCTGGCAGTATAGACTCGACGGTAGGCAAATGGCAGGGGCGTCTTCCTGCGCCGGTGCTGGATGTGATCGGCGAAGTCGGCCGAGACCACAAGGAAGCGCCGGCAGCCGGCGGGGCGCTCGCCGACCACCTCTGTATCGCCGGGCAGGACTCCCAGGCTAATTACGTCCTTGCGCTCTTTACCGTTGCTGTCGGCCCTCCCCGAAACGTCCGACACCTCGAAACGGGCGCGAATGCGACCGGCGGCATCGGCGAGCACAAGGTCGTTATCATCCGGGTCGGGGTCGCTGCTCGTCGTCGGGTGACACCGATGGACGTGGAGCTCGCGCAGATCCGGCTGGCTCTCCACCCAGGCGAGCGCGTCGAGCAGCCGCTCCAGCGTGGCGCACTGGTTGATCACCTCGCCGAGGTTATGCCGGCCGGCGGCCGTCACGAGCAGCGGCCGCTCACCGTCGAGCAGCACAGCCACGCGTTTCATCCGCCGGCCCCAGATGGCAAGGTCACCGTCGTGGGTGAGCTCCTCCAGCGCCGCTATTCCTCGCTTGACGAGGTACTGGTGCGCCGCCTGCAGCAAGGCGGTAGCCTGGGGGAGGTCGGTCACTGCAGGGGGCTTGTGCAGCGGGCGCACCAGGTGGGTCACGCGACCTCCTCAGTGACCGCCAGGATCTCGCGCTCGACGTAGGCGCAGAGCTCGACGGCGTCGGTGAAGAAGCGGTAGCCGGCCCGGTTGAGCAGCTCCTCCACCTCAGCGCCCTCGTTGATGACAAGTGCGACGGGCTGGGTGAGCCCCTCCTGCAGGCCGCGCGGCCAGGCGAGGTCGATCACCGCCAGGGGCGCGCCTGTCTCCGGGTTGACTAGCTCGAAGAGCGCCTCACCGCGAGGCAGGCCCTGGGCGATCACCCACTCGTTGCACTCCTGGATCCGCTGGAGCTCCTCGGCGTCGGCGCTGCCGGGGAGCATAGGCGGCGGCGCGCTCTCGCGCTCCAGGGCCGGCTCGGCCACCGGCTCGGCAACCTGGGGCTTCGCGCCGATCAGGCTGTCGAGGAAGGAGTTGGCGGCGGCCGCGAGGAGCTCGCGCCGGGCGGCGAGGAAGTCGCGGTAGCGCTCGACCTTCCACAGCTCGCGGTCCATCGGCACCCACTGCGAGGCCAGGGCGCCGGGGAAGCGCTCCTCAACCTTGGCGAAGTACTCGGCGGGGTCGCGGTCGCTGATCTCCAGGTTGGCGGCCTGCGTGAGGAAGCAGAAGTTGGCGATCGCGTTCACCTCGACGCGGTTGTAGCCGTGCTTGTAGAGCCGGGCCTTGGGGAAGATGTGGTGCACTTGCAGGCCACTGGTCTTGCCGAGCATGTTGGCGTTCAGATCCAGCCCGCCGTTACCCCAGTCGCGGGCCTTGAGCACGCGGGTGAGCAGGTAGAGCATCGGGTAGAACCGGGCGCCCATGCTGTTGCCGCCGAAGTCGTCGGGGCGCACGCGCAGGTCGCCGCGCACCAGGCGCAGCTGAGCGATCAGGCCGTCGATCGGGTTGCCGCCCTGCTCGCCGGCCGCCTCGGCGGCGCGCAAGTCCTGAGTGATTGCCGACTCGGTCGAGCCGGCGTAGCGGCCCCAGAGCAGCGTGTGGATGTACCAGTAGAGCAGCTTGTTCTGCTCGGTGATGTCGTGGGTCTTACCGCCGCGGGAGACAAGGTAGCGGCTCATCACCGGGAAGGAGTAGCGGCTGCCAAGCACCTGGTCGTGGTCGAGGCCGAGCCGCGACGAGATGGTGTTGAGCATCAGGTCGCAGGCCTTCTCGGCCTGGAGCAGCCCGTCGCGGAAGGTGGCCGTCGGCACATCGGCGAGGTTGGAGAAGAGCGCCTGCCCGGTGGTGATGGTGGTGATATTGCGCAGCAGCCAGTCGAGGTCGAAGTAGAAGCCGGCCTGCTGCCACTTCTTGAGCCGCACGCGCAGCTCCTCACGGGCCTCGGGCCAGTCGGCGCAGATCTTCGCCAGGGCGAGGTCGCCCTTCGAGAGCTTGGTGCCGCCGCTGTTGACCCGGTTGAAGATGTCGACGACGACATCGATATTCTTGTCGTCGCCCGTGACCGTCTCAATATGCAGGTCGATCGCCTGGATGCCGTGCACGGTGTTCAACCGGCCGATATAGGTGCCGAGCATCGCCGGGTCGGCGCCCTGGAAGCGCGTGATGAAGGGGCTGATGCTCTGCTGCATGAGCTCGGTCACGCTGACCCAGAGCGGGTTATCCTTCATCTCCAGCTGCTGGTAGAACTTGAAGGTCTCCGTCTCGACGTTGAAGTAGAGGTTGAGGAAGGCCTCGGGATTGCCCTGGAAGAAGGCCGGCGCCTTGCCGCGGATGACCCCGTAGAGCGAGGTGACGCGCTGCTGGCCGTCGAGGATGAGGTCGACGTAGCCGGGCTGGAGGCTGCCGTTGCCGCGGGCGTGGGCGCCCTCCGTGCGGGTCTTCCAGATCAGCAGGCCCCCCACCGGGTAGCGGCGGTAGAGCGAGGCCATCAGCTCGCGAACCTGATCGCGGTTCCAGACATAGCCGCGCTGAAACTCGGGTAGGGCCATAGCGCCAAGGTCGATCTGGGCAAGGATGTTGCCGATCTGCACTGGAGAGCTCCTGGATCGAGGCACAGTCACGCGGGCAGTGGTGAGAGGGGAGGCGGCGTGAGGGTGCGATGTGAGGTGCGAGTATCCCGTGAGGGAAATCTATGCGAGGATTATGCAATTCAGTGCTTACAGCGCCATTACAGCCCTCGTATCTATAGTGGCGAATTTGTCAGCGCGGGCGGTGTGACAGGCAGAGCTTCCTAGCTATTCCTCGGCTCCGCCCGCGAGCAGCTCAGCGAACACATCGGTGAGCCGTGGCAGGTCGCCGTCGACAAACCCCTGCCAGCGCTCGAGCACCAGCGGCTCGCGTTGCTCCTGCGGCAGCTGGTACTCGTCGGCGCGCAGGAGCGTATGCTCGTAGAGCACATCCCAGCGCTCGTTATAGGCGAAGGGCCTGAACGGCTCGCCATACTCGGCGGCGTGCTCGTAGAGCCGACCCCAGGGCGTGCGCGGCACCCGCTCCAGGTAGAGACGAACCACCGCGCGCTGCTGCTTGGAGAGCCGCTCGGCCACGAAGAAGAGCAGCCACTCGTGGTACTCGGCCTGCTTCGCCTGAAGGCCGTTAAGCTGGAGCCAGCTCTGCGGGACGGCGCTGATCTCGCCGAAGTCAGGTCGATCTCGGAATACGTACAGCGAAGGCTCAGAGAGGCAGCGGCGCAGCAGCTCGTGAAGCTGGGCATCCGGGTCGGGCTGGTTGGCGAGCAGCAGCTTGAGCGCACGCGGGTGCTCGCGGAAGATGCGGTGGCAGAGCGCTCTCACCTCGTCGTTTTCGCCCACGAAATCCCTCCTGAGAAGCTGCACGTAGTGGCCCAGCAGGTCGCGCGTTTCGGGCAGCAGCGCAAGCTGAGCATTGGTGAGAAACCCTTCGCAAATTGCGCACACTTCCTTGTAGTTCACGGCGGTGTAGCGCGAATCGGAGGGCTGAGAGCCGGCGATGCTCAGGAAGATTCCCGTGAGGGCGAGGTGCCCGAAGCGCTGCTGAATGGCCTGCCAATACCGGCTGAGCTGGTCGCCATGCTCGCCGCTGCGGATCTTGTTCTCGATGATTAGGGCGCGGCAGGCATCGTAGTCGACGAGTAGCAGGTCGATACGGCCACGTCCGGCGCTGTCAGAGAAGGGCCACTCTCGGTAGACGATAAATCCCTTGCCTTCCCAGCGCTGAGCCTCGCCAAGTGCAGCGGCTGTGAACGTCCGGGCGAAGACGTCACCAAGGCCATGCTCGCGACGCGGGTCGAGCAGGAAGCTGAGCAGCCGGGTATGCACCTCCTCGCGGTGCCCGAGGCTCGCCACATCGAAGAGGTTGAACGACGGTACTGCAGCAGCGATAACCCGTAGCTGGGCAAACTCATCGCTCGCCAGGAGCGCCTCCAGCGCACGGATATCTTCTTCTTGAGATGTCACAGTCTGTCTTCCTGGCTGAGCGATTGGCGAGGTCAGGGTGTGAGCTCGACGAGCAGCGCAGCGTGATCCGACGGCCAGGAGTCCGGCTCATGAAGCAGCTCACAGTGGCCAACTGTCGGGGCCAGTTTCGGACTGACAAAGCCGTGGTCGATGCGAAAACCGGTTCGCCCACCACGCGTGTTCCAGTAGGAGTAGCGGCGTTCATCGCTGTGGAGCAGACGGAATGCGTCAGCCCAGCCGGCGTTTGCCATCCCCCGCATAAACGCATCTTCCCGACGGTCGAAGTAG
>JAESFZ010000607.1_pt1 | contig 10539 bp, 11 predicted proteins | sample 9269561 | NCBI WGS metagenome assembly JAESFZ01 (sample SAMN14515552, study PRJNA621657) | algae metagenome | isolation source: Tildeniella nuda ZEHNDER 1965/U140 and co-occurring heterotrophs from wet... | place: Switzerland: Stansstaad, Zurih | collected 1965-01-01
CGCTCAAGTGAGATAGTCATGCCCGTTTCCGACGCCATGGTGCGGCAGCCAAAGCGCTGACCCGCGGACAGAAGCACGAAGCCCGGACACGCAACCCTGTTGACCGCAATTACAGAAGCTTGTCGAATGGGCCGGACATCTCCCCCGCAAGGGGGGAGATTGGCCGGCCGCTTTGGTTTCGCCAATCGCCAGCGTTGCCGAAGAAACACGGAGAGTGGAACTGCCAATCTCCCCCCTTGCGGGGGAGATGTCCGGCAGGACAGAGGGGGGTGCGAAGAAGCGAAAATCGACGAACCATTCTCACCCCCTCCCGCCGATCGGCGGCGTGTCGACCATGCCGGCCAGCACTTCCGCGACGTGCCGCACCTCGACGCTCGAGCCCTCGCGCTTCAGCTTGCCGGCCATGTTCATCAGGCAGCCGAGGTCGCCGGCCAGCAGGGTGCGCGCACCCGAAGCGCGGATTGAGTCGGTCTTGCGCGCGACGATGGCGTTGGAGATGTCCGGATATTTCACGCAGAACGTGCCGCCGAAGCCGCAGCACACGTCGGCGTCGTGCATCTCGATCAGCTCCAGCCCTTCGACCGACCTCAGCAGCGCCCGCGGCTGCCGGCTGATGCCGAGCTCGCGCAGGCCGGAGCAGGAATCGTGATAGGTCACCGCCTCGCCGACGCTGGCCGCCACGCTCTCCACCGCCAGCACGTCGACCAGGAAGCTCACCAGCTCGAACACCTTCGCCGAAAACGCCTCGGCGCGGCCCTGCCATTCGGCGTCGCCGGCAAACAGCGCCGGATAGTGCTTCCTCAGCATGCCGGCGCAGGAGCCCGACGGCGCCACCACGTAGTCGAATCCCTCGAAGGCGCGGATGGTGTTTTCGGCGATGGCGCGCGCATCCGCCCGGTCGCCGGAATTGTAGGCCGGCTGGCCGCAGCAGGTCTGGGCGCGCGGCACCTCGACCGTGCAGCCGGCATCCTCCATCAGCCGGATCGCCGCGAAGCCGACCGATGGGCGGAACAGGTCGACCAGGCAGGTCACGAACAGCCCGACGCGCGGGCCCGGTTCTGGCAGGGGAAGTTCGAGCTGGGTCATCGAGAGGCCTGGCTGGGGTGGGTCACGGTGTCTCTGGCTCAGCTGCTCGTCGAAGCAGCGGAGTGAGATGACGTTGGCACTCTGTCGCACCCCCCTCTGTCCTGCCGGACATCTCCCCCGCAAGGGGGGAGATTGGGACTGCCGCATTGGTGTTGCCAATCGTTAGGCTTGGAGAAGCGTTGCCGAAGCTGCCAATCTCCCCCCTTGCGGGGGAGATGTCCGGCAGGACAGAGGGGGGTGCGAAGAAGCGAAGCCTGCCAGAAGCCGACTCGTACCTCACGGAATCGCCCCCCATCATCCCGCCTTCCGCCGCTCGGCATCCAGCCGCTGCCGCAGCCTGAGCTTGGACACGCGCTGCCAGTCGCCGCTGCGCTCGGCCTCCGCCATCGCCAGCTCGACGAAGCTGATGTGGTCCATCGCCGCCTTGCGCGCCGCCGCCGGGTCGCCGCCGGTGACCGCCGCGTGGATGGCGCGGTGCTGCGCCAGCAGTTTTTCACGCGCGTCGGCAAGCGTGAAGACGATCAGCCGGTTCTGGAAGACACCGTCCGACAGGAGCCGTAGCAGGAGCGCAGCGTGTGCAGCAGCACGATGTTGTGCGCGCATTCGCCGATCGCATTGTGGAACTCGACGTCGATCTCCGCCTCTTCCGCAAAGTCGCCGCGCCGGTGTGCGTCCTCCATGCGCTCGATGATGCGCCGAAGCAGGGCGCGGTCGTCGTCGGTGACGCGGCGCGCCGCATATTCGGCCGCCATGCCCTCCATCTCGCGGCGGTATTCGAGATAGTCGGCCTTGGCCTTGGCATGGCTGACGATCAGCTCGGCCACCGGCCTGGCGAACACCTGGCCGACGACGTCGGCCACATGCGTGCCGCCGCCGTGCCGCGTCGTGATCAGCCCGCGCCCCTCCACCGCCTTCAACGCGTCGCGCAGGATCGGCCGCGACACGTCGAACTGGCGCGCCAGCTCGCGCTCGCCGGGCAGCCGGTCGCCGGGCCGCAGCACGCCTTCGAGGATCAGCGTCTCGACCTGCTGCACCACCTCGTCGGCGGTGCGCGAATGTTCTATGCGGGAAAAGATCTCGCCCACGCCAAAGCCCGGTGCCAGGAACCGCGGCGACAATAAAGGCAAGCCGTCCAACTGGTCAAACAAATTATCCACTTGTCCATTTCGGCGAGCGGGCCGGGCTTCCGCGGCCGGCCTCGGCGGCCGGGCGGCGGCGACCCCTCGCATGTCCTCGTCCGCACCGCGAAAACGGCGACGGCGGTGCCGCCACGGCCTGGGGCGGCGGGGTTTTGCCGCCGCCGCCGGCGTTGTGGACAAATTCCTGCTCCATGGACGCCTGTTTTTCGGCAGGGCCATTGTTCGGCAACCGTTTTTTGGTGGCGGCATCGGGCCGTTGGCGAAAACATGTCCCCTCCCGCCATGGCGTGGCGCGAATCGCGGCGCGGCAAAGTCCCGCATTGGCTAGACCCTTCCGCAAGGTCATAAGGGTATGTTGCAGGGGACAAGACCGTGAGCGCCGAGCCGTCGAGACTCGACTTTTCCGCCTCCCTGACCGGCACGGTCATGGGCTTTCCCGCGCATGAGGGCCGTCCCGGCGCCATCGGCGAGGTGCATGCCCGCCCGCATCCGCTGATCGAGGCGCCGCGCGTGCTGGTGCAGCTCTCCTTCATGACCGACGGCGGCTCGGCCGTCGACCATGCCGTGCTGGCCGAGCTGTCGCGCCGCCTCGGCATCGCCGCCCCCGACCGGCAGGCCCGCCACCATGCGATGAAATGGGGCAAGGGCACGCTGCGCTGGGAGCGCCACACCGAATTCTCCACCTATCTGTGGGAGGGCCCGCTCGGCGCGGCGAAGGGCCGCAAGGCCGAGGATTCGCCCTTCGGCAACGGCTTTTCGGCGCCCGGCACGGTGATCTCCGGCATCCGCCTGGAGATGCGCGAATGGACGCCGGAGAGCGAGCCGCTGATCGCCGGCTTCGACATGGAAAGCCTGTGCCATTCGCTGGTCGAGAACGGTCTTGCCGCCATCGCCACCGATTTCCGCCAGGACGGCGACGGGCTCACCCGCATCCTCGTGCTCGACCGCGGCCTGTCGGCCTCGCGCCGCGGCGCGCTGGCGCAGCGCCTGATCGAGATCGAGACCTATCGCACCCTCGCCATGCTCGGCCTGCCGCTGGCGCAGTCGCTGTCCGGGCGGCTTCGCCGCATCGAGGACCGGCTGGCCGAGATCACCGGCGCCATGCGCGCCGGCGGCCGCGGCGGCGGCCAGGAACTGCTCGCGGAACTCACCGAGCTCGCCGCCGAGCTGGAGGCCGACGCCGCCGCCAGCCTCTACCGCTTCGGCGCCAGCCGCGCCTATGACGGCATCGTCGAGGAGCGGCTGGCCGCGCTCGGCGAGGAGGCGGTGCCGGGCCACGACACCTGGGCCGGCTTCCTGCAGCGCCGCGTCGCGCCGGCCATGCGCACCTGCCGCTCGGTCGAGGAGCGCCAGGCCAATCTGTCGCGCAAGCTCACCCGCGCCACCACGCTCTTGCGCACCTGGGTCGACGTCGAGGTCGAGAAGCAGAACCGCGACCTGCTCGCCTCGATGAACAACCGCGCAAAGCTGCAGCTGCGCCTGCAGCAGACGGTCGAGGGCCTGTCGGTCGCCGCCGTCTCCTATTACGTCGTCGGTCTGGTCGGCTACCTCGCCAAGGGCATCACCGTCTTCGGCATCAGCCTCAAGCCCGAGCTGGTCACGGCCCTTTCCGTCCCCGTCGCCATCCTCGCCGTCTGGTGGGGCGTCCGCCGCATCCGCCGGACGCATAGCGAGCGGGAGCGCGCCGCGTCGAGTTGAGGACGCCCTCGGGCTTGGTGCCCGCGGACCGGCTAAGACATTGAAATCGCAAGGCCAATGCGGTTTCGCGACCATGTGACGGAAGTTTGCGTCGAGCCCGGCTTGCGATGCCTTCGGCCAACTGGTAAATGCTTTTTACCAGTAGATCCAAGGGCAGAGCCATGTCCGGACTAGCCATGCCGAAGCCGGATGCCGCGACGCTGTCGCGGCGCGCCGAGATCGTCGCCGACCTGGCGCGCATCGTGCCGGGCGAGGGCGTGGTCGACGCCGTCAACGAGATGCGCGCCTTCGAGAGCGACGGGCTCACCGCCTACCGCCAGCTTCCGCTGGTCGTGGTGCTGCCGGAAACCACGGCGCAGGTGTCGAAGATCCTGAAATATTGCGACGAGCGCGGCATCCGCGTCGTGCCGCGCGGCTCCGGCACTTCGCTTTCGGGCGGCGCCCTGCCGCTGGAAGACGCCGTGCTGCTGGTGATGAGCCGCTTCAACGCCATCCTCGACATCGACTTCATGAACCGCTGCGTGGTGGCGCAGCCGGGCGTCACCAATCTCGGCATCACCCGCGCCGTCGAGGAGGACGGTTTCTACTACGCCCCCGACCCTTCCTCGCAGATCGCCTGCTCCATCGGCGGCAATGTCGCGGAAAATTCCGGCGGCGTGCACTGCCTGAAATACGGGCTCACCGCCAACAACGTGCTCGGCGTCGAGATGGTGCTGATGAACGGTGAGGTGGTGCGCCTCGGCGGCAAGCACCTCGACGCGGAGGGTTACGACCTGCTCGGCATCATGACCGGCTCGGAGGGGCTGCTCGGCGTCGTCACCGAGGTCACGGTGCGTATCCTCAGGAAGCCGGAGACGGCGCGCGCCCTGCTTATCGGCTTCCCAACCAGCGAGCAGGGCGGGCAGTGCGTCGCCGACATCATCGGCGCCGGCATCATCCCGGGCGGCATGGAGATGATGGATCGGCCGGCGATCCATGCGGCCGAGGATTTCGTCCAGGCCGGCTATCCGCTCGAGTGCGAGGCGCTGCTGATCGTCGAACTCGACGGTCCGGGCGTCGAGGTCGATCACCTGATCGGCCTTGTCGAGGCGATCGCGCTGCGCAACGGCTCGACCACCTGCCGCATCTCCACCTCGGAGGAGGAGCGCCTGCGCTTCTGGGCCGGCCGCAAGGCGGCTTTCCCGGCTGTCGGCCGCATCTCGCCCGACTACTACTGCATGGACGGCACCATCCCGCGCAAGGAACTGCCGCGCGTGCTTGCCGGCATGCGCGAGCTGTCGCAACAGTACGGCCTGCGCGTCGCCAACGTCTTCCACGCCGGCGACGGCAATCTGCATCCGCTCATCCTCTACGACGCCAACCTGCCCGGCGAGCTTGAGAAGGCCGAGGCCTTCGGCGCCGACATATTGCGGCTGTGCGTCAAGGTCGGCGGCGTCCTCACCGGCGAGCATGGCGTCGGCGTGGAGAAGCGCGACCTGATGCCGGAAATGTTCTCGCAGGCCGATCTCGACCAGCAGATGCGGGTCAAATGCGCCTTCGACCCCAACCACCTGCTCAATCCGGGAAAGGTGTTTCCGCAGCTCCGCCGCTGCGCCGAGCTCGGCCGCATGCACATCCATGCGGGAAAAATGCCGTTTCCGGACATTCCGCGGTTTTGAGGTTGAAATGCGTGCGCTCCTTCGCACCCCCCTCTGGCCTGCCGGCCATCTCCCCCGCAAGGGGGGAGATCAGCAGCTTCGGGCTCGCCGCTTCTCCTTCAACGTTGCTGGTTGGCGAAAGCCGTGCGTCCGTCTGATCTCCCCCCTTGCGGGGGAGATGGCCGGCAGGCCAGAGGGGGGTGCTCCGCGCCTCGGCCCCTCTGCGAGGCCCTGAGCGATGCTCTTCAAGCAGGCCATCCTCGACGGTATCGCGGCAGGCATTGTCACGCTCGCCTTCCGCCGCTGGAAGCGGCCGACGGTGAAGGCCGGCGGGCGGCTGCGCACGGCGGCCGGCGTGGTCAGGATCGGCGCGATCGAGCCTTGCGATCCAGCCGGGCTGACCGAGGCGGATGCCGCCGCCGCGGGCTTCCCCTCGCTGGCGGCGCTGCGCGAGATGCTCGGACCCGACAATGGCGACCCTGTCTACCGCATCGTGCTGGACGGCCTCGAGCCGGACGAGCGTGTGGCGAAGCGTGAGAATGCGGAACTTTCGGACGCCGAGTGGCGCGACCTCCGCGCCCGCTTCGACCGCTGGGAGAAGACGGCCCCTGGCTATTTTCCGTCGATCCTGCGGGTGATCGGCGAGCGTCCGGCCGTCCCGGCCGCCGACCTCGCAGCAACCCTCGGCGTCGAAAAGCCGAAGTTCAAGCAGGACGTGCGAAAACTGAAGGAACTCGGCCTGACCGAGAGCCTCGACGTCGGCTACCGCCTGTCGCCGAGGGGCGAGGCGGTGCGGAAGCGGTTGGGGGAGACGTGATGACCGCGCAGAACCCTGGTTCCTCGCCCCCACGAAGTGGGGGAGAGGTGTCGAGGGCGAAGCCCGAGACGGAGAGGGGGGCTGCGACGCCGAGCCGCCGCTCGGCCGAAAAACTCGCCCGCGCGCGTGAGCTCCGCCACGGCGACAACATGGCGGAAGCCATGCTTTGGAATGAGTTGAAGGCAAAGCAGCTCGGTGGCTACAAGTTCGTCCGGCAAATGCCGTTGGGTCCATACTTTGCCGACTTCGACTGTCGGTCTGCCAGGCTTGTCGTCGAACTCGACGGCAGCCAGCACGCCGACGATAAACGCGATCGCCGCCGCGATGCGTTCATGCGCACTCAGGGCTATTCCGTTCTGCGTTTCTGGAGTTCGGATGCAGTGAAAGACACCGGGAGTGTTTGCGAGACGATTCTGGCCGCGCTCGACGGAAGGCTGAGCGAAGACGTTGTTGCGAGCGATCTGCGGTATGTGTTCGCGCGCCGGAATCCGAGAGGCGTCGGTGGTGAGTGATCTGATGCCCCCCTCTGCGCCTCGCTGCGCTCGGCACCTCTCCCTCGCTTCGCGGGGGCGAGGAACCCAGGATTTTAGCCGTCCATGACCACCTTCACCCCCACCTCCGCCGAGGAAGTCCTGTCCGCCGTCCAGTGGGCCGTGTCCGAAAGCGCGCCGCTGGAAATCCTCGGCCATGGCTCCAAGCGCGGCATCGGCCGGCCGCCGCAGACCGGGCACGCGCTCGACCTGTCGAGCCTGACCGGCGTCACCCTCTACGAGCCCGAGGAACTGGTGCTGTCGGCCAGGGCCGGCACGCCGCTTGCCGAGATCGAAACACTGCTCGCCCAGAACGGCCAGGAGCTTGCGTTCGAGCCGATGGACTATGGCCCGCTTTTGGGTGGCCAACAGGGCAGGGGGACGATCGGCGGCGCGCTCTGCGCCAACCTGTCCGGGCCGCGTCGCATAAAAGCCGGCGCGGCGCGCGATCACATCCTCGGCATAGCCGCCGTCTCGGGCCGCGGCGAGGCTTTCAAGGCGGGCGGGCGGGTCGTCAAGAACGTCACCGGCTACGACCTGTCGAAGGCGATGGCCGGCTCGTGGGGCACGCTCGCCGCCGTCACCGACGTCACCTTCAAGGTGCTGCCGGGGGCGGAGACCGAGACGACCCTGGTTCTGTCGGGCCTGCTCGACGACGCCGCGGTCGCCGCCATGGCGGTCGCCATGGGCTCGTCGGCGGAGGTTTCCGGCGCCGCGCACCTGCCGGAAACGGCCTCGGCGCGCATCGACGGCCTGCCGAAGGGTGCGGCGACCGTGCTGCGCGTCGAAGGTTTTGGCCCGTCCGTCGCCTACCGCATCGACCACCTGAAGCAGGCGTTCGGGCTGGACGCGGAGGCCGTGACGATTTCGGCGGAGGCGTCGAAGCGTCTGTGGCGCGCCATCCGTGATTGCGCGCCCTTCGCCGACGGCACGGAAAAGCCGGTCTGGCGCGTCTCGATGGCGCCGAGCGGGGCGCACAGGCTCGTCATGGCGCTGCGCATGCAGACGGCGGTCGACGCCTTCTACGACTGGGCCGGCGGGCTCGCCTGGCTGCGCATGGAACACGAGCCGGAAGCCGAACTGCTGCGCGGGCTGGTCAAAAAACTCGGAGGCGGCCATGCGACGCTGGTGCGCGCAAGCGCCCCGCAGCGCGCGGCGATCGCCGTCTTCGAGCCGCAGCCGCCGGCACTCGCCGCGCTTTCGGCACGGCTGAAGGCCGAGTTCGATCCGCAAGACATCCTCAACCCGGGACGGATGGGATAGAATGAGGGAGCTAGTGTGCCGTTGGAGATCGTCATGAAGATCACGGATGTACTGAGCTCCGATCCCGAGATCGTTTCCGGCGCCGTCGTTTTCAAGGGTACGCGTGTTCCGGTTGATGCGCTCTTCGAAAATCTGGCGGATGGGATGTCGTTGGAAGCTTTTTTGGGGAACTTTCCAACTGTCGAGCGCGCACAGGCGGAAACTGTTCTGCATCTCGTTGGAGAGGACGTGAAGCGCTACTTCCCGAAGGCCGCGTGACGGCGATTTTCGACGAAGGCGTTCCGCTCGATTTGTTGCCGATCCTGCGCAAGGCGGGTTGCGACGTTGTTGGCTTTCCGAACAAGTGGAAGGGAACCAAGAACGGCCGGTTGGTGCAGCTTGTCGAGAGCGAGGGCTTCACCTGTTTGCTCACCAGCGACAAGAACCTGCCACACCAGCAGAACCTTGCAGGCAGATCCTTTGCGATTGTCGTTCTGCCGTCACCTCGGCTTGCAGAGCTTAAGGTGATTGTCAGCCGGATTGTCGACGCGGTCGCCACGGCGAAGCCGGGTCACGTAACTTTGGTCGAACGATAGACTATGCAAACCACCTTCTCCCCCGCCCAACTCGCCGATCCGCATGTCGCCGAATCCGAGAAGATCCTGCGCAAATGCGTGCATTGCGGGTTCTGCACCGCGACTTGCCCGACCTATGTGACGCTCGGCAACGAGCTGGACAGCCCACGCGGGCGAATCTACCTGATCAAGGACATGCTGGAGAACGGCCGCCCGGCCGACAAGCAAATCGTCACCCATATCGACCGCTGCCTCTCCTGCCTCTCCTGCATGACCACCTGCCCGTCGGGCGTGAACTACATGCATCTGGTCGACCATGCCCGCGCCCATATCGAGAAGACCTACGACCGCCCGCTGGCGGACCGGCTGGTCCGGGCGCTGCTCGCGGCGACGCTGCCTTATCCCCGGCGGTTCCGGGCGGCGCTCAAGCTCGCGGGGTTCGGACGGCCCTTCGCAAAGCTGTTCGCCGGCATGCCGGCGCTGAAGCCGCTGGCGTCGATGCTGAGGCTCGCGCCCGCCTCGGTGCCGGCAGCGTCGCCGGTCTCGAAACCCGGCCGCCATGCTCCGCGGGGCGAGCGGCGCGGCCGCGTGGCGCTGCTCACCGGCTGCGCCCAGTCGGTGCTGGAGCCCGGCATCAACGAGGCGACCGTGCGCCTGCTCACCCGGCTCGGCGTCGAGGTGGTGGTGCCGCCGGGCGAAGGCTGCTGCGGCGCGCTGGTGCACCATATGGGCAAGGAGGAGGCCGCACTCGCCGCCGCGCGGAAAAACGTCGACGCCTGGACGCGCGAGATCGAGCGCGGCGCCCTCGACGCCATCGTCATCACCGCGTCCGGCTGCGGCACGACGATCAAGGATTATGGCTTCATGCTGCGGCTCGACCCTGCCTATGCCGACAAGGCGGCGAAGGTTTCGGCCTTGGCGAAAGATATCACCGAATATCTCGCGACGCTCGACCTGCCCGAGCCTTCGGTCAAGCCGGGCCTGACGGTGGCCTATCACTCCGCCTGCTCGATGCAGCACGGCCAGAAGATCACGCGCCAGCCGAAGGAACTGCTGGCGCGTGCCGGCTTTTTCGTGAAGGAGCCGCGCGAGGGCCATCTGTGCTGCGGCTCGGCCGGCACCTACAACATCCTGCAGCCGGAGATTTCGGCAAGACTGCGCGACCGCAAGGTGAAGAACATCGAGGCGACCGGTGCCGCGCTCGTCGCCACCGGCAACATCGGCTGCATCACCCAGATCGCTTCGGCGGCGAAGCTGCCCGTGGTACATACGGTGGCGCTGCTCGACTGGGCCTATGGGGGGCCGAGGCCGAACGGCGTCTAGGCTGGGAGGCTAACGCATGGCAGCGCTGCTCTACCTCCTGATCCCCGTCGCCATCGTCATCGCCATCTGGCTGGGCATCAGGTACCGCACCTCCAGCCGCCGGTGGCTGGTCGGACCGCTGTCGGGCTCGGTCGCATCGAATGAACGCGGTTTCGAGTCCAGCGCGTCCGGTGACGGCGGCGATGGCGGCGGAGGTGGCGACTGACGGTCGACCGCTGTACGGGTTGTGCCGCTGGTTACACCTGCCCGTATCGCAAGCCCCTCTCCGTCTCGCCCTTCGGGCTCGACACCTCTCCCCACTGCGTGGGGCGAGGAACCCAGGCTGGAGAAGGGCAGCATCGCGGCAGTGGTTCCTCGCCCCTGCGAAGCGGCTACGGCATGCACACATCTCTGAGAACCCAACCTTTGGCGATGGCTCGGAAGTATTGGAGGCCGTGGCGCAAGGTTATGGGTCCGGGTGGTTTGGATGTGGGATATCCATCCCATCCGCCG
>JAESFZ010000608.1_pt1 | contig 10531 bp, 8 predicted proteins | sample 9269561 | NCBI WGS metagenome assembly JAESFZ01 (sample SAMN14515552, study PRJNA621657) | algae metagenome | isolation source: Tildeniella nuda ZEHNDER 1965/U140 and co-occurring heterotrophs from wet... | place: Switzerland: Stansstaad, Zurih | collected 1965-01-01
ATCTCCGGCAGCACCTCGGCGATCACCTGCTCGGGCGCCAGCCCCACCTGGCGGCCAATCGCCTCGGCCGTGCGCCGGTTGTCGCCAGTCAGCATCCGCACCTGCACGCCCTGGGCGGCCAGCGCCGCGATCGCCGCCGCCGAGGTGGGCTTGACCGGGTCAGCGATGCCGAGCACGCCCAGCGCCTGGCTACCCACAGCCACGACCACCGCCGTCTTCGCCTCGCCCTGCAGCCGCTCCACCGCCGCCTCCAGCTGGCCGAGCTGGATACCCTGCTCGCGCATCAGGCGCGGCGAGCCGATCAGCACCTCCACGCCGTCCACCGTCGCCGAAACCCCGTGGCCCGCGATGGCAGCGAAGCCCTCCGGCTGGGCCAGGGTGAGCCCGCGGCTCTGCGCCGCGCGCACCACCGCCTCGCCCAGCGGGTGCTCAGAAAGGCGCTCGACACTCGCCGCCAGGCGCAGCAGCTCGCTCTCGTCGCCCTCGCTCACGATGTCGGTCACTGCAGGCTGGCCCGCCGTGATCGTGCCCGTCTTGTCGAAGACCACGGTCGTGAGCTTGCCGGCGCGCTCCAGGGCCTCGGCGTTCTTGATCAGGATGCCGTTGGCCGCGCCGGTGCCCGTGCCGACCATGATCGCCGTCGGCGTGGCCAGGCCGAGGGCGCAGGGGCAGGCGATCACCAGCACCGCCACCGCGAAGATCAGCGCCTGGGTCACGTCGCCCGTGAAGAGCCACCAGGCCAGAAAGGTGACGGCCGCGATCACCAGCACCACCGGCACGAACACTGCGGACACCTGGTCGACCAGCTTCTGCACCGGGGCCTTGGAGCCCTGGGCCTCCTGGACCATCCGGACGATCTGGGCGAGCGCGGTGTCCTTGCCCACGCGGGTGGCGCGGAACTGGAAGCTGCCCGTGCGGTTGAGCGTCGCGCCGATCACGCCGTCGCCGACCTTCTTCTGCACCGGCATGCTCTCGCCGGTGAGCATGCTCTCGTCGAGGGCCGAGGCGCCCTGGGTGAGCACGCCGTCCACCGGCACCTTCTCGCCGGGGCGCACGATCACGATGTCGCCGACGCGCACCTGGGCCAGCGGGATGTCGGCCTCGACGCCGCCGCGCAGCACGCGGGCGGTCTTGGCCTGCAGCCCCATCAGGGCCTTGATCGCCGCGCTCGTCTGGCTCTTGGCCCGTGCCTCGAGGAACTTGCCGACGAGGATGAGCGCGATGATCACCGCGGCCGTCTCGAAGTAGACGTGGCCGGAGAGCCCGGCGAGCAGCACCCACAGGCTGAAGAAGTAGGCCGCCGACGAGCCGAGTGCGATCAGGGTGTCCATGTTTGCCGTGCGGGCTTTGAGCGCCTTCCAGGCGTGGACGTAGAAGTCGCGGCCGGAGAAGAACTGCACCGGCGTGGCGAGCGCCAGGAAGAGCCAGTTGAGCAGGTCGTCGCGGGCGGCGACCATGGCCATCATCTCCTCCATCGACGCACCGGGCATCTGCGCCATCATCGCGGCGCCGGCGCCGATCAGCCAGGGGGCGATCAGGCCGAAGTCGCGGGCCATCGAGAGCAGGAAGAGCGGCAGGCCGAAGGCCACGGCGACGACGAGCTTGCGGCGCTTGTCGGCCAGCTCGGCGCGGCGGGCCAGGGTCTCGGCGTCTTCACCCTCCTCGGCGGCGACGTCATCGGCCGTAGGGGCGATCACGCCGTAGCCGGCCTTCTCGACGGCCGCGGTGAGCGAGGCGAGGTCGGCGACGCCCGGGGCGATGGTGACGCTGGCCCGCTCGGTGGCCAGGTTGACGCTGGCCTCCAGCACGCCGGGGGTCTTGCGCAGGGCCTTCTCGACGCGGGTCGAGCAGGAGGCACAGGTCATCCCGGTGATGGGGAGCTCCAGCTGCTCGCTGATCACGCCGTAGCCGGCGGCCTCGACGGCGGCGACGAGCTGCTGCGGCTGCACCTGCTGGGGGTCGTAGGTGACGGTGGCCTGCTCAGTGGCCAGGTTGACCTGGGCGCTCTCCACGCCGGGGGTCTTCTTCAAGCCCTTCTCGACGCGGGTCGAGCAGCTCGCACAGGTCATCCCGGTGACGGGGAGGGTTATCTGCTGCTGTGGCATAGTCATCTCTCGCTCTCGCTAAACGATCGGTACACGCTCATCCTACCGCGTTCGCCCCTTCGGCGGTACCCGCCAGATCGCCTACCAGGGGTAGGTGCTTTCGCCTGCTCGCCGGCTGCCCTGCCGGGAAACCCGTAGGCCAGGGAGGTAATCTCCCTGGCCCACGCGTTGTCTCCACCCTGGCTGCTGCCCTGGGCTACGTCCGTGTTGCGACGCTCCCAGCGAGCGCGGCCGCGCCTGCCGGCCGGCAAGACTAGCTCGCGGCCTCGACCACGGTGATCTCGCGGTAGCCGGCGGTGTTGATGGCGGCGATCACGGCCTCGCGGGTGACCTCGGGGCTGGCCTCGACGACCACGTCCCTGGTGGCGGGGTCGGTGTTCACGGCGGTGACGCCGGGGAGACGCGAGACCGACTTGCGGACGGAGGCGGCGCAGCCGCCACAGGTCATATCCTGGACTTTGAAGGCGTACATGTCGGGGCTCCTTAATGTTTCAACTCGGCGGACGTGCATATCGTAGCGCGGCCTCGCAGAGAGCAATACCCGCCATTTCGCCTACTCGCCATAGGCAGTGTAGCGGGCGAGCGCCTACGGCTGCTCCTTGTGGGCGTCGTCATCTGCGTGAGCGTCGTCGTCCTTGTGGGCGTCGTCGTCTGCGTGAGCGTCGTCGTCCTCGGCGTGGGCCGGCAGAACAATGGTTATCTGGCTCTCGGAAGCCGGCGCCGGCGCCAGGGGGCTGAAGCTGACCCCATTCGGCGCAGCACCCATCGGCAGGGTCGCGACCACCTCCCGATCCACCAGGTCCAACACTGCAAGGTCGCCACCGTAGATGTTCGTCACGTAGGCGTGCCGGCCCGTGGGGTCGATCGTCACGCCGTGGGCGCCCTGGCCGGTCTCCACTGTCTTCACCACGGCAAGGCTCGCAGTGTCCACAAACGACACCGTGGTGCTCGGCTGCTCAGATGTGCCCTGGTTGGCCACCAGCAGCGTCCGGCCGTCGGGCGAGACGAAGACCTGCACCGGCCCCACGCCGACCGCGATCTTACCGGTCAAGGTCCGGCTGGCGACGTCGATCCGCCCCACCGCGTTCTCCGCATTGAGCGAGACGTAGGCTGTCGCGCCATCAGGGCTGAAGGCGACCTGCACCGGACTCTGGCCGACCTCGATGTCCGCCACTCGCTCGTTGGTAGCGGTGTCGATCACACTGACGGTGCTGCCCTTCATGTTGGCGACGTAGACCCAGCGCCCGTCCGGGCTCGGCCGCAGACCATGCGGGTAGCTGCCGACGCTGATGCTGGCGGTGCTCTGAAACGTCGCGGTGTCGATGACGCTGACAGTGTCGTCCTCGGCGTTGGTTACGTAGGCGGTGCGGCTATCCGGGGAGAGGATGATGTGCGCCGGGTGGTGCCCGGTGGGGACGGTTCCGAGGAGCTGGTAGGTCGCCGTGTCGACGGCGATAGCCTGGTTGTCGTGGCCACTGATCGCCCAGACGCTGCGCCCGTCAGGGGCAACCTGGATATTGTGCGGCGCGGCCACCCCGGTCAGGGTGGCGACAACGCGCTGCGTGGCGGCGTCGACGGCGGTGAGGCTGTTGCCCTCCTCATTGGCCACCCACACCGTACCCTGTACCATGCCCTCGTGGGCGCTCACCCCACCACTACGAACGAAGAGGGCCGCGGCACCTCCAAGGAGGAGCAGGCCGGCCAGAACAATAATCACTGTGCGTCGCATTGCGATACTCCGTGCTCGGATTTCTTTGTGTCCCACGTGATGGAGTATAGGTCGGTAAAGAGTGTCAGTCGGTGAGAAATATCACACCATCAACTCTGCATTGTAGTGTGTTATTTGGCTCACTCTGACTTGAACCTGCGGCATTTCACACAAACCATTGTAGAAACACAAGTACAGTTGAGCACATACAACGAAACTGCTGAAAAGCCGCCACCTGGGGCCGGAAGATGTAGATCCCCGGCCCCTCATCCAGCCTATCCGTTACTGTCGCGGCAAGCTAGCCCTTTTCGGACTGCACGTGGCTACGAGCCCTTGCAGACACCGTACCACTCGCAGAGCCAGGCCCGCATCGTAGCGATCTCCTCGGTCTGCGTCGCGATGATCCCCTCGCACATGGTCACGAGCTCATCGTGGTAGGCCCGGTCTACGCAGCGCTCGCCCTCGCGCACCGCCATCTTGTGGTGGCGGATCATCATCTCCATGAACGCGATCTCGAACTCCTCGCCGGACAGCTCGTGCAGCTTGTGCATACGCTGCATGTGGCCGTTCTGCATCTCGTGCTCGTAGCTGACGCCATACCAGCTCTGGAGCCAGGACTGCATCGTGGCGATCTCCTGGCTCTGGGCGGCGACGATCTCCTGGCAGAGAGCCCGCAGCTCCTCGTGGACCGCCTTCTCGACACACATCTCGCCCGTCATCACCGCCATGTGGTGGTGGTCGATCATGTCCTGCAGAAAGTCGATCTCATAGTTGGCGATGGCCTGCTCTGGCGCCGGCTCGCCCGCGCGGGCGGGCGCCGCCACAGCCAGGAAGCTGCCGAGGACGACAGCCAACGCAAAGAGCAGCCGTAGGACAAGACGGCTTCCCGGATGGGGTGCGTGCTGACGAGTGATCATTCAAGAACCTCCTTGTTCTCGCTCGATGCCGGTACCGTTAGCCGGCCCTGGAGCTTCCTGCACAGTACGCGCCAGCAGCCCACTCGTTTTCCGCTCCTGATCGCCCGGTATACTCACCGGTATGCGCTAAAACCTTCCTCGATCCTTTCAGGATGTTGCGCTATCCCTTCTCCATAATGAGTCAGAAGTTGTACGATATGCCACACGTGAGCGGCTCTTCGCGCATCCCTCGTCGATACGTACCTGCGCGAAGAAAGCCGGGACGGAGCTCCCTCCCGGCGACGCTGCCATCGTCACGCCAGAGCTAGGCTTGGCGGAGCTGTGGTGCACGGCCCGGGAGGCGCTGCGCGCTTGTCCAGGCCCAGATGAGCGCAACTATTCCCAGGCCGAGGGCGACAAAGTGCGACTGCTGGAGGCCCCAGAGCCAGACCGGGTCGATGCGGGTGAAGGTGATGGCGAACTTGCCGGCGGCATACAGGCCAAGGAACAGCGCGAAGAGATAGCCGTCGGTCTTGATGCGCTTCCGTAGGCTCCACAGCAGCGCGAAGATCACGAGGTCCCACACCTGCTCGTAGAGGAATGAGGGCTGGAAGGCGACGCCGAGCTGCGGCGCGTGGGCGCCCGGGTTGGTGTAGACGATCCCCCAGCTCCCGTCGGTCGGCCGGCCCACCGTGTCGCCCGTGACCAGGCAGCCGAGGCGGCCGATCGCCATGCCCAGGACCACGCCCGGGGCCGCGGCGTCGAAGAAGCGCCTGATCGGCATGCTGCGCCGCCAGAGGAACAGGCCGCCCGCGAGGCCACCCCCGAGAATGGCACCCATAATCGAGATGCCGCCGTTCTGGATCATGAGCAGTTGTCCAGGGTTAGCGGCGAAGAACGGCCAGCGGTCGAGCACAAAGAGCAGCCGGGCGCCAATCACCCCGCCGATTATGATCCAGGTCGTGGCGTCCCATACACTTTCGGCCGGCAGGCCGCGTCGCTGGGCCTCCCGGGTGGTCAGCCAGCTGCCGACGAGGATGCCGGTCATCACCGCGAGGCTGTACCACGAGAGGGCGAACGGGCCAAGGTGGAGCAAGACGGGGTCAATTGAGACGGTGAACATCAGTATTTCCTTCATTGAGTCTGCCGTCGACATTACGCCGTATGACAGCGCATCCGTCGGGCCTGCTCGACCTTGTGCATGAGGTACAGGGCGCCGGCGAGGTTCATCACGATGCCAAGCCAGAGCAGGGGCGTCTTGTAGGCGTTGAGCAGGACAGCTGCGCCAGAAAGCCCGACGATGGGCAGCACATCGGCCAGGTGGTGAGCGCAGCAGGCGAGCATCGCCGCCCCGCTCGTGCCAGTGCTGGCGGCCATCCCGCCGGCCGCCGCCCGGGCGTGGATGGCGCGTAGGTAGACGAACAGCCCGACTTGGGCGCCAAAGCCGAGGGCGATCGCAGCGATGAACCAGCGGTCCTCGGTGAGTTGTTGCGTGGCGTGCGACCAGCCCTGCGCCAGCGTGATGATGCCGAGATAGAAGGCCAGCAAGCCCATGATTGCCAGGAGCGCCGCCGCAAAGGGGTGCCAGGTGAGGGCCGAGGTGACCGTCGAATTGGCAGGCGCCGGTGCCGCGCGGCGGGGTGCCGGCGCAGACTTCACTGGGGGTGGGCCGAAGCCGGCGGCTGTGACCGCCGCTGTCACCGCGCTCGGACTCAGGGCCTCAGGGTCGAACTCCACGTACGCCATCTCCGTGGCCGGGTTGACGTAGACCCTGGCGACGCCCGGTGTCTTTTCCAGGGTGCGCTCAACCACCAGGGCGCCGCCGCCGGCGCAGCCGAGGTTGTAGATCGGGACGGTCATTCGTTGTGTGTTCATCATCGCACCCCTTCTCCGTGTCTGGTCAGGCAGGCGGCTGGTTTACGAGGCCGCCTGCCGAAGCGGCTGCCTACACACCCCGTTATGTGTGGCTGAGCCTGGCCTCATCATCACTACTCCCGCTGAAGGCCCGCTGTGTCACACCTGAAGCCTGGCTGAATGCCGCCCTCCAGCGGCAAGGGGCTTATTGAGCTCGCTGGCCCCGCTCCTTCACCCAGGTCGTGACCAGGGGCGTGGTGACGATCAGCGTGAGCAGGCCGACCCAGAAGGCCCCGCCGATGCGGGCGACCAGCGTGTAGTCGCCGGTCAGGCTTGCGGCGAGCAGGAAGAGCAGGGCGGCGCCAAGCGAGAGGGGCAGGTAGATGCGGGCGCTGCGCCCGGCGAGCTCTCGTGTGACCTGTTCGTGTTCCATGGTTGTTGCTCCCTATAGTGGGCCGATGAGCGCTGCCTATGGCCCGCTCGCCGGCACTGCGCGTGTGTCGATTAATGACTGGTTGCCGGGTGAGCCTGGGGGCTCTGGGCACGCGGCTTCTCGCCGCCGCTCCCCGAGCCGCGCCGCAGCGTGGGCACGAAGCGCTTGAGCAGCAGGGTGTTGAGCGTCACCGAGACGGAGCTGAAGGCCATGAAGGCCGCCGCCAGCTCGGGGCTGACCACCAGTGCGAAGAAGGGGTAGAACAGCCCGGCGCCGAGCGGGATGCCGAGGACGTTGTAGCCGAAGGCCCAGAAGAGGTTCTGCTTGACCTTGCGCATCGTCGCGCGGGCCACCTCCAGCGCCACCACCACGTCACGGATGTCGTCGCGGATCAGGATGACGTCGCCGGTCTCCTTCGCCACATCGGTGCCGGAGCCGATCGCCAGCCCCACCTCGGCCTGGGCCAGGGCCGGGGCGTCGTTGATGCCGTCGCCGACCATCGCCACCCGGTGCCCCTGAGCCTGCAGCCGCTTGACCTCGGCGGCCTTGTCCTGGGGCAGCACCTCGGCCAGCACCCGGTCGATGCCCACCTGCCGCGCGATCGCCTCGGCCGTGCGCCGGTTGTCGCCGGTGATCATCGCCACCTCCAGGCCCATGCGGTGCAGGGTCGCCACCGCCTCGGCGGCGTGCTCCTTGAGCGTGTCAGCTACGGCGACCAGTCCGGCGGCCTGGCCATCCACGGCGACGAACATCACCGTCTTGCCGGCGGCCTCCAGCCCCTCGGCCGCCGCGGCCAGGGTGGTAATCCCAATCCCGCGTGTCTCCATCAAGCTGCGGTTGCCCAGCAGCAGCTCACGGCCCTCGACGCGGGCTGTAATGCCCTGGCCAGGGACGGCGGCGAACTCCTCCGGAGTCGCCAGCGTGAGCTCACGGGCCTTCGCACCGCGCACGATCGCTTCGCCGAGCGGGTGCTCGCTGTGCTGCTCGGCGGACGCCGCCAGGCGCAGCACCTGCGCCTCGGACTCCGCGCCCGCGGCCATGACGACGTCGGTAACTGATGGCTCGCCCTTCGTGAGCGTGCCGGTCTTGTCGAAGACGACCGTCTGGAGCTTGCTCGCGTTCTCGATCGCCTCGGCACCCTTGAAGAGCACGCCGTACTCAGCGGCCTTGCCGGTGCCGGCCATCATGGCGCTCGGCGTGGCCAGGCCCACGGCGCAGGGGCAAGAGATCACCAGCACCGTCACCGAGAGCAGCAGCGCGAAGCCGAACACGCCGATGGAGCCCAGGCTGTAGGGCGAGAGGATGAAGCTCGAAGCCGGGTCGAAGTAGAGCTGGTAGCCGAGGAAGAACCAGAACAGGAAGACGACCACGGCCAGCAAGTGCACGCCGAGAATGAAGTGGCCGGCGACCCAGTCGGCCAGCTTCTGGATGGGCGCCTTGCTCGCCTGGGCGTCCTCGACCAGCCGGATGATCTGCGCGAGCGCGGTCTCCTTGCCGACGCGGGTGGCGGTGAAGGCGAAGCTGCCGGTCTTGTTCATCGTCCCGCCGATGACGGCGTCGCCGGCTCGCTTCTCCACCGGCATGCTCTCGCCGGTGAGCATGGCCTCGTCCACCGCCGAGTAGCCTTCGGTGACCGTGCCGTCCACGGGGATGCTCTCGCCGGGGCGCACGCGCAGCAGGTCGCCGGGCAGGACCTCGTCGGCGGGGAGCTCCAGCTCGGCGCCGTCGCGCACGACGCGGGCCACCTTCGGCTGGAGCTTCATCAGCTTGCGGATGGCCTCCGAGGTGCGCCCGCGGGTGATGGCCTCCAGCCAGCGGCCCAGGACGATGAACCCGGTCAGCAGCGCGGCGCTCTCGAAGAAGGTGGCACCCTCGCCGCCAAAGCCGGCCTCGGGGAACAGGGTGTTAATCACCGCGATGCCGTAGGCCGCGCCGATGCCGGTGGCGTAGAGCAGGTTCATATCGGTCACCCCGTGGCGCATGCCGCGCCAGGAGTTGGCGAAGAACTGGCGGCCGGGGCCGAATACGATCGGCGTGGTCAGCAGCCCGAGCACCCACTTCTCGGAGAGCCACTCGGGCACAAAGGCCTGGAGCGGGCCGAGCATGTCATAGAAGGTGCCGATCATGACAATTAGGCCGATGATGCCGGTGAACAGCAGGTTGCGCCCCTGCGTTCGCACCTCCTCGGCGCGGGCCTCCTGCTCACGGTCGAGGGCGTCCACGGCGGCCCCGCGCTCGCTCGCCTCGTAGCCGACCTCGCGCACCGCCTGCTTGAGGGCGCCGACGCTCACCGTACCAGGGATGTAGCCGACGCGGGCGGTGCCGAGTCCCAGGTTCACCATCGCCGTGGTGACGCCTGGGGTCGCGGCGAGCGCCTGCTCCACGTGGGCGACGCAGGAGGCGCAGGTCATCCCGCGCACGTCGAGGGTGATCTCGGCCGTGGGGACTTCGTAGCCGACGCCGGCGACGGCGGAGCGCAGGTCGGCGATGGCAACACGGGCCGGGTCGTAGCTCAGGCGGGCGCTGTTCGTTCCCAGGTTCACGGCAACCTCGGCCACACCGGGGACAGCGCGCAGCGCCTTCTCGACATGGGCGACGCAGGAGGCGCAGGTCATCCCTTGCACCGGGAGCGTGAGCTGGCTTGCGGATATAGACATAGCGGTTCTCCTGATAGATTTCGCGTGCCGCCTGGCGGATGTGGCTGCGGCGCTACCAGGAGTATCGGCCAGGCCGCTGAGTCGAGCCTGAATCGAAGCTGATTCCCCGCTGAAGAAGGTGCCAGCTCTTCGCTGCGGGGGGCCATCTTCAGCGAGGAGACAGCCACGACTCAGCCAGGATTCAACTTGGTCAGCCATCTTAGATTCAGCGACAGGGGCAGGAGGCTCGCGCCCGAGCAGGTCGCCACGACCTACACCTACGTCGGCCGGACCTACAGCTTCTGCAGTGTTGAGTGTCGCGAGCTATTCGTGCGCAGTCCCGAGGCCAACCTGGTGCGTCTCGCCTACGACCCGGAGGCATGCGCCGGGTACAACTGCCCGGCGCAGCGCGAAAGAGCCGCGCGCCAGGTCGAGCCGCCGATGCGCTAAACAGAAAGTGAGACCGCTATGCTTGGACAAGCGCCGTTCCGCCTTTCGCGCGTCTATGTCATTCCCATCGTCATTGTGACGGTCGCCGTCCTTATCGGCGCCGGGGTCCGCATCCTCAGCACGACGACAGCGATCCAACCACCGCCGGCACCCGCGGTCTCCAGCCCTGACCAGGCACGCATCAGCGAGGGCGGTGAGGTAACAGTCAAGGCCACCTGGGCAGAGGCATCCACCGCCCCAGTGTTTCTGGTCGTGATGGACACCCACGCAGTCGACCTCGACGGCTACGATCTGGCGCGGCTCGCCGTGCTGCGCGTCGACGGCGGCCCTGATCTGCTACCAATACGCTGGGACGCGCCCGCCGGCGGGCACCACCGTGAGGGCACCCTGACCTTCCCAGCGGAGCAAAGTGGTAAGCCTGTGATCGGCGCCCGGACACGCACGATCGA
>JAESFZ010000610.1_pt1 | contig 10510 bp, 9 predicted proteins | sample 9269561 | NCBI WGS metagenome assembly JAESFZ01 (sample SAMN14515552, study PRJNA621657) | algae metagenome | isolation source: Tildeniella nuda ZEHNDER 1965/U140 and co-occurring heterotrophs from wet... | place: Switzerland: Stansstaad, Zurih | collected 1965-01-01
CGCAGAATCGCAACGGTCACCTGATCGGTCACGTGATCGACATCGGCACCTCGGTGAACGATGCCAACAAGCGCATCACCCAGACCAATGCCGAACTTTCCTTCCATGTCGATTCCTGCGACGTGGTGGGCCTGCTCTGCCTCGCCACCTCGATGTCGGGCGGCGAGAGCGCGATCGTGAGCGGCGTCGCCGTGCACGACGAGATGATGCGCACGCGCCCCGACCTTTGCGCGGTGCTCTATGGCCCCATCCCGATGGACAGGCGCGGCGAGGTGCCGGCCGGCGGCAAGGGCTGGTACGAGATGCCGTTGTTCCACTGGAACCGGAACGCGTTCACCGGCTTCGCCCCGGTGCGGCAGTACGTCGAGTCCGTGCGCCGGTTCGAGGATGCGCCGCCGGTGACGCCGTTGCTGTCGGAGGCCCTCGACCTCTTCTACGAACTCTGCGCCGATCCGCGCTTCTGCCTGATGATCCCGTTCCAGCCGGGTGACATCCAGTACATCCACAATCACGTCGTGTTCCACGCCCGCACCGCCTATGTCGACCGTCCGCCGCCCGCGCCCAAGCGCCACCTGATGCGTCTGTGGCTGTCGGCGGCCGACGGCCGCGAGTTGCCCGATGCGCTTCTCGCCAAGTGGCCGGTGATCGAACGCGGGCGCTTGCGCGGCGGTGCGGTGATCGCGCCGGACCGCGAATGGGTGGTGCCCCTCGAGCCGGAGACACCAGCCTACTGATGACAAGTTCTGCCCGGGGCGCTTCCTCGGCCACCAGCGGCGGCCTTGTCGCCATCGCGGCGCTGATCGGCGTGTTCGCCACCACGCCCGGCCAGACCGTCGGCGTGTCGGCCTTCATCGATCCCATGGTGGCCGATCTCGGCCTCGACCGCGCGCACGTCCTGCTTCTCTACAGCCTGGGGACGTTCCTCGGCATCCTGACGGCGCCTTTCATCGGCAAGCTGGTGGACCGCTTCGGGCCGCGCCGCCTCATCGTTCCCGTGGTCGTTGCGGTAGCGGCGGCCTGCGGCGTCATGAGCCTCGTCAACAATGCCTGGTCGCTGGGTGCGGGGTTCCTCGTCCTGCGCGCCGCCGCCATCGCCGGCCTGAGCCTCGTCACCATGCAGATGGTCAACCTCTGGTTCGACCGCTTCCGCGGCCGGGTCACCGCGCTCGCCATGATGGGCCTGGCGCTGGGCGGTCTCGTCATTCCGCCGCTGATCGAGCCGGTCATCCAGGGTCAAGGCTGGCGGACAGCCTATCTCGTGCAGGCAGCCGGCGTGCTCGCGGTCATGTTGCCGGTCGGGTTGGCGTTCTACCGGAATCGGCCGGAGGAAAGCGGCGCTGCCCGCGATTTTGGCCGGCGCGCGGCCGGCGGCACTTCGATGCCGGCAGTCGGCCTCACGCTGGCGGAGAGCCTGCACACGAATGCTTTCTGGTATTTCAGCGCCATTACGATCCTCTCCAACGGGGTCGGCACTGCACTGATGCTCGACCATGTCCGCGCCATGGCAGCGGCCGGCCTGGCGCGCGACAGTGCCATCGGCCTGCTGGGGGCGATGACGACGGCACAGGCTGTCGCCACACTCGGCAGTGGCGCGCTCATCGACCGCTTCGGGGCACGGCCGGTCGGCCTTCTGGGTCTGTGCTTTCTCGGGTTTTCCGTTACGTGCCTTTGGAACAGTCCGGCGCTCGGCGGCGGAATTGCCTATGCGGCGACACTGGGTGCCATGATCGGCACCCTGCAGATCGTCTATTCGGCCGGCCTCGCGGAGGCTTTCGGCCTGAAACACCTGGGTACTATCCGCGGCACCCTGTTCGTGGTCGGCGTGTCCGGTGCGGCGGCGGGACCGCTGGCGTTCCTGTTGTCGCCGGCCATGGCCTATTCGATTTTTCTGGGGATCGCCGCCGTTGCTGCCACACTCGGCCTCGTCGCCATGCGCTTCGGGGTCAAGAAAACGTGACGGAGACGAGCAGAACAAGTTCGGGCGCGAAGCTGGTCGCGGTCGTCTGCACGGCGCAGATCTTCGTGCAGATCGGCGCCGGCTTCTGGCCGGCACTGCTGCCGCAGATGATGCAGCTCTGGCAGCTTTCCAACAGCGAAGCGGGCTGGATCACCGCCATCTTCTTTGGCGCCTACATGGTTTCGGTGCCGGTGCTGGTGACGCTCACCGACCGGATCGACGCCAAGCGCGTCTATCTGTTCGGCGTCGCCTGCACGGTGGCGGGCCACCTGCTGTTCGGCCTCTATGCCGATGGCTTCTGGTCGGCCTTCGCCACGCGGGCGCTGGCCGGCATGGGCTGGGCCGGCACCTATATGACGGGGCTGAAGCTGCTGGCCGACCAGGTCGATGCCAGGATGATGTCGCGCGCCGTCACCGGACACGCCGCCAGCATCGGCATCTCGGGGGCGGTCTCGTTCCTGCTGGGCGACGTGCTGGCCGACCACTTCGGCTGGCGCGCGGCCTTCACGATCTCCGCCGGCACGGCCCTCATCGCCTGGCTGATGGTGGCGCTCGTCGTGCCCTGGCGGGCGGCCCCTCCGCCGCGTGCGCACGACCCGAAGGGGAAGCAGGCCGCGCTGTTCGATTTCCGTCCCGTCGTGCGCAACACATCGGCGTTTGCCTATTCCGTCGTCTACTGCGTGCACACGCTGGAGATGAGCGCGCTGCGCGGCTGGGGCGTGGCCTTCCTCGCCTTCGTGGCGGGTTACACCGGCTTTTCGGACGAGACGCTGTCGCCGGCCCTCGTCGTTACCGTGCTGGCGCTGCTCGGCACCTTCACCAGCATCGTGGGCAACGAGGCCTCGATCCGCTTCGGCCGCCGCCGCCTCGTGGCGACGGCCATGATTCTGTCGATCCTGTTCGCGGCGACCGTCGGTTTTCTCGGATCGCTCAGCTACTGGCTCGCCGTGGTCCTGCTGGTCGTCTACGGCATGGTGGTGTGGCTCGACTCCTCGTCGGTGACGGCGGGTGCGGCGGGCAATGCCGAGCCTTCAAGGCGCGGCGCCACCCTCGCGGTTCATTCGACGCTCGGCTATGCCGGCGGCTTCGTCGGCCCTCTGGTCGTCGGCTTTACGCTCGATCTCGCCGGCGGCATGTCGCCGATGGCGTGGGGACTAGCGTTCCTCGTCGTGGCGGTGCTGATGGCGCTGGCGCTCGCCGCCTTCCTGTTCATGCGGCCACGCGAACTGGAAGGTGACCGCAAAGCCGTGTGATCAGTCGCGAATCTGGTGCTTCATCAGCTCGTCGCCGAGGCGGCCGGTAAGGAACAGGCCGCACATGCGGTAGTCGCTGATCAGCGACCACAGCGGCGCCTCGAAGGTGGCGGGCTTGTTCTTCTCGACGAAGAAATGGCTGAACCAGGCGGGGCCGTAGCCGAGGAAGGGCACGGCCAGCAGTGCCCACCAGTTCTGGGTGGCGAGCGCCCAGACCAGGAATGCGGCCGAGCCGATGGTGCCGACGTAGTGGATGGCACGCGTCGACGGCTTGGCGTGTTCCCGAAGATAGAACGGCCAGAACTCGGCGTAGGTCTGGAAGCGTGCGGCCATGGGACCATCATACCGCCTTCGGCGCCGGGCCGAGAAGGTCCCACTTGTTTCCCGCGAGGTCGAGGAAGACGGCGACCTGGCCATAGGCCTCCGTGCGGGGCGGCCGGACGAACGTGACCTCCGCCGCGACCATTCGTCGGTAGGTCGCGTCGAAGTCCTCGACCTGGAAGAAAAAGCCGACACGGCCGGCGAACTGGTTGCCGACGATGTGCTCCTGTTCCTCGCCGTCGGCCCTTGCGATCAGGATCGCCGTTGCCGCGCCCGGCGGGCGCACGACTACCCATCTTTTCGGCCGGCCGTCGTTGGTGAGCGAGGGGACGTCTTCGACCAGCTCGAAATGCAGGACGCGAACGAAGAAGTCGATGGCCGGGTCGTACTCCTTCACGATCAGGGCAACGAGGTTCAGGTGCGGCATGACAGGGACTCCCGTGTCTCAGCCCAACGCTCCGGACTTCTTCAGCGTGTCGATCTCGTCGGCCGAGAAGCCCGCTTCGCGCAGCACCTCGTCGTTGTGCTGGCCGACGGCGGGCGGCGGGCCTGCGGTGCGCGGGCTCGCGAAGCCCAGGCGAATGGGCGTGTTCACGGTGCGCGGTATGTCGGGGTTGGTAGTGTCGGCGAAGATGCCGGCATGGCGGGCCTGCTCGTCGTCGATCACGTCGGCCAGGCGGCCGATCACGCCGAACGGGATGCCGGTGCCGGCGAGCGCCAGCTCCCACTCGGCGTAGGGGCGGGCAGCGAAGACCGGCTTGAGGATTGCGTAGAGATCCATCGCATGGGCGCGGCGCTCGGGCCGGCCGGCGAAGCGTTCGTCGATCAGGAGTTCGGGTCGATCGATGACGGCGCAGAACGTCTCCCAGAGCCGGTCGTCGCGCACCATCAGGAGCTGCAGCCAGCGATCGTCCTGGGTGCGGTAGAGATTGGTAAGCGCGTTGCGCGGCTTGTCGGGTCCGAGGCGCGGCGGCAGCTTAGCGCCGATCAGCGCGCCGGCGGCGGAGGTGCCATTGGCCCAAACGCCGTTGGCGTAGAGCGAGGTGCCGACCCAGCCGCCTTTGCCGGTCTGATCGCGACGGCGAAGCCCCATAAGGATCGCGGCGACGAGAGTCATCGCCGTGGCGCGATCGCCCTGCGCCGGCAGCGAGACGCCGGGCGGGCCGTCTTCGTAGCGCGCTGCATCGAGGATGCCGGAGCGGCCGAAATAGGCGGTGATGTCGAAGCCTGGCCGGTCGCGGTCAGGGCCGGTCTCGCCGTAGCCGGTGAGCGAGCAATAGACGAGGCGCGGGTTCAGCGGCTCGATATCCTCCCAGCGCAGTTTTAGCCGCTCGCGGGCCGGCGGCGGGAAGTTCACGATCATCACGTCGGCGCGCTTCAACAGACGCTCTAGGATGGTGCGGGCGCCGTCGGTCTTCAGATCGAGCGCCAGCGAACGCTTCAGGCGGCCGTCGAGCTGCCACGGAAAATTATGGTCGCTCTGCGGGTAGCTCGCGTTCTTGTAACTGTTGCGGTGCGGGTCGCCGTCGATAGGCGGCTCGATCTTGATCACGTCAGCGCCGAAGTCGGCCAGTGCCGCCGCGGCCGCCGGGGCGGCGATGAACGAGCTGATGTCGAGGACCAGAAGTCCCGCGAGCGGCAGCGGTTCGTCTCCGGTCATCGCCCCCTTGGTCATTTGAGGGCGCCGCTTGCCTTCAGGGTCGCGACCTCTGCGGCGCTGAGGCCCGCCTCGCGCAGCACTGCCTCGCCATGTTCGCCGAGCTCAGGCGCGGCATGTGCGATGCGCTGGCTGGCGAAGCTCAGGCGAATCGGATCGGCCAGGGTGCGCGGCATCTCGGGGATCGCGGTCTCGACCACGGCACCACATGCCACGGCCTGTTCGTCATCGGGCACGTCCTGCGGGCGGCTGATGACACCGAAGGTGACGCTATGCGCCGCCAGCGCCTCACGCCAATGCTCGTAAGGCCTTGTGGCGAAGGTGTCGCTCAGGAGGGCGGCGAGTTCGGGTGCGCGGGCACGCCGCTCGGGCTCGGTGGCGAAGCGCGGATCCTCGATCAGCGCTTCGAGGCCCATCGCCCGGCAGAGCGGCGCCCAGAGCTTGTCGGCGCGCACGATGGTGAGTTGCAGCCAGCGGTCGTCCTGGGTGCGGTAGATGTTGCCCAGGGCCGAACGTGGCCGGTCGGGCGGCGGCCGATGTGGCAGGAAGGCGCCGACGAGCGCGGCCTGGGCGATCACGCCGCACGACCAAAGGCCGTTGCCGAGCAGCGACGTGCCGACCCAGGAGCCTTCGCCGGTCTTGGTGCGATGCATCAGCGCCATCAGGATGGCCGATACCAGCGTCATCGCCGTCGCGCGATCGCCTTGCGCCGGTCCGGGCACTCCCGGCGGTCCGCCTTCGTAGCGCTGCGCATCGAGGAGCCCTGAGCGGGCGAAGTAGGCGGTGGCGTCGAAGCCCGGCCGGTCGCGGTCGGGACCGCTCTCGCCGTAGCCGGTCAGCGACGCATAGATCAGCTTCGGGTTGATCTTCTTCACGTCGTCGTAGGCGAGGCGGAGCTTCTCGCGCACCGGCGGCGGGAAGTTGCAGATCAGGATGTCGGACTTGGCGATGAGTTTGTCGAGCGCGGCGCGCGCGTCGGCCTGTTTGAGGTCGAGTACGATGGAGCGCTTGTTGCGCGAATCCATCTGCCAGGGATAGTTGACCGGGCTTTTCGGATAGTTCGACGAATCGTGCATGATCCGGCGGTTGGGGTCGCCCTCCGGCCCTTCTACCTTGATCACGTCGGCGCCCCAATCTCCCAGCACCACGGCGGCGGCCGGTGCGGCGATGAAAGAGCTGATGTCCAGAACGCGCAATCCGGCCAAGGGCAGGGCTGTCTCGGTCATTTAATGTCCCCTTTGCGCCGATATGGGCGCGACCCTCTGGTATCCGTCAAGACCGCCCGGTAGCGTGGTTTCGGCACGCGGCGTGCTTCATAGAATTCAGAGTGGGGACTTCAGTGGCGAAGAAGCGCAAACCTAATTTCCTTGTGGTCCTGATCGACGACCTCCGGTTCGACGAGCTGGGGATCTGCGGCCATCCCTATATGAAGACGCCGCACATCGACCGCATCGGCCACGAAGGCGCGATGTTCACCCAGGCGTTCCACACCACGCCGCTCTGCTCGCCCAACCGCGCCTCGATCCTGACCGGCCAGTATGCGAGCCGCCACGGCATCATCGACAATGTGGCGCGCGATGCCCACAGCCATCGCCTGCCCAACTACCACGTCATCCTGCAGCGGCTGGGCTACGAGACGGCCCATGTCGGCAAATGGCACATGGGCAATTCCGGCGGACCTCGGCCGGGCTACGACAGATGGGTGAGTTTCCCCGGCCACGGCTCGATCATCGATCCGATCCTCAACATCGACGGCGATGAGAAGCAGCACAAGGGCTACATCACAGACTTGCTGAACGGGCATGCCGTCGATTTCCTGAAGCAGAAGCGCGACAAGCCGTTCGCGCTCTTCTTCGCGCACAAGGCCGTGCATCCCGACGCCTACCAGGCTGCCGACGGCACAATCGACTTCACCGACGGCGGCTACCGGCCCGCGCCGCGCCATGCCGACCTCTACAAGGGCGCACATTTTCCGCGCCGGCCCAACGTGCTGCCGGCGGACAAGGTGGTGAAGGACAAGCCGGCCTGGACCGAAGCGTTGGCGATGCGCACCGACGCCGCCTCGCGCAAGCTGCTGGACGGCATCCTGGCCGGCACCGACGAGGAGATCCGGCTGCGCGCCGCCATGATGGCCTCGGTCGACGAGGGCATGGGCGACGTCTTCAAGGCGTTGGAGGAGAGCGGCGAGCTGGACAACACCTTCATCCTGTTCCTGGGCGACAACGGCTACTTCTTCGGCGAGCACGGCCTTGGGCCCGAGCGGCGCTTCGCCTACGAGGAGGGCATCAGGTCGCCGTTCCTGATCCGCTATCCGGCGTGGTTCAAGCCCGGCACGCTGAACGACGATCTCGTTCTGGCGCTCGACATCGCGCCGACCCTGGTCGATCTCGCCGGCGGCAAGGCCAAGGACTTCGAGACCATGCAGGGAATGTCGCTGAAGCCGCTGGCCCAAGCCGGGAAAGTTGGGGGAGCCAAAGCAAAGGGCTGGCGCAAGGCCTTCATGTGCGAATACTTCAGCGAGAACGCCATGCCGTGGCTGATCGGCATGAGCTACAAGGCGATCCGCACCAGGCGTTACAAGTACATCCACTGGACGCAGAAATCGCTCGACGGCGTGGCGTGCGACGAGCTCTACGACCTGAAGAGCGATCCCTACGAAATGAAGAATCTCGTGGGCAAGCGTGGCAAGGGCGGGCTCGTGGCCCGCCTGCGCCAGAAGCTCGCGACATTGGTTGCGCAATCCGTCGGCCTCTAGGAGACATGTCATGGCGATCACGAAGAGAGTCTTCCTCGCATCGGCGTTCGCAGCCTTGTCGGGTCCCGCGATGTCGCAGGCCTGGCCCGCCAAGTCGATCCGCATGATCGTGCCGCTGGCGCCCGGCGCCACCGCCGACATCGTCGCCCGCCTCTTCGCCGATGAACTCGGCAAGTCGCTCGGCCAGACAATCGTTGTCGACAACAAGACCGGCGCCGGAGGAACGATCGCCACGGCCGAACTGGCACGCGCGCCGGCCGACGGCTACACGATGGGTCTGGTCTCGCAGGGCACGATGGTCTTCAACATCGGGCTCTACAAGACGCCCGGCTACGACTCGCTGAAGGACCTGGCGCTGGTGGCGGTGAGCGGCGGCGTCTCCAACGTCCTGATCGTGTCGCCCGACAATCCGGCCAAGACCGTGGCCGACCTGCTGGCCCAGGCACGCGCCAAGCCGGGCGAGCTCACCTATTCCTCGGGCGGTGTCGGCACCAGCCATCACATGTCCGGCGTCCTGCTCGAACTCAGGACCGGCGTGAAGTTGCAGCACGTGCCCTATCGCGCGACGCCGGCCGGTATCCAGGCCGTCGCCAACGGCGAGGTAGCGATGGGCCTGTTCAACACGCCGACGGTCATCGGGCTGATCAAGGGCGGCAAGCTCAGGGCGCTTGCGGTCACCAGCGAGAAGCGCTCCGACCTCCTGCCTGACGTGCCGACGATGATCGAAGCGGGGGTCAAGGACTACGTGGTGAACACTTGGATGGGGTTCGCGGTGCCGGCCAACACGCCCGAGCCGGTGATCGCCAGGCTCAACAGCGAGATCAACCGCATCGGTCAGTTGCCGCAGATTCGCGACAAGATGCTGGCCCAGGGCATCGAGATGCTGCCGCCGGGCTCGCCCGCGGCGGCGCAGAAGCTTGTCCGGGACGATCTCGCTCTGTGGCTCCCCATCATCAAGGCTTCGGGCGCCTCGGCGGAGTAGTTGCCAGCCCCGGTTCCGGCGCGTATCCCCGTCTGTCCTTCAATCAGGGGGCGCGCAGACAAAGCGCACATAGCCATGGGCTACAGAGTCGCCGTCGTTGGCGCGACCGGGAACGTCGGTCGCGAAATGCTGAATATCCTGGCCGAGAGAAACTTTCCGGCTGATGACGTTGTTGCGTTGGCTTCCGCACGTTCGGTGGGCCTGGTGGCGTCGTTTGGCGACAAGACGACGAAAGTCCAGGATCTCGCCAAGTTCGATTTCAAGGGCATCGACATCGTGTTGAGTTCGCCCGGCGCCAAGGTGTCGGCCGAGCACAGCCCGCGCGCGGCCAAGGCTGGCGCGGTCGTGATCGACAACACCTCGTACTGGCGCATGGATCCCGATGTCCCGCTGGTCGTACCCGAGGTCAATCCCAAAGCGATCGCCGGCTACAAGGGTCGTGGCATCATCGCCAACCCGAACTGCTCGACCATCCAGATGGTGGTGGCACTGAAGCCGATCCACGAGGCCGCCGGCATCAAGCGCGTCGTGGTGTCGACCTATCAGTCGACGTCGGGCGCTGGCAAGGAAGGCATGGACGAGCTCTTGAGCCAGACCAAGAGCTTCTTTGTGAACCAGTCGCTGGATCCGAAGAAGTTCACCAAGAGCATCGCCTTCAACGTCATTCCCCACATCGACGTCTTCATGGACGACGGCTCGACCAAGGAAGAATGGAAGATGGTGGTCGAGACCAAGAAGATCCTCGATCCCAGGATCAAGGTGCATGCGACCTGTGTGCGCGTGCCGACCTTCGTGGGCCACGCCGAGGCGATCAATCTCGAGCTCGAGCAGCCGCTCGACGAGATCGAGGCGCGTCGCGTGCTGGCGGCGGCGCCGGGCATTCTGGTCGTCGACCGGCGCGAGAACGGCGGCTACGTCACACCGCAGGAAGTGACCGGACAGGACAGCGTGTTCGTGAGCCGAATTCGCACCGATCCCACGACCGACAATGGTCTCGCGATGTGGGTCGTCAGCGACAATCTGCGAAAGGGCGCGGCTCTCAATGCGGTCCAGATCGCCGAGGAGCTGATCAAGGGCTACATCTAGTAGGCAGGGACGCCTGAAGGCTCGAATCGGCGGCATTTCCGGGGTTGTCGGATGGTCAGATAAGCATTTTAGTCCAGATGCTTATTGATCTTGCTTGATGTAATATAGCAATACGCCCACGCGAGCCCGCCGTGACCGACACGCCGACCATCCATCCGACGAAGCCGGAGTCCACGGCCTCCACCCAGCCCACGCCGCTGTTCGGCAGCGAAGCCGACAGCTTCGTGCAGCAGCTGCGGCTGGCGGCGCAGGCGCATCGCTCGGGGCGGCTGGACGAGGCGATCTCGTCCTATTTGCGGCTGCTCCAGGTGCGGCCCTATCACGCCGAGCTTCACAACAATCTCGGCGTGGCGCTCAGGCTGGTCGGCAAGCTCGACGCCTCGGTTTCGCATCATCGCCTCTCGCTCGCTGCTGATCCCGACAATCCCGCGCTCCATTCCAATCTCGGCAATGCGCTGCGCGCCGCCAACCAGCTGGACGAGGCGGTAAAGCACCACTT
>JAESFZ010000611.1_pt1 | contig 10498 bp, 8 predicted proteins | sample 9269561 | NCBI WGS metagenome assembly JAESFZ01 (sample SAMN14515552, study PRJNA621657) | algae metagenome | isolation source: Tildeniella nuda ZEHNDER 1965/U140 and co-occurring heterotrophs from wet... | place: Switzerland: Stansstaad, Zurih | collected 1965-01-01
AGCGGCAAGACGCTGGTCGCCTTCCTCGCCATGCTGATCGCCGTCGAAGCCGGAGCCCAGGCGGCCCTGATGGCGCCGACCGAGCTGCTGGCGCGCCAGCACTACGCCACGATCGCGCCGCTTGCCGAGGCCACGGGCGTCCGCCTCGCGCTGCTCACCGGGCGCGACGGCCAGAAGCAGAAGAAGGAGACGATGCGCGGCCTGGGCGATGGATCGATCGATCTCGTCATCGGCACGCATGCGCTGGTCCAGGAGGAGGTCGAGTTCGCCGATCTGGCGCTGGCCGTCGTCGACGAGCAGCATCGCTTCGGCGTCCATCAGCGCATGGCGCTTTCCTCCAAGGGCCAGGCCGTCGACCTGCTGGTCATGACGGCCACGCCTATCCCGCGCACATTGATGCTGGCGGCCTATGGAGACCTCGACGTTTCCAAACTCACCGAGAAGCCGGCCGGTCGCCTGCCGATCGACACCCGCACCTTGCCCCTGGAACGCCTCGGCGAAGTCGTACAGGGCGTCGGCCGCATGATCGGCCCCTCCTCCTCAAGTCCTGGCGCCCGTGTCTATTGGGTCTGTCCCCTGATCGAGGAATCGGAGGAAGTCGATCTCGCCAATGTCGAGGAACGATTCCAGCTCCTGAGCGCCCGCTTCCCCGGCAAGGTCGGCCTGCTGCATGGCCGCCTGAAAGGTACGGAGCGTGAGGCGACCATGGCGGCTTTTGCCGATGGGCGCCTGTCGATCCTGGTGGCGACGACGGTGATTGAGGTCGGTGTCGACGTGCCGGCCGCGACCGTCATGGTCATCGAACACGCCGAACGCTTTGGTCTTGCGCAGTTGCACCAGCTGCGCGGACGCGTCGGGCGCGGTGCCGGCAAGTCGAGTTGCCTGCTACTCTACGCCCAGCCGCTCGGCGAGACGGCCAAGGCGCGACTCGCCATCATGCGCGAGACCGAGGACGGCTTCCGCATTGCCGAGGAGGATCTCCGCCTGCGTGGCGCCGGCGAGCTTTTGGGCACGCGCCAAAGCGGCCTGCCCGACATGCGGCTGGCCGATCTCGCGGCCCATGGCGAACTGCTGCAAGCCGCTCGCGATGATGCCCGCCTGGTGATCGACCGCGATCCCGACCTCAAGTCGGAGCGCGGCGCGGCACTCCGGACCCTGCTCTACCTCTTCCGTCGCGACGACGCGGTAAGGACTCTGCGAGCCGGCTAGCCGAGCTGCGCCACGAACGTCCGGAGTGCATCGCGCGCCGTCTCGACCGCTTTCTCCGCATCGACCTTGCGCTTGGCCAGCGCCTCGAGGTCGCTCTCCTGCTTGTCGAGCGTGGCAAGGTAGCGGCGCTGCAGGTCGCTGTTGGCGGGCACCCGGGCAAGGTTCTCGCGTAGCCGCGCCTGCTCCTGCACGATCGCCTGCCGCTCGGCATCGACCTGTGCGCCCCTGCGCTGCGCCTCGGCGACGGACTGCTGCAGTTGCAGCACCTTGGTGAGCGCCTCGCGGGTCTTGGCGTCGAATTCGCGTGCCTGGGCATAGACCCGGATCTGGTCGGCGGCGCCGTCGACCAGGCGCAACTCCTGCTGCTGCGTCTGCTCCTGGACGACTTCCAGAGTCAGGGTCTGGTCGCCGCCCGGCAGCGTGAACGGGATGCGGTAGTTGCCCTCGCTGATGTCGATGCCCTTGGCGTCGGGCTTGGTCAGCGTCCAGCCCGGCAGCCGGCGCTGCACGACGATGAGCTGGCGCGCCTCCTTGGCCGGGCCGCGCACGCGATAGGTCGTGGTCTGACGCACGATGCGCGAGAGCTTCAGCACGCCGCCGGAGATGGTTCCCGTGGCGAGGCGGTCGGTCTGGGCGACGTCGCGCTCGATGGTAATCTTCTCGTCGAGCGCATAGGCGAGCAAGCGTGTCTCGCCGACCGGGAAGCCCGAGAGACGGGCGTCGCCGACATAGGCCACATTGCCTGCCTTGTCGCGCTCGTAGAGCGTGATGATGCCCGGCGGCAGGCCGCTCTCGCCATCATTGCTGAGGCGGATGGCCGCCAGTGGGTTACGCGCGGCGGTGTCGCCCTGATAGAGCGCCATCCGCAGGGCCGGAACCTGGCGGTCGATGATCGGGATCGACAGCGTGCGCCCATTCTCGACGCTGACGGCGCGCGGGAACTTGAAGATGACCTGGGTCGCGGCGTCCGAGGCTTCGATCTGCTCGGCGGCAGCGGCAACGGGAGGCGGCGGTGGTGGCGCGGCCGCCGGCGACATGGTGCGCTCCTGCTGCGCCCGATACGGCGCCGGCGCGGGCATGGCCGGTGCCGATCCCTTGCTGCGCTGATCGGCCTCCACGCTGCCGCGGTCGATGCCGGGCATGAGGCGGCCGGCGACTTCGACGGGCACTTCCGGCCGCGTCACGTAATAGGCGTTGTAGAGTGCCTGGCGGAAGGCGACCGGCCGGCCGGAGACGAGCGTGAGCTCGACGTCCTTCCAGTCCTGGCCGCTCATGTTCTCGATCGTGGCCCAGCCTTGCAGCGCCGAGCGGGCCGCCGTCGGGTCTGCGCCCAGGGTCAGGCGATACGACGCCTTCCACACCGGCGCTTCGACGATGTAGGCCACGCGCACCGTGCGCTTGCCGGTGCCACGCGTCGACAGGTCGATGGTCCGGGCATCCTTGGCGCGGTTGCCCTGGATGGCGACCAGCGCCTGGGCCACCTTGTCGCGCAGCGCCGCATCGGCGAACTGCAGGTTCTCTGCGTCTTCGAGGATAAACTGCTGCAGGCCGAGGCCGGTGAACAGGGTGACGCGCGTGCGCGTGGTCGTGCCCTTGTCGTTGCCGAGCGCGACCGTCTCTTCCTGCACCGAGACGATGCGGCCCGAGATGGCGCGGCTGCCGCCCACGGTGATCTGCGCGCCCTTGAGGGTTGCCAGCAACTGGCTGGGCGAGCCCAGCGAGTCCTGATCGAAAGGCAGATCCTTGAAGGCCTGGGCCAGCGGCTCACGTCCCGGCAGGCTGAGTCCGCCGACGCCGCCCTTATCGTCATAGACGACCAGGCTCTTCAGCACGTCGTCGACCTGCTGCAGCGAGACCGTAAGCTTCAGCGTCGCATCGCCATCGACGGTGGCTTCATACTCGAAGTAGCCCATGCCGCCCGAGGACAGCATCACCCGCTTGAGGACCAGGTCCTGGGCAGAAGCGAAAGTGGGAAAGGTGAAGAGGCTCAGAAGAGCCAGACTTGTCAGAAGATATCGCATGAGGCCTCCCCGGCGCTGCCCGCGCACCGTGAGCGCGGACTATGACGCAACCGGGGCGCTGTTGCGACGAATCTACGAGAGTGCGTCTTTCAGGGCTTCCAACGGTAGCAGCACGCACTCCTGCCGCGACTTGTGGGCGGCGACGGGCGCGAAGGCCGTGAAAGGCTCCCGCGCCTCTCCGGCTTCGCGGCCGACCGCACGTTCGGCATCGTGCCGAATCTCAGCAATCCCCGCCGCGTCGCGTCCGACAGCTACCGACGCAAGAGCGGAGGCCGAGGCCTGACAGAGCAGGCAGCCACGCACCTGATGGGCGATCTCGGCAATCCTGCCCTGCCCATCCAACCGGACGTTGATCGTCACCCGGTCGCCGCACAGGGGATTGTCGCGGCGGGCCGACTTGGTCGGATTCTCGAGCTTGCCCGCGCCGGTCTTGGCCTTGGCGAGCGCGACGATCTGTGCCTGGTAGAGCTGATCGCTCATCGCAGCGTCTTCGCGGCGTGCCGAACGCCGGTGAGCAAGGCGTCGATGTCGCTGCTGTCGTTGTAGGGCGCCATGGAGACGCGGGTCGTGCCGTCGAGGTCGAAGCGGTCCATCAGCGGCTGCGCGCAGTGATGGCCGGCGCGGACCGCGACGCCGAACGAGTCGAGCGTCTGGGCAACGTCGTGCGGATGGACGCCGTCCAGCATGAACGACACGACGGGATAGCGGTTCTGCAGCCCGGCCGGACCGAAGATCCGCGCACCGTCGATTTTCTGCAGGCCGTCCATCAGATGCTGCACCATCGTCATCTCGTGGGCATGGGCACCGGTCCAGTCGAGCGCCCGCATCCATTTGCAGGCAGCACCAAGTCCGATCGCCGGACCGATCGGCGGCGTGCCGGCTTCGAAGCGACGCGGCGGTGGCGCCCAGGTGGTCTCGGCGAATGTCACGCGGCCGATCATCGAGCCGCCACCCATGAACGGCGGCATGGCATCGAGCAGCTCGGCCTTCGCCCACAGCACGCCGATGCCGTTCGGCCCATAGGCCTTGTGGCCGGCGAAGACGTAGAAATCGACGCCGAGTGCCGGCAGATCGATGGGCCCGTGCGGGGCGCGCTGCGCACCGTCGAGCATGACTTTGGCGCCGACGGTCCCGGCGGCGGCGACCACGGCGCCGACATCGACCATTGCCCCCGTCACGTTGGAAACATGCGCCAGCGAGATCAACTTCGTGCGCGGCGTGATCAGCGCCGGCAACTTGTCGAGATCGATGCGGCCATCGACCGTCACCGGCACCATGTCGATCTCGATGCCGGCGCGCGCCCGCAGCATCTGCCACGGCACGATGTTGGAATGGTGTTCCAGCTCCGACAGCAGGATGCGGTCGCCTGGCTTCAGGAGAGCGCCGTAGGAATAGGCCACCAGGTTGATCGCCGCCGTGCAGCCGCCGGTAAAGACGATCTCCATGGGTGCCACGCCGAGGAAGGCCGCGACTTCAGTGCGCGCATTCTCGTAGGCATCGGTCGCGCGCTCGGCGAGCCGATGGACGCCGCGCAGCACGTTGGCGCGGCCGGTGGTCTCGTAGGTCCGCACGGCATCGAGCACGGCATTGGGGGTCTGCGCCGAGGCGCCATTGTCGAGATAGTGGACCGGCCGGCCGTCGATGATCTCGGCCAGGATCGGAAACTGCCCGCGGACGGCGCCGACATTGAAACTCATACCGGACTCCGCTCCCGCCAGGCTTTTAGCGCCTCGGGCGTGTCGATGTCGGTGATCGCCGCCTCACCCGTCATCTCGACCTCGCAGACGAGGTCGGCATGCTCGCCGATCAGATGCTTGGCGCCGCTGTCCCCCGACAAAGTGGCCATCTCGGGAAAGAAACGCCGCGCCCACAGGACGGGATTGCCGCGCTTGCCGCCGACCGTCGGCACGCAGATCGCGCGCCCCTCGACCGGGCTGAAGGCCGCGATCAGGCGATTGAGCAGGCCGGCGCCGACGCCGGGCATGTCGCCCAGCTGCACGATGGCGGCATCGACGTTGCTGCTGAGCGCACCGATGCCGGTCCGCACCGACGTGCTGAGGCCGTCGACGAAATCCGGATTGGTGACGAAGCGCAGACGCGACCGGCCGGGGATGGCATTTTCGATTCCCGCCCTCACCTGATCCGCCATATGGCCGAGTACGACGAGGATCTCGACGGCTTGCGATTCGAGCGCCGCCTTCACGGCATGGACGACCAGCGGCGCACCATTGGCGTCGGCCAGCATCTTGTTGGGCCCGCCCATGCGCGTCGACCGGCCGGCGGCCAGGACCAGCACGGCCACGCGCGGCGCTTGCTGCGGGCCTTCGCCTTCCGAGGGCTCGTCGTCGCGCGGCTGTGGCCGGCTCGCGATCTCGGCCAGCAGGCCGCCCGCGCCCATGCGCACGATCTCCGCCCGGCCCACCGTCAGACCCGCGGCCAACCGCTCCAGCACCATGTCGAAGCCGTTGTACTTGGGCGACTTGGCGCAGCCCGGCAGCCCCAGTACCGGCTTGCCGTCGAGTTCGGCCGTCAGCAGCAGGTTGCCGGGATCGACCGGCATGCCGAAATGATGGACCGTGCCGCCGGCTTCGGCGATGCCCAACGGCACAACGTCGTGGCGATCCACGATCGCCGATGCGCCCGCGATCAGGAAGAGGTCGCAACCTTCCGCCTTCAATTCCTTCAACGCCCCGGCAATGGCCGCGGCGTCGTGTGCCACGCGGCGCTCGCCGCTCAGCATGCTGCCGAGAGACGTCAGGCGCTTGGTCGTCGTGCCGAGGGCCTTGTCGAGCACCTTGTCGCGCGTGCCCGGGAGCCTTGTCTGCACCAACCCCGCCCGCATCGCACGGAACGGCGCCACGGAGATGAGCGGCCGGTTGGCCGAGTGCGCGACTTCGACCGCGCGCGCCACCGCCGACTTCGGCGCGCCATAGGGAATGATCTTCACTGTCGCCACCATCTGGCGCGGTTCGACCCGCGCGAAGGGCGGCAAGGTCGCAACGGTAACCGACTCGTCGAGTTCGTTCAGCGCGTCGATGCGGGCGTGATCGACGATGGCGAGCCCCGAGCCACGGGCAAAATGGTTGCAGCGGCCTGTAAAAGGCGCCGTGACCTCGATGCCCTCACCTGCCAGGGACTTGGCGACGGTCGCCGCCGCCTCGTCCTCGTGCACGTCGTCGGAATCGAGCCGCGCGGCCACGACCGTCGCAACGCCGGCGGCCTTCAGCTTGCCCACATCGTCGGCCGACAGGCGCCGACCCTTGGAGAAGTTGATCCCACCCGAACGCCAGCTATGGCCCAGGATCGCGCCCGCGGCCTCGTCGATGGGAGTGTCGCCAAATCTCACGCTGCGACCACCTTCGGTCCGGCCAGGATTTCGAGACGACGCGCCCGCACTTCGACGATCTGGCCAAGGATGGACACCGCGATTTCGGCCGGCGACTTGGCGCCGATATTGAGACCTACCGGCCCGTGGACGCGTGCAAACATCTCGTCGGTGATCCCGACCTCGGCCAGCCGCTCCTTGCGCTTGGCATGGGTCTTTCGGCTGCCGAGCGCGCCGATATAGAAGACATCGGACTTCAGCGCCGCTTCAAGCGCCGGATCGTCGAGCTTGGGATCGTGCGTCAGGGTGACGACGGCGGTGGAAACGTCGAGCCCCATCGCCTGGAATGCCTCGTCGGCCCAGTCCTGGATCACCTTTACGCCGGGAAAGCGCGCGCTGGTGGCCCACGCGCCGCGCGGATCGACGACGGTGACATCGAAGTCGAGCATGGCCGCCATCGGCGCCAGCGATTGGGCGATATGGACCGCGCCCACGATGATCAGGCGCGGCGGCGGTACATAGACATTGAGGAAGACCTTCTCGCCGCCGAGATCGACCGTCTCGCTGCGGCCGATTCCCAGCGCGCGATGCGCGGCGGCAAGCAGCGCCGCATCCTTGGCGAGGACACCCTCGGCCCGGTCGGCATAAATCAGCGTCTCGCCGGCATCGCTGAGACGGGTGGCGAGCACCAGGGGGTGGCGCTTGGTGCGCGCCTCTTGAAGCGCCGCGACAGTTTCGGCCTTCATCGCTCAGCCCACCTTCTCGACGAACACCTGCACCTTGCCGCCGCAGGCCAGGCCCACATCCCAGGCCTGCTCGTCGGTGACACCGAAATCGAGAAGGCGCGGCTTGCCGTCGGCGATCGCCGCCAGCGCCTCCTTCACGACGGCACCTTCGATGCAGCCGCCCGATACCGAGCCGACCATGGCGCCCGAATCATCGACGCCGAGCTGGCTGCCCACGGGGCGCGGCGACGATCCCCAGGTCGTGATCACCGTAGCGATGGCGACCCCCTTGCCTGAACTCTTCCACTTGCCGACCTGATCCAGCACATCGAGCGCGTCACTCATGATGTCTACTCCTTGCGCAGTTCTGTCTGCCACGTGGCCAGCCGTCGATCGGCGCCGGGCGTCACCGCGCCGAGGGCCGCGATCAGCCCGGCCAGGCTTTCGAGATTGTGAACGGGCCGGAACTCGTCGACATGGGGCAACATGGCCTTATTGCCCTGGGATTTGGGTTCGTAGGCGCCGTAGCGCAAGAGCGGGTTCAGCCAAACCAGCCGCGAGCACGACTTGTGAAGTCGCTCCATTTCGGCTGCGAGGCCGTCACCGCCTTCGCGGTCGAGCCCGTCGGTGATCAGCACCACCACGGCCCCCTGCCCAAGCAAGCGCCGCGACCATTTGTTGTTGAACTCATGTAGCGACTGTCCGATCCGTGTGCCACCCGACCAATCTTCGACCTGCGCCGAGGCTTTGGCCAGCGCTATATCCACATCCCTATAACGCAAGGAACGCGTCACATTGGTCAGGCGGGTGCCGAAGGTGAAGCAGAAGACCCTGTCCCGATCGTTGGTAATCGTGTGCATGAAATGCAGGAACATGCGCGTGTAGCGCGCCATCGACCCCGAGATGTCACAGAGCACGACCAGCGGCGGCGGGCGCCGGCGCGGCTCGCGGCGGCGCAGTTCGGTCAGCCCTTCCGGCCTGAGGGCGCGGCGCAGCGAGGCGCGGAAATCGACCCTGGGCCCGCGTCGCGCCGGGCGGAACCGCCGGGTCCGCCGCTCCGGCACCGGCAGGCGCATCCGGGCGATGGCGCGCAGCGCGTCGTCGATCTCCGCCTGCGACATCTGCTCGAAATCCCGGTGCTGCAGGATCTCCCGATCGGAAACGGTAAAGGTCGCCTCGACCTCGACTTCCGGCGGCTCGCCCTCATCCGGCGGCGCCTCGCCTCGGCCGGGCTGCAGAGCCTCCTGCAGGCGGCGGCTGAGCTGCTTGCGCTCGTCCTGCTCCGCCGGCACGCCAACCTGCGGCAGCAGCATCTCCATCATCTTTTCCAGGAGCCGCGGATTGCGCCAGTAGACGTGGAACGCCTGGTCGAAAATCTCGCGCTGGTCACGCCGGTTCACAAACACCGAATGCAGCGTCCAGTAAAAATCGTCCCTCTTCCGCAAGCCCGCCGCTTCGACCGCTTCGATGGCGCGCAGGACTTGTCCGGGACCCACTCGAAGTCCGGCGGTCCGCAGCGTGCGGGCAAAGTGTACGATGTTGGTGGCGAGCTTGCCCTCGCGCGGATCAGGCGCGGGTGCCGCTTCGGGCAGCGCGTCCATCACCCGGCCTAGCCCAGCGGCTCGGCGGCGATGTCGGACTTCACCTTGCGCAGGATTTCGGCCGCTTCCGTGCCTTGCAGGCGCTGGATGTCGTCCTGGTACTTGAGCAGCACGCCCAACGTATCGTTGATGGTCCTGGGATCGAGGTCGAGCGTGTTCAGCTCCGACAATGCCGTCGCCCAATCGATCGATTCCGCCACGCCAGGTGCCTTGAAGAGGTCGAGCTTGCGCAGTTCCTGGACGAATCCCACAACCTGCCGCGACAGGCGCTCGCTCGAACCCGGCGCCTTCACCTTGAGGATTTCCAATTCGCGCTTCAGGTCGGGATAGTCGACCCAGTGATAGAAGCAGCGGCGCTTCAGCGCGTCATGGATTTCGCGCGTGCGATTGGAGGTCACGATGACGATCGGGATCTCCGCCGCCTTCACGGTGCCGAGTTCGGGGATCGTGACCTGGAAGTCGGACAGCAATTCCAGCAGGTAGGCCTCGAACGGCTCGTCGGTCCGATCCAACTCGTCGATCAGCAGGATCGGTGCGCCTTCGGTATGTGGGCTGAGGGCCTCGAGCAGCGGGCGGCGGATCAGGAACCGCTCGTCGAAAATATCCGCTGCCAGCTGGCCGCGATCGTGCACGCCCTGTGCTTCGGCCAGCCTGATCTCGATCATCTGCCGGGCGTAGTTCCACTCGTACACGGCGGACGCCACGTCGAGCCCCTCGTAGCATTGCAGGCGGATCAGAGGACGCTTGAGGGTTGCGGCGAGAACCTTGGCAATCTCTGTCTTGCCGACCCCAGCTTCGCCTTCGCAGAACAGCGGACGGCCGAGCTTCAGGGCCAGGTAGAGAACGGTGGCGAGGCTGCGATCGGCGATATAGTCGCCGCTCTTCAGGAGCTCGACGGTGGCGTCGATGGATGCCGGCGTGGCGGAGGACATGCAACTCCTGAAAAGCGCTATAGGGGGAAACGCGGAAGCGTCAGTGTAGCGGATGGCGCGGGGCGCCGATATGGTGGGAATCGCTAGGCAGTTCAAGCGCTTGGGAGACAAGCATGGCAGCGGATTTGTTCAAGGGCCGGACGGCGATCGTGACCGGCGGCGCGCGTGGGATCGGCCTGGCTTGCGCTGCGAAAATCACCGCCGGTGGCGGCCGCGTCGCTCTCTGGGATCGCGACCTCGCCCGCGCCGAGCAGTCGGCCGCCGCCCTGAAGGGCGCCATTGCCGTTTCAGTCGATGTGACCAGCGAAACGTCGGTCGCCGAGGCCCTGGCCAGCACGGAGAAGCGATTGGCGCCGCCCGATATCATGGTTGCGAGCGCCGGCATCACCGGGCCGAACATGACCGTCGCCGCCTACCCCGTGGACGCCTGGCGGCAGGTGATCGATATCAACCTGACGGGCGTGTTCCTGTGCAATCGGGCTGTCGCGGACGGCATGGTGCAACGCGGCTGGGGCCGCATCGTCAACATCGCGTCGGTGGCCGGCAAGGAAGGCAACCCGAATGCCTCGGCCTATTCCGCGTCCAAGGCCGGCGTCATCGGCCTCACCAAGTCTCTCGGCAAGGAACTTGCTACGACAGGGGTGCTGGTGAATTGCGTTACGCCAGCGGCGGTGAAGACGGAGAT
>JAESFZ010000614.1_pt1 | contig 10462 bp, 8 predicted proteins | sample 9269561 | NCBI WGS metagenome assembly JAESFZ01 (sample SAMN14515552, study PRJNA621657) | algae metagenome | isolation source: Tildeniella nuda ZEHNDER 1965/U140 and co-occurring heterotrophs from wet... | place: Switzerland: Stansstaad, Zurih | collected 1965-01-01
AGGTGACGTTGTTGCCGAGGGTGACCGAGCCCTGGCCGTCGCGGTTATGGGTGCCGGCGGCCACCGTGGTGATCCAGGGGCTGGGGTGGGCGACGGTGCTGATGGTCGGGCCGGAGTTGCCGGCCGAGGCGGCCACAAACACGCCGGCGTCGGCGGCGTTGAGGAAGGCGATCTCGGTCGGGTCGCGGAAGTTGGTGCGCGTGCCGCTGATCGAGTAGTTGATCACGTCCACGCCGTCGGCGACGGCCTGGTCGATCGCGGCGGTCGTGTCGACGTTGAAGCAACTGCCGGCGGTGCCGGGCACCGACCAGCAGGCCTTGTAGGCGGCGATGCGGGCGCGCGGGGCGATGCCGCTGATCGAGCCGAAGACGGCGGCGGGGCCGGTGGCGGCCACGCTGTAGTTGCCGCCGGCGGTGGAGGCGGTGTGCGAGCCGTGGCCGTTGTGGTCGCGCGGGGAGTTGAACTCGAAGGGCAGCTCCGCGTCGATGCCGGCGTTGCCGCCCCAGCCCGCGTTGTAGTAGCGCGCGCCGATCAGCTTCTGGTTGCAGTTCGAGGCGTTGAACTGCTCGCCGGGGGTGCACTTGCCGTGCCAGCCCGGGATCTGCTGGAAGACCAGCCCGCCGTTGCTGTCGCGGTCGGAAAAGCTGGGGTGCTCCGGCCAGATGCCGCTGTCGACGATGCCGATGATCACGCCCTCGCCGGCGCCGCCCGTGTTGGGGCCGCTGCCGCTGATCGGGCTGCCCGGGGCGTTGCCGCCGAGCTGCTCCCAGAGCCCGCCGGAGGCGGTCAGGCCGAGGAACGCCGGGGTGGTGGCGGTCTCCAGCGTCAGCAGCTCATTCTTGGTCACCGCGAGCACATCGGGCTGGCCGGCGAGCTTGGCGGCCTGCGCGTCGGTCAGCTCGGCCGCGAAGCCGTTGTAGGTGTAGCTGTAGCTGTACACCTTGCGCGCGCCGAAGCGGTTCACCTTGTCGTTATGCTTGCCCTCAAGGTAGCGCACGTAGCTGCGCACCGTGGCGCTGTTCGGGTCGATCTTCGTGCCCTTGGCCGGGCGCGTGGCGGCGAGGCCGGCGATGCCGCCGCGGTAAGCGACGACTGGCGCGTCGGCCAGCTCAACGATGTAGAGCGATTTGCTGGAGGGCTGGGCGGCAAAGGCCGCTGGGGAGGCGGCGGCGAGGAGCGCGATCAGCACGATCGCAAGGCCAACCACCATGCTGGTTGTCCGGCCGAGGGGGCGAAGAGCACGTACGGACATGTAGTCCCATCCTTCACACTTACCGGCCCCTGAACGATACAAGGGCTACGGTGGGGGGGCGCGGCGATAGAGGGGCGCCTTCCCCTATCGCCAGGAGTTGGTCTGTGATGCTGCGAGGCCTGGCGATATGTGAAGCATGGGCGCGACGATGCGGGCGCCATAGGGCGCCTTGATCGGCACGCTCAGCTCTAGCAGCCAGCGTCATTGATGGCTGTGCTGCGGGCCAGGGTAGTGTTAAGCTAGGGCGTAGTGCTGAATTTCACTAGGGATGTTAAGAATTATAACCTTGATGTTAAAGCTGTCAACCAAGATAAAAAGATTGTAAAGGAGAGTCTCGGCGCAAGTCCGGCCAAGCCGGGCCGCATTACAACGCCATAGTTGTAATGAATAGAATGTCATTAAGCGGGCGCCCCCCGGGGCGCCCGCTCAACAGAGCTGGGAGCGCTACTGAAGGCCGGTGACGAGGCCGGAGTACTTATCGACGAGGACGCGGGCCTGGTCCTCGGAGTAGCCCTCGGCGATCACATGGAAGAAGGGGCCATCGGGGTCGGGGAGGATGAGCACCCACTCCTCGCCGAGGTCGATCTTGATCCCGTCGATCTGCTGCTCGCCGCTGCGCTCGTGGTACTGCTGGTTGAGCAGGCGCATCACCTTGCCCTTGCTCTCCCAGCGGCAGGGCACGCGGGCCTGGGCGAGGTGGTAGGGCGGCAGCTCGGCGAGCACCGCGCTGAGGCGGGCGCCATTGATGGCGAGCAGCTCCATCAGCTTGACGATGCTGAACAGGCCGTCGGCGACGGGGTAGAAGGACGGGAAGATATAGTGTCCGGTGCCGTCGCCGAGCAGCAGCGGGGTGGGCTGCTCGGTGGCCCGCTGCATGAGCGCGCCAAGCGTGGCGCGGGTGCGCACGATCGTGCCGCCGTAGCGCGCGGCGATCGCCTCGAAGGCGCGGGGCGCGGTGACGGGCACAGCCACGGCGCCGCCGCCCTGGGCCTGCATCACCAGGGCGCTGACGGCGGCGAGGGCGCGCAGCGGCTGGATGCGCTGGCCGCGATCGTCGACGAGAAAGACCTTCTCGCCGCCGCTGTCGAGCCGCACGCCCATCTGGGCGCCGACCACAGGCGTGATCTGGGTGAGCCGCTGCATGGCCGCCTCGAGCTGCGAGCTCGTCTGCACCACGGCGTTCTCATCGAGGTTGACGTTCAGCTCCACGGCGTCGGCGCGCAGACGGCGCAGGATGGCCGAGAGGATGGGGCTGGCCGGCGAGTTGGCGTAGTCGACCACGAGCGGGAAGCCGCGGCCGATCGCGGCGACGCCGTCGGGGCGCAGGGCGGCCAGGAAGGCCGCGCTGTACGATTTATCGACCTCCTCGCCATAGGAGATGCGGCCGATCTCGTCGAGGTAGGCCCGCCGAAAATCCTCGCGGAAGTAGGTCGCCTCGATCTTGCGCTCGCCGGTGGTGCCGATATCGAGGCCGCGCTCGTCGAACAGCTTCACCTCGACGACGCGGTTGTCGAGCGGCGAGAGCCGCACGTGGATGCCGCCGGCGGCGCCGACGTGGCGGGTGAAGTAGCGCGCCACCGGGATAGGCACATTCTGTAGGTCGAGCACGTTCACCCCGGCCGAGGGCAGCCCGGCCACGATCGCCCGTTTCAGCATCCGCGGGGTGTAGTGCGCGTCGCGGTTGATCGTCACGGTGGAGCCGCGCGACAGCGTGGCGCCATAGGCCGCGCCGATCTTGGCGCACATCTCGGGGGTGATCTCGATGTTCACCAGGCCGGTGATCCCATAGCGCCCGAAGAGCACCCGTCGGCCCTGGCTGCCCCAGATAATGCTCGAGCTGACGGTGGCGCCCTCGTCGATCTCCTTGCTCGGCCAGATTTTGACGTTGGGCTGGATCACAGCGCCGGCGCCGATCTGCACGCCGTCGCCGACCACAACGCCCTCGAAGAGCATGGCCCGCGAGCGAATGTTGCTCTGGCGCAGCACGATCGCGCCCCGCAGCTCGGCCCGCTCGCCGAGATAGGAGTTACGCCAGATGATCGAGCGGTCGATGTTGGCGCGGGCGTCGATGATCGTATAGTCGCGGATCACCGAGGGGCCGTGCACGATCACCCCGCCCTTGATCTTGGCGCCGTGGCCAAGGTAGATCGGGCCGTGTAGCTGCGCGTCGGGGGCGATCTCGGCGTCGCCGTCGACCCAGATATCGCCGCCGATATGCTGGCCGAGGCGCGGCAGGTTCACGCGGCCGGAGAGGTAGTCGCCGCAGGCCCGCATGTACTCCTCGATCGTGCCCACATCGGTCCAGTAGCCGCTGGCGATATAGCCCTGCAGCCTGTCACCACGGTTGAGCATGCGCGGGAAGACATCCTTCGACCAGTCGGTGTTCTTGCCGCGCTCGATGTAGGCCAGCACCTGCGGCTCGAGCACATAGATCCCCGTGTTTACCGTGTCGGAGATGATCTCGCCCCAGCTCGGCTTCTCGAGGAACTGGCGGATGTTGCCCCCCTCATCGGTCACCACCACGCCGTACTCTAGCGGGTTGGCCACGCGGGTGAGCGTCACCGTGGCCATGGCCTGGGTGCTCACATGGTGATCGATGATCTGGGTCAGGTTGAAGTCGGTGAGGGCGTCGCCGGAGATCACCAGGAAGGTCTCGTCGAGCAGGTGCTCGGCGTTCTTTACGCTGCCGGCGGTGCCCAGCGGCACCTCCTCCAGCGAGTAGCTAATATTCACACCGTAAGCGCTGCCGTCGCCGTAGTAGTCCTGGATGGCGTTGGCGAGATACTGCACGGTGATGATGATATCGGTGATGCCGTGGAGCTTGAGCAGCTCGATAATATGCTGGATCACCGGCCGATCCACGAGGGAGACCATCGGCTTGGGGCGGTTGATCGTGAGCGGTCGGAGGCGGGTGCCCTCGCCGCCGGCCATGACGACAGCTTTCAAGGCAGTCTCCCTCTCCGCGGCCAGGATGAAGGTTCTCTGTGTTTAGGAGGGCTGGGGCGCAGCGGCAGTATAGCACGCCGCGTGGCGGCGCGGCAACCAGCCCTTGCCAACGCGGTATTCGCCGTGCTATACTCGTGGCGTTGGGGACGTGGCGGAATTGGCAGACGCGCATGACTTAGGATCATGTGCCGCAAGGCGTGCGGGTTCAAATCCCGCCGTCCCCACCAGCGCTATTGGGCGAGGTTCATGGCCCATCCCCTGATGCAAACCCTGGTGCAGCTCCGGGCGGCGTTCACTGAGTGGCAGGCTCTCCGCCGCGCGGTAGAGCCTACCATCCGTGCCGCTCAGACGGTCGAGGATGTGCACCTGGAGCTGAGCCAGCTGCGGGCGGTGCGCGCGGCCACGGCCAGCCTGGAGCTTGACCCGCGCGCCGCCGACGCCCAGCGCGCCCTGGTGGGCGTGATGGATGCCCAGCTGGCCCGCCTGGAGGCCTGGGCCGAGGCCGAGGTCGGCGAGTACGACCCGGAGGTCGCCCAGACCACCGCCGACGCCCAGGAGGAGATCCAGCTCTTTCTCTACCACGTCGAGCGGTTCGCGGCCACGATCCAGCCATTCTGACTCTCAAAAGCGCCCCCGATCCGACCTTGGATCGGGGGCGCTTTCTCTGTGCCTGCCACGAGCGGGCCCGGGCGCTATGAGCCCTTGCGCTCGATCTCCAGGCCCGATTTCGGATCGGAAATATTAAAAAGTATTACACCATCTTTATAGGCGAGTAATTCAAACATGCTATATTGGCGCCGGTCTTCCATCCTGAACCCCCTGGAGTCCCGCTGTGCCCTCGCCTCCGGTATCCCTCTCAACGGTCTCGTTTCGTTGGCTGCTGATCGCGATTGCGACGTACTGTGCTGAGAGCACAGCCATCGACCGGGAGCTGCCGATGCCCCTGGCCGTCCCGTTGGTCTATCTGCTCGGCACGATCCCGGCCGTCTGGGTCGGCTATCACCGCTGGACACAGGACCAGCCGATCAACGTATAACCCCCTGGCTCTACCTACGACGCGCCCCCTTCGGACACTCGGAGCGGGCGCAGCTTTGTGACCTGCGCGTCTCGTGTTATACTTCGGGCTATCACCCAGATACTTCGCATCCTCATCGCCCGCGCGCTGCTAACCGCTGCCGCCGAACAGTCGATCCAGCGCTCGCGCTAGCTTGAATAGAGGGCCTTCGATGCGACTCATACGCGGCATGCTCATAGCTCTGCTCGGCCTGGCCCTGGCGCTGGGCGCCGCCTGGGCATTTGGCGACCTCAGGCCGGCGGTGCGGGTGATCAGCGACCCCGGTGATGGTGCAGGGAACGGCGGGTAGGCGATGAACCCAAGCGACGCAGCCAAGCGCGTGTACCTGGAGAGCCGCCGTGAGACGCTGCTGGCCCTCCAGGTACAGGCGTACCACCGGGCGGTAACGGCGCGCAATCAGGCCGCCGACCTGGCGCCGAGCCGGGCGTGCCGCAAGGAGCTCGCCCGGCTGCGCCAGGTGGCCCAGGACGCCCAGGACCGCTGCGACCAGTTTACCCGCGCGCTCCGCGTGCTCGAGGCCGAGCTGTCGGAGGCCGAGGCCCTGTGATCGACGCCCGGCGTGCTCCCTCAGGGCGCTGAAGGCCTGGCTCGCCGCCGCCCTCGGCGTGACCGGCGCTATCTCGCAGCTCCTAGCGGCGCCCCGATCCAGCTCGGAGCGGGGCGCTTGCTGCGACCGTCGGGTCGCTGGCAGGTCAGGGCTTTGGCTCCCATTCACGGCGGTTGCGGCCGGCGTGCTTGCCGTGCTTGGCTGCGCGCCGCTCGGCGCGGTTCTGCGGTGGGGGCGCGGGCTCCGCGGCCGGCTCGGGCGTCTCGGCCGGGGCCTCGGGGGCGGGTATTGGCTCGGGGGCGGGCTCGGTACGGTCGCGATCGGTGATCATGGTATTGCTCCTCGTATGTCGGGACAGTATCACGGACGGCCCCCGGTCATCGAGCGACCAGGGGCGCGATGAGTTCGGGCCAGGTTGAGCGGCGCGCTGAGTTACACCGGCCCCGACGACCGCCCGCGGATGATAACCCCCTCGTGCTCCTGGAGGCTGTAGATGGTGTGCACGGGAAGCTGCAGCGCGGCAGCCTCGCTGAGGCTAATCAGCACCCGCGGGTCGTTGAACGTCGGGCCCGTGCTCGTATAGTCGTGATGATGATCAAGCCCGGCGGCGGTCAGCATGTCTGTGATCGTCTGAGCCACCAGGCCATTCGCGCAGTCAATATCCATGTAACTCTTCTGCTGCGGCAGCGTGCCAAGGAGCCAACCCCTGTGTGGGGCCAAGGCCATGATACAGGCTCATCACGATGGGGGCAACCAGGAGTTTGGGGAGCTGGCCTCCGAGCCGAATATTCGGATCGGGGGCGCTTTCGTTGTGCGCGGCGTGAGCGCTGGTTTGCTCAGCGGCCGGCCCCCATCAGGGCCACATCGAGGATGGCGGCGGCCAGCGTGTTAGGGTCGGTGGAGCCCTGGTTCACGCCGAGGGCGAGCGTGACCCCGCTTTCCGGGGCGTGCCAGAGCGCCGAGCGGAAGCCGCCGAAGCCGCCGATGTGGCCGTAGACGGTGCTCACCTCGGCCGAGCGACCAACCGGCAGCACGTTGCGCATCACGCCGAGGCCGTAGCCGAGGTCGGGCATGTTGTACTGGCCCTTGCCGCCCACAAAGCTGAGCAGCTGCTCGCGCGACTCGGGGCTCAGCAGGTCGCCGGCGAACAGCGCCCGCCCGAACGCCTGCACGTCGCCGGCGGTGGAGACGATGTTGGCGGTGGCGAAGGCAAACGACATGGCCACACTGCGCTGCTCGGCGGCGCGGAAGTGGCCGGCGGCGAAGGGGCCTTCCACCGGCTCGTCGGGGTTGAAGTAGGTGCTATCGAGGCCGAGCGGCTCGAAGATGCGGGCGCGCATCTCCTCGGCCAGGGTGTTGCCGGTGGCCGCCTCGACGACCATGCCCAGGATGACATAGTTGGTGCTCGAGTAGTCCCAGGCGCCCTCGGCGCCGGCCGGGAAGGCGGGCGGGAACTGCGCGGCGTACTGCACCAGCTCGCTCGGCGCGAAGATGCGGTCGGGCTGGCTGTAGGCCTGATTGACGTAGCTGCGGTCCTCAAGGAAGTCGTAGAGCCCGGTGCGGTGCTGGAGCAGGTGACGGATGCTGATCCGCTCGGCGTCAGGCACCAGATCGGGGACCCAGTTGGAGAGCGGGTCGTCGAGGCTGAGCAGGCCATCCTCGGCGATCAGCAGCACGGTGGCGGCGGTGAAGGTCTTGCTGATGCTGGCGATGCGCACACGGGTGTCGGCGGTCATCGGCGCGCCCGCGGCCTCGTCGGCGACGCCGCTGGCGCCGACCCATGTCTGGCGGCCGGGGATGTTGACGGCCACCACGGCGCCGGGGATGTAGCCGTCGGCGACGGCGCGGTCGAGCACGGCCTGGAGCTGGGCGGCGAGCGCGGCGTCGAGCGGGGGCAGCGCGGCCTCGGCCGCGGCGGTGGCGGTGGCGGGGAGCGGCGTGGCGGTGGCGGTGGCGGTGGCCGTCTCGGTCGGCGCGGGCGTGGGGCTCGGCGTCGCGCTTGGCGCGACGGTCGGCGTATCCTCCGGCTCGTTGGTGGGGCTGGGCGCGACCTCGGTGGCCAGGGCGACGGGGGCCGGGGTGGGCGAGGCCACGGCCACGGGGGCGCTGGGCGGCGTGCCGATCGAGGCGCAGGCGACGCTGGTGAGCAGCAGGCCGGCAATAACGAGCGAAAGGCGGCGCCAGGGCGGCTGCGGGCCGCGGCCAGCACCGTCGGGCCGCGTGCTTGGCGCGCCCGCGCCACGGCCAGCCTGTGGCCCGTCGGGCTGCGGCATATAGTCGTTGCGCTGGGCGGCTACGACTGCTCCGGAGGCTCCGGCGTGGGCGGGGTGCAGCTGGGCGAACAGAACAGCGGGGCCGCGTGCGGGGCCGGCGGAGACGGCGGCGCTCAGGTTGCGCCAGAGCGCGACGAGGGCGCCGCGCCGCACAGGCTCCTCGACAAAGCGAAAGGAGAGCTCGGCCAGCAGCACGGCCGCGCCGATGCGCAGCGCGAGCAGCAGCGGCCCATCCATCGGCACATCGAGGTAGGGGCGGGTGATCTGGAAGATCGGCCAGTGCCAGAGGTAGATCCCGTAGGAGCGCTGGCCGACCCAGCGCAGCGGGGCGAGGCCGAGCAGGCGCGGCAGCAGCCGGGCGTGGGGGTGGGTCGCGCCCATGATCACCAGGATGGTGGCGAGGGCAACCAGGGCCAGCCCGCCGCGATAGAGCAGCGGGTGGCCGGAGAAGAGCTGCGCCGCGGCCACGCCGAGCCCGCCGAGGGCGAGCAGGCCGGCCCCATCGGCCACCAGGCCCACGCCGGGCCGCTGGAGAATCGGCTGTCGCCAGGGCGCCCAGAGCATGGCCAGGGCGGCGCCGAGCAGCAGGCCGCCGGAGCGGGTGTCGGTGCCGTAGTAGATCCGCGAGGGATCAGCCCCGGGGTCAAAGAGCATGGCGCCCAGGGTCAGGCCGGCGACGGCCAGGGCGAGCGTGGCGAGCAGCAGGCCGAGCGGGCGTAGCAGGCGGGCGCCGAGCGCGAAGAGCAGCGGCCAGAGCAGGTAGAACTGCTCCTCGACGGCGAGCGACCAGAGGTGCTGGAGCAGCGCGGGCCGCACCCCGGCGTCGAAGTAGGACTGGCCGCTCAGGATCAGGTGCCAGTTCATCACATAGCCGAGGGCGGCCAGGATATCGGCGCGCAGCCCGCCCGTCTCGGCGGGCGGCAGGGTGGCGGCGATCATCAGCACCCCGGCGATCACCAGCAGCAGCGCCGGCAGCAGCCGGCGGGCGCGGCGCATCCAGAAGTTGCCGAGGTCGATGCGGCCGTGCTGAAGCCACTCCGCCACCAGGATGCCGGTGATCAGGAAGCCGCTTAGCACAAAGAACGCTTCGACGCCGAGGTAGCCGCCGCGCACCGGCAGGTCGGCATGGTAGAGCAAGACGACGGCAACGGCGAGGGCCCGCAGCCCATCGAGGCTTGGCAGGTAGGGGAAACGTTGCTCACGCTGCTCGGCCGGGCCCTGAGCGGCGGGTCCGTGAGCTTGCATCCGCGAACTCCTTATGGTCCAATTTGGCCTAGTCAATGCTTGATATCTAGATTATGCCATAACAATTTGCGCCACAAGATGAGCAATTGCATAAAGAATGCCAACGGATTGCACAGCTTGTGCGATGAACTATCGTAGGCCCGGGGTGGCGCCAATATCTGTAGCAACTGGCGTGCCGCAGGGCCGGGGCGCAGGGCGGGTACAATAGGCGAGGCAACCGCCCATGCGGGCCGGCCGGCTGGCCGAGCCGCGCCGCGCACGCCCGGCTATAGCTAAGGAGCGCCCATGAAAGTCCTGGTATACGACACCCACTCCTACGATCGGACCTTCCTCGACGCCGCGAACGACGGGCGGCATCAGCTCGACTACACCACCGCTCAGCTCGACCAGCAGACGGCGGCCCTGGCCGAGGGCTACGACGCCGTCTGCCTGTTTGTGAACGACCACGCTAGCGCCGAGGTGCTGGCCCGGCTTGCCACGGGCGGGGTGCGTATGATCGCCCAGCGCTCGACAGGGTACAACAACATCGATCTGGCGGCGGCGGCCGAGCACGGGATCGTGGCGATGCGGGTGAGCTACTACTCGCCCTACGCCGTGGCCGAGCACGCCGTGGCGCTGCTGATGAGCCTGAACCGGCGCATCCACCGGGCCTACAGCCGCACCCGCGAGTTCAACTTCCGCATCGCCGGTCTGCTCGGCCGCGACATCCACGGCACCACGGTGGGCGTGGTGGGCACCGGCAAGATCGGCGCGATCTTCGCCCGGATCATGAAGGGCTTCGGCTGCGAGCTGCTCGGCTACGATGTACGCGAGAACCCCGAGTGCCTGGAGCTCGGCATGCGCTATGTGTCGCTCGACGAGCTCTGGCCGGCCTGCGACATCGTGAGCCTGCACGCGCCACTCACCGCGCAGACGCACTACCTGATCAACCGCGAGAGCCTGGCGAAGCTCAAGCCCGGCGCCTTCATCATCAACACCAGCCGCGGCGGCCTGGTGGACACCGAGGCGCTGGTCGAGGCGCTGGCCAGCGGCCATGTGGCCGGCGTGGGCCTCGACGTCTACGAGGAGGAGGCCGGCAAGTTTTTTCGCGATCTCTCCGACGCGCCGATGGGCGACGACACCCT
>JAESFZ010000615.1_pt1 | contig 10456 bp, 8 predicted proteins | sample 9269561 | NCBI WGS metagenome assembly JAESFZ01 (sample SAMN14515552, study PRJNA621657) | algae metagenome | isolation source: Tildeniella nuda ZEHNDER 1965/U140 and co-occurring heterotrophs from wet... | place: Switzerland: Stansstaad, Zurih | collected 1965-01-01
GCGCTCAGGCCGAGACGCTCGCCCAGCAGTACACCCTGCCCTACCAGCTGCTCAACATCGCCCTGGTGCTGCCGCCCGCCGTCACCTTCGCCGTCTTCCCGATGCTGGCCCGCCGCGCCGCCGGCGATCGCGCCGCCATGCGCCAGGCACAGGAGCGCACGCTGCAGCTCCTGCTGATCGTGGCCTTCCCGCTGGCGATGGGGCTCTGTGTGCTCGCCCCTGATCTGGTCTGGCTCTTCTCGCGCGACAGGTTCGCCGAGTACCAGCCCTCGATCGCGGTCCTGGCCGTCCTGGCCTGGTTCCTGCCGCTCTCCTTCGCCAACGGGCTGCTCCAGTATGTGCTGATCGCCGTCGAGCGGCAGCGCGCGATCACGCGGGCCTTTCTGCTTGGGGCGGCCTTCAATCTGCTCGCCAACCTGGCCGTTATCCCGGCCGCCGTGGCTCTGGGCCGCCCGGAGTGGGCGCTGTACGCCGCGGCCGCGATCACCATCCTCTCGGAGTTCGTGCTCTACGCGGTGTTCCGCCCGCTGCTGGCCCGCGAGGGCCTCGCCCCCGGCCTGGCCGGGCTGAGCTGGCGCCCGGCCCTGGCCGCCGTGGCGATGGGCGCGCTGATGCTGGCCGTGATGCTGCTGCTGCGCGGGTCGCTCGGCTGGGGCGCCGCCGCGGCTGCGGCGCTGCTGGCCCCGCCGGCCTACCTGGCGGCGCTCTGGGCGCTGGGCGGGGTGGGCGTCGAGGAGCGGGCGCTGATGCTGAGAATTGTACGCAGGTGAGTATGACGATACAGCGCGCCCTCGTCGACCCCGAGAAGGTGCGTGTGGCCCACGAGCGCCTCGCGGCGGCCTATGGCCCGCGGCGCTGGCGCGGCCGCCGCGACCCGCTCGACGAGCTGATCATGACGATCCTCTCGCAGAACACCTCCGACCGCAACAGCGGCCGGGCCTACCGGGCGCTGCGGCAGCGCTTCCCGAGCTGGCGCGCCGTGCTCGACGCGCCCACCGCCGAGGTCTATGAGGCGATCAAGCCGGCCGGCCTCGGCAACATCAAGGCGCCGCGCATCCAGCAGACCCTGCGCAGCATCGAGGCGCGCACCGGCGCGCTGAGCCTCGACAACCTCGACGCGATGGGCACCGACGACGCCCGCGACTGGCTGATCAGCCTCGACGGGATCGGCCCGAAGACGGCCGCCTGCGTGCTGATGTTCGCGCTGGGCCGGCCCGCCCTGCCCGTCGACACCCACGTGCACCGGGTGAGCCGGCGGCTCGGCCTGATCGGCGCGAAGGTGGGCGCCGAGGCGGCCCACCACCTGCTCGAGAACGCCATCGAGCCCGAGATGGTCTACCCCTTCCACCTGAACATGATCCAGCACGGCCGGCTCGTCTGCCACGCCCTGCGCCCGGCGTGCGAGCGCTGCCCGCTCACGGCGATCTGTGACTACTACCAGGCCGCCCTCGTCGCCGGCCCCGGGCCGGCGCAAGGAAGCTAAGGCTGACCTACGCGGCTGGCCCGCTCATGAAGTGGGCCAGGTTCGCCCGAACCAGGCCGACGCTCTCTGGCCGGCCGAGCGACTCGTAGGTGGCGATGGCGGCGCCGAGCAGTGAGTGGGCCACAAGCAGATTGTTTTCCTGCGCCGCGATCAGCCCCAGGTTGTGCAGCGCCGAGGCCATGCCGAGCCTGAGGCCAAGGCTGCGGCTAAGCTCAAGCACGTAGCTGTGATGGTGCCAGGCCGCCGCGAGGTCGCCCTCGTCGTGGGCCAGGTCGCCGAGCAGCTGGCGCGCGCCGAGCTCGCCGGCGATGTTTCTGGCGGCCTCGGCGCGCGCCAGGGCCACCCTGAGCTGCGCCTGCGCCGCCTCGAACTGCTTGGATTGCCATAGCCTGAACCCCGCCTCTAGCGGGGCCGCGATCTCGATCGGCATGGCGCGGAGGGCCTCTGAGTCTAGCATTGCATTCTGTCGCTTGCGCCGCCTGTCGGGCGGCCCGTGCGCCTTGCTGATGCCACCTGACTATGCGGAGTGGCGCATCTGTCGGATCCATCTGTAGTGTATGTGCCAGCCGGGGTACAAATGTGCCTATGGCCCGGCTTGCGGGCTGCGGATGATTCGGGTACACTGCCGGGGCGAGATCGTGAGGGAGGAGAGCCGTGACCACACTGCCCCGGCCGGAGGCCCGGCCGCTGAACTATGTGGCGCTGACCGAGGTGATCCTGCTCGGCGGGACATCTACGCTGCTGCTCACCAAGTGGCTGCGCGGCCAGCTGAGCTTCTACATTCACCCGCGCTACACCGCCTTGATGGTCGTCGCGGCGCTGGTGCTGCTGGTGATGGCCGTGGTGCGCATGCGCGGCGTGTTCAGCCAGCCCGCCGGCCGGCTGAGCTGGGCCTACCTGCTGCTCGCCACGCCTCTGCTGCTGGGCACGCTGGTGCCGGCCCGGCCGCTCGGCGCCGACACCCTGGCCGGGCGGGGCGTCGAGCTCAACAGCGTCGGCACGTCGGGGCGGGCCGCTAGCCTCGGCGGCGACACCACGCGCTGGAGCCTGCTCGACTGGTCGACCGCGCTCACCGTGCGGGGCGACGAGCTTGCGGGCAGCCCGGCCGATGTCGTGGGGTTCGTGTTCCACGACGAGGAGCTTGGGCCCGACGCCTTCTATGTGGTGCGCTACGTGGTCACCTGCTGCGCCGCCGATGGCGCGGGGGTGGGCCTGCCGGTGCAGTGGGCCGGCGGCGCCGCCCTGCCCGAGAACTCGTGGGTGCGCGTGCGCGGCAGCATCGCGAGCGCCACGCTGGCCGGCGCCGAGCAGCCCGCCCTGCGCGCCGAGGCCGTCGAGCCCGTCGAGCAGCCCGAGAACCCCTACCTGTACCCTTGAGCTACTACCTGCGCATCGCCCTGTTCAGCGCCGCCCTCGCCCTGGCCACCGCCGGCCTGGCGATCCTCGGGCCGCGCGGCGCCGGCGTCACGCTGGTGGCCCAGGCCCCCAGCGGGCAGGAGGTGGCCAGCGGCGCCGCGCTGCGGCTCACCTTCTCGCGCCCGGTCGACCGCCGCTCGGCCGAGGCCAGCTTCCGGCTCGACCCGCCCGCCCCCGGGCGTTTCTTCTGGGACGAGCAGACCCTCACCTTCCAGCCCTCGCAGCCGCTCAGCCCCAACACCGACTACACCGTCACGATCGCCGCCGGCCTGCAAGACGACAGCGGCCGGGCCAACGGCGCGCCGCTGAGCTGGGGCTTCCGAACGCGCGGCCCGCGGCTGCTGGTGCTGCGCGCCGCCGAGGATGGCGCCAGCGAGCTCTGGCTCGTCGCGCCCGACGGCCAGGGCGCCCGCCAGCTCCTGCGCGCCCCCGACGGGATCAGCGACGTCATCGTGGCCCCCGACGGTGCTCGGGCGGTCTATGTCGAGCTGCGCGGGATCGAGCGCAGCGCGCTCATGCTGCTCGACCTGGAGAGCGGCGCCACCCGCCCGCTCGCCGACGACCCCGGCTTCAGCGCGGCCGCCCCGGCCTGGGCCTCGGCCGGCGACTTCATCGCCTTCGAGCGGCGCGCCCTGGTGAACGGCGCCCTCGGCGTGCCGCGCGTCTGGCTGGCCCAGCCCGACGGCTCGATCCTCGGCTCGCTCACCTCCGGCGACGGCAGCGACATCTCCTACGCGCCCGCCTGGTCGCCCGACGGCAACAGCGTCGCCTTCGTCGATGGGGTCAGCCAGGAGCTCAAGGTCTACAGCTTCTTCACCGACCTCACCACCACGCTGCCCGCGCGCAGCGGCGAGCGGGCCAGCTGGCTGCCCGACGGTTCGGCGCTCGTCTACAGCGGCGCCGAGGCTGGGCCGGGCGGGCTGAGCCTGCGCCTGCGCCGCGTGGGCCTGGATGAGCCATACCCGGTGGCGGACCTGAGTGACGGCGCGGCGGCCGAGCTGACACCGGCGGTGTCGCCCGACGGCCTGCGCGTGGCCTACACCCGCCGCCCACCTGAGCAGCCCGAGAGCACGATCTGGGTCGCACCGCTCGACGGTGGCCCGGGTCGCCAGCTCTCCAGCTCCGGCCCCCACCAGGACACCCAGCCCGTCTGGTCGCCCGACGGCCGCAGCGTGGCCTTTGTGCGCGGCAGCGCGGCCGGCCCGCGCGGCAGCGCCGCCATGGTCGTCGACCTCGACGGCGGCCAGGAGCGGGCGGTCCTCGATGGCGCCGTGCTGCTTGCCTGGGCGCCGTAGCGCCGCCTCTTCCCCAACCTGATACCAACCTCACGGACACGCCAGACTGTCGCCAGACGGCGCTCATTCGGCATGTCAGCGGTGCGCTATATGCTGTGTTTATAGCAGCAATGCGATGTAGGGCACGCCGGCGGAACGGCCGCGGGCGGCCAGACGTCCTATAAGCGCAGTATTGCCTCTGTTTAAGGAGAGCTCTATGAACCTCGCATGGCTTCGTCGGCGTGGTGGCGCCGTTGCCGCCGGCCTGATGCTGGGCGCGCTCGCCCTGCAGGCCGCCCCGACGGCGGCGGCCCCCTTCGACGGCACCCGCACCAGCTTCGTCGACAACCGATTCGTCGACGTCTGGACGCGCACCGACGCGGAGCAGGTGCGTGGCGGGCGCAGCTGGTACTGGGGGCCTGGCCCCTGGTTCGACTACGCCGAGTTCTACCGCCAGGGCGTGAACGGCCTGCGCACCGTCCAGTACTTCGACAAGGCGCGCATGGAGATCAACAACCCCAGCGACCGCTCCGGCCCCAACCAGGGCGTCACCAACGGCCTGCTGGTGAAGGAGCTGGTCAGCGGCCGTATGCAGAACGGCAACGACCCCTACGACTACGACCAGCGCGCCGCCGCCGATGTGCCGGTGGCCGGCAACCCGCGCAACGCCAACCCGAGCGGCCCGTCCTACGGCTCGTTCTCCGGCGTGGCCACGATCGAGAACGGCTACCGCGACCAGCAGTGGCTCGGCGAGCGCATCAGCGTCACGATCGACCGCAGCGGAAACCTCGGCGTGCGCGGCGAGCTGGCCCTGCCCGAGACTGAGATCGTCCAGTACAACAGCGTCACCGGCCACAACATCCCGCGCATCTTCTGGGACTTCATGAACATGCAGGGCCGCGTCGTCGAGGGCAACCGCGTCACCAGCGGGCCGGTTGTCGACTGGGTCTTCGCGATGGGCCTGCCGATCACCGACGCCTACTGGACGCGCTCGCGCATCGGCGGCGACGACAAGGACGTGCTCGTGCAGCTGTTCGAGCGGCGCGTGCTCACCTACGTGCCCTCCAACCCGGCCGGCTACCAGGTGGAGATGGGCAACGTCGGCCAGCACTACTTCCAGTGGCGCTACCCGCACCTCGGCACGCCCTGGGCCGCCCCCGACCCGCAGGCCGCCCTGGTTGTCGCCTCGGACATCGACACCAACGATCACTGGGAGCTCTACCAGATCCGGCCGAGCGGCTACGCCCGCCTGACCCAGAACAGCGAGGAGACGGTGGCCTTCTCCTGGCGGCGCAGCTGGGACCCCACGCAGACGCGCCTGCTCGTCGACTCGCGGCGCTCGAAGCCGGAGTACCGCCAGATCTATGAGCTCGACCCGGCCGTCGTCTATGGTGGCACCCCGAAGCCGAACTCCGACGTGCGCCGGATCAGCTACAGCGATGGCACCGTGCAGCCGCCCGCGAGCGGCCCCTACCCGGGCTACCTGCCCAACGGCGTGAGCAACGACTACAACGCCAGCTACTCGCCCGACGGCACCAAGATCGTCTTCGCCTCCGACCGCGTGGGCGGGCAGGAGCTGTTCATCACCAACGCCGCCGGCAACAACCCCATCCAGCTCACCAGCCAGGGCTGCGTGAACGAGACGCCGACCTGGTCGCCGGTGGGCACGCGGATCTACTGGGCCAGCAACTGCGACGGCGACTTCGACCTCTACAGCGCCGCGTTGCGCTACAACAACGACAGCGCCTACGGCGCCGAGGCGCAGCTGGTGGATGTGCAGAAGCTGACCAACAACAGCGCCGACGACCGCTTCGCCCGCGTGTCACCCAGCGGCGCGCTGATCGCCTTCGCCAGCAACCGCGACGGCAACTGGGAGATCTACTCGATCGGCGCCAACGGCCAGGGCGAGGTGCGCCACACCAATAGCGCGGGCACCGACGACGCGCCGACATGGTCGGCCGACGGCCGCCAGCTGGCCTTCGCCAGCGACCGCGACGGCGACTTCGAGATCTACATCCTCGACACGCAGAACAACGCCACGAGCCAGCTGACCAACAACAGCGCCGACGACCGCTGGCCGCTCTGGGCGCAGTAGAAGCCTTTGCCCTCACCCCCCTGCCCCCCTCTCCCGCGCGCGGGAGAGGGGTTTTCGTTTTGCCGCGCGGGGTTCATCTCGGTAGCGCGGCGGGTGTATGCTGGCCGCACCACAACACTGCCCATCCGCCTCGATGGAGCCCGCCATGCGCCCGCTGCTCGCCCTGGCCACCCTCGCCCTGATCCTCATCTCGCCCCTGGCCGTGCGACCCGCCCATGCCCAGCCCGGTCCCTCTGCGCCCGCCCTGGCCGCCATGCCCGCCCCCTTCGCCGTCGAGCGCTTCGTGCTGCCCAACGGCCTGCAGGTCTGGGTGCAGCCACGCGCCGACAGCCAGTCGGTCGTCGCGATGCTAGTGTTCCGCGCCGGGGCGCGCTACGAGCGGCCCGAAGAGGGCGGGATCTCGCATTTCGTCGAGCACATGCTGTTCACCGGCACCGAGCGCTGGGGCGAGGATGTGGTCAAGTCGACGATCGCGAAGCGCGGCGGTCGCTGGAACGGCTGGACCAGCTACGAGCGCACCACCTACTTCGCCCAGGTCGCCGCGCAGGACACGCCCGTCGCCCTCGACTGGCTGGCCGAGATCGCCTTCCGCTCTACGTTCCCGGCCGACAAGATCGACAAGGAGCGCCAGGTTATCTTCCAGGAGAAGTCGGGCCGCTACGGCGGGTTCGTCAACGCCCTCGACGAGATGGGCTTCGGCTACGAGCTTGAGCGCGATGTGCGCCGGGCGCTCTACCCCGGCTCGACCCTGGGCCAGCGTGTGATCGGCGAGGATGCATCGCTCGACGCGATCGGGCGCGCCGAGCTGCTGGCCTACTATCAGGCCCACTACACCCCGTCCAACGCCACGCTGATAGTGGTGGGCCGGGTGGAGCCCGAGCAGATCGGCGCGCTGGCCGAGCGGTACTTCGCCGGCTTCGCGGCCGGCGAGCGGGTGGCGCCCCCCGCGGCCGCGCCGGCCACCCCGCCGGGGCCGCATCGGGTCACCGTCCGCGGCCCGCTGCTCACCGACCAGACGATCCTGATGCTGGGGGCGCGCAGCGTGGGCCGCAGCCACCCCGACCGCTACGCGCTCGACGTGCTGGGCGAGCTGCTGCGCGCGGAGCTCACCGAGGAGATCCGCTACCGGCGCGGCCTCGTCTACGGGCTACGGGCGAGCAACAGCGCCTACGACGACACGGGCTACTTTGTGATCGAGACCAGCGCGGCGGGCGAGCGGCGCGCCGAGATCATCCGCCTGATCCGCGATCGCCTGGCCTCGCTGCGCGCGGGCGCGATCGACCCGCTCCGCGTCGAGGAGGCGCGGGCGGCGGTGGCCGGGCGCTGGGCGCTGGCGATGGAGGACAACGTCAAGCGGGCCGAGTATCTGGCCGACTGGAGCTCGCTGCTCGAGCCGGGCGCGCCTCTGCCCGACTACGCCGGCGTGGTGGGCCAGGTGACAGCGGCGGATGTGGTCCGGGTGGCGGCGACCTACTTTGTGCCGGCGACGAGCTTCGAGGGCGCGCATGTGCCGGCGGTCACAGTGGCCGGCGGCTCGCTCTGGCTCGGCGCCCTCGCCGCCCTGGGCGCGCTGGCGTGGGCCTGGCGGCGCCTGCGGCGGAGGGGATACGCAGGCCCCCTGAGATCGATCACCCCCCTCTCCCGCCGGGAGAGGGGGGCGGAGGGGTGAGGGCGCGGGAGAGCTAGAACTTGACCTGGAAGGCCGAGCGGCCGGCGTAGCGCGCGGCGCCGCCGAGCTCCTCCTCGATGCGCAGCAGCTGGTTGTACTTGGCCACCCGGTCGGTGCGGGCGGGGGCGCCGGTCTTGATCTGGCCGGCGTTGGTGGCCACCACCAGGTCGGCGATCGTCACATCCTCGCTCTCGCCGGAGCGGTGCGAGACGATCGCGGTCATGCCGTTGCGCTGGGCCAGGCTGATCGCGCTCAGCGTCTCGCTGAGCGAGCCGATCTGGTTCAGCTTGATCAGGATCGAGTTGGCGGCGTTCTCGTCGATCGCGCGCTGCAGGCGGGTGACGTTGGTGACCAGGAAGTCGTCGCCGACCAGCTGGACCTTGTGGCCGAGCTTCTGGCGCAGCAGCTTCCAGCCCTCCCAGTCGTCCTCGGCGAGGCCGTCCTCGAGCGAGACCAGCGGGTAGCGGCTGGCGATGTCGACCCAGTAGTCGACCATCTCGGGGGTGGAGAGCGAGCGGCCGTCGCGCTTGAGGTGGTACTGGCCGCCCTCATAGACCTCGGTCATCGCCGGGTCCATGGCCAGGAAGACCTGCTCGCCGGCGCGGTAGCCGGCCTTCTCGATCGCCTCCATGATCAGCTGGAGCGGGGCCTCGTTCGAGGGCAGGCTGGGCGCGAAGCCGCCCTCGTCGCCCACGGTGGTGCTCAGGCCGCGGTCGTGAAGCACCTTCTTCAGGCTCTGGTAGATCTCGCTGCCCCAGCGCAGGCCCTCGCGGAAGCTCTCCGCGCCGACGGGCATGACCATGAACTCCTGAAAGTCGGTGCTGTTGGAGGCGTGCTGACCGCCGTTCATGATGTTCATCATGGGCACGGGCAGGGTGTGGGCGTAGACGCCGCCGAGGTAGCGGTAGAGCGGCAGGCCGAAGGCCTGGGCGGCGGCCTTGGCGCAGGCCAGCGACACGCCGAGGATGGCGTTGGCGCCGAGCTTCGACTTGTTCGGCGTGCCGTCGAGGGCGAGCAGCTCATGGTCGATCCCGAGCTGGTCGGCGGCCTCTAGCCCCTCAAGGGCCTCGGCGATATCGTTGTTGACCGCCTCGACCGCCTTGAGCACACCCTTGCCGCCGAAGCGGGACTTATCGCCGTCGCGCAGCTCAAGCGCCTCGTGGGCGCCGGTCGACGCGCCGCTCGGCACAATCGCCCGCCCGACGTCGCCGCTCTCAAGCCGAACGTCCACCTCTACCGTCGGGTTGCCGCGGGAGTCGAGCACCTCGCGGGCGACGATCTCCTCGATCAGTGTGGACATAATTCCTCCGGTCGTCTGCCGCTCTCAGGCCAGCGCGACGGCCCCGGGGGCCGTCCGGCGCGCGTTGGCGCCGCCAGTATAGCACAGGGCCGCCGGCCGGCTGATGGGGGCGCTCGCCCCGGCGGGCTACTCGGGCTCGGGTGGGCGGTAGATGAGCGCGGGCAGGGCGGCGCCGCGCAGCAGCTTGTCGGCGGTGCCGCCCAGGAAGGCCCGGCGAAGCCCGCCGCGCCCGTGGGTGGCGAGGGCCAGCAGGTCGACGCTTCGGCTGGCGCAGACCTCGAGGATCGCGCGGGTTGGCTGGGCCCCCTCCGTCACCAGGGTTGAGACGCTGGCTCCACCGGCCCGCAGCCGCTCGGCGGCGCGTTCGAGGGCCGCCTCGGCCTGCGCCCGCGCCTCGGCGATCAAAGCCTCGCCCATGCGGTAGTGCTCGGCGAAGGGCATGATCTCAGGCACCGGCAGGGTGTCGATCACGCGCATCAGGCAGAGCTCGGCGCCCTCCAGGGCGGCCAGGCCGGCGGCGTGGGGCAGGATCTCCTCGGCCGTGGCCGAGCCGTCGAGGGGGGCGAGGATGCGCCGGAAAGGCCCGGCCGCGCCGCTCGCGTCGGGCCGCAGCAGCAGCAGGGGCACCCCCGAGCCGCGCACCAGCGTCTCGGCGACGCTGCCCAGCCAGAGGTGGGTGAAGCCGCTATGGCCGTGGCTGGTGAGCACGATCAGATCGGCGTCGATGGCGCGGGCGTGGGCGGCCAGCGTGGGCGCCACCGGGCCTTCGAGCAGCGCGGTCAGTGGCGCCAGCCGGGCGGCGGCCAGCGGGGCGGCGACGCGCTCCAGGTAGGCCCGCTCGTGGTCGGCGGCCAGGGAGCGCAGCTCGTCGTCGATCACGGGCATGCCCTCGACCGTGATCGGGTTGGCGGTGGCGAACGTGTGGACGTGGGCGATGTGCAGGGCGGCGCCGGCGGCGTGGGCCAGGCGCGCCGCCACCGGCAGGGCCTGCTCGCTGAGCGCGGAGCCGTCTAGCGGGACGAGGATCGTGCGAAGCATAGACAACCTCCTTGTTGTCGCGCCCTTATTGTACGCCCGCCGGCGGGCGGCGCAAGGTGGAGCGCCGCAACCTGATGCGCCGATAGCGTTCTTGTTCCGGCTCGCCGGCGGCCTGGCCGCGCCGTACAGGGCTTGAGCAAAGTCCGTAGCGGTGGGCACAAGAGAACACCTGGCCTGTTAG
>JAESFZ010000616.1_pt1 | contig 10454 bp, 10 predicted proteins | sample 9269561 | NCBI WGS metagenome assembly JAESFZ01 (sample SAMN14515552, study PRJNA621657) | algae metagenome | isolation source: Tildeniella nuda ZEHNDER 1965/U140 and co-occurring heterotrophs from wet... | place: Switzerland: Stansstaad, Zurih | collected 1965-01-01
CCAGGGCTTCGAGCGTCTTGAAAATCCAGCCCGTACGGCCGTGGGTGGCCGGCTGAAGCGCGGCAATGTCTCGCTGACCCTCACCCTCACGAGCGAGCGGCAGAGCAGCCCGCTCCGTATCAATCGGGCGTTGCTGGCTGAGCTGGCGACCCTGGTTGAGGAAGTTCGCAAGAGCACCGGCGCCGCCGCGCCGTCGGCCGACGGACTGCTGCGCGTGCGCGGCGTCATCGAGGAGGAGGAAGAGGACGGCCAGACCGAGGAGCAACTCGCTGTCCTCGACAAGGCGCTCACCGCCACGCTCGACGAGGTGCTGAAAGCGCTGGTCGCTGCGCGGGCCGCTGAAGGCAAGGCGCTGGCCAAGGTGATCGACGGCCATGTCGGCGAGATCGAAAGCCTGTGCAAGCGCGCGGCCGAGCGGGCGCTGGCGCAGATCGGCACAGTGCGGGCCCGCTTCGAAAGCCAGCTCGCCGAACTCATGGGGCGGGTACCGCAGCTTTCCGAGGAGCGCTTTGCGCAGGAAGTGGCGTTGCTGGTCGGCAAGGCCGACGTGCGCGAGGAACTCGACCGGCTCGCGGCTCACATCGCCCAGGCGCGGACCCTGCTGGCCGAGGCGCGGGTGGACAATCCCGTGGGCCGCAAGTTCGATTTCCTCTGCCAGGAGTTCAATCGCGAGGCCAATACGCTGTGCTCGAAGTCGGCCGACATCGAGCTCACGCGTATCGGCATCGACCTCAAGGGCGCCGTCGAGCGCATGCGGGAGCAGGTTCAGAATGTCGAATGACTCGATCCAGCGCCGGGGACTGATGCTGGTGCTGTCCTCGCCCTCGGGCGCCGGCAAGACGACGCTGTCGCGCCAACTGCTCGACAACGATTCGCAGATTCAGCTCAGCGTCTCATGCACGACCCGCGCGAAGCGGCCGGGCGAGAAGGATGGCGTCGACTATCACTTCGTCGATACGGCGACATTTAGCGGCATGAGCCAGCGCGGCGAGTTCCTCGAACATGCCAGCGTCTTCAGCCACTACTACGGCACGCCCAAGGCCCCGGTCGAGGCGGCGCTGAGCGCCGGCAAGGATGTGTTGTTCGACATCGACTGGCAGGGCACGCAGCAGCTCAAGGATCCTGCCAAGAAGGTCAAGGGCGACCTGGTGACGGTGTTCATCCTGCCGCCCTCGACACGCGATCTCGAGAAACGCCTGCTGACGCGGGCGCAGGATTCGAAGGAGGTCGTGTCCCAGCGCATGGCCAAGGCGGCCGACGAGATGAGCCACTACGCCGAGTATGATTACGTCATCGTTAATCGCGACATCGGCACCAGCTTGAGCAACCTCAAAGCCATCCTCACTTCCGAGCGCCTGAAGCTCGAGCGTCAGGTTGGCCTGTCGGGCTTCGTCAAGGCGCTGCGCGAGGGGCGGTAATCGGTGCGCCCATGCCGGCCTCGCCCTGGGAGCGCAGCACGAGCTGGGACGGCGTGTAGGGACGGCCGGAGAATTCCGCGATCAACCGGTCACTGGCGCCTTCGGTCACCTCTTCCAGGCGGCGCATGAAGCTCTGCTTGTCGAGCCCGGGTTCGACGGCGGGGAGGAACTCGATGGCGGCGCGGCCGGGCTTCTTCCACCAGTCGCGGCGGTTCCACAGAAGGCCGATGCTGGTCGCTACCGGTGTCACCGGCAGACCGAGATCGCGCGACAGGTAGTAGATGCCGGAGCGATATCGCTCGCGCTCGCCCGGCGCCATCAGGTTGCCTTCGGGATATATGGCGATGTGGCGGCCGCTGTCGTAGGCGCGCTTGGCGAACTGGGCGAGGTTCTCGCGTTCCCGGCCGCCGCCGCAGGTGTCGACGCGGATCATCTGCAGGCGATAGAGGATGGCCCCGATCAGCGGGTAGCGAAACAACTCCTGCATGGCGACGAAGGCAATGCCCGGAATGCGCGCCGCCAGAAGAATGCCGTCGCACTCGCTGTGGTGCTTGCCGGCGAGCAGGACGGGGCCGCTGGTGGGCAGATTTTCCAGGCCGCGCGTTTCGACTTTCATGCCGCCGATCCAGCGCATGCCCCAAACCGTTGCACGGGCCCACTGGTGCAGCAGACCACGTAGCAGCACCGGCGTCGGGATCGGCACCAGAAGGATGCCGATGACGGCTGCGATGAGCGTGCTGAGGTAGAAGAAGGCGTTGAAGGCCAGGGACCTGATCATGGTCAAGAAAATAGTGAGTGTTCACTCATTTGTCAAGAACGCCTGCCAGCCTTACGAACTCGGCCACGGTAAGTTCCTCTGCCCGGGCAGTGGGCGAGAGGCCGAGCCCGGTCAGGACGGCCGTAGGATCGGAAAACAGACCCGCCAAGGCACCGCGCAGCATTTTGCGGCGCTGGCCAAAGGCTGCCGCCGTCACGCGCTCCAGGGGCTTGAGATCGGCAAGGCGATCGCCGGGCGGGCGGGGTCTGAGCCGGGCGACCGAGGAGACAACCTTGGGCGGCGGGACGAAGGCCGAGGGAGCGACGTCGAACAGGCGCTGCACGGTGCAGACATGCTGGGCCAATACAGAGAGCCGGCCGTAGTCCTTGGTCCGGGGTGAGGCCACCAGCCGGTCGACGACCTCCTTCTGGAACATCAGGACCATGTCGGCCAATTCGTCGGCCGCGTGAAGCCAGCGTACCAGCAGAGCGGTCGAGACATTGTAGGGCAGGTTGGCCACGATCCGTCGCGGCGGCGGCCCCAGGGCGGCGAGATCCATGTCCAACGCGTCGCCCTCGATGACTTTCAGGCACCCGCGAGCGGCCTCCTGGAGTTCCTGCAGCGCGGTGATGGCGCGCGTATCGACTTCGACGGCGACAACGTTGGTCGCGCCCTCCAGCAGCAGCGCTCGCGTCAGGCCGCCGGGGCCGGGGCCGACCTCGACCACGGTACCCGGAGAAAGGGGGGCGCCGGCGCGCGCGATGCGCCGTGTCAGGTTGAGGTCGAGCAGGAAGTGTTGGCCCAGGCGTTTGCGGGCGTCGAGCCCGTGGGCGGCGATGGTCTCACGCAGCGGCGGCAGGCCGGCCAGCGCCGCCGCGACATTGTCGGTCATGGCTCAGGTATGGCGCCGACGAGCCATGTCGTCCGCCATGGCGAGGGCGGCGATCAGGCTGGCCGGGTCGGCGCGGCCGGTGCCGGCGATGTCGAGCGCGGTGCCGTGGTCGGGCGACGTCCGCACGAAGGGAAGCCCAAGGGTCACGTTGACGCCGCCCGAGAAGTCGATGGTCTTGATCGGGATCAGCGCCTGGTCGTGATACATGCAGAGCGCGGCATCGTAAGTCGCGCGCGCGGCAGGATGGAACAGCGTGTCGGCAGGTGCTGGCCCGCGCACATCGATGCCATCGCGGCGCAGAATCTCGATGGCCGGCATGATTGTTCGACGTTCCTCGTCGCCCATGGCGCCCTGCTCCCCGGCATGGGGATTGAGCGCGGCCACGACCAGCCGCGGCCGAGCGATGCCGAACAGCGCGGTGAGTGCCGCCGCCGTGATGCGGCCGACCCGCACGATGCCTTCGGTATCCAGAGCGTGCACGGCCTCGGCAAGGGAGAGATGGATCGTGACCGGGACCACGCGGAGGCCGGGACAGGCCAGCATCATCGCGACCTCCGCCGGTTTGCCCGCGGCACTGCCGGCCAGCTCGGCCAGGAATTCAGTGTGTCCCGGATGGCGGAAGCCGGCGTCCTGCAGGGTCTTCTTCTGGATCGGGTTGGTCACGACGCCCGCAATCTCACCCGAGAGTGCAAGGGCCGCGCCGCGCTCGATGGCCTCCAGCGTGGCCGGCGCATTGACGGGGTCGGGCCGGCCTGGCGTCGCCGGCGCCCGCAGCTTCACCGCGAGCACCGGCAGCGCCGTCGCGAAGACTGCGGCGGCATCGGCCGGCCGTTCGATTTCCTGGATGCGCACATCGAGCCGAAGGGAGCGGGCGAGGGCCGCCAGTCGGGTTGCGTCATCGAGGGCGAAGAACGGCCGGTCCGCCGGCTTGCGGGCGAGCCATGCCTTGAGGCTGAGTTCGCCGCCGATCCCGGCCGGCTCTCCCATGGTAACGGCGAGCGGCGGAGCCGCTGTCACGGCTTGACGTCGATGGTCGACGTACGCTTGAGGTCGCGCATGTAGCGCCGGCTGGCGGCTTCGAGCTTCTGCAGGAGGATCTGCTGCGAGATCGCGTCACGGGTCGGCAATCCGTCGCCGCCGGCGCGGCTGCAGAGAGAGACGATCTGGAGGCCTTCGGCGACCCGGAAGGGCCCTGCGGTTCCGCCCACCTGCAGACGGGGAATTTCCTCGTACATCTGGCGGTTCCCCGCCAGGTCGCCGATGCGCACGCCCTTGAGGTCGCCCGAGGTGGCGCCCTTGAGTTGCCGGGCCAGGGCATGGAGATCGGTGCATTGGCGCACGGCGGACATCGCCTTTTGCGCGTCTGCAGAGGAGCGGCTGGTTTCTTCGGGCGAGGCGTTGACGGGCAACGACAGGGTCAGCTGGACCAGGTTCAGCCGGACGTCGTCGGGCCGCGTGGCGGCGAACTGGCGGCGGTCGACGACATAGAGGATATGCCAGCCGCCAGGGCTGCGGATCGGCTCGGAAAACTGACGGGGCTGCAGCCTGTCGATGGCCGCATCGAGTGCCGGATCGAGCGATCCGGGTAGAACCCAGCCCAGATCGCCGCCGGTCTGCGCGGAGGCGCCCTGGGAGAACTGCTGCGCGACGGCGGCAAACGGCGCGCCGCGCTTCAACTGATCGAGGATGCGATCGGCGCTGCGCTTGGCCTCGTCCACGCCCTCCGTGCGGTCGACCGGTACGAAGATCTCGGCCACCCGGGATTCGGTCTTGCCGATGTTGGCCCTGAGCCGCGCCAAGGCATCGTCGATCTCGGCTTCAGAAACCTCGACCTGGGGCCGGACCTTGCGGCGCACGACTTTTCCCCAGGCGAGCTGGGCTTCGAACTGCTGCGCGGCGATCTCGTAGGGGACGCCGATGCCCTGCAGGAAGAGCTTGAACTGGCCGGGGCTCATGCCTGCGCCCCGCTCGATCTCGCCCAGACGCTGCTGCACCTCGGCATCGGATGTGGGCATGCCCAGCTGCTTGGCATTCTGGATCTGCAGCCGCTCATCGATCATCTGGCGCAGGACCTGGGCAGCCATGCGCTGGCGCAGGTCCGGACTGTCCTGCAGGCCCGACGTCTTGATCGCAAACTGGATGCGCTGGCTGAGGTCGAAGTCGGTGATCGCAGCATCGTTCACGCGCGCCACGACGCGCACCTGGGCCGACGCGAGGGCGGGGGAAAGGACCAGGAGGATCGCTGCGAAGGCGCGGAGGAACAACGCGGACATTTGACCGATGGCTGGAATGAAGGGAGGCGTAGTATATTCCGATATTCCATTGCAACAATGCCGCAACGGAGCGCGCGGGGCATATCGTCCGACTGTGGCAACTTGCGGGCATGCTTGACGCTCGGCGGTGGGTGCGTTAGCCGGACACCGCATTCCGAGGGCCTTGATTTTCCGCATGACCGCCGCTCGCCGTTCGATCAGCGTCGCCAGCGCATGGGCGTGGATTTGCTCCGGCGTGGGCTACCACCTCGACAACTTCGGTCGTTGGTTGATCGTCCGCGCGCCCGGGCCCGGCGCGGCGTATGCCGCCTTGTGGGCGCCGGCGGCGCCCAAACTCGGCCCGCGGCCGGGCTGGGGCTTTGCCGAGGAATATTACGAGCAGCGGCAGTGGCTGGCGTGCCGGCGCGGTGCGCTGTGGGAAGCCGCCCGCGACAACAACCTCGTGGTGCCGCTCAGCGTGCCGTGGCTGGCCGGCACCACGGTCGACGTGACGCTGGGCAACGACAACAGCCTCTGCCTCTACGTCTGCGGCTCCTTCGAGCCCAACGAGTTCAATTTCCTCGATCGCCTGCTGAAGCCCGGCATGGTGTTCGTCGATGTCGGCGCCAACGACGGCTACTACACGCTGTTCGCGTCGCGTCGCGTCGGCCCCGGCGGGCGTGTGGTCTCGGTCGAGCCGAGTTCGCGCGAGCGCGGGCATCTCGAACGCAACATCGCGCGCAACGGCATCGGCAACGTCGAGATCGTGCCGGCCGCCCTCGGTGCGTCGGCGGGCCATGCCGACCTCCATCTCGCCCACGGCGTGCACACCGGCCACAACACGCTGGGCCGTTTCGCGCATGACGATGTCGTGCCTGCGAGGGTGGAGCGCGTGCCGCTGGAAACGCTCGACGCCGTGGTAACCCGGCTCGCCCTGCCGCGAATAGACGTCGTCAAGATCGACGTCGAGGGCGGGGAGGCCAACGTGATCGCCGGGGCGCGGGCGCTGCTGGCGACGATGCGGCCGGTGCTGATGATGGAAGTGAGCGATAGCGCGTTGCGGGCGCAGGGCAGCAGTGAGGCGGCGTTGCTTGAGATGCTGCGTGGTGAGTTTGGGTATGAGGTGCTGGTGTTTTCCACGACGACGGGATTGGTCCAAGGACAGACGAAGGACGTGCCCCTCTCGGCCAACATCATCGTCGTGGCGACCGAACGGCTAGCTGAAATCGTCCCTGTGTGACGACGCAGTAGTTACTCGTTTATTCGGCGCCGGCGTCGCGCTGGGATACGATCGGATTGTCGATCGGCCACCAGAACTTGTAGGCCGGATCGTTCCAGCGAATGGTGAATTGGCCGGGTCGGTCGTAGTAGGTCGTCTGCTTGTAGTGGTAGACGGATACGTCCGACATCACCAGGTAGGCGTTCCCAAACTTCGGCGGAACACGGATTTGCAGCCGGTTCACCGCCGACAGGGTGAAACTCTGCCACTTTCGGTATTGAGGCGATTCCGGATCGTTGTTGACGAGTAGGACATAGATGCGGCCATACAGGCAGGAGATCAGCTTGACGGTCTTGGCGTCTCCATGGATACCGCGCAGGACATGCTTGGGCGACGTGGAGTAGTCGTCTTGCACGAACTTGTCGGTGATTCCGGCGGCGTGATACAATTCTTCATTGTACGTTTCGACATACTCGCCGCGGAAGTCCTCAAACTGCGTTAAGGGATGAATGAGGACCACACCGTCGAGGGCTGTCTTTTCGACTTTGAGTGTACTCATTGTAGCTACATCTCCTAGTCGAGTTCGCGCGGATGATTGCAGGCGGCGAAGAATTCGTCGTTTTCATACAGGTGCGGCAGCTCGGGATGAATGCCGAAGTTCTTGATGCCGCGCATCTCGTAGATCTTCTGAATCTTGACGCGTTTCATGGCGCGATAAGATTCCAGAGCGTAGGGCGGCAGGTTGAGACCGTGCTGGACTTCGCCGCCGAAATCGGCGGCCACGTAGTCCTCGATCGCGTCCTTGGCGGTCTTGTAGGAAATCAGCTTGCGCGACGGCTGGAAGCGCTTGGGCAACGAACTCGCACCGCCCAGGATCTCGCTGGCGATCTCGCGGCAAATATAAGTGCTGCAAGTGAAGCCGTCGCGCTTGGTGCCGTTGGCGAACCAGATGCCGGGTATATGCGACTGTCCAAGGAGAGGGAACGTGTCCATGCTTACGGGGCGAAAGCCCGGACCGCGCGTGCTCATGATGGCGAAGAAGAAGGCCGAGTTGATCTCTTCGACCAGCCCGCGCATCAGAACATGGATCGCGTGGACGCGCGGCTTCGGCTCGGGCTCGAACCACACGCCGGAAGAGGCACCCAGATAGAACTCGCCATTGCCGTAGGGGACGAGGTGAACGCCGCAGGCGCCGCCGCGGTCCACCGTTCGCACGACGGCGTCGACGTCGAAGACACTGCGGTCCAGCCCGCCATAACGATGAATCCATGCCGGCATCGAGATATCGAGCCCGGACCCCGCGCCCCAGACGAGGCGCGGAACTTCGCGGCGCAGGTCGGGCACTTGGTCGATGAGTGCCTGAGAGAACGAGCCGCTGGCAAGCACCACGGTCTTCGTCTTCAGGACCGTGCCGTTGCTGAGGGTAATCCTCTTCTCTGAACCGATGAACGGAAGCTTCATGCCGACCTCGAATTTCTCGGCGGTGTCGTCGAAGAGATCGACGTTGCGGGCGGCAAAGAAGCGTTCATAAGCCTTGAGAACCAGCCGCGAGTCGATGCGACCGTCGGGTACGCGGACGATTCGGATTGCCTGGCCCTTCTGTTCGGGCTTGATCCAGGGAACAGCGTTCGGGCCAAGAACTTCATGTGGAACGCCACGCTGGCGCATGATGTCCATGATGTAGTCGACCGCCTTCATCTCGTGCGGTGAGCCCAACACATTGTTGACGATATAGGTGCCCCACTTGACCGAAAGCGGCTGCTCGGAATACTCGGACAACTCGGCGCAGTGGGTGTCCCACAGATCCATCGCCTTGATCGTCAACTCGGCTCGGTCCGCAAGGGCAGGGTTGTCGAACTGGCCCGCCGCCATCTCGGCCCAGACGTTAATCATCGCGCCCGCCGCCATGGTTGCCGCGCCGGTCCGGTGCGAGGGGCCGATGACGGCGATCGAAAGATTCGGGTCGCGCTTGCGCAGCTGGTACGCTGTACCCATGCCAAGTGCGCTGTTGCCGATCACGATGACATCATAGGTATCCTTACTTTGCAGGCTGGCCACGTCATTTTCTCCTGGATGAGAGGCGCGTCAGAGCGTTGACGGCCGGTGAACGGACAGAACTTGGTCGGCAAGTCCCCACGACGGACTGTTGAGCTGATAGCTTCGTTCTCGCCGCAGGATCGAGGAAAGCACCGTTTCGTGCTCTACCCACGTCATGGACTCGTTGAATCCCGCCCGAGCCGAGCGGTCGTGATCGGCATGATAGATATGGTGCGGCGCCGACAGGATGAGTTGGCCGTAGCCCGCTGCGAACAACTGCACGATCGCATAGCTGTCGGTGTGCATATAGATGTCGACGGATTCGTAGAGGCCGCGCACCTTGGCAAATGCCGCTCTCGGCGCCAGAAGAAAATCGCCCGCAGCGTTCGTGTGCAGAAAGAAGCTGCGATGAAAACTGTCCAGGGAGACTTGCGCGTGCCATTCGCGCAGATCATCGCGCCGCCACGGCATCCAGCGCCATTGAAACAATCGCCACGCGGCGTCCCGCCGCAGCTGCGCGGCGGCCGTTGCTTCGATGAGGTTGAGCGATTGATCCAGCCTGTCTCCCGGCTCCAGGCCTGAGCCGATGGTATCCAGGGTGTCTGGCGTGGCGGCGAGCGAAATCGGCTCGTCGGACGAGCGATGGCGCCGATGAATCTGGAACGTCGCAGCCCGAGCCGCCGCCTCGAAATGTTCCGGATCGACGTTGCGGCAGGGCTCGAAGTCGAAGTCGCAGCGGTCGGCGCGGTAGAAGTGTCGCGTCGAAAGCTTGCGACTCGCAATCAACCGCATGATGCTGTCGCCGATGAAGATGTCCTGGTTGATGACCAGCGAGAATTTTCCGGTGGAGTGCCGGATGGCGACGTTGCGGCCGTAGTAGTCGAGCATCTTGCGGCCGCGTGTGCCTGCAACGGTCGCGTGAACTGCGGGCGGCACCTCGACATGAACGACGTTGCCAAGGTCCTGCCAGCGGAATGCGTCGGCGAGCTTTGGCCGTTCCGGCGGAGGATTCCAGTCGACGATCACGAACTCGATCAGGCCCGGCCACAGCCGGGCATAGCGGGTGTAGTAGGCGATGAACTTCGCGATGCGCTCTTCGAGGTCGCCGCCGTAGCCGTCGTTGCGGTTGACGAAGGCGACGCTGACATAGGGCTGGTTTTTCGTCATGGGCGAGAGAGTGCGCCCGAACGCGTTGCCTCGACGTTCAGCATCATCAGGCGGCCGTTCTTTTTGTCCATATGCGGCAGGTAGGCCTGGCTGAAATCGTCGATGCCGAGCTTGCCGAGTTCGGTCTGCCGCCAATCGTAGCGGTGGACGTCCATGAAGCCGGCATCGCGCAGGCCGGCGGCCAGCGTGTCGAAGTCGAAGATCATGCCGTGCCAGTCATAGTCGTCCTTCTGGCCGCCGATCAGCAGGCCGAGGAGTTCGGTGATGTTGTGCGCTTCGTGGTAGCGGGCAATGGCTGCTTCGAAGTCAGCCGTCGACAGGCGCAGCATCCCGCCGGGCTTCAGGACGCGCGCCCACTCGCGCAGGACGTCGACCCATTCGCGGCGGCCGAAATGCTCGATCGCGGCGCAGCTATAGACGAGGTCGACGCTGCCGTCGCCGTAAGGGAGCTTGCGCAGATCGGCGATCACGTCGGCTGCCTTGGCGGCCATGATGTCGATATTGACGTAGCCGGGAAGTCGGATGTGCCCGCAGCCGAGATGGAGTCTGGTCATCGGGCAGGTGGCCACCGCCGCGAAATGACGCCGTCATCGACGACGTCGTTGTGGCCGTAGTCGTCATAGGCGAGATCGTAGCGGACCATTAGGCGAGCCAGTTCGGGGGCCAGGGTATGGGCCTTCCAGCCGAGTTCGGCCGCCGCCTTCGCGGGGCT
>JAESFZ010000617.1_pt1 | contig 10414 bp, 9 predicted proteins | sample 9269561 | NCBI WGS metagenome assembly JAESFZ01 (sample SAMN14515552, study PRJNA621657) | algae metagenome | isolation source: Tildeniella nuda ZEHNDER 1965/U140 and co-occurring heterotrophs from wet... | place: Switzerland: Stansstaad, Zurih | collected 1965-01-01
GCCCAGCTTGTCCTTCAGGCGCTGGATGAACAGCTGGTTCAACGAACCATCGGGCAGCACGCGCGGCAGGAACAGGCAGCTCAGGCCGCTGGCGGTCTGCGCGAGGATGAGGAAGGCGTCGCACATGGGCGCGGAGAAAAACCACTTGTGGCCTGTGACGGTGAAGCGCTGGCCCCAGGCGTCGCTGCCGGCGGGCTCGGCGCGCGTGGTGTTCGCGCGCACGTCGGAACCGCCCTGCTTCTCCGTCATGCCCATGCCCATGGTCAGGCCGGGCTTGTCGCGCCAGGGCTTGAGCGCGGGGTCGTAGGCGCGGCTGGTGAGGCCGGGCGCCCAGTCGCGCCAGATGGCGGGGTTGTCCTTGAGCGCGGGGGCGACCGCGTAGCTCATGGAAATCGGGCACAGGATGGAAGGCTCGAGCTCGGTGAACAGCATGAAGCCGGCGGCGCGCTGCAGGTGCGGGTTCGCCCCGCCCTCGCCCCAGGGCGTGCCGTGCAGGCCGGCACCGGTGGCCGCCTTCATCAGTGCGTGGTAGCTCGGATGGAACTCGACCTGGTCGATGCGGTGGCCGACGCGGCTGTGGGTCTTGAGCTGGGGCGTGTGCACGTTCGCCAGGCGGGCATGCGTCTGCATCTCCGCGCTGCCCACGGTGGCGCCCAGCGCATGCAGCGCGGCCGTGTCCAGCGCGGGCGCGTTGAACTTGAGCGCGGCCTGCATCGGCTGGTTGCCGGCGAACAGGTTCACATCCACCAGCGGCGCGGGCTGGTTGAACACGTCATGCGTGGCGGACATCTCGGGGTCTCCTCGGGGCAAAGATCAGCGTCCAGGTGTCGGCAAGGTCGCGCACCTCGGCCGCATCCAGCGCGCCCTTGTCGCGCAGCAGGCGGTGCAGGCGCGGCAGGTGGTAGTGCGGCACGGCCGGGTACAGGTGGTGTTCCAGGTGGTAATTCACATGGTGAGGGAACAGCAGCGCCCGCCCGAGCCAGTTCGCCAGCGTGCCGCTGGTGCGGTTGCAGCGCGCGGCGGTGAGCGGCGAAGACAGGTCGGACACCGCGCCGTGCTCGCAGATGGCGCGCAGGCGCAGGATGGGCTGCAGCACGGTGAGCAGGGGCAGCACCCACAGCACGGCGTACATCAGCAGCCCCTGGCCGCCGCCGAACCCGAAGGCCAATGCCGGAGCGGCCAGCTGGAACGCCACCACGAGCCAGCGGTCCTGCCGTGCCGCGGCGCGCAGCGCGGGTGAGGTGTCGTCCAGCGGGCGGATCTCGCGCCTCGTGTCGTCGTTGATGGCAGGCGTGCCGAAGAAGTAGGCGTAGGTCTTCCAGGCGTTGAGGCCCAGCACGTCTTCGCCCAGCTTGCGCAGCAGATAGCTGCGGCCGCGCGGGTAGCCGCCGTGGATGGCCGTGTCCGGGTCTTCCTCGGTGTAGAGGTTGTTGTGGTGCAGCCTGTGCGTGACGCGGTAGGTGCACATCGACAGGCCGGCGGCCATGCCCATCAGGCGACCCAGACCGTCGTTGGCCCAGCGCGCGGCGAACAGGCGGTAGTGCGCAGCCTCGTGGATCAGGATGAACACCGCATGTTGCGCCACGCCGATCACCAGCACGCTCAGCACCATCCACGGGCTCGGCCAGGTGAGCGCGGCCAACGCCACAGCGGCGGCGATCAGCCCGAAGGTCTGCCCGATGGCGAGCAGCGAGCGCGGCGTGGACAGGCAGGTCAGCGGCGCGAGTTCTTCCGCGCCGAGCAGACGCCGCGCCTGGGCGTTGCGTGCGCCGGGCGCCCGCAGGTCCTGGCGGAACTCCTCACCGCGCGCGCCCGCTGTGTCCATGGGGCATCCGCGTCAGATCAGCTTGACCAGTTGCTTGCCGAAGTTCTTGCCCTTCAGCAGGCCCAGGAAAGCCTCGGGCGCCGCCGCAATGCCCTGCGCCACGGTCTCGCGCGGGCGCAGCTTGCCGGTGCCGACCAGCGTGCCGAGTTCGGTCAGCGCCTCGGGCCAGACTTCCATGTGCTCGCTGACGATGAAGCCTTCGACCTTGAGGCGGTTCACCAGGATCAGCGCCGGGTTCGCCAGCGGCATCGGCTGGCCGTCGTAGCCGGCGATCATTCCGCAGACGGCAATGCGGCCGAACGCGTTCATGCGCAGCAGCACGGCGTCGAGCACCATGCCACCGACGTTCTCGAAGTAGCCGTCGATGCCCTTGGGGCAGACTTCCTTCAAGGCCTTGGCCAGCGAATACATGTCCTTGTGCTGCTTGTAGTCGATGCAGGCGTCGAAGCCGAGCTCTTCCACCGCGTACTTGCACTTGTCCGGGCCACCGGCAATGCCCACCGCGCGGCAGCCACGCGCCTTGGCCAGCGCGCCGAACGCACTGCCCACCGCGCCGGTGGCCGCGCTCACCACCACGGTGTCACCGGCCTTGGGGTTGATGATCTTCACCAGGCCGTACCAGGCGGTCACGCCGGGCATGCCTACCGCGCCCAGGTAGTGCGACAGTGGCACGTGCGTGGTGTCGACCTTGCGCAGCGCGCCGGGCTGGCCCGCATCGACCACGCTGTATTCCTGCCAGCCGCCCATGCCCACCACCTTGTCGCCAGGCTGGAATTTCGGGTGCTTCGATTCGGCCACCTCGCCCACGGTGCCGCCGATCATCACTTCGCCCAGCGCCTGCGACGCGGCGTAGCTCTTGCTGTCGTTCATGCGGCCGCGCATGTACGGGTCCAGGCTCAGGAAATGGTGACGCACCAGCACCTGGCCGTCGGCCAGCGCGGGCGTCTGGTTGGTGACGAGCTTGAAGTTGTTGACGGTGGCTTCGCCATCGGGGCGGTTGTCGAGAAGGATCTGCTGGTTGGCGGGCATGGTGTTTCTCCGTTGGGGAATGGGACCGTCAGTCGGTCCGGATCTGGTTGAGCGGCTGCGTGCTGCGGGCACCGGTGGCCAGGCGCGGCATGAGCTTGAAGGTGCCGGTGGCGTGGGCGCAGAGCTTGCCATCGGCGTCATGGATGTGGCCTTCCGTGAAGACCATCGTGGCGGTGCGGTGCAGCGTGCGGCCGGTGGCCCGCAGCGGCCCCTTGGCGGCGCGCATGAAGCTGGTCTTCATCTCGATCGTGACCGCGCCCATCTCGGGCACGGTGGAGCGCGCGGCATGCGCCATGACCACGTCGAGCAGGGTCATGCTGGCGCCGCCGTGCACCACATCAAAGGAATTCAGGTGATCGGGCCCCGGGTTGAAGCGCAGTTCCGCCTCCCCTCCTTCGAACCTGTGCAGTTCGAAGCCCAGCAGCTCGACGAAAGGGATGCGGACGGCAAACTCCATGAAGCGCTCAACCTCCGGTGATCACGGAAACGCCGCCATCCACCGCCAGCCACTGGCCGGTGATGTGCTTGCCGGCGTCGGAGGCGTAGAGCACGGTCAGGCCCTTGAGGTCTTCGTCGTCGCCCAGGCGGCGCAGCGGCGCGTGCGAGGCCAGTTTTTCTTCCCCCATGGCCTTGAGCGTGCCCACGGTCATCTTGCTCGGGAAGAAGCCCGGGCAGATGGCGTTGACGGTGATGCCGTATTTGCCCCACTCGGCGGCCAGTGCGCGGGTGAAGTTGATCACCGCGCCCTTGGACGTGTTGTAGGCGATGGTGTTCATGCCCGAGGGGTTGCCACCCAGGCCGGCGATGGACGCGGTGTTGATGATGCGGCCCGACTTGCGGGCGATCATGCTGCGCCGGGCGACGACCTGGCTCAGGATGAAATAGCTGCGCACGTTGAGGTTCATCACCTTGTCCCAGGCCTCCACGGGGTGGTCTTCGGCCGGTGCGCCCCACGCGGCACCCGCGTTGTTCACAAGGATGTCGATGTCGCCCAGGCGCTGCAGGCTTTCGTCGGCCAGGCGGTGGATGTCCTCTTCCTTCGAGCAGTCGGCCGCGATCCAGCGCGCGTCGATGTTGGCGGCCTGCAGTTCGGCCACGGCGCTCTCCAGGTCTTCGGCCTTGCGCGAGCTCACCAGCACGCGCGCACCGGCCTCGCCCAGCGCATGCGCCATCTGCAGGCCCAGGCCGCGCGAGCCACCGGTGATCAGGGCGGTCTTGCCCTTGAGGTCGAAGAGTTGGGGAATGGTTCGGGTCATGTGGTCTCCTGTGGTGTCTGTTGGATCAGGTCTCGTAGTCCATGCACTGGCGTTCCTGAACGACCAGGCGCATGAACGGCTTCAACGCGGTGTGTGAAGGGTGATTCTGGTATGCGGCCAGCGCGTCGCGGTCGGTGAAGCTGCTGTTGAGCACCAGGTCGTAGGTGCATTCCATGCCTTCAAGAAAACCGGCCACCTCGAAGCGCACGATACCGGGCACGAGGTGGGCGCAGGCGTCGAGCAGCGCCTTGGCCTTGGCGATGTTGGCCTCGCGGCTGCTGCCATCGGCCGTGGCCTTGATCTTCCACATGACGATGTGGTGCAGCATCAGAACGCCTCTTCGGGCAGCGCTGCGCAGGTCTGGTCGCGGCTGCTCACCACCTGCAGCCAGGCGCCGATCTTCGGCAGCTCGTAGTGGAAGAAGAAACGCATGGCCGCCAGGCGGCCAGCGCGTGCGGGCGATTCGGGGGCGGCCTGCGCGGCGAGCGCCACGTCCAGCCAGATCCAGGCCAGCACGGTGTGGCCGAAAGCCTGCAGGTACGGCACGGCGTTGGCGAGCGCGTCGGTTGGTTCGCCAGTGGCCCAGGCTGCCTTGGTGGCCGCGCCCACCTGCGCGAGCGCCTGCCCCAGCGCATTGACGTGGGCCGCGAATTCGGGAATGTGGATCGCGCGCTGGATCGTGTCGTTGATGCGGCCCGCCAGCAGGCTCAGGCCCTTGCCACCTTCCATCAGCACCTTGCGGCCGAGCAGGTCCATCGCCTGGATGCCGTGCGTGCCCTCGTGGATCATGTTCAGGCGGTTGTCGCGCCAGTACTGCTCCACCGGAAAGTCGCGCGTGTAGCCGTAGCCGCCGTGGATCTGGATTGCCAGGCTGTTCGCCTCCAGGCACCACTCGCTGGGCCAGCTCTTGGCAATGGGGGTGAGCACCTCGAGCAGCAGGCGCGCGTCGTCGGCCGTGGCGGCGTCGGCGGTGTGCTGTTCGTCCACCAGGCGCGCGCAGTACAGCTCCAGCGCCAGCGCGCCTTCGCAATACGCCTTCTGCGCCAGCAGCATGCGCTTCACGTCGGCGTGTTCGATGATGCGCACCGGCGGCTGCGCCGGGTCCTTGCCAGCGGGGCCCATGGGACGGCCCTGCGGCCGGTTCTTTGCGTAGTCCAGGCTGGCGTGGTAACCCGCCATGCCGAGCATGGTGGCGGCCATGCCGACGCCGATGCGGGCCTCGTTCATCATGTGGAACATGCAGTGCAGGCCCTTGCCCGCCTGCCCCACCAGGTAGCCCACCGCACCGGCCTCGCCCTTCACGGGGTACTTGCCCTCGCCGAAATTGAGCAGCGTGTTGGTGGTGCCGCGCCAGCCGCACTTGTGGTTCAGACCGGCCAGGGCCACGTCGTTGCGCTCGCCCGTCAGCTCACCGGCGGTGTTCACCAGTTTCTTGGGCACGACGAAGAGCGAGATGCCGCGCGTGCCGGGCACGAGCCGGCCGTTCTCATCGGGAATCTTGGCCAGCACCAGGTGGATGATGTTCTCGGTGAGCTCGTGCTCGCCCGCCGAGATCCACATCTTGTTGCCCTTGAGGCGGTAGCGCGGCCCGAGCGGGTCGTTCTGGAAATCGGAGCCGTCGGGCACGGCGCGGGTCACCACGTCGCTGAGGGACGAGCCGGCCTGGGGTTCGGACAGGCACATGGTTCCCGAGAAGCGGCCCGAAAACTCGTTGAGCGCGAACACCTGTTTCTGCGCTTCGGTGCCATGCACCATGAGCAGGTTCGCATTGCCCGTGGTGAGCATGCCGCTGCCGATGCTCACCGAGGCCATGGCAAAGAAGGCGTTGGCCGCGGCTTCCACCGTATAGGGCAGCTGCATGCCGCCCACCTCGTAGTCCTGCGCGGCGCTGAGCATGCCGCTTTCGGCGTAGGCCTTCTGTGCGTCGTGCGTGGCCTGCGGCAGGATCACCTTCTCGCCGTCGAAGTGCGGCTCCTGCGTGTCCACCACGCGATTGAACGGCGCGTACTTCTCGCGCGCGATGCGCTCGCAGGTGTCGAGCACGGCGTCGAAGGTTTCGCGGCTGTGATCGGCGAAGCGCTCGCGCCCGTTCAGGGTTTCGACGTGCAGCCAGTCGTTCAGCAGAAAGTCGACGGTCGGGCGCAGGCTCATGGAGACGGTCTCTTCTTCAGTTCTGGGGCGGCAGCGCGGCAATGGTGCCCTGCGCCACGGCGCAGAGCTTTTCCACGCCGTCCTTCAGCACGAACACATCGCAGCGGCAGACCGATTGCGTCTTGCCGGTGTGCACGGCCTCGGCGCGGGCAATCAGCCGCTCGCCGATGGCGGGCCGCAGGTAGTTGATCTTGAACTCCGCCGTGACCACCCGCAAGCCCAGGGCACTGCCCCCGGCGTAGGTGAGCGCGTTGTCGGCCGCGTAGCTGAGCACGCCGCCGTGCACGAAGCCGTGTTGCTGCTTCACCGATTCGCCGATGGGCACATGCAGCTCGCAGCGCCCCTTGGAGAATGCGGCGAGCTCGGCGCCGATCAGGCGCGAGAACGGCTGGGCTGCCAGCACCTCGCGCCCCATGGCCAGAAATTCCTCGGGGCTGACGCTGGCCTCGGCCATGGCGGATCGGCCTCAGAGGACTTCGAACACGCCGGCAGCGCCCATGCCGCCGCCGATGCACATCGTCACGCAGACGCGCTTGGCGCCGCGGCGCTTGCCTTCGATCAGCGCGTGGCCGGTCAGGCGCTGTCCCGACACGCCGTACGGGTGGCCCACGGCGATGGCGCCACCGTTGACGTTGAGGCGGTCGCCCGGGATGCCCAGCTTGTCGCGGCAGTAGATCACCTGCACCGCGAAGGCTTCGTTGAGCTCCCACAGGTCGATGTCACCGATCTTCAGGCCCAGGCGAGCGAGCACCTTGGGGATGGCGAACACCGGGCCGATGCCCATTTCATCGGGCTCGCAGCCGGCCACGGCGAAGCCGAGGAAACGGCCCAGCGGTTGCAGGCCACGCTTCTCGGCCAGGGTTTCGTTCATCAGCACGCAGGCGCCGCCGCCGTCGCTGAACTGGCTGGCGTTGCCTGCGGTCACGAGGCCACCGGGCACCGCCGAGCGGATGCCGCTGATGCCTTCCTTGGTGGTACCGGCGCGGATACCTTCGTCGTTCTCCACCGTCACCTGCTTCGTGGTCAGGCCCATGATCTTGTCGGCCACGCCGGCGGTCACGGTGATGGGCGCGATCTCGGCCTTGAACAGACCGGCTTCCAGCGCGGCCGTGGCCTTCTGCTGGCTGGCGGCGCCGTACTCGTCCATCGCGTCGCGGCCGATGTTGTAGCGCTTGGCCACCTGCTCGGCGGTCTGCAGCATGTTCCAGTAGATCTCGGGCTTGTTCTTCACCAGCCAGGGATCGGCGAGCATGTGGGTGTTCATCTCCTGCTGCACGCAGGAAATGCTCTCCACGCCACCGGCCACGTACACATCGCCTTCGCCCGCGATGATGCGCTGTGCGGCCATGGCAATGGTCTGCAGGCCGGACGAGCAGAAGCGGTTGACGGTGACGCCCGAGGTGGTGATGGGCAGGCCGGCGCGCAGCGCGATCTGGCGCGCGATGTTGGCACCGGTGGCGCCTTCGGGGTTGGCGCAGCCCATGATGACGTCGTCCACCTCGGCGGCGTCGATGCCGGCGCGCTGCACGGCGTGCTGCACCGCGTGGCCGCCCAGGGTGGCACCGTGGGTCATGTTGAAGGCGCCCTTCCAGCTCTTGGCCAGGGGCGTGCGGGCGGTGGAAACGATGACGGCGTTGGTCATGAAATGTTCTCCTGTTCGGTCGTGTTCTTGCAGTGGGCTTAGTTGAAGGTCTTGCCTTCAGCCACGAGACGCTGGAGCAGCGGTGCCGGCTCCCAGAATTTCGCGTCGTCCAGCGGGTTCTTCGCAAAGCGCTTCATGCTCTGCACCACGTTGAACAGGCCCACCGTGTCGGCGTAGATCATCGGACCGCCGCGGTGGATGGGGAAGCCGTAGCGGAAGATGTAGACCACGTCGATGTCGCTGGCTTTGTTGGCAATGCCCTCTTCCAGAATGTGCGCGGCCTCGTTCACCAGCGCGTACACCAGGCGCTGCACGATCTCCTCATCGGAAATCTTGCGCGGCGTGATGCCGAGCGACTTGCGGTGGTCCTCGATCATCTTCACCACCTCGGCGTTCGGGATCGCGTCGCGCTTGCCGGGCACGTAGTCGTACCAGCCGGCACCGGTCTTCTGGCCGAAACGGCCCTTCTCGCACAGCAGGTCGGCGGTCTTGCTGTACTTCATGTCCGGCTTTTCCTGGTAGCGGCGCTTGCGGATCGCCCAGCCGATGTCGTTGCCGGCCAGGTCGCCCATGCGGAACGGGCCCATGGCCATGCCGAACTTCTCCATCGCCTTGTCCACCTGCTCGGGCGTGCAGCCTTCGTCGAGCAGGAACCCACCCTGGCGGCCGTACTGCTCGATCATGCGGTTGCCAATGAAGCCATCGCACACGCCGGAAACCACGGCGGTCTTCTTGATCTTCTTGGCCACGGCCATCACGGTGGCCATCACGTCCTTGGCGGTCTTCTCGCCGCGCACCACTTCCAACAGCTTCATCACGTTGGCGGGGCTGAAGAAATGCAGGCCCACCACGTCCTGCGGGCGCTTGGTGAAGCTGGCGATGGCGTTCACGTCCAGCGTGGAGGTGTTGGACGCGAGGATCGCGCCCGGCTTCATCACGCGGTCAAGTTCCTTGAACACCTTTTCCTTGACGCCGATTTCCTCGAACACGGCCTCGATGACGAGGTCGGCCGAGCCGATGTCGTCGTAGCTCAGCGTGGTGCTGAGCAGCGCCATGCGCTGGTCGTACTTGTCCTGCTTGAGCTTGCCCTTCTTCACCTGGGCTTCGTAGTTCTTGCGGATGGTCGCGATGCCGCGGTCCAGCGCATCCTGCTTCATCTCCAGAATCTTCACCGGGATGCCGGCGTTGAGGAAGTTCATGGAAATGCCGCCACCCATGGTGCCGGCGCCGATCACGGCCACCGACGCGATCTCGCGCTTGGGCGTGTCTTCCGGCACATCGGGAATCTTGCTGGCGGCGCGTTCGGCGGTGAACAGGTGGCGCAGCGCGCGGCACTCGGGCGTCCACATCAGGTTGATGAAGATCTCGCGCTCGAAGGCCATGCCGTCGTCGAACTTCTTCTTCGTGGCGGCTTCCACCGCGTCGACGCACTTGGCGGGCGCGGGGAAGTTCTTCGACATGCCCTTGACCATGTTGCGCGCGAACTGGAAGTACGCGTCGCCCTTCGGGTGCTTGCACGGCAGATCGCGCACCTTGGGCAGCGCGCTGCCGTCGGCGTGCTTGGCGGCCATCTCGCGGGCCAGGGCGAGGGCTTCCTCGGCCAGGCTTTCAGCCGAGGCAGACAGCTTGTTGAACAGCATCTGGCCGGGCACCTGCGCGAGCATCTCGCTCTTGATGGCTTCGCCGCTCACGATCATGTTCAGTGCGGGCTCCACGCCCAGGGCGCGCGGCAGGCGCTGCGTGCCACCGGCGCCAGGAATCAGGCCCAGCTTCACTTCGGGCAGCGCCACGTTCGTGCCGGGCGCGGCAATGCGGTAGTGGCAGCCCAGTGCCAGCTCCAGGCCGCCGCCCATGGCCACGGAATGGATCGCGGCCACGACCGGCTTGGAAGCGTTTTCCACCGCCAGGATGACCGACAGCAGGTTCGGTTCGGCCAGCGCCTTGGGCGAGCCGAATTCACGGATGTCCGCGCCGCCCGAGAACGCCTTGCCCGCACCAGTGAGCACGATCGCCTTCACCGCCGGATCGGCCTCGGCCCTGGCCAGCCCGTCGGTGATGCCCTGGCGGGTTGACAGACCCAGGCCGTTGACCGGCGGGTTGTTCATGGTGATGACGGCCACATCGCCGTGGACCTTGTACTCAGCGGTCATGAAAGCTCCTTCGTTGTGTATGTCGGGCAGTGCCTGAGGGCGTTGACTGTGACGCTCTTCTGCAAAAAGAACGATCGTTCGATTCTAGAAAGATTGTGCGACGCCGCAAGAGGCGGGTGTCGCCGGCTTGTCTCGGGAGGGCTGAAACGCGGAAAGACAGCGTACCGGGCTGCAGCCGGAGTGCGTGCCCCGACCCAGGATGCCGTGGGTCCGGCTCCGCCGGCCCACAGGCATCGCCCCCCAGTGGGGGGTGACGCCGCAGGCGGCGCGGGGGGCGTTCAAACCTCCAGCCACTCCTTGCGTGTATACGGATCGGCGCGCAGGCTCTCCGGCGTGCCCTGGAACACGATGCTGCCGTGCC
>JAESFZ010000618.1_pt1 | contig 10375 bp, 9 predicted proteins | sample 9269561 | NCBI WGS metagenome assembly JAESFZ01 (sample SAMN14515552, study PRJNA621657) | algae metagenome | isolation source: Tildeniella nuda ZEHNDER 1965/U140 and co-occurring heterotrophs from wet... | place: Switzerland: Stansstaad, Zurih | collected 1965-01-01
AGACATGGGTCACGCGTCGCTGTCCGCTTCCCGTTTGATGAAGGATCAGTCGGCCATAATCCTGGTGCGCGAGAGTTCGAATCCTTCATATCCTTTGGCCGCGACGGCATCGCAGCGCTGCTTGTATCGGTCGAAGCCGCCGACATAGGGCATGAACACGCGCGGCTTGCCCGGGATATTTGCACCCACATACCAGGAGTTCGCCAGCGGGTAGAGCGTGCTGTCGGCGACCTGGTTGACGTGATGCACCCAATCGCGCTCGGCCTGCTCTACGGGCTCGATGCGGTCGAGCTGCTGCTTGTGCAGGTGATCGAGGCAGCCGGCGATCCAGTCGACGTGCTGTTCGATCGAGGCGATCATCTGCGTCTTCACGCCGGGACTGCCGGGGCCGGTGACCACGAACATGTTGGGAAAGCCCGAGACCATCAGGCCGAGATAGGTGAGGGGCCCACCCGCCCACTTGTCGGCCAGCACGGCGCCGTCGGACGTCCGGATGTCGATCTCGCGCAAAGCGCCGGTCATGGCGTCGAAGCCGGTGGCGAAGACGATGGCATCGAGCTCGAACTCCTGCTTGCCGGTCCTCAGTCCGGTCGGCGTGATCTCGGCGATCGGGTCGCTGCGCACGTCGACCAGGGTGACGTTCGGCCGGTTGTAGGTCTCGTAGTAGCCGGTATCGAGGCAGAGCCGCTTGGTGCCGATCGGATGATCCTTGGGCGCCAGCAACTCGGCCGTCGCCGGATCCTTCACCATGCCGCGGATCTTGTTGCGGGCAAACTCCGAGGCGGTGTCGTTGGCGGCCTTGTTCGTCAGCAGGTCGGTGTAGGTGTAGAGGTAGCTGATGCTGCCGCCTTCCTGCCACTTGGCCTCATAGGCGGCGTTGCGCTCCTCTTCCGAGACTTCGAGCGCCGACTTGGTCGGCCGCGGATAGCCACCGATGGCGAAGGGCGTGTCGTAGGCGGCGCGCCGGCGGGCGGGGTAGTCGGCCTTGTGCCGGCTCTCGCGCTCGGGCTCTATTGGCGCATTGCGCGCCGGCAGGCTGAAGTTGGCGGTGCGCTGGAAGACATGCAGGTGTTTGGCCTGCCGGGCGATCAGCGGGATCATCTGCACGCCCGACGAGCCGGTGCCGACCACGCCGACGCGCAGCCCGGTGAAGTCCACGCCCTCATGCGGCCACAGGCCGGAGTGGTACCACTTGCCCTTGAAGTCGCCGATGCCCTTGAAGTCGGGCACGCGCGGTGTCGAGAGGTTGCCCGCGGCCATCACGCAGTAGCGGGCCTTCACTTCCTCGCCTTTGTCGGTGCGCAGCGTCCACAGGCCGGTCTTGCGGTCGAACAGCGCCGAGACGATGCGGGTGTTGAGCTGCACGTCGCGGCGCAGGTCGAAGCGGTCGGCGACATGGTTGATGTACTGCAGGATCTCCGGCTGGTTGCCGTAGCGCTCCGGCCACTTCCACTCCTGCTGCAGATCGTCGGAGAAGCTGTAGGAATATTCGAGGCTCTCGACGTCGCAGCGTGCGCCGGGATAGCGGTTCCAGAACCAGGTGCCGCCGACGCCGGACCCGGCCTCGTAGGCGCGGACCTTCAAGCCCATGCCGCGCAGGCGATGGATGGCATAGAGACCCCCCAGGCCGCCGCCCACGATGGCGACGTCGAGCTGAGGGCCGGTTGAGGCGGCGGATGCGGGAGCGTGGGAAGCGTCGGGCATGGCGGTCAATCCTGTATGGGTGGGTCAAGCCTCCAACGGGTGAGGGGCTTTGGCAAGACGGCGGAGTCGATCCGATCTTTCTAGCGAAACGGCGGCGCGGGGCACGGTATGCTGGGCCACGCCATCAGGGCGAGGAGCAGTAGAGAGTGATGAAATTACTTGCAGTTTTGGCGATGGCCGCAGCATCGTCGATCGCCGGCTCGGCGCTGGCGCAGACGGCGATCCAGGCCGGCCTGTGGGAGACCAACGACAAGACAGCGTTGGAAGGCGTGCAACCGATGCCCGCGACGTCGCGCCAGGTGTGCCTGAAAGGCGACGAGGCGCAGCTTGAGCGCCTGCTGTTCCCGCCGCCCGACGAGATCGCCAAGCATGGCTGCAAATACGAAGGCGGGCTGAAGGCGCCAGGCGTTCTGCAGTCCAGCCTGTCGTGCCCGCCCGCCGACACCGCGCCGGGCGTCGACGCCAAGTCCGAGATCACTTTCACGCCGACCAGCTACGAAGGCCTGGGCCAGCTCCTGGTCAAGGACAAGTCGGGCACGACGCTCAAGGGCAGCAGCACGCTCAGCGGCAAACGCGTCGGGGACTGTCCGGCCTAACTGAACGCCGGCATCACCTGTTCGCCGAAGCGGCGCATCGAGGCCACGTTCTGCTCGTGGCTCATGGCGCCGAAGCCGGTCTGGCAGAGCAGGTGCTGGACGCCGACATCGCGCAGCTCGGCCACCTGTTCGCGCACCCGGGCCGGCGTGCCATAGAGCGAGCCGGTCGACAGCACGAAAGGGATGGCTTCCGAATCGGGCACCTTCGGATCGGTCCAGGCATTGAGCGCAGAAGGATCGGGTGCGAAGTCGGCGGGATTATAGGCCTCGCGGACGTGCATCATGTGGGCGCGGGTCTGGACCAGGAGGGCGGCCAGCTCGTCCTCGGCCTGCGCATTCGTCTCCGCGACATAGACATTGCGCCACAGCGCGCTCTGCGCCAGCAGCCGCGCCTTCGTCGCGGCATCGTGGCCGCCGGCGTCGATGCCGGCGGCATAGGTCGCCCATCGTTCCTTGATCCGCGCCACCGGCAGCCGGGCGGTCAGGATCGGCACGCCGAGCCGCCCGCATTCGGCGAACGAACCTGGCGAGATGACGCTGCGCCACAGCGGCGGGCCCGGCTGCTGCACCGGCCTGGGCCGGATCGCCGGGATGTGCAGCTTGTGGAACTTGCCCTCGAAGGTGAGCGGCGCCTCGCGCCACGCGCGCCCGAGGATTTCCACCGTCTCCTCCATGCGCTCGCGGCTGTCGTGGCTGCGCAGCCCGTGGCCCACGAACTCGTATTCGTTATAGGCCGTGCCCTTGCCGATGCCGACGTCGATGCGGCCGTTGCTGAGATTATCGAGCAGCGCGAGCTGGACGGCCAGCCGCACCGGATGATGGAACGGCGTCTGCACCACGGCAAAGCCGATGCGGATGCGCTCGGTCTTCACGGCGAGGGCTGCCGCGAACATCAGCGAGTCGTTGTAGACGCTCTCGCCGGTGAAATAGTGCTCGGTCAGCCAGACGTCGGAGAAGCCCAGCGTCTCGGCGAGGCAGGCCTGCTCGATGATCCTGTGGATGCGGGCGCCGTCCTCGTCGGGAGAGGGCGACATTGCAAGCGTAAGCCAACCGAACTGCATTGAATGCGTCACGCTACCTCCCGCACCGTGGTCCCTTTTATTGTGTCCTGGACAGCTCGACTGTGCACGGAACGTCGTCGGGGCCGGGGCCGCCCTTGAAGTCGGAGCGGGCGTGCGGGCTGGCCGAGATCGTATTTCCCGAGATCGTGCCCGAGAATGTGGCGCTCAAGGTCTTGGATGCGTTAACTGGCGGAGACCAGGCGATGCTGCCGGAATAGCGATTGCCGTTGATCGTGATCGTGACTGTCCCCCTGTTTCCGCCCCTGAGAGTGACGGAACCCTGGCCGTTGTTCAAAGGGATCATGACTGCCACGGGATTGGGCCAGTACCCGCACCTCGCCTGTCCCACCCAGCGCGCGTCTGCGGTCGCAGGGGTGGAAGAGGCAGCGCCTGCCGCGGAAGGCGGCGCTGCCAGGGGCGGCGGCGGCACAGGGGCAATGGCCGCTGATGCGGCGGCGCGCGCCTTGGCGTCCTCATCTGCCTTTTTCTTTTCTTCTTCGGCCTTCTTCTTGTCGTCCTCGATCTTCTTCTGGTCGTCCTCGAACTTGGTGACGGCGGGTGCGGCTTCCTTCAGGAGCGCCTGGTTCTGCCCGCCATTTAGAAAGCCGGTCGCGGATTGATTGCGGGCTTTCTGCCAGTTCGCGATCATTTCGCGGCTGCGTGGTCCAAAGGCGCCGTCGTTGCCCCGCGTGTCGAACCCGAGCGCGGTGAGCGCCACCTGGACGCGCTGGCGGTCCAGAGGCGAGAGGCGCAATCCGGCCTCCGCAGCTTCCGCCGCCTTCTTTTCCGCAGCGGCGGCGGCGGCCTCCGCTTCGATCTTCCGCTTGGCCTCCGCGTCGGCCTTCTGGCGGGCTTCCGCTTCGGCGACCTCCTTGGCGCTGGAGTCGGCTTTCTGCTTGGCTTCCGCATCGGCCTTCTGCGCCGCTTCAGCCTCCGCCTTCTGTCGCTCGGCCTGTGCCCTAACAAGCGCCTCGTCGGCCTGGCGCTTGGCCTCGGTCTCAGCGGCTGCCTTCTTGCGCGCGTCGTCCTCGGCCTGGCGCAGCGCGGCCATCTCGGCCTCGGCCTTGCGCTGGGCTACCTCTTCCGCATTACGGCGCGCGACGGCGTCGGCCTGCTCGCGCTGGCCGGCGTCGGCCTGGCGGCGCGTTTCCATGTCGGCCTTCAGCTTCGCCAGCTCCTCTTCGGCCTTCTGGCGTTTCAGTTGGGCGTCCGCAAATTCGGCGTCTGCGGTCCGCTTTGCCGCGGCATCGGCCTCGGCCTTGCGCTGAGCCTCTTCTTCCAGCCGCTTTTTCTCGGCCGCCGCCGCATCGGCCTTGCGCCGCTCCGCGAGGACACGCTCGAGGTCCTCGATCTTCAGATCCTGCAAGGCGACGCCTGTCGACGCTGACTTGCCGCCAGGGGAGAGCGCGTAATATCCACCGCCTGCCAAAGCCAGCGCAGCCACGGCGATGCCGGCAAACAGCGGCATGCGACTTCTGGGCACCCTTGCCGGTGCGCTTTCCGCAATCTGCAATGGGGCCGAAGGCGCCGCGGCCGTGACCGGTCGCGGCGTCGATGCTGCCGCCGCTGGAACGGGGCGCTGTCCTGACAGCACCGTCGCGTCGTCGCCGGAAGCGGCGGTCCAGGATAGAATGGCCCTCCATCCTGCGATCGACTGCGGCCGGTCGGAGGCGCGGATGGCGAGGCCGGCGTCGATGCCGGCCAACAGTCCAGCCGAGAAGCCGGGCCCGGCGCGTCGCGAGATCGACTCATAGGAATCGTCGAGCATGCGGTCGAAGGCACTGGGTGGAGCCGTGCCGGAGATCGCATGGTAGAACGTGGCCGAGAGGCCGTAGATATCGGTCCACGGGCCCTGTTTCGCCGAGGTGAACTGTTCGGCTGCGGCGTAGCCCGGGGTGAAGATCGCCGTCATTGCCACCGTGCGGCCGACCATGGCCGCGCGCGAGGCGCCGAAGTCGATCAGTGTCGGACTGCCTTTGCTGTCGAGCAGGATGTTGGCCGGCTTGATGTCGCGGTGCAGGAATCCGGCGTTGTGGACCTCCTCGAGACCTTCGAGCAGCGTCCAGACGATCAGGTCCAGAGCAGCAGCATCCAGGGCACCCTTCTGCTTCAGGCGCGCTTCGAGCGTCTCGCCATGGAGCATCTCCATGACGATGTAGGCCGTCCCGTTGATCTCGAGAAAGTCGAAGACCTGCACGATGCCGGGCGCACGGTGCAGCGTGGCCAGCGTACGGCCTTCCGCCACGAAGCGATCGCGACCCCAGGTGAAATCCTCGGCGACCTTGGTCGAGCGCGGCAGCACGGTGTTGCCGTCCTGGCGGATCGCGAGCGAGATCGGCAGGTATTCCTTGATGGCGACTTCGCGGTCGAGCTGGATGTCGCGGGCGCGATAGGTGATGCCGAAGCCGCCCTGGCCGAGCACCGACAGCACTTCGTAGCGTCCGATCATCTCGCCGGCAGGCAACGCGATGTAGTCGACCTCGGGGTCACCCGTCGTCGTGCCGGACTTCATGTCCACCATTGCTTACGTCCGTCCCCCAGAACCGGCGCGACACAAGACGGCGGTTGCATCGCCAAAATGCGCGGTGGGCGCAGCAGACACAAGCTTACAAATGAGCGCAGGTCGAACCTGCACGCCACATTCAAAATGAGACGCTAGTTCGTCGGCACGCACGCAAACGCCCGGTCCCTCGCGGAACCGGGCGTCGCGGAAGTCTTCGCCTACCAGAAGCGGCTGGCGCCGAACAGGCGGGTTGCGACCTGCTCGTCGCGATGGCGACCGCCCAAGGCTGCACCGGCACAGGCTGCCGCCGCGGCGATCAGGAGCGTGGCCGCGGCGAGGAACGCCGCGATGGCGCCCATCTTGCGGGCCTTGTCGGCGGCGGCGCGCGCCTTGGCCTCGGCATCCTTCGCCGCGGCATAGGCCTCGTCGACGCGCTTCTCGGCTTCAGCCTGCGGCAGGCCGGTCTGGCGTGCCACGATCCCGGCGAGATAGGTCCGATCGGCGGGTGCCATGGTGCCGCTGGCGAGGCTGGTGGCGAACACCCGCGTGAGCGGGGCCTGGAGTTCGCCGCGCGGGATGCGGCGCATTTCCATCCGCATGCCGTCGTTCATTCCCATCGCGGGCCGGGGATCGGTCGCGGTGGCCGTCTCGGGCTGCGCCGTGCCGGCCGCCGGCGGGGTCACAGGAGCGACGGGGGCAGCGGCCGCGGGAGCCGGAGCCGGACCGGCGGTCATCTGGCCGGGGGCCGGCCGCAGCAAGAGGTCGATGGCCATATCCGAGGGCTGCATCGAGACGCGATCGGCGATTGCCGGGCCCATTGCAGCACCGCCGCCGGCGACCGCGCCAGCCGACAGGGTGGCGGTGGTCTGCACCGCCGTCTTGAGCGCGCTGCCGGCGCCGGAAAGGGCAATGCAGGCACCGATCAGGATGCCGACAGCCCACACCGCGAAGCCATGGCTGCCGTCGCGGAATTGCCGCTCCTGCTCGACGCCGCTTAGCCACGGCGTGCGCATGCGCCCGGCGAGGTAGCCGCCGGCCGCGAAGCTGCCGACCTGAACAAGCGCGGTGAACAGCGCCGCCAGAATGATGAAGGCGGTGAGCGAGAGGCCGGCGTAAGGATAGGGCGACACGACCGAGAGGCCGATCGCCGAGCCGAAGGTGAAGAAGACCAGCGAGATCGCCGCGGCGCCCAATGCGCCGGCGATTACGGGACCCCACTCGAGATAGGAGAAACGGGCAGGGCGCGCGACGGCGTCGCCTTGGGATACATCGACGATGGTAGCCATGGGATGACCTCCGGGGGTTCGGTTCAGCTCAACGAAGGCCGATGAAGGACAGAATGAACATCACGATCACGACAAGGCCGACGAGATAGACGATCGAATTCATTTGAGAGTCTCCTGGGTGTTGAAGGACGCCCGGCGCCAAAAAAAGTCGATGCGAGGCTGCATCTCGGCATGCAACGCGGCTCACGCGCGGAAGTTGCGCAGCCGGCTCCGAACCGGCTAACAACCGGCCAGTCGATCCGTGCGGGTGGGAGCCCATTGCGTAATATTCTGAAGAACGCCCTGCTGATGCTGGTCTCGGTTGCGCTCTGTACGGCCGTGGCGGAGGGCATCGCGCGCTGGATGGAGGTGACGGACGACGCCGACGTGGCGAAGAACCTGGACCAGATCCCGCTGGCCGCCGGCGTCCAGCGCGCCTGGTATTTCGACGATCCGCCGCCGCTGCCCAATCGCGGCAAGGCGCCACCCGAATGGTACGAGCTGGTGCGGCGGGTCGAGGAGAGCGGCCACACCGAGGGCACGCGGCGCGCCGACATGTTCAAGGCGTGGAACTCGGTCTTCGTCGGCGAGCCGTGCAGCCACTGCTACCTTCGGGACGCGCCGGGCCACCTGTTCGTCTATGACCCGCCCGATGGCAGTCCGCACCCTCGGTACCGCTTCATGCCCAATGCAACGCTGCCCAACGGGCTGGTCACCAACGCCTACGGCTTTCGCGGGCCGCCGGTGCCCTTCGTGCGCACGCCAAAGACGGTGCGCATCGCCTTCGTCGGCGCGTCAACGACGATCGCCGCGCACCATTTTCCCGCCTCCTATCCCGAATATGTCGGCCACTGGCTCAACGTGTGGGCGGCGTCCAAGCGCCTCGATCTCCGTTTCGAGATTCTGAACGCCGGCCGCGAGAGCATCGGCTCGCCCGATATCGAAGCCATTGTCCGCCAGGAGGTGGCGCCGATGCGGCCCGACCTCGTCGTCTATTACGAGGGCGCCAACCAGTTCGATCTCCGCACCGTCGCGCCGTCGGTGCCGCGGCCCGACGCCTGCGCCCGTCCCGCGACGGCGCCGGCGCCGAACCCGCGGACGCGCTGGCTCGACGAGGCCGCCAAGCATCTCACCTTGGCGCGGCGGCTGCGGACCCTGATTGCGGCGACCGACACGCCGGCAGGCGTGCCGGGCGATGGCGGCGAATGGCCCAAGCCTGCCTACGATCTCGTGTGGCCGGCCGGAGTCGACGAGCGCGATCCCGACATCGGCCGTCCCGACCTGCCGGTGAATCTGTCGACGATCCTGGGCGATCTCGATCGCATCCGCGCGACCACCGAGGCGGCGGGCGGTGAACTGGCGTTGGCCTCATTCGTCTGGCTGGTGAAGGACGGCATGGTGCTGAACCCGATCCGGCATCGGCCGATCCTGGAGTATCTCAATCAGGGCTACGCACCGTTCCGCTATCGTGACCTCGAGCGACTGGCCGCCTTCGAGAACCGCGTGTTCGCCAAGTATGCCGCGGCACACCACCTGGCCTTTCTCGACGTGGCGAAGCTGATGCCGCGTGATCCCGACCTGTTCGTCGATGCCATCCACACCACGCAGAGCGGGGTGCGGCTGAAAGCGTGGGTCGCGTTCCAGGAACTGCTGCCGCTGGTCGAGAAGAAGCTGGCGAGCGGCGCGTGGCCGAAGGCCGACCCGGGCGCGGGCATGCCTTCCGTACATCCGGCCTTTGCCCCGCGCGAACTCGACTTCACCTGCAAGGCGCCGCGGGCCTGATTTTCATTGGAGTTGCCGGATTATCTTTGGCAAATTTACCGCACTTCTAATGCAGATATATTGGGGATTCGAATGGTTTGGGGACCAAAGACCTTCCTTGTCGCTATTTTGGCGATTGTCTTGATCGGCATCGGCGCGACCGGTGCCCAGGCGCAGAACACGACGCACGGCTGTGCCTGCGTTCACAACAATACCAAGGCGACGATCAGCTATCGCTACAAGTGGGGCGAGCAGCAGTGGCAGAACGTCAAGCTGCAGCCGAACTATCAGAACTGGATCTGCTGGAAGTACGCCGACGCCGCCAAGAGCTCGCCGGCGCTCGCCTTCCAGCTCGATGTCGACATGACCAAGGGCAATGCCTGGACGACATTCAATCTGCCACGCATGCAATCAACGGCGGCCACTTGCCAGGCAACGCCGAAGGCCGCGCATTACGACATCAGCTACCGGCCCAACACCAACAACCAGTTCATTCAGGTCACGCACCGATGAGGCAGGTCACGCACCGCTGAGGCGGTGCCGCGCTACTGGAACTGGACCGTCAGCGTATAGCTGGCGGGGCCGCTCTTGCTGTCGACGGCGATCAGGTAAATCCCGGTTTGCGGGATCACGCCGATCCACGCCATCGAGGCGTCCGCGGTCCCGGCGCCGGAGAGCGTCGTGCCGCTGACGACCGCGCTGCCGGTCGCTCCGGTCGCCGAGGCGCCGACGTCGTAGACCTGGAATATCGCGTTGTTGCCCGGCGAGGCGATGGTCACCGACAACGCCTGCAGGCTGTTGGCGGCTACGGAGTAGACATTGCGCCCGTTCGCCGCGACCTGGCCGGTGACGGTGGCGCCGCCCGGTGGCACCTGGAGAGTCGGGACGTTGGGCAGCGGCTGGGCGCCCGCCGACAGGGCGGCGAGCGGCAGCAGGAACGCAAGCAACGCAGCGAGAATTCTCACGCAACAGTCCTTCATGTCACTTCTTTGGTTTCGAAATCGGCCGGCATGGTGATCTCCAATACCTCGAAATCCTCGGAGTGATCGATCTCCTTGTGCTTGATTCCGGGCGGTTGGTAGACGGTCGAGCCGGCGACGAGCTTGTGCTGGCCATGGCCCTCGTACTCGAAGATCGCCCAGCCCTTCAGCACGTAGACGAACTGGAAGCTGAGCGCATGGGTGTGGCGCGGCGCGTCGGCGTGTTTGCCGGGCTTGGCGCGGATCACGTGGGCGCCGACCTTGCCGCCGGTCAGCTCCTTCAGGCCGAGCGGCCGGTATTCGAAGAACGGCCGCAGCCCGTCCTTCTCGAAACTGTCAGGGCCGAGATGATTGACGATGCTCGTCGTGGTGGCAGGCGCGTGGCTGTCGGGCATGGGCTTCCTCCATTTTCGCCCGACAGCATGCTCCCGACGACGCTACAAGTCAGCAGAGGCCGCCGGCCGCCGGCTCGCGCAGCTGCCAGCAAATCGACTGCTTGTCCTCG
>JAESFZ010000620.1_pt1 | contig 10337 bp, 8 predicted proteins | sample 9269561 | NCBI WGS metagenome assembly JAESFZ01 (sample SAMN14515552, study PRJNA621657) | algae metagenome | isolation source: Tildeniella nuda ZEHNDER 1965/U140 and co-occurring heterotrophs from wet... | place: Switzerland: Stansstaad, Zurih | collected 1965-01-01
TTCCAGAGTGGCCATAGCGATGAGCAGCGTCGAGGGGCGCCCGGTGGCGGCCCCGATCGAGTAGCGGCCCAACAATCTGCGCATCCCACGCACCACGGCAGCCCGGCCGAGCGGCTAGCAGGGCCGGGCTTTGTGCACCCTTGAGCAGGCGGCAAGCCGCCAATGAAGAGGCAGCGACAGCATGAAAATCACGCGCGTCAAGCCCACGGTCATCAGCATCCCGCGCGCCGACACCCTGACGACCTCGTACGGCAGCCGGAGCGATGCGCTCACGGTGCTGGTCGAGGTCGAGACCGACGAGGGCCTGATCGGGATCGGCCAGACCGCCGTGGACGCCCCCTTCTATGGCGAGCCCGCCGAGGGGATCGTCGCCAACATCAACGCGCACCTCGGCCCGGCGCTCGTCGGCCAGTCGCCGCTCGACATCGAGCACCTGAGCCGGCGCATGGTCGAGGCGCTGCCCGAGCATCTCTCGGCGCGGGCGGGCGTCGACCTAGCGCTCTGGGATCTAAAGGGCAAGGCCCTGGGCGTGCCGGTCTACCAGCTGCTGGGCGGGCGCTACCGCGAGGGCATCAGCCTGATGGGCTTTGTGCGCCACGACACACCAAGCGCGATGTACGAGGCCGCCCGCGCGACGCTTGAGGAGACAGGCTACCCGGTGCTCAAGATGAAGGTCGGCATGGATGTGGCCGGCGACGTGGCGCGCTTCACCGCGGTGAGCGAGGCGGTGCGGGGCAAGGCGGTGATCCAGGTTGACGGCAACACCGGCTGGTCGCTGGCCCAGGCGATCAGCGCCCTGAGCGCGATGGACAAGCTCGGCACGCTGGGCGCGATCGAGCAGCCGGTGGCCCGCCTCGACGACATGGCCCACCTGGCGCGGCGCTTCGGCGCCCCCGTCATGGCCGACGAGTCGATCTACGGCCCCGAGGACGCGATCGAGGTGGTGAAGCGCGAGGCGGCCCAGATCGCGCTGCTGAAGATCACCAAGCACGGCGGCATCCTCAACGTGCTGAAGATCGCCCATATCGCCGAGGCGGCCGGGATCGACCTCTCGGTGGCGATCTACTACGACATCATCGCCGCGGCGGCCGCCCATATCGCCGTGGCCCTGCCGGCGGTGCGCTGGCCCTCGCCGCCGACGGGCCTGCACGACACCATCCTCACCCGCTCGATCGAGCCGACCGGCCTGATGATGCATGTGCCGGAGGGCCCGGGCTGGGGCGTGGAGCTCGACTACGACAAGGTTCGCGGCTTCGCCGTCGCGCTGTAGCCGCTCTGCCGCAGCAGAGCGAGGGATCTGATGGATAACCACGCAGCCACTGTCCTTGTCACCGGGGCGGCCGGGTTCGTCGGCCTCAATATTGTGCGGCGGCTGGCCGCGCAGGGTTGGCCGGTTGTGGCCCTGGCCCGCCGCGAGCCCGACGCGGACACGCGCCGCTTCCTCGAGCCGGTCGCCGGGCTGGTGCGCTTCGCTCAGGGCGATGTGCGTGACCGCGCGGGCCTCGCCGCGATGGTGCGGCGCGAGGGGGTGCGCCGGATCGTCCACGGCGCCGCGATCACCTCCGCCGAGGCCGAGCGCGACGACCCGGCCGGCTTCGTCGACGTGAACCTGGGCGGCACGCTCAACGTGCTGGAGGCCGCCCGCCAGGCCGACGTCGAGCGCGTGGTGCTGATCAGCTCGTCGGGCGTGTATGGGGCGCCGGCCGAGCGGGCGCGCCTGATCGACGAGGAGGACCCGCTCCAGATCAGCAACAGCTACACGATCTGCAAGCAGGCCGGCGAGCTGCTCTGCCGCCGCTACGGCGAGCTCTACGGCCTCTCGGCGGTGGCCGGCCGCCTCGGCACCGCCTACGGCCCGATGGAGCGGCCCACCGGCTCGCGCTCGGCGATGTCCCAGGTCTACACGCTGCTGCACGCGGCCCTGGACGGCCGCCCGCTCGCCATCTACGGCGCCGAGCGGCTGCGCGATGTCTGCTACATCGACGACGTGGCCGATGCGTTCTGCGCGCTCACGCTGGCCAAGCGGCTGGACCACACGATCTATAACGTCTCGGCGGGCACGGCGCACTCGCTCAGCGAGATCGCCGCCGCCGTCGCCGCGCTGGTGCCGGGGGCGGCCTGGGCGCCGGCCGAGACGCCGGAAGACGCGGACCTGATCGTGCGCCCGCCGAGCGAGCGCGGGCCGATGAGCCTCGGGCGGCTGCGCGCCGACACCAGATTCGCGCCCCGCTTCACGCTCCAGGAGGGGCTGGCGCACTACCTGGCGTGGCTGCGCGCCCAGTAGATGAGGAGTCAGCTTTGAGGCTCGATCTAGTCATCCTCAACGGAACGCTCGTCGATGAGCAGGGGAGCCGCGCCGCCGACATCGGGGTGGTCGACGGGCGTGTGGCGCAGCTAGCGGTGGCGGGGGGCCTCACGATCGATAGCGCGGCCGAGGTGATCGACGCGACGGGGCTGTGGGTGCTGCCCGGCCTCGTCGACGCCCATGTGCACTGCCGGGCGCCCGACCACCCCGAGCGCGAGGATTTCGCCAGCGGCACCGCCGCCGCCGCCGCCGCCGGGATCACCACCATCCTCGAGATGCCGATCGCCGATGTGGGCGTCTCGCGCCCCGAGATCCTCAACGCGCGCCGCGAGCTGGCCGAGCGCGACGCCCATGTCGACTTCGGCCTCTTCGCGGCCCCCGGCAGCCTCGACCGGGCGATCATCCACGGGCTGGCCGAGGCGGGCGCCTGCGCCTTCAAGATCTTCACCCTTGAAGTGCCCCCCGAGCGGCGCCGCTCCTTCGAGGGGATCACGATCACCCGCGAGGACGACATCTACCGTGCCCTCGCGATCGTCGCCGAGACCGGGCTGGTCTGCGCGGTGCACGCCGAGAACGATGCGCTGCTGCGGCTCGGGCGCGAGCAGGCGCGGGAACGCGGGCTGAGCGGCGCCGACGCCTACCTCGCCGCGCACCCGCAGGCCGCCGAGGCCATGGCCGTGGCCTGGATGGGGGTGCTGGCCGAGGCCACCGGCGCGCGCGTCCATATCGTGCACGTCACCTCGGAGTGGGCGCTCGACCAGCTGCGGCTCGCCAGGCGGCGCGGCGCGCGGATCAGCGCGGAGACATGCCCGCACTACCTGCTCTTCGACGAGGAGACGGCGCGGCAGCACGGGCGCTGGGCCAAGATCGCCCCGCCCCTGCGCCCCGCCGCCGACCGCGCGGCGCTCTGGGCGGCCCTCGCCGACGGCACCCTGGACATCCTGGCCAGCGACCACGCGCCATTTCTGCCCCACGAGAAAGAGGGCGAGGATATGCTGGCCATCCCCTCGGGCCTGCCGAACATCGAGGCCTTCCCGCCGCTGATGCTCTCCGCCGCCCACGCGGGGCGCCTGCCGATCAGCCAGATGGTCGCCCTGCTCAGCGCTCGCCCGGCGCGGCTGTACGGCCTCTACCCGCAGAAGGGCGCGCTGCTGCCCGGCTCGGACGCGGATATGCTGCTCTACAACCCCAACGTTGGCTCGGTCATCGATACCGCCACCTGGCAGTCGCGCTCGCGCGGCAGCGCCAGAATATTCCACGGCCTCGGCTATCGCGGCCGTGTGCTGCGCACCCTGGTGCGCGGCCGGACGATCTACGCCGAGGGAGAGATTGTGGGGCCGCGCGGCTGGGGCCAGATGGTGCGGCCGCGGCCGCAGCTTGAGCCCGCCGCATAGGGGCCGCGGCACGCCGCGCCCAGCATAGGAACACCATGACACGCGAGACGATCACCATCGCAGGCGCCTCGGTGGAGCCCGGCCAGCGGGCCTACGGCTACCTGCACGTCGGCCACCTCGCCGCCCGCACCGAGGTGCGCATCCCCTATCAGGTGCTCAACGGCGCCGCCGATGGGCCCGTCGTCTGCCTGGAGGCCACTCTGCACGGCTGGGAGCCGATGGGCGCCGAGATCCTGCGCCGCGCGCTCCAGCGCGTCGACCCGGCGACGCTGCGCGGCACGATCTACTGCCTGCCGCTGGCCAACCCCTTCTCGGTGGAGTTCGGCGGCAGCGTCGAGAGCACCGGCACCCGCGTCAACCCCGCCGACCTGCTCGACCTGAACCGGGTCTGGCCGGGCAAGCTGGAGAACGGCTGGCTCACCGAGCAGATGGCCCATGTGATCTGGACCGAGGTGCTCTCGCGCTGCCAGTACCTCGTCGACTACCACGACGGCACCGGCGCCTGCGATGAGCTGCCGGTGGCCTTCCCGCACGCCATCCCTGAGGACGCCGCCGTGCAGGCGACCGCGGCCGACGGCGTGGGCGGCGACGGCGGGCGCTCACGCCTGACCCCCGAGTATATCAGCGATATGAACGCGAAGATCCGCGGCATGGCCGAGGCCTTCGGCTCGCCGGTGATCTGGTGGCGCCAGGGCCCGGTCAACCCGGCCATGATCTCCGGCCACTGCCTCATGAGCGGGATCGTGCCGCTGGTGGTCGAGGCGGGCGGCGGCGGCCAGATCGACTTCACGATCGAGCAGGGCGTCGAGTGCACGCTGAACATCCTCAAGCACCTCGGCATGATCGATGGCGAGCTGGTGCTGCCCAGGCGCCAGATCATGGTCGAGCGCTACAACGTCTACCGCTCGCGCACCGGCGGCTTCTACATCCAGGAGGACGGGGTGGCGCTCGGGGCCGAAGTGACGAAGGGCCAGCTGCTCGGCCGCGTGATCGACCCGCTGACCAGCGAGGTGCAGGAGGAGTGCCGCGCCCCGGTGAACGGGATCATCATCAGCCGGCGCCTGAAGATGCCGATCAACCCGGGCGGCTACATCGCCCACATCGCCGACGTCGACTCGACCGTCTGGGAGCGCGACAACAGCCAGGGGAGGCCATGACCAGCGAAACTGTGCGCGTCGGCATCATCGGCACGGGGTTCGGGGTGTCGGCGATGCTCCCCGGCTTCCGGCTGACGCCCGGCGCCGAGGTGGTGGCCCTGTGCAGCGGGCGCCGCGAGCGCGCCGAGGCCGCCGCCCGCGAGCACGGCATCCCCCACGCCTTCGACGACTACCGCGCCATGCTCGCCGAGGCGCGGCTCGACCTCGTCTGCGTGGTGACGCCCGTGGCCACCCACGCGCCGATGACTCTGGCCGCGATCGAGGCCGGCTGCCATGTGCTCTGCGAGAAGCCCACGGCGCTGGACGCCGCCGAGGCCCGCGAGATGTACGAGCGCGCCCAGGCCGCCGGCGTGCTGCACATGATCGACCACGAGCTGCGCTTCAACCCGACTCGCCGCCGCATCGCCGAGCTGCTCGGCGCGGGCTACGTCGGGGCGGTGCGCTACGCCTATGTGCGCAGCGTCTCGGGCTCGCGCGCCGACCCCGCCCAGCCCTTCTCCTGGTGGTCGGAGCGCGCCAGGGGCGGCGGGGCGCTCGGCGCCGCCGCCTCGCACCAGCTCGACCTGCTGCGCTGGTGGCTCGGCGAGGCCGTCGAGGTCAGCGGCCAGCTGGAGACCTTCGTGCGCGAGCGGCCCGACCCCGAGAGCGGCGCCCCGCGCGCGGTGGACTCCGACGACCAGTACAGCCTGATCGCACGCTTCGCCGGCGGCGCCTACGCCCACCTCTTCACCAGCTATGTCGCCCACCACGGCGGCTTCAACCGCATCGAGATCCACGGCGACACGGGCAGCCTCGTGCTCGACCACGACGACCGGCTCTGGGGCCGGCGCCTCGGCGAGCCCGAGCCGACCGAGCATACCGTGGCCGACCCGCTCTTTGGCGCGCCGGGCCTGCAGCCCAGCGTCTATAACGTCTCGTTCGTCCACCTGGCCCGCGAGCTGGTGGGCGCGATCCGCGAGGGCCGGGCGCTGCGCGAGGGCGCAACCTTCCTGGACGGCTGGCGCACTCAGCAGCTGCTTGACGCCGCCCGCCGATCCTGGGATGAGCGGCGCTGGGTCGCCGTGGAGGCCTGAGGGAGCTATGAACGTACCAGACCGCGACAAAAAGTTTGTGGGCATCCAGATCAGCCCGATCAGCTTCGTCGACGAGGGCGTCGAGCAGGTGCTCGACACCCTCCAAAACCGCGTCGGCGTCAACGTGCTGCTGATCGGCACGATCTCCTGGCTCGGCCTGAAGGTCGGCCGGCGTATCTCGCACGCCCTGGAGGGCTGGCCCGACCACGGCGTGCCCGCGCCATACACCATGCGCGGCGGCGCCTACTGGGCCACTCGGCCGGAATATTATGTCAATACACCGATCAAAGACTTCCGCTCCAGCGACCCGGAGGTAGCGGGGCGCGACATCCTGGCCGAGATCATCCCGGCCGCCCGCGCTCGCGGCATGCAGATCATCCCCGAGATGATGGAGCCGCTCTTCAAGTACGCCGGCCACGGCTCGGCAAGCGCCGTCGACATCCCCAACATGCCGCAGTACCTCGAGGTAGACGCCTACGGGCGCGTGGCCGGCGAGCCCTGCACCTCGAACCCGGCCTACCGGCGCTGGTGGCACGCGCTGGTCGAGGATCAGTGCCGCAGCTACGACATCGACGGGATCATGTGGTGCAACGAGCGCAACAGCCCGCTCGACCGCATGATCCAGGGCCAGGCGCCGGGCTGCTTCTGCGAGCACTGCCGCCGCGAGGGGCTGGAGCGCGGGATCGACGTCGAGCGGGCGCGGGCGGCGCTGCGCGAGCTGCACACCTACTTCCAGCGCGCCAGGGCCGGCGAGCCCTTCGTCGACGGCGCGCTGATCGAGTTCCTGCGCGTGCTGCTGCGCAACCCCGAGGCGCTGCTCTGGGAGCGGCTTTGGCTGGAGCGCAGCAAAGACCTCGACCGCGAGCTGTACGGGATCGTCAAGTGGTGCAACCCCAGGCTCAGCTTCGGCCTGAACGTCTGGAACCGCAACCACTTCAACCCCATCCGCAAGGCCCAGTGGCCCTGGGACGAGCAGACGATGTACAGCGACTGGGTCAAGCCGATCACCTACCAGCACCAGGCCGGCGGGGTCTATGTCAAGGAGATGAGCGACTTTCACAAGAGCATCCTGCGCGACTTCACCCCCGACGAGTTCACCCCGGCGATGTACAAGATCCTCGGCCTGCGCGAGGCGCCCTGGGGCGAGCTCGTGCAGCGAGGCATGGACCCCGATACCTATGTCTACGGCCAGTGCAGCGACGCGCTACGCGGGGTGGCGGGGCGAGCGGCCGTCTACATGGGCATCGGCGTGGACGCGCCGCGCACCAGCGCCGAGCAGGCCGCCTGCACGCCCGAGATCGTCGAGCGCAGCGTGCTGGCCACCTACCGCGCCGGCGGCCACGGGGTGGTCTTCTCGCCGAACTACGCCGGCATGAACCTGAGCACGCTCGACGGCGCCGCCAAGGCGCTCAAGGAGCTGGGCCTTTTCTAGCGCCCCGGCGCATATCTAGAAGGAGCGAGCACATGCCTGAGCAGCCAGCCTGGCGCTTTCAGAAGCTCATCGGGCCGATGTACGAGAGCCCGACCGGCCACACCATCCTGAAGGGCCGCGTGCTGACCTGTCGCGGCGGCGAGGTGATCGAGCGCGGCTTCGTCGAGATCGAGGGCGAGAAGATCGTGGCCGTCGGCGACGCCGCCGACCTCGGCGAGCGCGGCGCGGAGGTGGTCGAGACGGGCGGCACCATCATGCCCGGCCTGTTCAACAGCCACGCCCACCTGGCCTGGGACGGCGTCCACGACCTGGCCCAGCAGTCGCTCAACGACCCGCCCGAGATCTCGGCCTACAAGTGCGCCGGCAACATGCTGATCAGCCTGCGCGCCGGCGTCACCACCGTGCGCGACCTGGGCCTGCACAAGACCAACCTCTTCGCCAAGCAGGCCGTCGAGCAGGGCATCTTCCCCGGCCCGCGCATCCTGGCCTGCGGCGAGTCGATCGTCCAGACCGGCGGCCACACCTACTGGGCCTGCCGCGAGGCCAGCGGCCCCGACGAGATGCGCCGCGCCGTGCGCGATCAGGTGCGCGGCGGCGCCGACCTGATCAAGATCATGGCCTGCCACGACCTGCTGGAGTTCACCGACGCCGAGCTGGAGGCGGTGATCGACGAGACCCACCGCAACGGCCTGCCGATCACCGCCCACGCGACGTTTGACGCCTGCATCGAGCGGGTCGCCCGCTTCGGCGTGGACTGCGTGGAGCACGGCGGCAGCATGAGCGACGAGACGATCCAGCTGCTGCTCGACAAAAAGATCCCGATCGTGACCACCTTCGCGCCGATCGTGATGCAGAGCCAGCCCGAGGTGGCGAAGAAGTTCAACATCCCCGACTGGAAGCTGCTGGAGCGCCAGAAGGCCGTCGCCAACCCGGCCCGCTACGAGGGCATCGTCAAGGCGGCCCAGGCCGGCGTGGTGATCGGCTTCGGCACCGACGCCGGCAGCCCCGCCGTCGGGCACGGCGTGATCGCCCCCGAGATGAAGTTTATGGTCAAGCTCGGCGTCGTCCCCGACAACTACGGCGCCATCCGCAGCGCCACCAGCGTGGCGGCCCAGATCAGCAGCCTGAGCGAGCGGCTCGGCACCCTGGAGGCCGGCAAGCTCGCCGATGTCGTCGTCGTCGCCGGCAACCCGCTCGATGACCTCGACGCGCTCGGCCAGGTGAGCCGCACATACGTCGCCGGCAAGCGACTTGTCTGAGAGGCGCCAATGCAGACCAAGGCCACGCTCGACGAGCGCGACCAGCGCTACCGGCGCCTGCGGGCGGCCATGGCCGCCGCCGGGCTCGACGCGCTGCTCGTCGCCGGGAAGGGCCACTGGTGGACGGGCCGCGGCTACATCCGCTACCTCACCGACTTTCACCTGTGGGGCCACGACGGGCTGCTGCTCGTCCCGCTGGCCGGCGAGCCATCGCTGACGCTGACCAGCCCCGCCGTTGCCGCGAAGATCGCCGCCCGCGGCTGGGTCAGCGACGCCGACGGCGATGTCTTCCTGGCGCCGCGGGTGGCCGCCGCCATCCGCGACCGCGGGCTCGCGCGCGCCCGCATCGGCGTCGCCGGGATGCGCTCGATCATCGGCGCCGGCGTGCTGGCCGAGCTGCGCGAGGCCGTGCCCGGCGCCGAGCTTGTCGACGCGGACGAGCTGATCGACCGCGTGCGCATGATCCGCAGCGCGCTGGAGATCCAGCAGATCCGCGAGCTGTGGGATCTCTCGAAGTCCTGCATGGAGCGCTTCGTCGAGATCGTGGCGCCCGGCAAGACCGGGCTGGCCCTCGCGGCCGAGTGCTCGCGGATCGCGCTGGAGGGCGGCGCCCGCGACATCCTCGTCTTCATGGGCGAGGAGCCCGGGCGCGTGACCATCCCCGACGACACGCCGGTGCGCTGCGACGGCATCCTGATGTACCACATGGAGATCTGCGGCCCGAGCGGCCACTGGTCCGAGCTCACCGTCACATGCGCCTACCGCCCGCCCAGCGAGCTAGAGCAGCGCCTGATGGAGAGCGAGCTGCGCGCCTACGCGGCGATCCGCGCGGCGGCCCGCCCCGGCGCCACCCTCCCCCAGCTCGCCGCGCTCTTCGAGCAGACGCTGGTGGCGGACGGCTGGGAGCTCGGGGCGCCCACGCGCCACTTCGACTTCCACAGCCAGGGCCAGGACACGATCGAGCGCCCCTGGTTCGCCGCCGAGCAGCCCTGGGGCGGCTCGCAGAGCTGGCCGCTTGAGGCCGGGATGACCTTCTCCTACCACCCCCGCCGCGCGGTGCTCCCGGCCGTCGGCTGGGGCACCGGGATCAACGAGGATATCCTGATCACCCCGGACGGCGCCGAGCGCCTCAGCGGCGACTGGGATCTGCGCTGGCGCCGCATGTAGCGGCGCGTGTGCCGAGGAGCAAGCGATGAGCACCACCACGCGCAGGATGAGCCCGCGCGACCTGCTGCGCTTCCAGATGTGCGACGACCCGCAGGTGTCGCCCGACGGGCGCGAGGTGGCCTGGGTCCACACATGGATCGACCCGGCGGAGAACCGCTACCGCTCGCGGATCATGGTCAGCGACCTGGCCAGCGGCGCCGCGCGCCAGCTCAGCGCTGGCCCCGGCCTCGACACGCACCCGCGCTGGTCGCCCGACGGCCGCCAGATCGCCTACCTATCCGCGGCCCCCCCTGAGCCCGGCGGCGCCGGCGCCGCCCCGCCTGCCGTCACCGCCCTCGACAGCGGGCCGCAGCTGATGGTCGCCCCGGCGGCCGGCGGCCCGGCGCGAGCGCTCACCGCGCTCAGGGGCGGCGCCCGCGCCCCCGTCTGGTCGCCCGACGGCCGCCGGATCGCCTTTGTGACGCTGCTCGACCCCAGCATCGGCCTGGAGCAGCGCGGCGACGATCAGCCCGCCCCCGACGACCTCTACGCGCGCTTCAACCGCGACGTG
>JAESFZ010000621.1_pt1 | contig 10320 bp, 15 predicted proteins | sample 9269561 | NCBI WGS metagenome assembly JAESFZ01 (sample SAMN14515552, study PRJNA621657) | algae metagenome | isolation source: Tildeniella nuda ZEHNDER 1965/U140 and co-occurring heterotrophs from wet... | place: Switzerland: Stansstaad, Zurih | collected 1965-01-01
CAAACTCCATGCGTCACCCCAGTTATCGCCGCCTCGTCACGCATAACTCGTCACTCTAGCTATGGCATCACCCAGCCGCCGTCGATCGTCAGCACATGCCCGGTGATGTACGAGGAGCGTGGCGAGGCCAGGAAGCCGATCGCGGCCGCGACCTCATCCGGCGAGCCGAAGCGTCGCATGGCGATCACGCCGAGCGCCCACTCGCGCAGCGCGGGCGAGATCGTCTCTACCAGGTCGGTCTCGATATAGCCGGGGGCCACAACATTCACCGTGATGCCATCAGTAGCGACCTCGCGGGCCAGGGCGCGGCTCAGGCCAACCAGGCCGGCCTTGGCGGCGGCGTAGTTGGCCTGGCCGACGTTGCCGGCCAGGCCGGCTAGCGAGCCGACGTTGATGATGCGGCCGTAGCTCCTGGCGCGCATGGGCGCGAGGGCGGCCTTGCAGCAGAGGAACACCGCGGTCAGATCGGTGTCGATCACGCGGTGCCACTGGGCGGGCTTGAGGCGCACGAGGGGGGCGTCGGCGGTGATGCCGGCGTTGTTGACGAGGATATCGAGGCGGCCCCAGCGGGCGAGGGCTGCCTCGACGAGCGCGCTGGCCGAGTCGGGGTCGCAGACATCGGCGCATTGGGCTACAGCCTCACCGCCGGCGGCGGCGATCGTCGCCACCACCTCCTCGGCCTCGACAGCGCTGCTGCGATAGTTTACCAGCACCCGCGCGCCCTGGGCAGCTAGATCGAGCGCCACCGCCTTGCCGATCCCGCGCGAGGCGCCCGTCACCACCGCCACCTGCCCATGTAACGCCATCAGTTGCTCTCTGCTACAAACGCCCGCGTATCCTCCACGCTGCTGATATTCACCAGCCTGGCGCCTGGGGCGATCCGCCGCACCAGTCCGGTCAGCACCTTGCCGGGGCCGATCTCGACGAAGGTCGTGACACCCTGGGCCAGCATCTGCTGCACCGAGGCGATCCAGCGCACCGGGGCGACGACCTGAGCCACCACCTCACGGCGCACATCGTCGGCGCTTGCCAGCGGCTCCGCGGTGACATTGGCCACCAGCGGCGTCTGCAGGTCGCGCACTGTGGCCTCGCCGATCACCCGCGCCATACCCTCGGCGGCGTTCATCATCAGCGGCGAGTGGAAGGCCGCGCTCACCTTGAGCGGGATCACGCGCTTGGCGCCGCGCTCCTTAGCCTGGAGCGACGCGTGCTCTACCGCCAGTGTACTGCCGCTTATTACCAGCTGGTCGGGGGCGTTGTAGTTGGCCACCACCACGGTGCTGCCGGGAGCGCCACCGGCCTGAAGCGCATCGCTCACCTCGCGGCAGAGCGCTTCGAGCGCCTGCTCGCCCATACCGATCACGGCGGCCATGCTGCCCTCGCGGGCCTCGGCCATCAGCTCGCCGCGCCGGCGCACCAGCCGCAGCGCTGTGGCAAAGTCGAGCGCGCCGCCTGCCACCAGAGCTGAGTACTCCCCCAGGCTGTGGCCGGCCACCGCCTGCGGGCGGGCCAGCGCGCCGCCGCTCAGGTCGAGCAGGGCGCGCACAAGCGCGGTGCTCATGGTCAGCAGCGCCGGCTGCGCGTTCTCAGTCGCCGTGAGATCGGCCTCGGGGCCCTCGAAGCACAGCCGGCTGAGCGACAGCCCGAGCGTGTCGTCGGCCTCCTCGAATACGGCTCGGGCCGCGGGCACCTGCTCGTACAGGTCGCGGCCCATGCCCACCAGCTGCGAGCCCTGTCCGGGGAAGATCCAGGCAGTTGTCATATCGCTTCGCTCATCAGGGGCAGGAGGCGGGCGCAGGAGGCAGGCGGCCCCATCCGGCGCGACTCTCGTGTCGAAAGCTCGGCCCCCTGGCCTCACTACTTAAACGCGGCCCTGGCCCGTGTTTACATTTCTTTACTTTTAGGCTCAGGCGGGGCGGCCCCAGCGCACCACGCAGGAGCCCCAGGTGAGCCCGCCGCCGAAGGCGGTGAGCAGCACATAGTCGCCGTCCTTCACCCGGCCCTGCTCGACGGCCTCGACGAGGGCGAGCGGCACCGAGGCGGCCGAGGTGTTGCCGTAGCGGTCGAGGTTGATCGCAAAGCGATCCAGGGGCAGCTCAAGCCGCCTGGCCACCGCCTCGATGATGCGCACATTGGCCTGATGCGGCACCACCAGCGCGATGTCGTCGAGGGTGAGCCCGGCGTCGGCCACGGCCTGCTCGGAGGAGGCGCACATCTCGCGCACGGCGTGCTTGAAGATCTCGCGGCCGTTCATGTAGACGTACTGCTTGCCCGCGGCGAGCAGCTCGGCGGTCGCCGGGAGGCGCGTGCCGCCGGCGTCGACGGCCATCAGGTCCTCGTGCTCGCCGGCGGCGCCAAGGTTAGAGGCGAGCACGCCGAGCGGCTGGTCGCTGGCGCGCAGCACCACGGCGCCGGCGCCGTCGCCGAAGAGCACACAGGTGTTGCGGTCGTTCCAGTCGATCAGGTGAGTGAAGATATCCGCGGCGATCAGCAGGAGATTGCGGCTCATGCCGCTGCGCACCAGGCCGCTGGCGACGCTGATCCCATAGACAAAGCCGGAGCATGCCGCCACCAGGTCGAACGCGGCGGCGCGTGGGATCTGGAGCTGGGCCTGGACGGCGCAGGCGGTGGCGGGGAAGGTCCGATCGGGGGTGCAGGTGGCGACGATCACGGTGTCGATCTGGTGGGGGGCCAGGCCGGCGCGCTCCAGGGCGGCTCGCCCGGCCGCGGCCGAGAGGGCCGAGGTGTGCTCGCCGGGGCCGGCGACACGGCGCTCAGTGATCCCGGTGCGCGTGCGGATCCACTCGTCCGATGTGTCGACGCGCCGGGCCAGCTCCTCATTTGTCACCACGCGCTTGGGGACCGCCATGCCCCAGCCGGTGATCGCCGCGTAGGGTCCGCTGCTCACACCTGGGCCACCTTTCGCATCTGCCCGGGCGCACTGCCCGGTGCCGCATATGAGGCGCGCCGGCGCGGGCCGGCGCGCCTATTATAGCAACTCTCGCCCGAGCGCGTGCGGGGCGGCGCCGGGGCTCGCAGGTACAGCGAAGGGGCCGCGGGCCGGTGTGCACCGGCCGACAGCCCCTCCCCGCCAACACAATCATAGCGACAAACCCGCGGCGGCGCCTAGCCCTCTGTCTCAGCCTCGGCCACCTCAAGGATCTGGCGGCCGCGGTACGTGCCGCACTCCTTACAGGGGTAGTGGTTGCGCATCAGGCTGCCGCAGCGCGGGCAGGCCACCAGATGCGGGGCGGTGAGCGCCAGGTGCTGGCGGCGGTTGCCGCGGCGGTGGCGCGAGACTTTACGCTTCGGTACTGCACCCATCTTGTTAACTCCTGCCGTTTTTTCGATTATGGCGCTCGGCCCAGGCCTTCAGAGCCTCAAGCGAGCCCTCTTCTTCAACCAGACTCTCTTCGTCGTCGATCCCGTCAGACTGTACCGTGTAGTTCACCGGCTGATCCCGATAGGCCGGGCTCACCGGGTTGAGCGGCAGCGCGATCAGCGTATACTCGCGGATCGCCTCGCCGACATCGGCGAGGTGCAGCTCGTCCAGCATGAACGGGTCTTCCTCGGGCGGCTGCGGCAGCGTGCTGCCGGTCATCACGTCGATCACCGAGTGGAACTCGTCTTTGAACTCCACCTCGAACGGCTGATCGAACTCCTCCAGCGACCGCACGCAGGTAAGCCGGACGGTGCCCTGCGCCTTCACCTCCGACCAGACCCCGGTGGCGGTGCGGGTGAAGCGCACAGTCCCACTGATGTCGCGCATCGTCAGCGTGTCGTCGAGTGTCAGGCTGGGCTCGGTGAACGAGTGGTCCCGCCGGGCGCCCATCGGCTCACGCAGCAGCTGCGCGACGTTAAACTTTATAGTTGTCATGGTACCGGTGTTGCGGCGCTGCGCCCGCGCAACAAACGCCGCATTATAGGCCAGGGCCAGAGGCTTGTCAAGCTAGGCCAGCGGCCTGCCCTCGCCGCCGAGGGCGCTCAGTCCATTGCGCACACTTGTGGTCAGCTTGATCAGACGCTCGTCCAGCTCCTCAAGCACCTGACGGGCATACTCATCGGCGCCGGCGCGCACCTGGGCCGCCTCGCCCTCCGCCTGCTGCAAGAGCCGGACCCGCTCAGCCTCGATCGCCTCGGTGAGGCCGCGCTCCTCGAGCACCTGCTGCACCCGCGACTGGGCCTCGGCGAGCATCCGCTCCTGCTCCTGGATCACCCGCCTGGCCCGCTTGAGCTCCTCGGGCAACGCGATCCGCATCCGGTCGATGACGTCGAGGATGCGCTCCTCGTCGATCATCAGCCGCCCGCTGAACGGCACCTTGCGCCCCTCAGCCAGGACCTCCTCCAGCTCATCGATTAAGTCGTCGAGCTCGATGGCTGTCACCCCCTTTGTGCGAACTTCTGCCGCAGCGCCTCAACAATGTGCGGCGGCACGAACTCCACCGGGTCGCGCCCGAGGCCGGCCATCTCGCGCACGGCGCTTGAGCTGATGTGCGTGAACTGCCGGCCCGATGGGAGCAGCACCAGCTCAACCTCAGGGTCGATCACCTGGTTGACCAGGGCCATCTGGAACTCGGCCTCGAAGTCCATCCCCGAGCGCAGGCCGCGGACCATCGCCACAGCGCCGAGCGAGCGAGCGAACTCGACCGTCAGGGTGCTGTAGCTCGCCGCCTCAACCCGAGGGATGTCGCGCACCGCCTCGCGGATCAGAGCCAGCCGCTCCTCGGTACTAAACAGCAAGTTCTTCTTCGGCCGGTCGAAGATCGCCATCACCACCTGATCAAACACGCGGGTAGCCCGCGCGGCGATATCGAGGTGGGCGTAGGTAACAGGATCGAAGCTGCCGGGGTAGACGGCGATACGCATACGTATCCTATGAGGCAGCCTGGCGAGTACAGCAGCCAGGGCGCAAAGCTTACGCCTGGCTATCGGCCGGATCCACATCCTGGGGTTCAGAGTCGGCGGCGCTATGGTCGCCGAGCTCATAGATCGAGAAGCAAGAGTCGCCGTGGCGGCGAAACTTAACCCGCAGCGCGCCCGGGTAGCTGTCGGCGAGCGGCACGCGGGCGGCGTGGCCGACGACGAGCAGCGTGCCGGGATGGCCGAGCCCATTCGTAGCGATCATGGCGATGGTGCGCTCGATCGCCGGATCGGCGTAGGGCGGGTCCATCACGATTATATCATAGTGGCTCACGCCGCGATGGGTGGCCAGGAAGCGCTCTACGGGGACACAGTGCACCCGGCCCTGGCCGGCGAGCTTGGTGTGCTCAAGATTCTCTGCGATGATCTTGCAGACCCCCGCGCTCTGCTCGACGAAGTCGGCGCCGCTGGCGCCGCGCGAGAGGCACTCGATGCCGAGCGAGCCGGTGCCGGCGTAGAGGTCGAGCACGCGCCCCTGGATGCGCCCATAGCCCTCGAGGATCGAGAACAGGGCCTCCTTGACCTTATCGAGCATGGGGCGAGTGCTCAGACCCTTGGGGGCCTTGAGCCGATGGCCCTTCGCCTTACCGGTGATCACGCGCATACCAACCTCGCGGCTTAGCACAACGGGCGCATTGTAGCACGCCGGGGCGCCCTGCAGAAAAACCTGCCCCCTCCCCGCTGGCGGGGAGGGGGCAGGGGGAGGGGCGGAACGACAGCGCAGGAAGCCTGCGCGCAAACCAACCCTTAGCGCTTGGTGTACTGCGGGGCCTTGCGGGCGCGCTTGAGGCCGACCTTCTTGCGCTCCTTCTCGCGCGGGTCACGCGTGAGGAAGCCAGCCTTCTTGAGCGCGGGGCGCAGGCCGATATCGAGGTCGAGCAGGGCGCGGGCGACGCCGTGGCGCACCGCGGTGGCCTGAGCGGCGACGCCGCCGCCGCGCACCTTCACCAGCACATTGAACGAGCTGATGTTGTTGGTGAGCGCAAGCGGGTGGCGGATATCGCGCTGCAGGATATCACGGTTGCCGAAGTAGTCGCCGGGGTTCTTGCCGTTCACGACGAACTCCCCGCTGCCGGGGAAAAGGCGCACGCGGGCCACCGCGCTCTTGCGGCGGCCGGTGCCCTGGTAGTAGCGCTTCGCGTCCATATCAGGTGCTCTCCTTGGCCGCCTAGCGCGGCGTAAAAACCTTCAGCTGCTGGGCGGCGTGCGGGTGGTTCGGGCCGGCGTAGATACGCAGCTTGCTCAGCAGGTGGCGGCCCATCCGGGTCTTCGGCAGCATGCCCTTCACGGCGCTGCGCAGGATGCGGTCCGGGTGCTTAGCCAGCATCATCTTGTAGGGCGTGGCCTTGATGCCGCCCGGATAGCCGGTGTGGTGGTAGTACACCTTCTGCTCGTCCTTGCGGCCCATTATCTTGATCTTCTCGGCGTTGACCACGACCACAAAGTCGCCGCCATCCATCGAGGGGGTGTAGGTGGGCTTGTGCTTACCGCGGAGCAGCGTGGCGAGCTGCGTCGCCAGCCGCCCAACCACCTGACCGTTGGCGTCCACCAGCAGCCAGTCGCGCTGCACCTCAGAAGCCTTCTGATGATACGTTTTCACAGCTTTCCCTTATCTGACGTTCTATATACCTGTGCGCCCAGCAGCGCGTCGCTCTGTGTCCCAGCCCAGCGCCCCGGGCGGGTAGCTCACCGATACGAGGGTGAGCCCGTGGGCCGAGGCTGTCGGCCCGGCGGCCTTGCGGTCGCGTCGCTCGATCAGCTCGGCAAGCTGATCAGCCCGCATCTTGCCGCGCCCGACCAGCAGCACCGTGCCGACGATGACGCGAACCATATGCTGCAGGAAGGCGTTCGCGGCCAGGTCGATCGCGATCAGCGGCCGTCCGAACAGCTCTACCTCGCTCAGCCGAGCCATATGCACCATCCGTACCGTCGACTTCTGGTCGGGCGTGTTCGCAGTGAACGCCGCGAAGTCGTGGCTGCCCTCCAGTTGGGGCAGAGCTGCGGCCATCGCCGCTGTGTCGAGCGGCTGCTCCACGTGAAGCGCGATGTTCCGCAGAGTCGGTAGCAGCGCCGGGCCGTTGTCGATCAGGTAGCGATAATCGCGCCGCGTGGCCGTGAAGCGCGCGTGGAACTCATAGTCCACCTCAGCCACTGCCTGGATGGCCACGTCTTCGGGGAGGATTGCGTTCATCCCCCGCCGGATCGTGCTCAGGTCGTGGCGCGTCTCTGTGCGCACATTCGCCACCTGGCCCTGGGCGTGCACACCGCTGTCGGTGCGCCCCGCCAGGGTGAAGCGGCGCTGCTCCTGGGTCAGCTGCTGCCAGGCCCCCTCGAGCGCCCCTTGGACGGAGCGCCCTTCGCTCTGGAACTGGGAGCCGACAAACTCGGTGCCATCATAGGCCAGGCGCAGCGCGATGTTTCGCATTACACCAGCTCGATCACCGCCATCTCGGCGCCGTCGCCCATGCGCGGCCCAAGCTTGGTGACGCGGGTGTAGCCGCCGTTGCGGCCGGCGTACTCCTGCGGCGCGAAGGTGAACAGCTTCCGCATGGCCTCCTTGCTGGCAAGCTTGGAGAGCGCCATGCGCCGGGTGTGCGGGGTGTCCTGCCGGGCGAGCGTGAGCAGCTTCTCGATCTCCGGCTGCACCGCCTTGGCCTTCGCGATCGTGGTGGTGATCTTGCGGTGCTCGATCAGCGCAATCATCAGGTTGCGGTAGAGCGACTTGCGGTGCTCGTAGGAGCGCCCAAGCAGCTTACCGGCGTGTCGGTGTCGCATCGTCGTATCCTCAATGGGGGCGGCCGCCGGCTCCCGCCGTACGCCCGCCGCCGCAGTTCCGTTATCCTACTCCGCGCTAAGCACCGTGGCGCCGTTCAGCCCGATCGGGTTGGTCGGCCGCGGGATGTACCCGCGCTCCACGAGCTTATCGCGGATCTCCTCCATCGACTTCTGCCCAAGGTTGCGCACGGAGAGCAAAGCCTTCTCGTCCATCTGCAGCACCTGGCCGACCTTCGTGATATCGGCGCGCTTCAGGCAGTTGTAGGTGCGCGTCGACAGGTCCAGATCCTCGATCGGCGTGTCGTACACGTCGGCCGGGATGACCATGCCGTCGGGCGCGGGCGCCTCATCGGGCTCGGCCGAGAGCCGGTTGAAGTCGGCCACCGTGGTGCTGTACTGCACCAGCACCTGCGCGGCATGGCTGAGCGCATCGCCCGGCTTCACCGTGCCGTCCGTCCAGATCTCGATGATCAGGCGGTCGAAGTCGGTGGCCTGGCCAATCCGCGTGTTCTCAACCACGTAGTTCACGCGCGGCACCGGCGTAAAGATCGCGTCGACCGCGATCACGCCGATCGGCAGCATCTCGCCCTGGTCGGCCGAGTAGTAGCCGCGGCCGCGCTCGACGGTCATCTCGACCTCGAGCCGGGCGTCATCGCTGTCGAGCGTGGCGATATAGTGCTCAGGGTTGACGATCTCGAGCCCCTCGGGCAGATCGATGTCGCGCGCGGTGACGACGCCGGCGCCGCGCTTGCTGAGCCGCAGTGTCGACAGGCGCTCGCCGGCCAGCCGCAGACGCACACCCTTGATGTTGAGCACGATCTCCGTGACATCTTCGCGCACTCCGGCGATCGTATCGAACTCGTGGAACACGCCGGGGATCTTCACCCGTGTGATCGCCGAGCCAGGGATCGACGAGAGCAGCACGCGGCGCAGGGCGTTCCCCAGAGTGTGGCCGTACCCAGGGTCGAGCGGCTCGATCTTGAAGCGCCCATAGTTCTCGGCCGCCTGCACAACCTCAATTTTGGGCATGGCGATATCCAGCACGGGACGCCTCCTTCGTAGCGATCACGGCCTGGTTGGCCAGGCGCCTGACACACGGCGGCTGCCGCGAGCCTGCCAGGCCACCCTCCAACCGCCGGACCGACTCTCCTTACCGGCTGTAGAACTCGACGATCAGCTGCTCGTTGATGCCGGCCTCGGCGTCTTCGCGCCGGGGCAGCGACACCACCGTGCCGGTCAGATCGTTCGCACTGAGCCGCAGCCAGTCGGGCGCGCGGTGCTTGTTGAGATCGCCGCTGTCGACCAGGTTCTTAAAGTAGGTGCGGCGCCGGCTCTCCGGGCGCACCGAGATCACCTGGCCAACCTTCATCGTGTAGGAGGGGATGTTCGTCTTGCGGCCATCGACGACGATATGCCCGTGGGTGACGAGCTGTCGGGCCTGCTGCCGGGTGGTAGCCAGGCCGAGCCGGTAGACCACGTTGTCGAGGCGACGCTCAAGCAGACTGAGCAGATACTCGCCGGTGACGCCGCTGCGCCGGGCGGCCTGCTCGAAGATCCGCCGGAACTGCCGCTCCAGCACGCCGTAGATGTACTTCGCCTTCTGCTTCTCCATCAGCTGCATGCCATAGTCTGACATCTGGCGCCGGCGCGAGCCGGGGCCGTGCTGGCCGGGCGGGTACGAGCGCTTGTTCAAAATGCGCTGACCCTTCTCCGTGATGCCAATGCCGAGACGTCGGCTCACTTTGCCGACAGGTCCAGTATAACGCGCCATGAGAGTATCGTATCCTTCCATAGGTCGAGCGGCGCCCGCTACAAGTGCGCGCTCGCAATAGTTCTTACCCGGCCCGGGATGGGCGCATTATCATAATCGCGGCGGGCGCCCGGGGCAGTGCCCTGCGGTTCCGTCCGTGATCGTCCCGTGCCGTCCGCTCGTTCGTCGGCGCAGCAACTGCGCCACTCCTACACGCGGCGGCGCTTCGGCGGCCGGCAGCCGTTGTGCGGGATGGGCGTCACGTCCGTGATCGCCGACACCGTCAGGCCGGCGGCCTGCAGCGAGCGAATGGCCGCCTCGCGGCCCGAGCCGGGGCCCTTCACAAACACCTCGATCGCCCGCATGCCGTTCTCCATCGCCTTGCGAGCGGCGCTGTCGGCCGTAACCTGGGCGGCGTACGGGGTGCTCTTGCGCGAGCCCTTGAAGCCCGACTGGCCGGCGCTCGACCAGCAGACAACCGCGCCCGACGGGTCGGTGATCGTGACGATCGTATTGTTAAAGGTGCTGAGCACGTGGGCCTGGCCGCGCGGGACATTCTTCCGCTCGCGGCGCTTGCCGCGCTGCCGAGAGGCCGCCGCTGCCTTACCTTTGGTCGGGGGCATGTTCTACTCCTTAACACACAGCGGGCACAGGTGGGCATCACGGCCCCCTGTGCTGCGTGCCGCTGCGCAGAGCTACTTCTTAGCCTTCTTCTTGATGCCGATCGCCTGGCCCTTGCGGCCACGGCGGGTGCGAGCGTTAGTCCGCGTGCGCTGGCCACGCGTGGGCATGCCGCGGCGGTGGCGCAGGCCGCGGTAGCAGCCGATATCCATCAGCCGCTTGTTGTGCAGCTGCACCTCGCGGCGCAGGTCGCC
>JAESFZ010000624.1_pt1 | contig 10272 bp, 7 predicted proteins | sample 9269561 | NCBI WGS metagenome assembly JAESFZ01 (sample SAMN14515552, study PRJNA621657) | algae metagenome | isolation source: Tildeniella nuda ZEHNDER 1965/U140 and co-occurring heterotrophs from wet... | place: Switzerland: Stansstaad, Zurih | collected 1965-01-01
CGGCGCAACCGCCAGCTTATGCTGGCGGCAATCCAGGAATTCCGCGACGCCGAGGCGGCCGTACAGGCCGCCACCGAAAAGGCGCGCCCACGCTTCGCCAAGCGCAAACAGCTGATGCCGCGCGAGCGCATCGCGCTGCTGCTCGATCGCGGCGCGCCATTCCTCGAGTTGATGCCGCTCGCCGGCTACCGCATGCACGACGACAAGGATGGTTCCAGCGCCGGCGGAGGCTCGGTCTCGGGCATCGGCTATGTCGAGGGCGTGCGCTGCGTGGTGTCGGCCTCGAACAGCGCCATCAAGGGCGGCACCGTGGCGCCGTCCGGCCAGCGCAAGGGCCAGCGCGTGCAGCAGATCGTCATGGAGAACAAGCTGCCCGTGGTGAACCTGGTCGAATCGGGCGGCGCCAACCTGATGTACCAGGCCGAGATCTTCATTCCCGGCGGCCGCGGCTTCGCCAATCAGGCCCGCATGTCGGCGCGCGGCATCCCACAGGTGACGGTCGTGCACGGCTCCTCAACGGCGGGCGGCGCCTACCTGCCCGGCCTCTCCGACTACGTCATCATGGTGCGCAACCAGGCCAAGGTGTTCCTGGCCGGTCCACCGCTGCTGAAGGCCGCGACCGGCGAAATCGCGACCGACGAGGAACTGGGCGGCGCCGAGATGCACGCCACCGTCTCCGGCGTCGCCGAATGGATGGCCGAGAACGACGCCGACGGCATTCGCATGGCGCGCGAGGTGATCGCCAAGTGGCACTGGAACGACAAGTTGCCGCCGCGCCGGGACAGGCCATTCAAGGCGCCGCTCTACGACATCGACGAACTCTGCGGGGTCGTGCCGCCCTCGCACAAAGATCCCTACGACGTGCGCGAGGTCATCGCCCGCCTGGTCGACGGCTCCGACTTCCTGGAATTCAAGGGCCTCTACGACCAGCAGACGATCTGCGGCTGGGCCGAGATCGAGGGCGAGCCGGTGGCCTTCATCGGCAACAACGGGCCCATCACCACCAAAGGCTCGGTAAAAGCCGCCCAGTTCATCCAGCTCTGCTGCCAGCAGGGCACGCCCATCGTCTACCTGCAGAATACGACCGGCTACATGGTCGGCACCGAGGCGGAGCGCGGCGGCATCGTCAAGCATGGCTCCAAGATGATCCAGGCGGTGGCCAATGCGACCGTGCCGCAGATCACGATCGTGATCGGCGGCAGCTTCGGCGCCGGCAACTACGGCATGTGCGGGCGTTCCTACGATCCCCGCTTCATCTTCGCCTGGCCCAACAGCCGCACCGCGGTGATGGGCGGCGAGCAGGCGGCCGGGGTGATGAAGACGGTGACCGAGCAGAAGTTCCTGCGCGAGGGCAAGGAGCCGCCGGCCGAGCAGATCGACAAGATGTTCAAGGGCATCGTCGATCAGTTCGAGCGCGAATCGACGGCGCTCTACGGCACGGCGCATCTGTGGGACGACGGCATCATCGATCCGCGCGACACGCGCCGGGTGCTGGCCTTCACCCTGTCGATCGCCCGCGAGTCGCTGGTGCGGCCGCTCAATCCCATCACTTTCGGCGTCGCCCGAATGTAGCGGCAAGGATGTAACGCGATGAAGTTCACACCCGAACATCTGGCTCTGCGCCAGACCTGGAAGACGCTGATCGACCGCGAGGTCAATCCTTACGTCGACCAGTGGGAGGCCGAGGGCCAGTTCCCCGCCCACGAGCTGTTCAAGAAGATGGGCAATGCCGGCCTGCTGGGCGTCGACAAGCCCGTGCAGTTCGGTGGCTCGGGCCTCGACTTCTCCTACGCCATGATGTGCGCCGAATCGCTCGGACAGGTGAACGGCGGCTCGATCCCGATGGCGACGGGCGTGCAGATATCCATGGCGACACCGGCACTCGCCCGCTACGGCAGCGACGAGCTGCGCCAGGAGTTCCTGGCGCCGGCGATCAGCGGCGACTACGTGGCCTGCCTCGGCGTGTCGGAGACCGGGGCCGGCTCCGACGTGGCCTCGATCAAGACCACGGCCAACCGCGTCGGCGGCGACTGGGTGATCAACGGCGGCAAGATGTGGACGACCAACGGCGCCCAGGCCGACTGGATGTGCCTGCTGGCCAACACCGGCGACGGCCAGGCGCACAAGAACAAGTCGCTGATCGTGGTGCCCATGAAGACCAAGGGCATCACCGTCGCCAAGAAGCTCAACAAGCTCGGCATGCGAGCGTCCGACACGGTGCAGACCTTCTTCGACAATGTGAAAGTGCCGGTGCGCCACACGATCGGCCAGCCGGGCTCGGGATTCATCTACCAGATGCAGCAATTCCAGGAGGAGCGGCTGTGGGCCGGCGCCGGCTCGCTCATGACCTGCGAGCGGCTGATCAACGCCACCATCGACTACACGCGCGAGCGCAAGGTGTTCGGCAAGCCGCTGCTCGACAACCAGGTCGTCCATTTCCGCCTGGCCGAGCTCAAGAGCGAGGTCGAGGCACTGCGCTCCATCGTCTACCGCGCTTGCGAGGACTATCTCGCCGGCAAGGATGTCACCATGCTGGCCTCGATGGGCAAGCTGAAGGCCGGCCGCCTGCGCCGCGAGGTCTCCGATGCCTGCCTGCAGTACTGGGGCGGTGCCGGCTACCTCTGGGACAATCCCGTGGCGCGCGGCTATCGCGACGGCCGCCTGGGCTCGATCGGCGGCGGCGCCGACGAGGTCATGCTGCAGATCATTTCGAAGCTGATGGGCACCCTGCCCCGTCTCGGGAATCGCTAGGATGCAATTCACCCAGGAACACGACGAGATCCGCCGCACCCTGCGGACGATCATCGACAAGGACATCAATCCGCACGTCGACAAGTGGGAGGAGGACGGAATCTTCCCGGCCCACGAGGTCTTCAAGAAGCTGGGCGCGGCCGGATTGCTCGGGATCAACAAGCCCACGGAATATGGCGGCATGGGGCTCGATTATTCCTACGCCATGGTGATGGCCGAGGAGCTGGGCCACATCAATTGCGGCTCGGTGCCGATGGCGATCGGCGTGCAGACCGACATGGCGACGCCGGCGCTCGCCCGCTACGGCAGCGACGCGCTGCGCAAGGAGTTCCTGGCGCCGTCGATCAGCGGCGACTACGTGGCATGCCTCGGTGTCTCCGAGGTCGGCGCCGGCTCCGACGTCGCCTCGATCAAGACGACGGCGCGCAAGGTCGGCGGCGACTGGGTGATCAACGGCGGCAAGATGTGGACGACCAACGGCACGCAGGCCGACTGGATGTGCCTGCTCGCCTCCACGGGCGAAGGGCCGGTGCACAAGAATAAGTCGCTGATCTGCCTGCCGATGAAGACCAAGGGCGTCGAGGTCGTGAAGAAACTCGACAAGCTCGGCATGCGCAGTTCCGACACGGCGCAGATCTTCCTCGACGAGGTGAAGGTGCCGGTGGGCAACCTGATCGGCCAGGAAGGCATGGGCTTCGTCTACCAGATGCAGCAGTTCCAGGAGGAACGACTGTGGGGCGCGATCAGCGCGGTGGTCGGCATGGGCCGCCTGATCGACCTGACGGCGGAATACACCCGCGAACGCAAGGTGTTCGGCCGCCCATTGCTCGACAACCAGGTCATCCATTTCAAGCTGGCCGAACTCAGCACCGAGGTCGAGCTGGTGCGTTCGCTCTGCTATCGCGCCTGCGAGGAGTATCTCGACGGCACCGACGTCACGATGCTGGCCTCGATGGCCAAGCTCAAGGCCGGCCGCATGGTCCGTCTCGTGACCGACGGCTGCCTGCAATATTGGGGCGGCGCCGGATACCTGTGGGACAATCCCGTGGCGCGATCCTTCCGCGACTCGCGCCTGGCGTCGATCGGCGGTGGCGCCGACGAGGTCATGCTGCAGATCATTTCCAAGCACATGGGCACGCTGCCGCGACCCGAGACTCGCTGAGGACAACATGGCCGAATTCGCCGACAAGTACGAGACGCTGCTGCTGCATCGCGAGCGGTCGCGCCTGCATGTGACGCTCAACCGTCCAGAAGTGAAGAACGCACTCAACCCCACGCTGATCGGCGAGTTGAAGGCGGTGTTCGAGATCCTGAAGGACCGGCGCGACATCAAGGTCGTGGTCCTGCGCGGGGCCGGCGGCACCTTCTGCGCGGGCGCCGACCTCAAGAGCATGGAGAAGAGCTTCACCGACAAGCCGAAGCCCGGCGAGAAGGACCCGATCGCGATCTGGAACCGCGGCTTCGGCACCTTCCTGGAGATGGTGAACTCCACCCCGCAAGTCGTGGTGGCCGCGGTCGAGGGCTACGCCATCGCTGGCGGCTTCGGCATCCTCTGCGTCTCCGACGTTGCGATCTGCACCGAAGGCGCGGGCTTTGCCATGAGCGAGACGGCGATCGGCATCGTGCCGGCCCAGATCGCACCCTTCGTCGCCGCCCGCATCGGCGTGCCGCAGACCCGTCATCTCGCGCTCACGGCGGCGCGCTTCAAAGGCCCCGAAGCCTACCGTCTCGGCATTGCGCACTATCTCGTGGCGGACTCCGCCGCCCTCGACGCCAAACTCGAGGAGCTGCTGAAGCAGATCGACCGCTGCGCGCCGATCGCCAATGCGCTCACCAAGCAGGTGGTGATGAAGGTGGGCACGGAGCCGCTGTCCCAGGTCCTCGACTTCGCGGCCGACAAGTTCGCCGAAGCGCGCCGTGGACCCGAGGCAGGCGAGGGCCTGCGCGCCTTCGCGGAAAAGCGACCGCCGCGCTGGGCTGTCGAATGACGGGGTTCAGCAAGATCCTGATCGCGAACCGGGGCGAGATCGCGGTCCGCATTCACAAGACCGCCAAGGCGATGGGCTATCGCACTGTCGCGGTCTATTCCGACGCCGACAAGGCGGCGCTGCATGTCGCAACGTGCAGCGAGGCGGTACGCATCGGGCCGGCGCCGGTCGGCGAGAGCTATCTCAGCATCGATCGCATCCTGGAGGCCGCGCACACATCCGGCGCCGACGCGGTCCACCCGGGCTACGGCTTCCTGTCCGAGAATGCAGAGTTCGCCGCAGCCTGCGGGAAGGCGGGGCTTGTGTTCATCGGGCCGCCGCCGGCCGCCATCGCCGCCATGGGCAACAAGGCCGCCGCCAAGCGGCGCATGATCGACGCCGGCGTGCCGTGCGTGCCGGGCTATCAAGGCGCGGACCAGAGCGATGCGAACCTCGAAACGGAAGCCCGCAAGATCGGCCTGCCGGTGATGGTGAAGGCCGCGGCGGGCGGCGGCGGACGTGGCATGCGACTCGTGGAGCACGATGGCGATCTTCTGGAGGCCATTCGCACCGCGCGTGCCGAGGCCGAAAGCGCCTTCGGCTCCGGCGAGTTGATCCTCGAGAAGGCCGTGGTCGATGCCCGCCATGTCGAAATCCAGGTCTTCGCCGACGCGCACGGCAACGTCATCCACTTGGGCGAGCGCGACTGCTCGGTGCAGCGCCGCCATCAGAAAGTGATCGAGGAGGCGCCCTCGCCCGCCGTCGATGCCGGCCTGCGTGACCGCATGGGCGCCGCCGCCGTGGCGGCTGCCAAGGCGATCGGCTATCGCGGCGCCGGCACCGTCGAGTTCCTGCTGGGCAGCGACGGTGCCTTCTATTTCCTCGAGATGAACACGCGCCTCCAGGTCGAGCATCCGGTGACCGAGGAGATCACCGGCCTCGATCTCGTCGAATGGCAGCTGCGCGTGGCGCGCGGCGAAAGACTGCCGCTCACACAGGAGCAGGTGAAGTTCAAGGGTCATGCCATCGAAGTGCGCCTCTATGCCGAGGACGCCTACAACGGCTTCCTGCCGCAGGCGGGCCGTGTCGATGTCTGGCGGCCCGCCTCGGGCGCCGGCGTGCGCCTCGACTATGGCGTAACCAACGGCTCGACGATCTCGCCCTTCTACGATCCGATGATCGCCAAGGTGATCGCCCATGGCGCCACGCGCGAGGAGGCTCGCACCCGCCTCGTGCGCGCGCTGCGCGAGACAGTAATCCTGGGCCCCACCACCAATCGGCATTTCCTGATCCGCCTGCTGGAGCACCCCGACTTCGCTGCCGGCAAGGCGACGACCGCCTTCCTCACCAAGCACGCGTTCCCCGCTCCGGCGATCAGCGACGCGCATTGGGACATGGCCGCACGTCTGCTGTGGCGGTCCTCGGCCGAACGCTATCCGGCGCCGCTGCGCGGCTGGCGCAACTCCAACCCGGAGCCGACGCCGATCCGGCTGGCGGCGGGTGGCACGGAGCGCCTGCTGTTGGTCACGACAGGCGACGGCAGCGACGCGCCCTTCCATATCGATGGCGGCGACGTCATCGTCGACCTGGACGCGCTCACCGTGCGCTTCACCGACAGGACCTATGCGCCGCCCGCGACGGCAGAGGCCGGCAGCGACGGCAAGTTGCGCGCGCCAATGGACGGAAGGATCGTCGCCATCAAGGTGGCGGCCGGCGACACGGTCGCACGCGGACAGACGCTGGTCGTGCTCGAGGCAATGAAGATCCAGCACCAGCTCAAGGCCGTGCTGGATGCCAGGATCGAAGCGATCTCGGTGCAGGAAGGCCAGCAGGTCGCCAACCGCACCGTCCTCATCACAATGGCCGCCAGCTGACTTCCTGCCATGGCGTTGAGACAGCAGGACGGCTAGTCTCCTTCCCAACGAGAGACCAAGGGAGGAATTGCCATGCTGCGTAGAGTAGTGCTCGCCATGCTTGCGGTGGCGGCAACCGGCCCGGCCTTCGGCCAGGCCTATCCCAACAAGCCGATCACCATGATCGTGCCCTTCGCGGCCGGCGGCCCGACCGACGTGATGGCCCGCATCATGGGCGAGCGCATGGGCCGCGAGCTCGGCCAGCAGTTCATCATCGACAACGTCGCGGGTGCGGCGGGCACCATCGCCATGGGCAAGCTGGCCCGCTCCACGCCGGACGGCTACACGATCGGCATCGGTCATCTCGGCACCAACGTGGTGAACAATGCGATCTACAAGAAACTGAACTACGACCTTCAGAACGACCTCGTGCCGGTCGCACGGCTGCCGTCCAATCCGCTGCTGGTCGTGACCTCCAACCAGGTCCCGGCCAAGGACCTCAAGGAACTGGTCGCCTACCTGAAAGCCAACGCCGACAAGATTTCGGGCGGCACCGCCGGCATGGGCTCGGGCTCGCACATCGGCGTGCTCGCCTTCTTCGCCGCCACCGGCACCAACTACCAGCTCGTGCCTTATCGCGGCACGGGACCGGCCGTGCAGGACCTGATCGCCAACCAGATCCAGATCATGATCGACCAGTCCTCGAACTCGCTACCGCACGTGCGCGCCGGCAAGATCAAGGTCTATGCCGTCACCGCCAAGGAGCGCAACGCGGCCGCTCCCGACGTGCCGACGACGGCGGAGGCCGGCTTCCCCGGCATCGAGGTCGCGATCTGGCACGGGCTGTGGGCGCCCAAGGGCACGCCGCCGGAGATCATCGCCAAGCTGAATGCCGCCGCGGTCGTCGCGCTGAAAGACCCGGAGGTCCGCCGCAAACTGGAGGACCTCGGCCAGGACATCCCGACGCCGGAGCAGATGGCGCCCGCCGCCTTCACCGCCTATCAAAAGGCCGAGGTCGCCAAATGGACGCCGATCATCGAGAAGGCCGGCGTGAAGATCGAATAGATCTTCAGCTCTTGTAGGCGGGTGGTACCGGACAGGGCGGCAGGAGTTTCTCCAGCACCCTGGCCACGCCCAACAGCCTCGCCTCGCCCCACCGCTTGCCGGTGATTTGCAGGCCGATCGGCAGGCCGTCGCGCGAGAAGCCGCAAGGCAGCACGATCGACGGCTGTCCGGTCAGGTTGGCGAGGTAGTTGTAGGAACAGCCGGCGAAGAAATAGGGATGATCGACACCGTCGATGCGGAGCGGCTCGCTCTGCTTCTGGCGGATGAAGGCGGCGTCCGGCATCACCGGCATCAGCCAGGCGTCGTAGTCGTCGAGAAACTGCTCGCACTGGCGCATCGCCAAGTCGCGGCGGTCGAGGACGGCAAAGAATTCACCAAGGTCGAGCCGCGCCGTCCGCACCATCGAGCGCGCCGACGGATCGCTGCCGCCATCAGCGCCGAAGAACGGCTGGCGCTCGGCGAGCTGTTCTAGCGCGCGGTTCTGGTACTGGAAGAGGTCGATCCAGTCGTCCCAGCTCTGGCGCCAGGCGAGGTCCTTTGGTGCGGCCCGCTTCACCCCGGCACCGGCCTTGGCGAGCAGCCGGGCGGTCGCCTGGACGACGGCGGCCGTGTCCGCTGAGACCTGGACCAGAGGATTGCTTTCGAGCACCGCGATCCGGAGATCGGCCGGCGTCAGGCGCGGCACGGGCCCAAGCGGGACCGGCGGCGCCTCGGCCTCGTAACCGTCGGGACCGGCAATGACCCGGAGCGCCGTCTCGAGATCCTGGACCGAGCGCGCGAGCGGCCCGAAGACGCCCATGTAGCGGGTCGTGCGTGTCTTGCCGGGGAGGTCGGGCACGTGGCCGCGACTCGGGACCCGCCATTCCGTAGGCTTCAGGGAGAAGATGCCGTTGTAATGGGCGGGATTGCGCACCGAGCCGCCGATGTCGCTGCCCAATTCCAGCGGCGACATCCGGGCCGCCACCGCGACGGCGCCGCCACCGGTCGAACCGCCGGCCGTGCGGCGCGCATCCCACGCATTCCTGGTGGTTCCGAAGATCGGGCTGTCGGTCTGAAAGTCCGCGCACAGCTCGGGCACATTTGTCTTGCCCAGAATGACGGCACCCGCGGCCCGCAACCGGGCCACCAGGCTCGCGTCCGAGCGGGCAATGTTGTCCTTGAGCGGCGGATGGCTGGAGGTGGTGGCGAGCCCCGCGACGTCGAAGGCCTCCTTGATGGTGATCGGCACGCCGTGCAGCGGCCCGAGCCTGGCGCCCTTGCTGGCGCGGGCCCGGTCGGCCGCCCGGGCTGCCCTCATCGCGCCCGCGCGGTCGACGACCACCAGCGCGTTCAGCGGACCGTTGATGCGGGCGATGCGCTCGAGGTGCGCCTCGGTCGCTTCGACCGAGCTCAGCCGGCCGTTTCGTATGGCGCGTCCAAGGCCGGCGACGGTCTCGAAACACGGATCCATGCATGCCTCCCTTGCATGCTGCCGAGACTAGTCGCCTCACTCACACCCGGCTATAGAGCCCAAGGAATTCTCGGGGACGTCATGAGCCTGGCTAACAAAACACTGTTCATCACCGGTGCCAGCCGCGGCATCGGTCTCGCCATCGCGTTGCGCGCCGCGCGTGACGGCGCCAATGTCACCATCGCCGCCAAGACGGTGAAGCCCGACCCGCGTCTCGCCGGCACGATCTTCACCGCCGCCGAGGAGATCGAGAAGGCCGGCGGCAAGGCGCTGCCGATCGCCTGCGACATCCGCGACGAGCAGAGCGTCGAAAAAGCCGTCGCCGACACGGTGGCGAAGTTCGGCGGCATCGACATCCTGGTGAACAATGCCAGCGCCATCAGCCTTACGGGCACGCTTGCCACGCCGATGAAGCGCTATGACCTGATGCACCAGATCAACGGTCGCGGCACTTTCATGGTGTCCCAGAAATGCATCCCGCACCTGATGAAGGCGCCCAACCCGCATGTGCTGAACCTCTCGCCGCCGCTCGATTTCGACGTCAAGTGGTTCGCCAACCATCCGCCCTACACGCTCGCGAAATACTCCATGTCGGTCTACGCCTGGGCGATGGCGGCGGAATTCAAGGACAAGGGGATCGGCTTCAACTGCCTGTGGCCACGCACCGCCATCGCCACCGCCGCCATCCAGAACGTGCTGGGCGGCGATGAGGCGATGAAGCAGTGCCGCAAGCCCGAGATTATGGCCGATGCCGCCTACGCCATCTTCAATCGGCTCGCACGCCAGACCACCGGCAACTTCTTCATCGACGACGAGGTTCTCACGGCCGAGGGCGTCACCGATTTCAACCAGTATGCCGTCTCGCCCGGCGCGCCGCTGATCCCCGACTTCTTCGTGCCCGCCGCCGGCGCGCGCACTGTCGTCGGCCGGGGCTAGCCGCGATCATGGCGACGTTCATGTTGGTCCACGGCGCCAGCACCGGTGGCTGGTGCTGGGAAAAAGTCGTGCCGCTGCTCGAGGCTGCCGGCCACAAGGTCTGCGCGCCGGACCTGCCGGGTCTCGGCAAGGATCACACGCCGCCCGCCAATGTCACGCTGGCCGACAATGTCGAGAAACTGTCGCGTCTGCTCGACAAGATCGAGGAGCCGGTCGTCCTGGTCGGCCATTCGTTGGGCGGCATCACGAT
>JAESFZ010000626.1_pt1 | contig 10254 bp, 6 predicted proteins | sample 9269561 | NCBI WGS metagenome assembly JAESFZ01 (sample SAMN14515552, study PRJNA621657) | algae metagenome | isolation source: Tildeniella nuda ZEHNDER 1965/U140 and co-occurring heterotrophs from wet... | place: Switzerland: Stansstaad, Zurih | collected 1965-01-01
ATCGGCGGCTACCTGCTCAAGGGGCAGACCATTCCCTGGAGCGACATCGCCGATGTGGAGCACCTCTCGGTGCAAGGCCAGCACCAGATCCAGATCCAGCTGCGCGAGGGCGCGGTTTCGCAGGCCGCCACCGCAGGCCTGTTCCGCAAGGGGCTCAAGCGCGTGATCGCGTTGGCGCCGCTGCGCCGCGCCGAGCGCAAGCCCGCCGTGCAGGCGGCGCTGCAGGGTTTTCAGCGTTACGCCACCGGCCAGGCCCGCGCGGCCCTGAGCGAGCGGCTGGACGCCTGGCAGGCGCACGAGGCGTTCGAGGAGCGCCTGCGCACCCTCACCCCCACGCCCTGGGCGCTGCACGCGGTGATCGCCGTCAACGTGGTGGTGTGGGTGCTCAACCTGTTCGACGGCATGAGCCCCACCAAGCCCACTTCGGCCGAGCTGTTCGCCTGGGGCGCCAACTCGGCCACGGCCGTGGTGCGCGATGGCGAGTACTGGCGCCTGCTCAGCGCCACCGCGCTGCACGGCGGCGCGCTGCACCTGGGCCTGAACATGTTCGCGCTGTGGGACGCCGGGCGGCGGGTGTGCCGCTGGTTCGGCAACGGCCAGTTCCTGCTGATCTACCTGGCGGCGGGGCTCGCGGGCAGCGCGCTGAGCCTGCATTTTTCGTCGCAGCAGGCGGTGTCGGTCGGGGCTTCGGGTGCGGTGTTCGGCGTGCTGGGGGCGTTGATGGTCGGCGTCTACCAGCACCGTGCGAGCGTGCCCAAGGCCATGGCGACGCAGCTGCTGACCAGCCAGGGCCTGTTCGTGGCGATCATGCTGGGGCAGGGTTTTGCCCGCCCGGGCATCGACAACGCGGCCCACGTGGGTGGCCTGGTGATGGGGGCCCTGCTGGCCTGGCTGCTGGTGGAGCTGGTCGACGAGCGCGCCTCGCGTGGTCTGCGCCAGCGCCGCCAGGTGATGGCCGTGGCCGCCACGGTGCTGGTGGTGGGCGCGCTGGTGGGGCTGGCCCGGCCCGGTGTGGACCACCGGCAGTTGTTTGGCTCGCAGTCGCTGCTGACGGACTTGCTGCCCCGCCTGAGGGCCGCCGAGACCGCGCTGCAGCAGGACGCCAAGGATCACAAGGACGGGCGCCTGAGCCGGGCGCAATTCGTCGACGCGATGGCGCAGCGCCACATCCCGGCCTACCGGGCGATGGGCGAAGAACTCGCCGCGCTCGGCCCCCAACCCCACACGCCCACGATCGCGGAGATTCGCGAGCTTCACGGCATCGTGCTGGAGGTCATGACGCTGGAGGTGGGCAAACACCGGGGCACCGTCGATGTGGCGCAGGCCGACGCCAGGCTCGAGCAGCTGTCGGACCGGATGGTCAGTGTGGGTGCCCGTCTGCGAGCGAAGAGCGCGCCGCCGGCCAGGCCGTGAGCGAGGCCGGTTCGGCACCGGCGCGCCGGCCGCGCAGCATGCCCGCCACGATCAGCGCCTGCGCCGCGTAGTAGGTGCTCAGCACCCACACCTGCGACATCGGCAGCGGCGACACGAAGCGGTTGGTCGCCAGCAGCGAGTCGCTCAGCATGAAGAAGCCCGAACCCAGCGCCACGGCCAGGGCCGCGCGGTCGCGCTGCACGCTGGCGCGGCCGATGGCCTGCGCGGCCATCAGCGCGATCACCAGCACGTAGGCCGCCACCGGGGCGCGCAGGCCGGCCGGCAGGCCGCCCTGCCACAGGAAACCGTACATCGCCACACCCAGGCCCAGCGTGGCGGCCAGCGCGCGGCGGCTCGGGAACCAAGGCAGGCCCTGGTGGAACAGCGCGATGTAGGCCAGGTGGGCCAGCAGGAAAGCCACCAGCCCCGGGATGAAGTAGCCGGGGAACATCAGGAAGGCGTCTCCCGCCAGTGAAAAGGCCAGCGCGGCGAGCAGCAGGGCGTCCGCGCGCCGCACGCCGCCCGCGGCGCGCGCATGCGCCCACACCACGGCCATCGCGATCAGCATGACCAGCGGCTTGAAGACCCGGTGCAGCTCCACCCAGCCCAGCGCGGCGGTGGCCATGGCCAGGGCGCCGCATTCGATCAGCAGCGCCTCGCCCATGCCGATGCGCCCCTGCATCACCGCGCCGATGGCCCACAGCGCCACCAGCAGCACGCTGAACACCACGGCGCTGCGTGAGAGCGGCCAGGCGTCGGCGAACCACAGGAAGCCCCCCACGCCCACGAGCAGGGCCACGAACTGCGCGCCCGCGAACCAGCGCACCGCGGGGCTCATGGGCGGCGCATAGCGCTGCACGCTGGTGAGGTCGAACGCGGGTGACGGAAAGCGCTCTGCCACGTCGGCCGGCCGCCAGCCCGGTGGCTTGAACCACACGCGCAGCTTGTCGGCCCAGCGCCGGGTGTGCCAGCTGTCGCGCAGCAGGCCCCAGTACACCTCGCCGTTGGCCCACAGCGGGTCCCAGCTCTGCAGGGGCTTGCGCGTGCCGTAGACGCACTTCTCGTCCTCTTCCTTGAAGCTGCCGAACAGGCGGTCCCACACGATCAGGATGCCGCCGTAGTTGCGGTCGAGGTAGCGGTCGTTCACCGCGTGGTGCACGCGGTGGTTGGAGGGGCTGCAGAACCAGCGGTCGAACCAGCCCAGCTTGCCGACCTGCTCGGTGTGCACCCAGAACTGGTAGAGCAGGTCGATCAGCGCGACCACGCCGAACACCAGCGGCGGTACGCCGGCCACGGCCATGGGCAGGTAGAAGATCCAGCCCAGCAGCGCGCCCGAACTGGTCTGGCGCAGCGCCGTGGAGAGGTTGTAGTCCTGGCTCTGGTGGTGCACCACGTGCGCGGCCCAGAAGACGGCGCTCTCGTGCCCGGCGCGGTGCAGCCAGTAGTAGCAGAAGTCGTAGAACACCAGCGCGGTCAGCCAGCCCATCCCGCTGGTCCAGAACGGGTGGTCGGGCCAGATCGCCACCGCCGAGTACACGGCGGTGTACAGGCCCACGCGCAGCAGCCGGGTGAACACCGCGCTGATCTGGCTGAGCATGCCCAGGCCGATGCTGCTGATGGCGTCGTCGAGCCGGTAGGTGTTGTGCCGGCGCTGGCGGCCGATGGCGTACTCGATCGCGATCAGCGCGAAGAACACCGGCGTGGCCAGCACGATGATCTGGCTCGGGCTCATGGGAGGCGTGCGAAGCGGAAACGGGGCATGCGCGCATTGTGGGCAGAAGCCGGTGTTTGCACCCTTGGCATCAACCCGCATGCCCGTGCCAGAATCGCGGGCATGTCCGCCCACCCGCCCGCTGCCGCGACCGCCCCGGAGAGTGCCACCACCGCGCTGTACCGCGCCGCGCTGGGGCCGGTGAACACGGCGCACTACCTCGCGGTGTTCGAGCGTTTCGACGACGCCGGCCGCGCCAGCCCGGTCTGGAACCCGGCGGCCGGCCTGCTCACCCTGAACTGGCTGGTGTTCCGCCAGCTCTGGGGCTCGGCGCTGGTGTACCTGGCCTGCGCCCAGGGGCTGGCGCTGCTCGTGCTGGTGGCGGCCCGGCGCTTCCTGCAGTGGCCGCCGTCGGTGGAATGGGGCGTGCTGCTCACGCTGCTGTTGCTGAGCATCGCGATCCCCGGCGCCTACGGCAACGCCCTGCTGCACGCCGACACCCGCCGCCGCATGACGCGCGCCGTGCGCGAAGCCCGCACCGTGCGCGAGGCCTGCGCGGCGCTGGAAAAGCAGGCGAGTTCGAAGCGGCGCCTGGGGGCGCTGGTGGTGGTCAACCTGCTGTTGGCCGGGGCGCTGGGGGCGGGCTGGCTGGGCGGCGGGCTCCAGCAAGGCCTGCCGGCGCCGGCCGCCCAACTCGTCGAAGCACCGGCGCCGGCCGTTCCTGCCGCGCCCGCCGCCGAGCCCGAGCCGGTCGAACAAGCCGTGGCCACCGCACCGCCAGCCGCGCCGGAACCGGTGCCCGAACCCGCGCCGGTGATCGTGACGCCACCGACGCTGCCGGCTTTACCGTCTCCCGTCGCGGACAGCCCGCCGGCCGAGCCACCCGTGGTGGCCAAGGCTGCGCCGCCCGAGCCCGCCAAGGTGGTGGTCGCCAAGGTCGTGGCCCCCAAGGCACCGGTGGCGGCGGTGGTAGCGCCGCAGGCCCATGGCATCAACGTCGGCCTGTTCGCCGACCCGGCCAACGCCGACAAGGCCCACGCGCGCCTGGTGGAAGCCGGTTTTCCGGCGATCCTGCAGAAGGTCGAATCGCCCAAGGGCGAGTTCACCCGGGTTCGCGTCGGGCCGTTTGCCAGCCGTTCCGCGGCCGATGAAGCGGCCGCGCGCATCCGCGCCCTGGGGCTGGACGCGGTGGTGTTCGCGCCCTGAGCCGGCGCGGCCCGGTCGATCAGCCCAGCGCGCCGCGCGTGTCCACGGCGATCAGGCGCTCCACCTTGCCCTCGGACAGGCCGCCGCGCACGCCGAACAGGAGGTCGTGCAGGTTGACCGTGGGGTCGCAATGGCCGGGCACGAGCCAGACCGTCTCGCCCAGGTCGGGCAGGGCCTGGCCGGCGTGGGCCGCGCGCAGGATGCCGTGCTCGTCCCCCCCGTTGGCGAACACCAGGCCCGGTGGGCTCCACACGGCCGGCAGGCCGCTGTCGATGGCGTGGCTCTTGTGGCCGGCGTCGCACACCGCATGCTGGGCACCCCGGCTCATCACCTGGGCTTTGAGGAACAGCGCGTGCTCGAACACCGGGGCCAGCGGCGCACTTTCGTTGCGGGCGTAGTCGGCGTCCATGAACAGGTAGGAACCCACCTGCAGCTCGCCCCAGACGTGGCTGGCCGTTTCCAGTGAGAAGGTGCCGGTGCCCGCGCCGGTGATCAGCGGCACCGCGAAACCCGCGGCCTGCAGCCGCTCGCGCGTCAGCGCCGCGGCCCAGGCCGCCTCGCCGATGGCCTTGGCCCGCTCGGCCGGGTCGCGCCGGTGCTGGGCGCCGCCGTGGTAGGCCTGCAGGCCGGCGAAGCGCAGCACCGGGTGCTGGGCGATCAGGCGGGCCAGGTCCACGGCCGGTTCGCCGGGCGGCACGCCGCAGCGGCCCTGGCCGACGTCGATCTCCACGAACACGTCGATGCGGCCCTCGCCGCCCACGCTCGCGGCCTCCAGCGCCTGCGCCAGCCGCAGCACGCCGGCCGCGCTGTCCACCGCGATGGCGAACCGCGTGTCGGGCAGGGTGCGCACCGCCTGGGCCAGCCGCTGCAGCTTGGGCAGGGCGATCACTTCGTTGCTGATGTAGATGTCGGTCACGCCGCCGCGGGCCAGTGCCAGCGCCTCGTCGGTCTTCTGCACGCAGACCCCCACCGCGCCATGGGCCATCTGCAGCCGGGCGAGTTCGGCGCTCTTGTGCATCTTGGCGTGCGGCCGCAGCCGCAGGCCGTGGGCCCGCGCGTAGGCCGCCATGTGCGCGAGGTTGCGCTCCATGGCGTCGAGGTCGACCACCAGGGCGGGGGTGTCGAGCCGCGCCACATCCTGGCCGATCAGGGCCTGGGCGTTCTGCCAGCGCGGGCTGCGCGCGGCAGGGTCAAGTGGCGCGTTCATCGAGCGGTGTCCCGGATTGCAGGTGGTTGGTGTCGGCCCAGCCCACCAGGCTCAGGCCCTCGGGCGACCACAGCAGGCGGTTGATGGCGGTGTTCGGCAACTCCCAGCTGCGCGGCGCGGTGAGTTCCAGGCGTGTGGCGGCGCGGTAGAGGATGTCGAGCACACCGCCGTGCGCGACCATCAGCACCTGTTCCCCGGGGTGGCGCGAGGCCAGTTCGAGCACGGTGGGGATCACGCGGCGCTGCAGCTGCTCCAGCGACTCGCCACCGGCCGGCGCGAAATCGGGCATGCGCTTGCGCCAGGCCAGGGCCTCGGTCGGCCAGCGCTGTTCGAGCTCGGCCCAGGTCTGGCCTTCGAAACGCCCGAAATGGCGCTCGCGCAGGCCCTGGTGGGGCGTCACGTTCAGGTTCTTGACGCGGGCGACCGCCTGCGCGGTCTCGAAGGCGCGGCCCAGGTCGCTGGCGTAGACGGCGGCAATCGGTTCGTCGCGCAGCGCTTCGGCCAGCTGGGCGGCCTGCCAGCGGCCGCGCTCGTTGAGGGCGATGTCGGTGTGGCCCTGGATGCGCGTGTCGCGGTTCCAGGCGGTTTCACCATGGCGCACGGCCAGGATGCGGGTGACTTGCAAAGGGGGTCCTTGAACGCGGGCGAAAGACTGCAACTGTACCGGGGGCGCCACTGTCGCGCGTGCCGAAACGTCAGGAAAACCGGGGTTTGCGAGACAATTCGTTGCATGACGCCGCCGCCATCCCCGCTCGACGGGGATTTTTCCACGCTCTTCAATTTCCTGCCGATCGGGGCCTACCGAAGTTCACCCGAGGGGCGGATGCTGCGGGCGAACCAGGCGCTGGTGTCGCTCAACGGCTACGCGTCGGAGTGGGAGATGCTGGCGTCGGTGAACGACATCGCGCGGGAGTGGTACGTCGATCCCACGCGCCGGGCCGAATTCAAGCGCCAGCTCGAGCGCGACGGCTTCGTGCGCGGCTTCATCTCCGAAATCCACCGCCACAAGACGCGCGAGCGCGTCTGGATCAGCGAGAACGCGCACGGCGTGCGCGATGCGGCGGGCGTGTTGCAGTACTACGAAGGCACGGTGGAGGACATCACCGACCGCATGCGCGACCAGAAAGCCCTGCGCGAGAGCGAGGAGCAACTGCGCCTGATCACCGCCCAGGTGCCTGGCGCCGTGTTCGCCGTGTACGTGCGCAACGACGGTGGGCGCGAGTACCGTTTCCTGAGTGCCGGCATCCGCGACATCTACGGCTTCGAGGCCGACGACCTGATGCGCAACCCCGCCTTGCTCGCGCGCTACTTCCACCCGGAAGACCAGGCCATGCTGGAGCGCGACCGCCAGGCCATCCTGGCCGGGCAGTCCAGCCTGGAAACCGAGTTCCGGGTCGTGCTGCCCGACGGCACCATCAAGTGGATCTGCAACCGTTCTTGCGCGGTGTCGGCCGACGACAACGGCTTCCTGCGCGTGGGGGTGCTGTTCGACATCTCCGACCGCAAGGCGGCCGAAGCCGCGCTGCACGCCAGCGAAGCGCTGTGGAAACTGGCGCTGGAGAGCACGGGCGATGGCCTGTGGGACTGGAACCTGGTGACCGACGAGGAATTTTTCTCCGAAGGCATGAAAGCGATGTTCGGCTACGACGAAGCCGACGACGTCAACCTGGCGGTGGCGCTGGACGCCTGCACCCATCCCGAGGACGTGGCCCAGATGCAGGCCGATCGGCTGGCGCATTTCGAAGGCCGCTCGCCGGTCTACCGCAACGAGCGCCGCATCCGCTGCAAGGATGGCCAGTGGAAGTGGGTGTTGTCGCGCGGCATGGTGCTTTCGCGCGATGAAGGCGGAAAGCCTTTGCGCATGATCGGCACGCACACCGACATCACCGAGCACAAGCAGGCCGAGGCGCAGCACCGCGCGCTCGAAGCGCAGTTGCGCGAGTCGCAGAAGATGGAGGCCATCGGCACCCTGGCCGGCGGCGTGGCGCACGATTTCAACAACCTGCTCGCCGCCATCCTGGGCAACCTCGTGCTGGCGCGCGAAGACCTGGGTGAGCAGCACCCGGCGCAGGAGAGCCTGACCGAGATCAACCGCGCCGCCATCCGCGCGCGCCAGCTGGTGCAGCAGATCCTCACCTTCAGCCGGCGCCAGACGCAGGAAATGGTGCGCCAGCCGCTCACCCCGCTGGTGGAGGAGGCGCTGGGCCTGATGCGCTCGCTGCTGCCCGCCAGCCTCAAGCTCGTGGCGCGCCTGCCCGCCGCCGGGCTGCCGGTGCTGGCCGATGCGACCCAGATGCAGCAGGTGCTCATTAACCTGTGCACCAACGCCTGGCAGGCCATGGAAGGCCGCTCGGGCGACATCACCGTGGCGCTGCGCGATGTGCGGCTGGACGCCTCGCAAGGCCTGCAGCTGGGCGGCCTGGCCGGTGGCGCCTACGCCTGCCTGAGCGTGGCCGACAACGGCCCCGGCATGGACGAGGCCACGCAGCAGCGCATCTTCGAGCCCTTCTTCACCACGAAGGCGCCGGGCGCGGGCACCGGCCTGGGCCTGGCGGTGGTGCATGGCATCGTCAAGGCCCACCGCGGCGTGATCGCGCTGCACAGCCGCCCCGGCGAGGGCTCGCGCTTCGACGTCTACCTGCCCTTGGCCGCCGGGGCCGCCGACGAGGCGCCGGCGCCCGCGCCCGTCACCGTGGCCACGGCCGCCGCGCCGGTGGCGCCCGGCAAACACGTGATCTACATCGACGACTACGAGGCCCTGGTGTTCCTGGTCGGGCGCCTGCTGCGCAAGCAGGGCTACCGCACCAGCACCTTCGAATCGGGCGAGGCAGCGATCGCCTGGTTGCGCGAGCATCCCGACGACCCGGTGGACCTGGTCGTGACCGACCAGAACATGCCGGGCATCTCGGGGGTGGACGTGGCGCGCGAGGCGCGCCAGCTGCGCCCGGGCCTGCGCGTGGCCATCGTCTCGGGGCACGTCAACGACAAGCTGATCGCCGAGGCGACCGAGGCTGGCGTGAGCGACGTGATGGGCAAGCAGGACAGCATGGACGCCCTGGGCGAGGCGATCCGCGAACTGCTGGAGCGCGCGACCCGCTGAGCCTTGCTGGGCCGCCCGCTGGTCAGCGGGGCACTTCGATGTTGACCTGGCGCGGGCCTTCCGGCGGCGCCGGGAAGTCGCGCAGCGCGGCGTCCAGCATGGCCGACCACAGGCCGTTGGTGCTGTTCCAGCGGCCATCGTGCGCGGCGCGCGTCTCGTACACCACCTTGCCGCTGGCGGCGTGGCGGATCACCAGCGACACCTCGCGCTTGTAGTACGGCGACTCCATGCGCGGGTACATCGGCATCCAGATGATCTGGCCACGGCCGGTCACCACGTAGTCGCGCCCGGGCATGGCATAACCGAGGCCGGGGCCGAAACCACCGCCCCAATAGCCGCCCCAGTAACCGTCGTACGGGCTTTCCCAGGGCGCGCGCGGCAGGCGCAGCGTGCTGGCGTCCACCTGCACCAGCCAGGGGGATGCCGTGCCTTCGGCCGCGCGGGTCCAGCCCACCTTCACCAGGGCCTGCTGGGCGAGGCGCTCCAGCTCGTCCTGGCCGGTGGCGATCTTGCCTTCGCGCTGCGAGGGCAGGCGCTCGAAGCGGTAGATCTGCGGCGCCTGGGGAATCGTCACCGGCGTGCCGGGCTTGCCCGCCTGGTCGGCCCAGCGCGCGAAACTCTGCACCTCGTTGTCCACCAGGTACACGCTGGCGCAACCGCTGAGCACCAGCAGGGCGGTGGCGGCGCCCCACACCTTGAAGGGGCGCAAGAGCTGTTGAATGGTCATGAAACCTCCTGAATGGCCTTGGCGGGCGCCCGAGGAGAAAACTCAGTGCGCCGCGGCAATCGGTATGACTGCGGCGGGCGCCGAAGCGTTCCCCTGCGGTGCGGGCCAGTCCGTTTCAGGGGGCAAGGCACGTGCCGCCCCGGGCAGGGGCTCGTCGTCGAAGGCCTTGTCGCCGTCCTCGCTGGCCTCGCCCGTGGCCCGGATGGTTTCAAAAGGAAACAGCGAGCGGTCCATCAGGTGGCTGGGCACGATGTTCTGCAAGGCGGTGAACATGTTCTCGATCCGGCCCGGGAAACGTTTCTCCCAGTCCTTGAGCATCAGGCCCACCTGTTTGCGCTGCAGGTTTTCCTGGCTGCCGCACAGCGTGCACGGGATGATGGGGAATTCGCGCAGTTCGGCCCAGCGGCTGAGGTCCTTCTCGGCCACATAGGCCATGGGGCGGATCACCACGTGCCGGCCGTCGTCGCTCACCAGCTTCGGGGGCATGCCCTTGAGCTTGGCGCCGAAGAACATGTTGAGCAGCAGGGTCTGCAGGATGTCGTCGCGGTGGTGGCCCAGCGCGATCTTGGTCGCGCCGAGCTCGCTGGCCACGCGGTAGAGGATGCCCCGGCGCAGGCGGCTGCACAGGCTGCACATCGTCTTGCCCTCGGGGATCACGCGCTTGACGATGGAGTACGTGTCCTGGTTCTCGATGTGGAACTTCACGCCCAGTTTCGTGAGGTAGGCGGGCAGGATGTCGGCCGGAAAACCGGGCTGCTTCTGGTCGAGGTTGACCACGATCAGTTCAAAACGGACGGGCGCGCGCGCCTGCAGCTTCTGCAGGATGTCGAGCATGCCGTAGCTGTCCTTGCCGCCCGAGAGGCAGACCATCACGCGGTCGCCTTCCTCGA
>JAESFZ010000628.1_pt1 | contig 10239 bp, 7 predicted proteins | sample 9269561 | NCBI WGS metagenome assembly JAESFZ01 (sample SAMN14515552, study PRJNA621657) | algae metagenome | isolation source: Tildeniella nuda ZEHNDER 1965/U140 and co-occurring heterotrophs from wet... | place: Switzerland: Stansstaad, Zurih | collected 1965-01-01
CGCACAACAGGTCGGCAACGATGCGGCCGGTGCCGCAGGCCATCGTCCAGCCCATGTGGCCATGGCCCGTGTTGAGGAACAGGTTGCGGTGGCGCGTGGCGCCGAGGATGGGCGCGCCGGCGGGCGTCATGGGGCGCAGGCACGACCAGTACGACGGTGAGCCGTAGTCGGCGCCACGCGGGAACAGCTGGCGTGCCACGCCCAGCATGTCTTCGAAGTCGCGCGGCGTGTGCGCGGTGTCGTAGCCCGCGAACTCGGCCGTGGCCGTGAAACGCAGCCGGTTGCCGAAGCGGGCCCACGCCACCAGGTTGTGTTCATCGACACCGCCGAGCGTCGGGGCCTCGTCGCCCGGGCGGATCGGCAGCGTCATCGAATAGCCCTTGACGGGATAGACAGGCAGGCGGTACCCCAGCTTCGAGGCCAGCAGCGGCGAATAGCTGCCCAGCGCCAGCACGAACCGGTCGCCGGTGATGGGGCCCTTGTCCGTGCGCACCGCGTGGATGCGGTCGGCGCTGTGGTCCCAGCCGGTGATCTGGCGGTCCATCACGAACTGCACGCCCAGCTGTTCGCAGCGCTTGGCCAGCTGGCGGGAAAACAGATGGGCGTCGCCGCTTGCGTCGGACGGGCAGAAGATCGCGCCTGCCAGTTCAGAGCGGGCAGCGGCCAGGGACGGCTCGCGCTGCACCACTTCATCGGGCGTGAGCCGCTGAAGCGTGAGGCCGCCATCGGAGAGCACGCTGGTGGCGGCCACGCCGCGTTCGAAGGCCGCGGGATCGCGGTAGACGTAGAGGCATCCGCCGGAAATGAGGTCGTATTGCAGCTGCTCTGCGGCCGTGACTTCCTGCAGAAGGTCCTGCGAATACAGGCACAGCCGCAGCTTGCGCGCGGTGTTCTCGCGCGAACGCTCTGCCGAGCACTGGGCCAGGAACTGCAATCCCCAGGCCCACATGCGCGGGTCGAAGCGCAGCTTGAGCCGCAGCGCCTGCCCTTTCAGGAAAAGCGACTTGAGCAGGATCTTCGGCGCCCGGGGCGAGGCCCAGGTGTAGGCATGGCCCGGGGCCACCAGGCCCGCGTTGGCGAAACTGGTTTCCCTGGCGACTTCGGGCTGCCGGTCCACCACCACCACCTCATGCCCCTCGCGGGCCAGGTAGTAGGCGGTGGTCACGCCGACGATGCCCCCTCCGAGAATGACCGTCTTCATCGCGTGTGCGCTCAGACGGCGGCGATCACACCGATTTCGACCGTGTACTGCGGGAAGGCGAGCTTGGACTCGACGCAGGCACGGGCGGGGGTGTTGCCGGCCGGCACCCAGGCGTCCCACACGCTGTTCATCTCGTTGAAGGTGGAGGCCTCGGCAATCCAGATGTTGGCGCTGAGGACGCGCTCCTTGCTGCTGCCGGCCTCGGCCAGGATGCGATCGATCTTGTCGAGGATCTGTTTTGTCTGGCCCGCCACGTCGGCCTTCGTGTCATCGGCCACCTGGCCCGAGACGAAGACAAAGCCGTTGTGGACGACGGCGGCGCTCATGCGGGCGTTGGGTTGAATGCGCTGGATGTTCATGTGGTTGCTCCTTGGGGCGTTGAAAAGGCTTGGGTGCAAGTGCCAATCAGACTGTCGACACTTGTTGAGACAATGTTTATATGGGCCGATGGCAAATGTGTGGAGTAGTGTTTTCCCTAGTCGGACAATCGCAATATGCATGCCACTAACTACAAGTGACTAGATAAGTGTCGACACATTGGTTTCTGCACTTTTTTCGAGCGCTTCAACGGGCGTCGCATGCCCTTGTAGAGTGCGTGATGCACTGCACTTGTGCGAGAGAGATGACTGAAAAACCCGACGATCACGATCGCTCACATCAGGGCTTTCCCTAAAGGGTTGACAAGCTTCTTGCTGACATGATTTACTTGTGAATAAACAAGTGTCGACACTTTGCAATGGCGCCAGCCATTGCGCAGCCTGGACTCAGTCAAGAAGGAAACCCATGAGCCTTAAAGCCGTCAGCCTGGACGACAAATACACCCTGGATGAAGGGCGCATCTACATCACCGGCACGCAGGCGCTGGTGCGCCTGCCCATGACCCAGCACCTGCGGGATCGGCAGGAAGGCAAGTCCACCGCCGGCTACATCTCGGGTTACCGGGGCTCGCCGCTGGGGGGGCTGGACGACCAGCTCGGCAAGGCGAAGAAACACCTGTCTGCCCACAACGTGCTGTTCGTGCCCGGCGTCAACGAAGACCTGGCCGCCACGGCGGTGTGGGGCTCGCAGCAGGCCGAGGCCACGGGGGAGGGCAAATACGACGGCGTCTTTGCCATCTGGTATGGCAAGGGCCCCGGTGTGGACCGCACCGGTGACGCGTTCCGCCATGGCAACCTGGCGGGGTCGTCAAAGCACGGCGGCGTGCTGGTGCTCATGGGCGACGACCACACCTGCGAGTCGTCGACCACCTGCCACCAGAGCGAATTCGCCATGGTCGACGCCATGATCCCGGTGCTCAGCCCCTCGGGCGTGCAGGAGATCCTGGACTACGGCGTCATCGGCTGGGCCCTGTCGCGCTACAGCGGTTGCTGGGTCGGCATGAAGTGCGTGAAGGACAACGTCGAGGCGTCGGCATCGATCGACGTCGACATCCACCGCGTGCAGATCCGCCTGCCGGAGGGCGTGGAGATGCCGCCCGATGGGGTGAACCTGCGCCAGCCCGACACGCCGCACGCGCAGGAAGCCCGGCTGCACCGCCACAAGCTGGTGGCGGTGCAGGCCTTTGCCCGCGCCAACGCCATCGATCGGGTGGTGCTGCATGCCGGCGCGCCCCGGCTGGGCATCGTCAGCCACGGCAAGAGTTACCTCGATGTGCTGCAGGCGCTGGACGAGCTCAACCTCTCCGAGGAAGCCGCTGCCGCGCTCGGCCTGAGCATCTACAAGGTCGGCATGACCTGGCCTCTGGAGCCCGAAGGTGCGAAGGAATTCGCGGTCGGCCTGAAGAAGATCCTGGTGGTGGAGGAGAAGCGAAGCCTGCTGGAGTTCCAGCTCAAGGAGCAGCTCTACGGCATGCCCGCCGCGCCCGCCATCGTGGGCAAGAAGGACGAGAACGGCGCGACGCTGTTCCAGTCCGAGATGGCGCTGGATTCCAACCAGATCGCCATTGCCATCGGCGAGCGCTTGCTCGAGCTCAACGAGGGCAGCGACCTGGCGTCGCTGCGCCAGCGCGTGGAAGAGCTGCGCGGCTACCGCGCGCCCAAGGGCGTGATCGACATCCTCTCGCGCAGCTTCTACTTCTGCAGTGGCTGCCCGCACAGCTCGTCGACGGTGCTGCCCGAAGGCAGCAAGGGCTACGCCGGCATCGGCTGCAGCTGGATGGCGCAGGCCATGGACCGGTCCACCCAGGGCTACACGCAGATGGGTGCCGAGGGCATGTCGTGGGTGGGCGAAGCGCCGTTTTCCAAACGCAATCACATGTTCCAGAACATGGGCGATGGCACGTACTTCCATTCGGGCCTGCTCGCCGTTCGTGCCGCCGTGGCAGCAAAGACCAACATCACCTTCAAGCTGCTGTTCAACGACGCGGTGGCCATGACCGGTGGGCAGAAGCACGATGGCCCGCTTGACGTGCCGACCATGGCGCACCAGGTGCAGGCCGAAGGCGTGAAACGCATCGTGGTGGTGACCGACGAGCCCGGCAAGTACCCGGCCGGCATCCAGTGGCCGACCGGGCTGACGGTGCACCACCGCGACGACATCAACGAGGTGCAGAAACAGCTGCGCGAGATCGAGGGCACCACCGTGCTCATCTACGACCAGACCTGTGCGGCAGAGAAGCGGCGCCGCCGCAAGCGCGGTGCGTTCCCCGATCCGGCCAAGCGCCTGGTCATCAACGACCTGGTGTGTGAAGGCTGTGGCGACTGCGGCGTGAAGTCGAACTGCGTGTCGGTCCAGCCGTTGGAAACCGAGCTCGGCCGCAAGCGCCGGATCGACCAGTCCTCCTGCAACAAGGACTACTCGTGCGCCAAGGGTTTCTGCCCCAGCTTCGTGACGGTGCTGGGCGGCCAGCTCCGCAAGCCCGAGCGCGTGGGCAACAACGCGGTGTTCCCGCCGTTGCCCGACCCGGTGTTGCCGTCGCTGGACCAGGGCGTCTACAGCATCCTGGTGACCGGCATGGGTGGCACCGGTGTGGTGACCATCGGCGCCATCCTGGGCATGGCCGCGCACCTGCAGGGGCTGGGCTGCGGCATTCTGGACATGGCGGGCCTGGCGCAGAAGGGCGGGTCGGTCTGGAGCCACCTGCGCTTCGGCCGGTCGCCCGAGGCCATCAAGACCATCCGCATCGCGGCCGGCGGCGCCGATTTGGTGCTGGGCTGCGACATGATCGTGGCGGGCAATTCGAAGACGCTGGCGCTCACGCGCAAGGGCAACACCCGCATGGTGGTGAACACCGAAGAAACCATGCCCGGTCACTTCGCGCGCGACGCCGACATGCAGTTTCCGAGTGGCGGCCTGCACCGCAACATCACCGATGCCGTGGGCACCGATGGCGCGGTGTTCGTGGCCGCGAGCCGCATCGCCGTGGCCCTGATGGGCGACAGCATTGCCGCCAACATGTTCATGATGGGTTTCGCCTTCCAGCATGGGCTCATTCCCCTGTCGGCCGAAGCCATTGACAAGGCGATCGAGCTCAATGGCGCCGCACAGCAGATGAACCGCGACGCGTTCATGTGGGGGCGCCGCACCGCGGTGGATGCCCGCGCGGTCGAGAACCTCATCGCCTCGCGCCAGGCCGTCGGCAGCGCAGGCATTTCACCCGCGCCGGTCGAGGACCTGGAGCAGGCCATCGCGCTGCGCCGCCAGTACCTCGTCGATTACCAGAACGAGGCGTACGCGCAGCGCTACATGGCGGTGGTGGAGAAGGTCCGCGCGGCCGAACGCGCGGCGTTCCCGGGGCGCACCGAACTCACGCGCGCCGTGGCGAAGTACCAGTTCAAGCTCATGGCCATCAAGGACGAGTACGAGGTGGCCCGGCTGCACGTGCAGAGCGGTTTCCTGCAGCACATCGACCGCCAGTTCGAGGGCGATTACAAGCTGGTCTTCAACCTGGCACCGCCCCTGCTGGCGCGCCGCGACCCCACCACGGGCGAGCCGCGCAAGATGGAGTTCGGTGCCTGGATCGTTCCGGTGTTCAAGGTGCTGGCCGGGCTGCGCGGCTTGCGTGGCACCGCGTTCGACCTGTTCGGCTACACGCAGGAACGGCGCACCGAACGCGCGCTCATCGCCGCGTACGAGTCGAACATCGACAAGGCCATCGACGCCTTGCAGATCACGCGCGACAGCGCGCACCACCAGGTGGCCGTCGAGCTGGCCAGCCTGCCGGAACACATCCGCGGTTACGGCCATGTGCGCGAACGTGGCATCGATGCCGCCCGCAAGCGGGAGATCGATCTGCTCGTTGCCCTGCAGCGCAGGGTGATTCCCTTGAAAAAAGCCGCCTGAGCGAAGGCGGGAGAACGAACATGCAGAAACAGAAAGACGTGCTGGTCGTGGGCGCTGCGCGCACGGCCGTGGGCACCTTTGGTGGCGCCCTGAAAGATGTGGCGCTGGCCGACCTGGCCACCACGGCCATACGGGGCGTTCTGGCGCAAGGTGGCGTGGAGGCCGCGCAGGTGGGCCATGTGGTGGTGGGCAATGTCATTCCCACCGAAGCCCGCGACGCGTATCTCAGCCGGGTCGCGGCCATGCAGTCCGGCATCCCGGCCGAGACGCCGGCGTTCAACGTCAACCGCCTGTGCGGATCGGGGCTGCAGGCGATTGTGTCGGCGGCCCAGACGATCCAGCTGGGCGATTGCGAGGTGGCCGTGGGCGCGGGCGCGGAGTCGATGTCGCGTGCACCTTACCTGTCCACCGCGTCGCGCTGGGGTGCGCGCATGGGCGATACCGCGCTGCTCGATGTCATGGTGGGCGTGCTGACCGACCCGTTCCACCGCATTCACATGGGCGTGACGGCCGAGAACGTCGCCGAGCGTTACGGCATCTCGCGAGAAGCCATGGACCAGCTGGCGGCGGAAAGCCACCGCCGCGCCGCGGTGGCGCTGGAGCAGGGCCACTTCAAGTCGCAGATCACCGCGGTTTCGATTCCCTCGCGCAAGGGCACCGTCAACTTCGAGGTGGATGAACACGTCAAGGCATCGACCTCGGTGGAAGAGCTGGCACGGATGCGGCCCGCCTTCAGGAAGGAGGGGGGCACCGTGACCGCGGGCAATGCCTCGGGCATCAACGATGGCGCGGCGGCGGTGCTGCTGGCCAGCGACGACTGGGTGAACCGCAACGGCGTGCAGCCGCTGGCCCGGCTGGTGTCCTATGCCCATGCGGGCGTCGACCCGGCTTACATGGGCATGGGGCCCGTGCCGGCCACCCGCATGGCCTTGCGCAAGGCAGGGCTGACGGTTCAGGACCTGGACGTCATCGAATGCAACGAGGCCTTTGCAGCGCAGGCCTGTGCGGTGGTGAAGGAACTGGACATGGATCCGCAGCGTGTGAACCCCAACGGCTCTGCCATCGCACTGGGCCACCCGCTGGGGGCCACGGGCGCGATCGTCACCACCCGGCTGGTGCATGAGCTGCAGCGAACGCAAGGCCGCTATGGGCTGGTGACGATGTGCATTGGCGGCGGCCAGGGCATTGCCGCCGTGTTCGAACGCTGGTGGTGACCGCGGGAGGCTCGCGCTTTTCCACCGATCACACCATGACTTTTCCCACACAACCTGCGAATCATGAACTTTGAACTTTCAGCCGAGCTCAAGGCGCTCCAGCAAACCACCCGGGACTTCATCCGGGAACAGATCATTCCCCTGGAGAACGATGCGCGGCAGGACGCCCACGGCCCCCACGAAACACTTCGCACGGAGCTGGTTGCGCGCGCCCGTGCCGCCGGCCTGCTGACGCCCCACGCTTCCATCGAGATGGGTGGTATGGGCCTGTCCCACATCGCCAAGGCGGTGATGTTCGAAGAGGCCGGTTACTCCTGGCTCGGCCCCACGGCCATGAACATCCACGCACCCGATGAAGGCAACATCCACCTGATGGAGGAGGTGGCCTCCGCCGCGCAGAAGCAGCGCTGGCTCGCGCCACAGGTGCAGGGGCACACGCGTTCGTGTTTTGCCATGACCGAACCTTCGCCCGGGGCAGGGGCAGACCCGGGCATGCTGCAGACGACTGCCACGCGCGATGGCAACGGCTACCGCATCAATGGCACCAAGTGGTTCATCACAGGTGCGGAAGGCGCGAGCTACGTCATCGTCATGGCGCGCATGGAAGACGGAACGGCGACCATGTTCCTGGCCGACATGGACCAGCCGGGCATCGTGCACGAGCGCAACATGGACGCCATGGACCGGTGCTTCACCGGCGGCCACGGGGTGCTGCGTTTCGAGAACCTGTACGTTCCCGAGGAAGACATCCTGGGCGAGCCGGGCAAGGGGTTCCGCTACGCGCAGGTGCGGTTGGCGCCGGCGCGCCTGACGCATTGCATGCGCTGGCTCGGGCAGGCCCGCCGGGCCCACGACGCCGCGGTGGAACATGCGCGGCGGCGCCAGGCCTTCGGACGGCCGCTGGCCGAGCATGAGGGCGTGGGCTTCATGCTGGCCGACAACGACATGGACCTGCACACCGCCCGGCTGCACATCTGGCACACCGCGTGGATGCTGGACCAGGGCGAGCGCTGCAACTTCGAATCCAGCCGCGCCAAGGTGGTTTGCTCGGAAGCCGAGTGGCGCGTCGTCGACCGCTGTGTGCAGATCCTGGGTGGCCAGGGCGTGACCGCAGAAAAAGAAGTGATGCGCATCTTCACGGACATGCGCGCGTTCCGTATCTACGACGGCCCGAGCGAAGTGCACCGGTGGAGCATGGCGCGAAAGATCGTCCAGGCCGCTGAGAACCACGCGGGGGCCCGGGCATGAGCGTTGACGTGTTTTCGCGCTGGCGGCTCGATGGCCGCGTGGTGCTCGTCACCGGCGCATCGAGCGGGCTGGGGCTGCACTTCGCTCATCTCCTGGCCAGCGCCGGCGCCCGGGTGGCGCTCGCCGCGCGCCGCACCGACAAGCTCGGGTCCAGCGTCGCGCAGTTGCAGGCGCTGGGTGTTGAAGCCCGTGCCCTTGCACTGGATGTCACCAGCGCGCTCCGGATGTGGTGGTGAACAACGCCGGCATCACGGTGACCCGCCCCCTGCTCGAGCAGACCGAAGACGACTGGGACCAGGTCATGACCACCAACCTCAAGGGTTGCTGGCTGGTGGCCACCGAAGCCGCCAGGCGCATGGTGGCGGCGGGCCGGGGTGGTGCGATCGTCAACGTCGCGTCCATCCTGGGCGAACGCGTCGCTGGAGGCGTGGCGCCGTATGCCATCAGCAAGGCCGGTGTCGTGCAGGCCACCAAGGCCATGGCGCTGGAACTGGCCCGCCACCGCGTGCGCGTCAACGCGCTGTTGCCGGGGTACATCGTGACGGACCTCAACCGCGCGTTCATGGAGAGCGATGCCGGCGAGAAACTGCGCGCCCGCATTCCGAGCCGGCGGTTCGGCGAACTCGCCGACCTGGACGGCCCGCTGCTGTTGCTCGCCAGCGATGCGGGCGCCGCCATGTCCGGCGCCTGCGTGGCGGTCGACGGGGGTCACCTGGTGAGCTCGCTATGAGCCAGCCCCATGAAAACCCGCCCCTGGACATCGAGCGTCTGGGCAGCTATCTGCGCGCCGAGGGCCTGGGCGGTGGCCAGCGTCTGACGCTCACGCCCCTGTCGGGCGGACAGTCCAACCCCACGTACCGCGTGGAGGTGGGTGGCGAGCGCTTCGTGCTGCGCAAGAAGCCATCGGGCACGTTGCTGCCGGGGGCCCACGCCATCGACCGCGAGCACCGTGTCATGCATGCCCTGCGCGGCACGGCGGTGCCGGTGCCCCGCATGCTCGCGTACTGCGACGACGCCACGGTGCTCGGCACACCGTTCTATCTGATGGAGTGGCTGGAAGGGCGCGTGCTGGTCGACCAGTCGTTGCCCGGCATGCAGCCCGATGAACGGGCCGCCATCTATGCCGAGATGAACCGCGTGATCGCGGCCCTGCATGCCCTGCAGCCGGCCGGGCTGGGGCTGGCCGACTACGGCAAACCCGGCAACTACTTCGCCCGGCAGATCTCGCGGTGGTCGCGCCAGTGCACCGGGTCGACGCTGCCCATGAGCGATGCCATGCGCCGCCTCATCGACTGGTTGCCCGCGCACATTCCACCGGGAGAAGAGACCACCCTCGTGCACGGCGACTTCCGCCTGGACAACCTGGTGTTCCACCCCACGCAGCCGAAGGTGCTGGGCGTGCTGGACTGGGAGCTCTCGACCCTGGGGCACCCGCTGGCCGATTTCGCCTACCACTGCATGAGCTGGCACATTCCGGCCTCGCTCTGGCGTGGCATCGCCGGGCTGGACCTGGACCGGCTCGGCATCCCGCAGGAGTCGGCCTATGTGCAGGCCTACGCCGGTGCCACCGGGCGCGATCCCATGGCCCATTGGGATTTCTGCATGGCGTACAACCTGTTCCGCATGGCCGCCATCCTGCGCGGCATCGGCCAGCGCCTGGTCGACGGGACGGCCGCATCGGCCGATGCGGCGCTGACCGCCTCCAAGGCCGACCCGCTCGCGGCACTCGGCTGGGCGTGCGCCCAGCGCCATGGCCGGGTTCATGGCCTGAGCTGACCGGCATTCAAGCGGGAGCGCAGGCGCTCTCTGGCCACTCCGGGGTGCTGACGCGCGGGCCGGTTGACCGGCGCGCCATGGACGCTACAGTGCCTGTTTCCGTCCTGTCATGTCATGCCGGGCGGGGAACCTGCGGCAGGCGGGGGCATCCATCGGGTTGCCGCCAACTTTTCCGCAATCATTTCCCATGAACATGACACCTTCATCCGCCACACCGCTGTATGCCCTGTTTGCGCTCTCGGGCACGTTGATTGCCACTGCCGTGCATGCGCAGTCACCCGCCGTCACCACCGAACTCGTCGCCAAGGGCCTGCACAACCCCTGGGCCGTGGCCTTCATCGGAGACAACCGCATGCTGGTGACCGAGCGACCCGGGCGCATGCGCGTGGTGGGGGCGGACGGCCGCGTGGGCCAGCCGATCAGGAACGTGCCCGAGGTGGATGCCGTGGGGCAGGGCGGCCTGCTCGATCTCGTCACCGACCGCGACTTTGCCCGGAACCGCCTGGTGCACTTCTGCTA
>JAESFZ010000362.1_pt1 | contig 10225 bp, 9 predicted proteins | sample 9269561 | NCBI WGS metagenome assembly JAESFZ01 (sample SAMN14515552, study PRJNA621657) | algae metagenome | isolation source: Tildeniella nuda ZEHNDER 1965/U140 and co-occurring heterotrophs from wet... | place: Switzerland: Stansstaad, Zurih | collected 1965-01-01
GCCTCGATGAAGTCAACCGCGTAGTTGTTGTGTTCCTCGATGCCGGTGGCGATGGCGAAGATGTTGGGGTCGAAGATGATGTCTTCGGGCGGGAAGCCGACCTCGTCGACCAGCACACGGTAAGCGCGCTCGCAGATCTCGATCTTGCGGGCGTAGGTGTCGGCCTGGCCCTTTTCGTCGAAGGCCATCACCACCGCCGCCGCGCCGTAGCGCTTGACCAGCCCCGCCTGGCGCTTGAATTCGTCCAGGCCTTCCTTCATGGAGATGGAGTTGACGACGCCCTTGCCCTGCACGCAGCGCAGCCCGGCCTCGATCACGTCCCACTTGGAGGAGTCCACCATCACCGGCACGCGCGCGATGTCGGGCTCGCCGGCGATGAGGTTGAGGAAACGCACCATCGCGGCCTTGCTGTCGAGCATGGCCTCGTCCATGTTGACGTCGATGATCTGCGCGCCGTTCTCGACCTGCTGGCGCGCCACCGCGAGCGCGTCCTCGAAGCGGCCTTCCAGGATCATGCGGGCGAAGGCCTTGGAGCCGGTGACGTTGGTGCGTTCGCCCACGTTCACGAACAGGCTGCCCTCGCCAATGCGCAGTGGCTCCAGGCCGGAAAGCAGCATGGGCGGCACGGAAAAAGACGGGGAAGCGGATTCGGAGGACATGGGACTCACCAAGGCAGTTTGCGAAAAACAGACCGGTGAGCGCCGTTTGGGCCTGTTCGCGCCCACTCAAGCCTGACGCACGGTGAGGGCTGAAAAGCCCGCCGGCGCTGCAACGCTCCTTGAGAAGCGGCGATTTTAGCTCGCCAGGGATTCCTCGTGCCTCTGGTGCGATGCTTGCTTGCGCCGGCGGCATGGTCCCCCACCGCACCGATCCCGACAGCCCAGGCACCGATTGGCAGGCCCAGGAGCTGCTGCTCATGCGCGAGGTGATGAAGATGGTGGGCCGCAGCCTGGCGCCGGCCTTCGTGCTGCGCGAGATGCTGCACCTGATGAGCGAGCTGCTGGGGCTGAACCGGGGCCGCATGGTGCTGGCCGGCGAGGCGCGGCCGGGCACCGAACGCACCGCGGCGGTCCGGCACGCCTACGGACTCACGGCCGAAGAGGTGCAGCGCGGCGTGTTCCGCTGGGGCGAGGGCGTCACCGGCCGCGTGCTGGCCACCGGGCTGCCCGCCATCGTGCAGGACGTGGACGCCGAACCCCTGTTCCTGTTCCGCACCGTGCCGCGCGAACGCCTGCCGCCGCAGACGGTGGCTTTCATTGCGCTGCCGATCGAGGTCAACGGCGCGACCATCGGCGTGCTCGGCTGCCACCGCATCCGCAGCCGCCAGCGCCACCTCAACGACGACCTGGCTGTGCTGCGCATCCTGGCCACGCTGGCCGGGCAGCTGCTGCAGCTCGAACAGCTGGTGGCCGACCAGACGCGCCAGCTCGTGGCGCGCAACGCGGCGCTGGCCCGTGCGCTGGACAGCGCGAGCGCGCGCTACGGCCTGATCGGGCAATCGCCCGCGCTGCTGCAGGCGCTGGGCGAGCTCGAGCGCGTGTCGCAATCGCAGGCCACGGTGCTGCTGCTGGGCGAGTCGGGCACGGGCAAGGAGCTGTTCGCGCGCGCCGTGCACCTGGCCAGCGGCCGGCACGACCAGCCCTTCATCAAGGTGAACTGCTCGGCGATCCCGGACACGCTGTTCGAGTCCGAGCTGTTCGGCTACGAGCGCGGCGCCTTCACCGGCGCGAACACCTCGCGCGCGGGCTGGTTCGAGCAGGCCGACGGCGGCACCATCTTTCTGGACGAGATCGGCGAGCTGCCGCTGGCCATGCAGTCCAAGCTGCTGCGCACGCTGCAGGAAGGCACGCTGGTGCGCCTGGGCGGCACGAAAGAGCTGAAGGTGAACGTGCGCCTGGTGGCCGCCACGAACCGCGACCTGGCCCAGGAGGTGCAGGCCGGCCACTTCCGGCAAGACCTGTACTACCGCCTCAACGTGATCCCGATCCGCCTGCCCAGCCTGCGCGAGCGCGGCGAGGACGTGCGCGCCCTCGCCCTGCACTTCGTGAACCGCGCCAACCAGACGCACCAGCGCAACGTGAACCTGGCACCCGACGCGCTGGCGCGGTTGCAGGCACACGACTGGCCTGGCAACATCCGCGAACTGGGCAACCTGATCGAGCGGCTGGTGCTGCTGGCCGACCACACGCTGGTGACGGCCGAGACGCTGGAGCGCTTCATGCCAGAGGGCTCTGGCGCGGCCCCGGCGCCGACCGGCGCCGATGCCCCTGTGGTGCGTGACTACCAGAGCGCGACATCGCACAGCGCCAGCGCCTTGCGGGACGCGCTGGCGCGGCACCAGGGCAACCAGTCTCGCGCGGCGCAGAGCCTGGGCCTCTCGCTGCGCCAGTTCGCCTACAGGATGAAGAAGCTCCCCCCTGTGTCGCCTCCGGCGCCTTCCCCCCGAAGGGGGGACGACACATGAGGCGCGGCAAAGCCGGTTCCTCGGTGTTTCTGATGAACAGCATCCCGCGCGGCCTGGCCCGAGTTCCGGGCCAATGTGTCGACATTGTGTCGACACATTGAAGAAAGCAGCGTGCTTTCTGGATGCTCATTGCTGCGTTATTGGTAGCTGAAAACCTTTTCAAATCAATGGATTGAAGGCATTTCAGGTCCATATCACGAACCTGGCACAAGCGTTGCAAAAGACAGCCCAGGCAATCCCGCCCGCCCTGTCCTTTCGTGAGGTTTCCATGAGCATCGACGCCATCCTGATCGCACCCGCCCAGTTGCAGGCCCTGCAGTCGTCCGAACCCGTGGTGGTCATCGACACCCGCGACGCCGAGACCTTCGCCGCCGGCCACATTCCCGGCGCGGTGAACCTGCGCGAGGTCTTCACCTACCTCGCCACCTCCACGCCAGAAGGCCTGCAGGCGCTCAAGACCACCTTCGCCGAAGCGCTCGGTGCCGCAGGCCTCTCGGGTGGAGAGACCGCCGTGTTCTACGAAGACGCGATGAACAGCGGCTATGGCCAGTCGTGCCGGGGCTACTACCTGCTCACCTGGCTGGGCTACCCGAAGATCAAGGTGCTCAACGGCGGCTTCAGCGCCTGGAAGGCTTCGGGCCTGCCGGTGTCCACCGAGGCCGCCACTCCCACGCCCGCCACGTTCCCCGAGCTGAAGGGCGCCGACGTGATGCTGACCCAGGCCGATGTGCAGGCCGCGCTCGGCACCGACACCGTGCTGCTCGACGTGCGCGACGTGGACGAGTGGATCGGCGACAGCTCCTCGCCGTACGGCAAGGACTTCGCGCCCCGCAAGGGCCGCCTGCCGGGCGCGAAATGGGTCGAGTGGTACCGCTTCATGAAGCCCTCGGCACAAGGCCCCGTGTTCAAGACACCCGACGAGGTGAAGGCCGAATGCGCCACCGCCGGCATCGCGCCCGACGACACCGTCTACCTCTACTGCTTCAAGGGCGCACGCGCCTCCAACACCTTCTTGGCGCTCAAGCAGGCCGGCTTCAGCGACGTGCGCATGTACTTCGGTTCGTGGAACGAGTGGTCGCGCGACGACAGCCTGCCGATCGAGACCGGCCTGCCGCTGGCGAAGTCGAGCCGGAAGCCCAGCCTGGCCCTCGCGGCCTGATCCCATCCCCTTCTTTTCTTTCAACACCCTGGAGACCTCATGTCCGCCACCGACACCCTCGAACCCACCACTCCCGTGACCACCGTGAAGGCGCACCTGCGCCCGATCGACGGCACCGGCCTGGCCGCCTTCGCCGCCAAGGGCAAGGCCAACCCGGCCAGCCGCGGCACGAACAAGGTGCACACCGTGATGGAGGGCCAGTACCGCTCGCTGTCGTATGTGGGCCAGCACAAGCCGGTGGTGGTGGACGAGCCGCTGCACCTCTTCGGCGAGGACACGGCGCCCGCGCCGGGCGAGATCGTGCTCTCCGGCCTGGGCGGCTGCCTGGCCGTGGGCATCACGGCGGTGGCCACGTGGAAAGGCGTGAAGCTGAGCAAGCTGGAGGTTTTCATGGAAGGCGACATCGGCAACCCCGCCGCGTGGGGGGCCGGTGGCGCGCTGGAGAAGACGCCACCCGAGATGGGCTTCCAGGCCATCCGCGTGAAGGTGCTGGTGGAGGGCGATGCGACGCGCGAGGTGCTGGACGAGATCGTGCAGCACGCCAACTTCTACTCGCCGGTGGCGAACTCGATGCGCAACCCCATCCCCTTCACCATTGCCCTGGCGGACGCATGAACCCGAACGACCTGCCCCGCGAGCTGACCCACGGGACTTCGGCCGATGAGCTGATCGCCGCGGTGCGCGCCGTGGCGCAAGGTCCGCTGGCCGGCGTGGTCGAGGCGATCGACCGCGAAGGCCACTACCCGCGCGAGGTGCTGCAGCAGCTGGGCGCGCTCGGCGCGTTCAGCGCGCACCTCGACGCACCGGTGGGCCGCGCCGACTACGGCCTGGCCATCCGCGCGATGGCCGAGGTCTCGCGCGTCTGCGGGGCCACCGGCTTCATGGTGTGGTGCCAGCTGGTCTGCGGCCTGTACATGCAGGCCAGCGGCAACCCGGCGCTGCAAGGCGAGGCCCTGCGCGCGCTGGCCAGCGGCGTGTCGCTGGGCGGCACCGCCATGTCCAACCCGATGAAGAGCTACGCGCAGATCGAAAGCCTGCTGCTCAAGGCCACGCCTGTGGAGGGCGGCCACCTCGTCAACGGCAGCCTGCCCTGGGTGAGCAACCTGGGCCCCGGCCACGCCTGCGGCGCGCTGGCGGCGGTGGTCGACGATCGCGGCGAACCGCTGGGCCGCGAGCTGATGTTCCTGCTGCGCTGCGACGCGCCCGGCGTGGAGCTGCGCGAATGCCCGAGCTTCTCCGCCATGGAAGGCACCGGCACCTACGCGCTGCGGCTGAAGGACGTGTTCATCGGCGCCGGCGAGACCATGGCCGACCCGGCGAAGCCTTTCATCGCGCGCATCCGCTCCGCTTTCGTCATGCTCCAGTGCGGCATGGCGGTGGGCGTGGCGCAGGGCGCCATCGACACCATGTGGGCGGTGGAAGCGCAGCTGGGCCACGTGAACCAGTTCCTGGAAGACCGGCCCGATGCGCTGCAGGCCGAGCTGGATGCGCTCAGCGCGCGCGTGATGGCGCTGGCCGAAACGCCCTTCAACGACTCGGTGGAGTTCTTCATCGATGTGCTGGACGCCCGCGCCCACGGCGCCGAGCTGAGCCTGCGCGCCGCGCAGTCGGCCCTGCTGCACCAGGGCGCGCGCGGCTACCTCATGAGCTCGGACGTGCAGCGTCGCGTGCGCGAGTCGCACTTCGTCGCCATCGTCACGCCCGCCATCAAGCACCTGCGCAAGGAAATCGCGCGGCTGTCGGCGGAGGTGATGCCGGCATGAACACCGCCCTCACCCCGTTGGCCGCGGCAGTTCAAACACTCGCGCCGTACCAGCAGTACATCTGCGACGCCTGCGGCTACGTCTACGACGAGGCCGAAGGCGACCCCGACGGTGGCCTGCCACCCGGCACGCGCTACGCCGACATTCCCGACGACTGGGCCTGCCCGCTGTGCGGCGTCACCAAGGCCGACTTCACACCCTACACACCGCCCACGCTCGACGCCCTGCGCGCCGGCCTCGCCACCAGCGCAACCGTGGCCGCGCGCGGCGCGGCGGGCGTGGTCATCGTGGGCGCAGGGCGTGCGGGCTGGCAGATGGCCGAGGCGCTGCGCGCGCTCGACGCCATGCTGCCCATCACCCTGGTGAGCAACTGCGCGGGCGAGGTGTACGACAAGCCGCTGCTCTCGGTTGCCATGGCGCGTGGGCTGGTACCCGGTGCGATTGCGAAGGAAGCCGGCCATGCGGCGGCGACGCGCCTGAAGGTTCGCCTGCTCGCCCACACCCAGGCCGTTCGCATCTGTCCCGACACGCGCACGCTGCGCACCACGCGCGGCACGCTGAAGTACGACCGGCTGGTGCTTGCACACGGCGCGCAGGCCGCGCTGCCACCGGCCCTGCCGGCCGCGCTGTGCTGGCGCATCAACCACCTGGCCGCCTACGAGAAACTGCGCACGGCGCTCGGCGATGCACCGAAGGACGTGGTCATCGTCGGCGCCGGCCTGATCGGCAGCGAACTCGCGAACGACCTTGCGCTGGGCGGCCACCGCATCACCCTGCTGGATGTGCAGGCCGCGCCGCTGGCGCGCTGGCCTGCCGGGCAGGCGGGCACGCCGCTGCTCGACGCGTGGAAAGACCTCGCCATCCGATTCGTCGGGGGCGTGCAGGTGGCTCAGCTGGAACAGGTCGGTGGCCGCTACCGCCTCACCACCGCGTGCGGCCAGCGCTTCGCGGCCGACCAGGTGGTGGCCGCCGCCGGGCTGCAGACGCCACCGCGCCTGGCGCAGGGCGCGGGGCTGGCCTGGCACAACGGCATCGCGGTCGACGCGGCCACGCTGCGCACCAGCAACGAACACATCCACGCCATGGGCGACTGCATCGCGATCGATGGGCAGCCGAGCCGCTTCATCGAGCCGATCGCGCGTCAGGCCCGCGCCATCGCCGCGGTGATCTGCGGCGCGCCGCCCGTGCCGTACGAGCCGCGCGCGGCGGTGGTGCGGGTGAAGACGACGTCACACCCGCTCACGCTGCACTGAGCGTGGCGTTGACGGCGCCCTATGGCGTTCAGGTCTTGCCGCCGGCGTGCACCTGCGCGAAGGCGAGGATGATCTCTCGCACGACCTTGCGTTGGGGCACCGGCAGGCGCAGGAAGGCGTCGAACACCTCGCGCTCCTCGTAGCTCACGCCATCGTCCCAGCGCTTGCGGCTCTCCTGCACCCGGTGCTGCACAGCGCGCCCGAAGCGCAGCACCTCGGGTTCGACCTTGAGAATCTCGGCCAGCACCAGCAGCTTGTCCTGCGCAGGAATGGCCTCGCCCCGCAGCCAGCGTGAGACCGCCTGAAACGACACTGAACGGCCCCAGTAGTGCGTGTTGAACAGGTTCAGCAGCACGCCGGGCCGGGCTTCCAGTCCGGCCGCGAGCATGGCTTCGCGCAGTCGCTGGGCAAATTCGAGCTTGTGTTCCATCGACCGAACGCTAGTTTTCGGTCCATCATCCAATCCACTTCTTGTTGAATCAATCATTCACATATTGATTAAACTCCTCAAGCGACAACACCGCTGTCAGGAGGGAACCCATGGACGCAGTCACCGTACAACACGTCACGCCCACCACCTCGGCCCTGCTGCGGTGGTGGTTCCAATCCCATGGGGCCGGGGTCGGCTTTCAGGAGGGCCCGCGCCAGATCCTTCTGGACACCGTCACGGCACATGAAGCCCTGGACGGTGCCTCTCTTCAGTTCGCCCGGCCGGCGCACCGGCTGTCGCTGACCGACAGCGAGCAAAAACTCCAGGTCATGCTCGCGCTCCTGGTCTGGCAACTGCTGAACCGCCTGGACGCGCGGGCCGCCGGCGTGAACGATCCGCACTTCACGGACCAGTTCCTGCTGGTCGCGCCAGACTCCCGTGCCCGCGCACGCCTGTTCGATGCCCTGTGCGGGCCCTGCGTCTCGGGCGACCACGACGGCGCGCGCGACTTCGGCCGGGCCGACCTGGTGCGGCTCGCCCACATGCTCGTGCCCACCGAGCGCCATGCAGAAGTCTTTGGCTTCGTGCGCGCGCACGCAGGCGGCGGCACACACCACCGGCACAAGACCGCGATCGACAGCGTCATCGCCATCACCGACGACCGTCTGGAAGCGCTCGAATGCCTGGCCCGCCTGCCCGACGCCATGATGTTTGACGACGAGACCCGACCACCTTACCGGGACCACCGCGAAGACATCGCGACCGGCACGGCCTGGCGCCGCCAGCTCAGGCGCTTCGCCTCGGCCCGCAATGGCCACGGCGCGCAGGTGCTGTTCACGCATCCGACACCCGGCGGCGGCCGGCACCGGACCACCGTCAGCGGCACCGCGACCGCCAACGTACCGGGCAACGCGCTCAGGCGCTGACGCCCTGCACCCGCAAGGCCACGGTGCGGCGCGCGGGTTTCTCGGCGCGCGCACGCAGCTGGCCGCAGCCGCCGTCCACGTCCTGCCCGGCGGACTGGCGCAGCTTGGTGAGAATGCCGCGCCGGTGCAGGCGCCGCGCGATGTCGACCGCCTGTTCCCAGGCCGGGCGCCGGAACGGCAGGTCGTCCACCGTGTTGTACGGAATCATGTTGAGGATGGCGTAGCGGCCGTGCAGCAGGCGCACGATGCCCTCGATCTCGTCGTCGCCGTCGTTGATGCCTTCGAGCAGCGTCCACTGGTACTGGATCGGGTAGCCGGTGGCGCGCGCATAGCGTTCGCCCGCTTCCACCAGTTCTTCGGGCGACATGCGCGGCGCGCGCGGCAGCAGCCGTTCGCGCAGATCGGCCCGGGTGGTGTGCAGCGAGAGCGCCAGCGCGGGCTTGACGCGGCCCTGCGGCAGGGCCTCGAACACGCGCGGGTCGCCCACGGTGGAGAACACCAGGTGCTTGTGGCCGATGTTGCCCACGGTGCCCAACAGGTCGATGGCCTCGAGCACGTTGTCCAGGTTGTGCGCGGGCTCGCCCATGCCCATGAACACCACCTTCTTCACCACGCGCCGCGTGCGCGCCAGCGCCACCTGCGCCACGATCTCCGCGCTGCCCACCTGCCGCACCAGACCGCCCTGCCCCGTCATGCAGAACACGCAGCCCACCGCGCAACCCACCTGCGTGGACACGCACAGCCCGTCGCGCGGCAGCAGCACGCTCTCCACCGTCTGGCCGTCGCGCAACGCCACCAGCAGGCGCGCCGAACCATCCTCACCCGGGTGCTCGGACTGCAGCACCGCCAGCGCAGCGAGCTCATCGCTCACGGCGGGCAGGGCCGCCACCAGCGGCGCAGGCAGGAAATGCGAAAGCTCGCGCCGGCCCGCGTCCTGCGGCAGGGCCTGGGACCACAGGCGCAGCACGCGCTGTTGGTGGCGGGGGTTGGCACCGAGCGCGCGCAGGCGCTGGCGGATGTCTTCAATGCGCATGAGAAGACGAAGCTTAGCGCCAGGTTCAGTGTTCGAACAGCGCGGCCAGGGCGGGACCGGCTTCGTCGATGAAGTGCCGCAGCTTGGCCGGCACGAAACGCTGGCCGGGGTAGACGAGGTGAATCGGGTCGGTGCGCGCGTGCCAGCCCGGCAGCAGCGGCACCAGCTGGCCGTGATCGACCTCGCGCCGGCACACGTAGTCTGGCAACAGGGCCACGCCCTGGGCCTCGAGCGCGAGTCGGCGGACCAGGCGCATGTCGTTGGCGGCGAAGGCGCTGCGCAGCGGCACGTTGACGCGCGCCTTGCCGCGCGTGAGCGTCCAGCTGTCGCGGCCGAGCGGGCTGAAGCACAGCGCGGCGTGCTGCGCGAGGTCTTTCGGATGGCGCAGTGCGGGGGCGCGGGCAAGGTAGTCGGGGTGCGCGAACGGTGCCCAGCGCGCCTGGCCGATCTGGCGCGCGATCAGGCTGGAATCGGCCAGCTCGCCAGCGCGCAGCGCGAGGTCCAGGCCCTGCTCCACGAGATCGAGCCGAGCGTCCGAGAACACCAGTTCGACCGCCACGCCGGGGTGCCGGGCGCGGTAGGCGCTGAGGATGCCGAGCAGCTGGTCGTCGCCCATGTCGATCGGCAGGGTGATGCGCAGCAGGCCCTGGGCCTCGTGCCGGCCCGCGTCGAGCTGCGCCTCGGCCTGCAGGATCTCGTCGAGCCCGCGCGCGGCCTGGTGCAGGTAGGCCTGGCCAGCCTCGGTCAGTCGCAGGCGGCGCGTCGTGCGCTGCAGCAGCGTGACGCCCAGCCGCTGCTCGAGCCGCGACACGCGCACGCTCAGCGTCGACGTGGGCATGCCCATGGCCCGCGCGGCGGCGCTGAAACCGCTCGCCTGCGCCACGCGCACGAACACCAGCGTGTCGTTCAGATCGGGGTGTTGATTGTTCATCTCATTGAAAAATGATTTGCGATCTTACCGACTTATCACGGGAAAGGATGCCCGGTACAGTGCTCTTTCATACAGGAGAACACCCCATGAAAACCGTTTCTTTCATCCAGCGCAGCGCCGGCGGCCATTGGGTCGGTGACGGCTTTCCCGTGCGCAGCATCTTCTCGTACAACGGCGCAGCCGAGCGCTTCTCGCCCTTCCTGCTGCTGGACTACGGCGGCCCGACGAAATTCGAGCCCACCCCGAAACGCCGGGGCGTGGGCCAG
>JAESFZ010000629.1_pt1 | contig 10224 bp, 9 predicted proteins | sample 9269561 | NCBI WGS metagenome assembly JAESFZ01 (sample SAMN14515552, study PRJNA621657) | algae metagenome | isolation source: Tildeniella nuda ZEHNDER 1965/U140 and co-occurring heterotrophs from wet... | place: Switzerland: Stansstaad, Zurih | collected 1965-01-01
GGCAAGCCCGAGAAGAGCGCCGAGAAGATGAACGACGGCTGGTTCCAGACCGGCGACGCGGTGGGCCAGGGGCCCAGCGGCAACGAGCTCATCTACTACGACCGCGTGGAGCACATGAACCGGCTGCAGGGTGGCCACCTGTTCTCCAAGCAGTTCATCGAGGTGCGGCTGCGCTTCTCGCCCTACATCCGCGAGGTGATGGTGGTGGGCGACCCGACGCGCTCGCACGTGACCGCGCTGGTGAACATCGACGGCGACGTGTTCGGCCGCTGGGCCGAGCGCAACGGCGTGTCGTTCACCACCTTCACCGACCTGTCGCAGCGCCCCGAGGTGCTGGCCCAGGTCGCCAAGGAGATCGCGGCCGTGAACCGCGCGCTGCCCGAGGCGGCACGCCTGAAGCACTTCGTGAACCTGCCCAAGGAGCTGGACGCCGACGAGGGCGAGCTCACGCGCACCCGCAAGCTCAAGCGCGACTTCATCGAGCAGCGCTACGGCGCGCTGATCGACGCGATGTACGACAACCGGCCCGGCACGACCATCGAAATCCCCGTGCGCTACCAGGACGGCCGCGCCGGCGTGCTGCGCGCCGACGTGACCACCGGCCATGTGCCGGCCTCGCGCGACCAGGAGACCTGACCCCATGATCGACTTCTTCAACTACCTCTTCAACGGCTTCCTGCAAGGCCAGATCTACGCCTTGCTGGCGCTGGGCTTCATGGTGATCTACCGCGCCAGCAAGGTGTTCAACTTCGCGCAGGGCGAGCTGATGATGCTCGGCGCCTACGCGGTGTGGACGCTCACGCTGGGCGCCAACCTCCCGCCCTGGCTGGCCATTCCGCTGGCCTTCGTCTGCGCGCTGGTCTACGGCTGGCTGATCGAGCGGCTGTTCTTCGAGCGGCTGGTGGGCGAGTCGGTGTTCTCCATGGTGATGGTGACCATCGGCCTGGTGATCCTGATCCGCGGCATCGTGCTGGTGGTGTGGGGCGCGGCGGACCGCCAGTTCCCCGTGCTGCTGCCGCCCACGCCCTTCATCGTCGGCGACATGATCTTCCCGTCGTCGCTGGTGATCGGCGCCATCCTCACGCTGGTGGTGACGGTGGGCATGTCGTGGTTCTTCAACCGCACCCGCGCCGGCCTCACGCTGACGGCGGTGGCCGAAGAACCCACCACCGCGATCTCGCTCGGCATCTCGGTCAAGCGCGCCGTCACCCTGGCCTGGATGATGGGCTCGGTGATCGCCACGGCCGGCGCCATCGTGCTGCTCAGCGGTCGCTCGCTCACGGTGGGCACGGCCGACGTGGCCCTGGCCGCGCTGCCGGTGGCGCTGCTGGCCGGCCTGGAATCCATCGGCGGGCTGATCCTGGCCGGTGCCATCGTTGGCATCGTGCAGGCCCTGGTGGCGGCCTATGTGGACCCTGCGATCGGCGGCTCGGCCTCGTCCATCGTGCCCTTTGTTTTCATGCTGCTGATCCTGCTGGTGCGTCCCACCGGCCTGTTCGGCTGGCGCCATGTGGAGCGTGTGTGATGGACCCGTCCGGCATTTTCTTCACCAGCCACGCGGGCGACCGCTCCCTGATCCGCACGCGCGCGCAATGGGTGTGCCTGCTGATCCTGCTGCTCGTGCTGGCCACGCTGCCCTGGTGGGCCTCGGACCGCTGGGTCAGCATCGGCTACACCACCTTCATCACCGCCGTGGCAGTGATCGGCCTGCAGATCTGCACCGGCTACGCGGGCCAGATCAACCTGGGGCAGTCGGCCTTCATGGGCGTGGGCGCCTACGGCGCGGCGCTGGCCATGTCGGCCGGTTGGGACGCGCTCGCGGCGCTGCTCATCGGCGGCGCTGGCGCGGCCCTCTTCGGCGTGATGTTCGGCCTGACGGCGGCGCGCATCAAGGGCTTCTACCTCGCGCTCACCACCATCGCGGCGCAGGCGCTGTTCCACTTCCTGGTGCTCAACCTGCCGCAGGCCTGGCTGGGCGGCGCGGGCGGCCTGCACGTGGAGTCGGCCACGGCCCTGGGCATCTCGCTGAACAACGACCGCGCGATCTACGGCTTCTCGTTCATCGTGCTGATGGTCATGACCATCGGGGCCTTCGGCATCGTGCGCTCGCGCCACGGCCGCAGCTTCGAGGCGGTGCGCGACGACGACGTGGCCGCCGGCATGATGGGCATCCCCGTGGCCGCCACCAAGGCGCGCGCCTTCCTGGTCAGCGCCTTCTACGCCGGCGTGGCCGGCGGCCTGTGGGTGGTGGCGCTGCGCCACGTGTCGGTGGAGCAGTTCACGCTGTTCAACGCCATCTGGATGATCGCCATGATGATCGTCGGCGGCCTGGGCTCCATCGTCGGCGCGCTGATCGGCACCGTGCTGATCCAGCTGGCGCGCGAGGGCGTGACCAGCCTTGGCCCGAGCGTCATCCAGTGGGTGCCCGCCGTGGGGCAGGACTTCGTCTTCGCCGCCATGAACGTGCTGCTGGGCACCGTGATCATTCTGTTCCTGCTCTTCGAGCCCAAGGGCGTGATGCACCGCGTGCAGATCACCAAGCAGGCGTACCGACTCTGGCCGTTCCCGTACTGACCGCCGGGGGGCGGCACCCATCACGACAACAGGAGACAACATGCAAACACTGAAGAGCTGGGCGGCCCGCACCGCCACCGTGGCCGGGCTGTGTCTGTCGGCGGCCCTGCCGGCCACGGCGCAGACCGTGTACCAGGTGCCCGCGATGTCCGATTTCTCCGGGCCGTTCTCGTCCATCATGCCGATGATGGCCGGCGGCCGCGAGGCGGTGACGACCTGGTGGAACGCCGAGGTGGGCGCGAAGATGGGCGTGAAGATCGAGGTGAAGAGCTACGACACGCGCTACGACGCGGCGCAGACCGCCAGCCTGTGGCCCGGCGTGCTGGCCACCAAACCGCTGGTGGGCCTCTCGGCCGGCGGGCCCGACACCTCGGCCCTGCAGCAGCGCCTGCCCACCGACAAGGTGGTGATGATCTCGGGCTCGGCGGCCAACGGCTCGGGCTGGCGCCCCAACCAGTGGGTGCTCACGCCCCGGCCCACCTTCGTGCACGAAATCACCGGCTTCATCGAGTGGTACCAGAAGACCAAGACCCCGGGCCGCCCGCTGAAGGTGGCGATGTTCACCACCGAGGCCTCGCCCAGCTTCGCCGACATGGCCAAGGGTGTGTCGGCCTACGCCAAGGCCACCCCCAACGTGGTGAACCTGGTGGAGATGGTCTTCGTGGACGTGCAGCCCACCGACGTGACGCTGCAGCTGCGCCGCGTGCTCAACGCGGGCGCCGAGGTGATCCTGGTGCCCACCAACATCCAGCAGGCCGTGGCGGTGAAGCGCGCCATGCAGGCGCTGGGGAAGAACGTGCCCATCGTGCACGGCCTGCAGAACTCGCCCGGCATGCTGCAGAAGCTGGTGGGCAGCATGGCCGCGATGGAAGGTGACTACGAGATGCACGGGGGCGTGATCACCAGCGAGGAAGACACCGAGGCCAAGCGCTTCTACGACCTGCTGGTGGCCAAACACGGCATGAAGGTGCCCTGGCACGCCATCACCTCGCTGGGCATGACGCAGACGCTGCTGGCCGTGCGCGCCATCGAGGTGGCCGCGAAGAAGCACGGCCCCGACAAGCTGACCGGTGAACTGATCTACAGCACGCTGCTGGAGACCACCTTCCCCGCGAAGGACTTCTTCGGCCTCACCGGCGGCGACCTCGACTTCTCGGTGGAGGCGCCTTTCCCCACCAGGGACCCGCGCATCAACATCGGCCAGGTGGTGGGCGGCAAGCTCGTCACCGTGGCCAAGGGCGTGCCCGTGCCCAGGCTGGGCAAGTGGTGAGCCTCTTCTTCGCAGACCTTCATTCCAACCAGGAGACGTCATGAAAGCACTGAAACACTGGGCCGCGCAAGCCGCCCTGCTCGCGGGCATCACCGCCTCGGCGCTCGCGCCCGCCAGCGCACAGACCGTGTACCAGATCCCCGCGCTGTCCGACTACTCGGGCCCGTTCGCGGCCATCATGCCCATGGTGGGCCCGGGCCGCGAAGGGGTGGTGAACTGGTGGAACGCGGAGGTGGGCACCAAGCTGGGCGTGAAGCTCGAGCTCAAGACCTACGACACGCGCTACGACACCGCGCAGACCGCCAGCCTGTGGCCCGGCGTGCTGGCCACCAAGCCGGTGATCGGCCTGTCGCTCGGCGGCCCCGACACCTCGGCCCTGCAGCAGCGCCTGCCCACCGACAAGGTGCCCATGATCCTGGGCTCGGCGGCCAACGGCTTCGGCTGGCGCCCCAACCAGTGGGTGCTGGCCACGCGGCCGACCTTCGTGCATGAAGTCTCCGGCTTCATCGACTGGTTCCAGAAAACCAAGACCCCGGGCCGCCCGGTGAAGGTGGCGATGTTCACCACCGAAGCCTCGCCCACCTTCGCCGACATGGGCAAGGGCATCATCGCCTACGCCAAGGCCAACCCCAACGTCGTGACCCTGGTCGAGATGGTGTATGTGGAGCCCCAGCCGGCCGACGTGACGCTGCAACTGCGCCGCGTGCTCAACGCCGGTGCCGAGGTGGTGCTGGTGCCCTCCAACATCCAGCAGGCGGTGGCGGTAAAGCGCGCCATGCAGACCCTGGGCAAGAACGTGCCCATCGTCTACAGCCTGCAGAACTCGCCCGCCATGCTGCAGAAGCTGCTGGGCAGCCTGTCGGCCATGGACGGGGACTACGAGGTGCACGCCGGCGTGATCGCCACCGACGAGGACACCGAGGCCAAGAAGTTCTACGACATGCTGGTGGCCAAGTACGGCGTGAAGGCGCCCTGGCACTCGATCACCACCATCGGCATCAACCAGACCCTGGTGCTGGTGCGCGCGGTGGAGGCGGCCGCGAAGAAGCACGGCGGCGACAAGCTCACCGGCGAGATGCTCTACAACACGCTGATCGAGACCCAATTCCCGGCCAAGGACTTCTTCGGCTTCACCGGCGGCGGCGACATCGACTTCTCCGTCGAAGCCCCCTTCCCCATCAAGGACCCGCGCGTCAACATCGGCCAGGTGGTGGGTGGCAAGCTGACCACGGTGGCCCGGGGCGTGCCGGTGCCCAAGCTGGCGAAGTGGTGAGCGAGAGCAGCGCCGTGTCGGAACCGCTGATCGCCCTGAACAACGTCGAGGTGCTCTACGCCGACGTGATCCTTTCGCTGAAAGGCATCACGCTGGAAGTGGCCGCCGGGGGTTGCACCGTGCTGCTCGGCCCCAACGGGGCCGGCAAGAGCACCACCCTCAAGACCATCTCCGGCATGCTGGACGTGGAGGAAGGCCGCGTCGCCTCGGGCAACGTGCGCATGCTGGGCCAGGACATCACCGGCGCGTCCGCCGAGCGGATGGTGGCCGACGGCGTGGTGCACGTGGTCGAAGGCCGCAAGGTGCTGCGCCACATGACCGCCGAGCAGAACCTGGTGGTGGGCGGGCACCGGCTCACGCGCATGGCCGATGTGAAGCAAGGGCTGGAGCGGGTCTACGGCCTGATCCCGCGCCTGGCCGAGCTGCGCACGCGCACCGCCGGCTACCTCTCTGGCGGTGAACAGCAGCTGCTGCTGATCGGCCGCGCCATGATGGCCCAACCCAAGCTGCTGATGATCGACGAGCCCTCGCTGGGCCTGGCGCCCATGATGGTGAGCGAGATCTTCGGCCTGCTGGCCAAGCTGCGCGCCGAGGGCGTGTCGCTGCTGATCGTGGAGCAGCACGCCCAAGCCGCGCTGGAGCTGGCCGACCACGGCTACATCCTGGAAAACGGCCGCGTGGTGCTCGAAGGCACGGCCGCTGAGCTGCGCGCCAACGAGGACATCCAGGAGTTCTACCTGGGCCACCAGGCCAGCGGCGAGCGGCGCAATTACCGCGAAGTCAAACACTACCGCCGGAGAAAGAGATGGCTGGGGTAGACACCCCCCGCGCCGCCTGCGGCGTCACCCCCCAGGGGGCGATGCTGGCCGACTGGCGGAGCCAGATCGGCGGCATCCTGGATGGGATCACTGCATGCGCTGCGCAACCGAGAAAAAATCATGAATGAAATGAATGGCATCGAATGGAACGTGGACGGCCAGGGCGTGGGGCGCATCGTGCTCAACCGACCCGAACACAACAACGCGCTGGGCCCGTCGAACGCGCCCGCGCTGGTGCGCGCCATCGACGAGGTGCTCGCGGGGCAGCCGCGCGCCGTGGTGATCGAGGCGCGCGGGCCGATCTTCTGCGCGGGTGGCGACATCCGCGAGTTCGTGAAGGCGGGCGACCGGCTCGATGAGCTGGTGGACGAGATCCTCGACGAGCTGCTGCCGGGTTACCTCAAGCTCGCGCAGGCCACCTGCCCCATCGTCACGGTGGTGGGCGGCCCGGTGGGCGGCGCGGGCGTGGGCCTGGCGCTGTGCGGCGACTTCGTGCTCGCCAGCAACACCATGAAGCTGCGCACGGGGTACGCGGCGATCGGTCTCTCACCCGACGTGGGCGCTTCCTACTTCCTCGCGCGGCGCGTGGGCCCGGTGCGCGCGCAGCAGTGGCTGATGCTCAGCGACCCCATCGACGCCGCGCAATGCCTGGCCGCCGGGGCGGTGGACCAGGTGTTTCCCGCCGCCGAACTGGAGGCCGCCGCGCAGGCTTTGGTGCAGCGCCTGTGCGCCTCGGCGCCGGCCTCGCTCGCGGCCATGAAGCGGCTCTCGCTCGAAGGCCCCGCGCTCTCGCTGCAGGCCTACCTCTCGCTGGAGCAGCAACTGCTCAAGGCCTGTGCCCGCACCGCCGACGCGCGCGAAGGCACCTCGGCCTTCGTGGCCAAGCGCGCGCCCACGTTCACCGGCCGCTGAGTCGCCATGGCCTTGCCCGCCGAATGGCGCACGCGCCTGCAGCTGCCGCTGATCGCGGCGCCCATGCTGCACGTGTCCGGGCCGGCGCTGGTGGCGGCCGCCTGCCGCGCGGGCGTGATCGGCGCCTTCCCGGCCGCCAACTGCCGCCGGCACGGTGAACTGGCGGCGTGGATCGCCGAGATCCGCGAGGCCATCGGCGACACCACGAAGGCCGCGCCCTTCGCCGTCAACCTCATCGTGCGCAGCGCCACGCTCGCCGACGACCTGGCCTGCGTGATCCGCGAGAAGGTGGAACTCGTGATCACCAGCGTGGGCTCGCCGGCCGCGCTGGTGGAACCGCTGCACGGTGCGGGCTGCCGCGTGTTCGCCGACGTGGCCACGCTGGCGCACGCCGAGAAGGCGCTGGCCGCCGGCGTGGACGGCCTGGTGCTGCTGTGCGCGGGCGCGGGCGGGCAGACCGGCTGGGTCAGCCCCTTCGCCGGCGTGCGCTCGCTGCGCGCGCTGTTCGACGGCCCGCTGGTGATCGCCGGCGGCCTGAGCGACGGCCACGCGCTGTGGGCCGCGCAGGCCCTGGGCGCCGACCTCGGCTACATGGGCACGCGCTTCATCGCCACGCCCGAGAGCCTGGCCAGCGAGGCCCACCGGCGCATGCTGGTGGACGCGGGCTGGGACGACATCGTGCCGTCCAGCGCGTTCACCGGGCTGCCGGTGAACTGGCTGCGCGCCTCCCTCGTCGATGCGGGCCTCGACCCCGATGCGCTCGATGCCAGCGCCTTGAAAGCCGACGCCGCCGAGCTGTACGGCACCCGCGACACCCGGCAACGCCCCCGGCGCTGGACCGAAATCTTCAGCGCTGGCCACTCGGTGGCCGGCGTGCACGGCGTGTTACCCGTCGCCGCGCTGGTGGACGAACTCGCCGACCAATACGATGCCGCGCGCCAGCGCAGCCTGGGCTTCGCACCCGCCGGCCTCTCCCGTTTTTAGGATGACTCCATGACCTCCGCCCTGCCCACGCTGATCGACCTGCTCGCGCACAACGCCGTGGCCCACGCCGACCGCCCCGCCGTGATCGACGACGGCGCGCCGCAGTCTCACACCATGCTCTACGAGGCCGTGCAGCGGCAGGCCGCCGCGCTGTCGACCCTGGGTGTCCGCCAGGGCGACCGCGTGGTGCTGATCGCCGGCAACCGCGCCGAGGTGCTGGTGATGCTGGGCGCGGTGGCCTGGCTGGGCGCGATGCTGGTGCCGCTGAACCTGCGGCTCTCGCCGCCAGAAATGGCCCAGCAGGCGCGCGACGCCGCGCCGGTGCTGGCCGTGGTGGACGCCGCCTGCGCGCCCCTGTGGCAGGCGGCCTGGCCCGAGGGCATGCCCGGCGTGCCCACGGTGGTGCTCGGCGCGGCGAACTGGCCGTCGCTCGCCGTCGCCGGCCCGCCCACCGCGCCCCCGGTGGCACGGCGGGACGCGCCGGAACTCGGCGCGGTCATGCTGTTCACCGCCGCCGTGGAAGGCCACGCGCGCGGCGCGGTGCTGGCGCAGTCGCAGCTCACCGCCTCGGCCCGGCAGATCGGCGAGGTGTGGTCGCTCGGTGTGGACGACCGCTGGCTCGGTGTGCTGCCGCTGTTCCACGCGGCCGGCATCGGCCTCTCGCTCGCGTTGCTGGCCGCGGGCGGCGCGTGTGTGCTGCTGCCGCGCTTCGACCCCGCCGCCGCCGTGGCGGCGGTGGAACAACACCAGGTCACCGTGAGCGCCACCTTCGCGCCCATGCTCGGCGCCATGCTCGACGCGGCCCAGGCCAGCGGCGCTTCGCTGGCCAGCCTGCGCATCGGCATGGGCCTGGAACCCTCGGCCACGCTGGAGCGCCTGGCCGCGCTGTGCCCGGGCGCCGGCTTCTGGTCGGCCTATGGCCAGGCCGAGGTGTCGAGCATGGTGTGCCTGGGCCTGCAGAGCGAGCGCCCCGGCGCCGCCGGCCGCGCCGTGCCGCCCTCGCAGATCCGCATCCAGGACGCGGCCGGCCAGCCCGTGGCCGCCGGCGTGGAAGGCGAGATCGCGGTGCGCGGCCCCACGGTGTTCCTGGGCTATTGGGACGTGGCGCAGCAACGCCCCTTCAAGCCCGCCGACCCCTGGCACCGCACCGGCGACCTGGGCCGCCTCGATGGGGACGGCTGGCTGTGGTTCACCGGCCGTGCGGCGCACAAGCAACTCATCAAGAGCGGCGGTGAAAACGTCTACCCGGCCGAAGTGGAACAGGTGCTGCTCGAACACCCGGCCGTGGCCGAAGCCTTCGTGTTCGGGCGGGCGGATGAGAAATGGGGCGAGGCCGTGCACGCGGCCTGCGCGCTCAAGCCCGGCGCGACGGCCACCGAAGCAGAGCTGATCGGTTTCGTGGAACAGCGGCTGGCGCGCTACAAGCGGCCGCAGCGCGTGAGCTTCGGGCCCGCGCCACTGGAACGCGTGGCGCGAACCTGAGCAGCGCCCGCCGATGCGTCCAGGGCTCGCCGGGGTCGGGCCACCATGCGGCGCGCGGAAGCTGGTTACAGTTCTGCCCAGCCCGACAACCCTCATTCATTCAGATCCCATGTCCATGGACTTCACGCTGGTGCTCGTGCTCGGGTTGGTGGCCGGCACGGTGGGCGGCGTCGTCGGCTTCGGCACCTCCATCATGTTGATGCCGGCCCTGGTGCTGGTGTTCGGGCCGCGCGAGGCCGTGCCCATCATGGCGATCGCGTCGATGATGGCGAATGCCTCGCGGGTCGCCGCCTGGTGGCGCGAGGTGGACTGGCGCGTGGTCGGCGTCTACAGCGCGACCGGCATGCCCGCCGCGGCACTCGGGGCGGCGACGCTGCTGGTCCTGCCAGGCCGGATCGTGGAGGCGGTGATGGGCCTGTTTTTCCTCGCCATGATCCCCTTGCGCCGCTGGATGGCGCGCCAGGCCCTGGTGCTCCGGCTCTGGCATCTGGCCCTGGTCGGCCTGGGCATCGGCTTCCTGACAGGCATCGTCGTCAGCACCGGCCCCATCAACGCGCCCTTCTTTCTCGCGCACGGACTGGTCAAAGGGGCCTACCTGGGCACGGAGGCGATGAGCTCACTGGGTGTCTATGCCGCCAAGACGCTGGCCTTTGGCACGCTGGGCGGGCTGCCCCTGGCGTCCGTGGCGAAGGGCCTGGTGATCGGATCGTCGTTGATGGCCGGTGCGTTCATCGCGAAGCGCTACGTGCGCCAGCTCGACGCGGAGAGATTCCGGCTGCTCATGGATGGCCTGTTGCTGGTGGCGGGCGGCACCATGCTCTGGAGCGCCGTGGCCAGCCACTAGGCCGCGGCTACTGCGCGGCACGCTCGCTGGCGGCGTGCAGCCATGCGAGGAACTCGCGCAGGTGCTA
>JAESFZ010000592.1_pt1 | contig 10220 bp, 7 predicted proteins | sample 9269561 | NCBI WGS metagenome assembly JAESFZ01 (sample SAMN14515552, study PRJNA621657) | algae metagenome | isolation source: Tildeniella nuda ZEHNDER 1965/U140 and co-occurring heterotrophs from wet... | place: Switzerland: Stansstaad, Zurih | collected 1965-01-01
CGGTCAAGTCCTCGATCGGCATGGGCTCGCTCCTGTGGGCGGGCATCGGCGATACAATCCGTGTCTCGTTGTCGGCCGAGCCCGAGGAAGAGGTCCGGGTCGGGTTCGAGATGCTAAAGGCGCTCAACCTGCGCCACCGTGGGGTCAACATCATTTCCTGCCCGTCCTGCGCGCGGCAGCAGTACGACGTGATCCGCACTGTCGAGGCGCTGGAGAAGCGCGTCGGCCACATCACCACGCCAATGACGGTGTCTGTGATCGGCTGTGTTGTGAACGGCCCCGGTGAGGCGCGCGAGACCGACATCGGCTTCACCGGAGGCGGCGCCAACAACCATCAGGTCTATATCGCCGGCGTCCCGCACCATCGGTTGAAGGACGGCAACGTCGTCGACCATCTGGTGTCGTTGATCGAGAAGAAGGCAGCCGAGATCGAGGCCGCCAATGTCGCCGAAGCCGACCGACATCGCGCCGCTGCCGAGTAGCGACCTTCGACCTCTTCCCGTCGATTTTTTCCCCAAGGCGATTTCCCGTGAGCAAGCTTCAGCCTGTGCGTGGCACGCACGATCTTCTCCCCGACGAATACAGGCGCTTCGCCCATGTGGTCGGCACGGCGCGCGATGTGGCGCGCCTGTACGGCTATCGCGAGATGGCGACGCCGATCTTCGAGTTCACCGAGCTTTTCGCGCGCGGCATCGGCGAGACCACCGACGTCGTCTCCAAGGAGATGTACACGTTCAAGGATCGTGGCGACGAATCGCTCACCCTGCGGCCGGAATACACCGCCGGCATCTGTCGCGCCTTCGTGTCCAACGGTGAGCTGACCCAGCAGTTGCCTCTGAAGGTTTTTGCCGCGGGTCCGATGTTCCGCTACGAGCGACCGCAGAAGGGCCGGCAGCGCCAGTTCCATCAGATCGACATCGAGGTCCTGGGAGCGCCGGAGCCGGGCGCTGATATCGAGGTGATCTCAGTCGCCGCCGACATTCTCGACCGGCTGGGCATCCTCGAACGCTGCGCCCTGAAAATCAATTCGCTGGGCGATCCTGAGTGCCGTGCGGTCTACCGCAAGGTACTGGTCGACTACTACTCGGCCCACATCGGCAAGTTGTCGGACGATTCGAAAAACCGCCTGCAGCGCAACCCGCTCCGCATCCTCGACAGCAAGGACGAGGGTGACAAGGCGATCAATGCCGGCGCGCCGTCGTTTGCCGATCACCTCAACCAGGCCAGCCGCGACTTCTTTGCGGCGGTGAAGGACGGCCTCACGGCCGCCGGCATTGCCTTCGAGGTCGATCCCACCCTGGTACGCGGGTTGGACTACTACACCCACACTGCCTTCGAATTCGTCACCAGTCACATCGGCGCGCAGGGCACCGTGCTGGGCGGCGGCCGCTATGACGGGCTGATCGCCGAGCTGGGTGGTCCGCCGACGGCCGGCATCGGCTGGGCAGGGGGCATCGAGCGCCTGATGATGCTGTGCAACGAGCCCCCGGCCGAGCCGCGGGCGGTGGTGATCGCGCCCCTGGGTGCGGCAGCCGAGGCCAAAGCGCTGGGGATCGCGCGAGCGCTCCGCCGCCAGGGCATCACGGTGGAGCAGGACTATCGCGGCAACATGAAGCGGCGGCTGCAGCGGGCCAACAAGCTCAACGCGCGCGCCGCCGTCATCATCGGTGACGACGAGTTGGCCAAGGGCGTGGCCCAGCTCAAGGATTTCGATAGTGGCGATCAGCGTGAAGTGGCGCTCGACGCCCTCGCCGACGCATTGAAGGGCTGAACCTCGTGTCGCTTTTGCTCAAGCTCAACCAGATCGTGACCCGTCACGCCGAATTGCAGGCGGCACTTTCCGCCGGCACGCTCGATTCGCAGAAGTTCGTTGCGGCCTCGAAGGAGTATGCCGATCTCGGGCCGCTCGTCGAGGCGGTGAACGCCTGGCACAAGGCCGAGCAGGAGCTGAAGGACGCCGAGGCAATGTCGGCCGATCCCGACATGAAGGCGATCGCCGAAGAAGAGGCATCGGCGCTGCGCAAGCGCCTGCCAGAACTCGAGCATGCGGTGAAGCGCATGCTGCTGCCCAAGGATGCGGCCGACGAGAAGAATGCCATCCTGGAAATCCGTGCTGGCACGGGTGGCGACGAAGCTGCCCTGTTCGCAGCCGATCTCTTTCGCATGTACCAGCGCTACGCTGCCGACCATGGCTGGAAGTTCGAGATCATGGAGCTGTCCGACACCGGTATCGGTGGCTACAAGGAGGCGATCGCGACGGTGACGGGCCGCAGCGTGTTCGCCCGGCTGAAGTTCGAGTCGGGCGTGCATCGCGTGCAGCGCGTGCCGGCTACGGAAGGTTCCGGTCGTATCCACACATCGGCGGCGACCGTCGCAGTGCTGCCGGAGGCCGAGGAATTCGACATCAAGATCGATGAGAAGGACCTCAGGATCGATGTCTTCCGCTCCTCCGGACCGGGCGGCCAGTCGGTCAACACCACCGATTCGGCGGTGCGCATCACCCATATCCCGACCAATACCGTCGTCAGCCAGCAGGACGAGAAGAGCCAGCATAAGAACAAGGCCAAGGCGATGAAGATCCTTCGCGCCCGGCTCTATGATGCCGAACGGCAGCGCCGCGACGACATCCGCTCGGCCGACCGCAAGGGCCAGGTCGGTAGCGGCGATCGCAGCGAACGCATCCGCACCTACAATTTCCCACAGAGCCGCGTCACCGATCACCGCATCAACCTCACGCTCTACAAGCTCGACGAGGTCCTGGAAGGCCGCGGCCTGGACGAGTTGATCGACGCGTTGACCGCCGACGACGAGGCGAGCCGTCTGGCGGAGCTGGCGGCCTAGTTGGTGGTCGGTGCCGCGCGTTACGACGCGCTGCTGCGCGATGCCGCGGTCGCCCTGACGGCGGCCGGCATCGACAATGCCCGCTTCGAAGCCCGCCTGCTGCTGGCCCATGCCGCCGGAGTCACCATCGAATGGTTGGTCGCCCACGGCGACGAGGCACCGCCGCCCTCGGTGGTCGAAGCGTTGCGGGCGCTGACCGCGCGCCGGATCCGGCGCGAGCCGATGGCCTATGTCACAGGCGAGCGCGAATTCTGGGGTTTGTCCTTCAGAGTGTCGCCGGCGGTCCTCGTGCCGCGTCCCGACAGCGAGACTTTGATCGAGGCGGCGTTGGCACTGATGCCAGGAAGGACGGAGCCGTGGCGGATCGTCGATCTCGGCGTCGGCTCGGGATGTCTGCTGCTCACCCTGCTCCGGGAATTTCCCAACGCGCGGGGCGTCGGCCTGGACGCTTCGGCGGAGGCTCTTTCAGTCGCCCAGTACAATGCGGACGCGTTGGGTGTCGGCGCCCGCACGCACCTCGTCAGGGGCGACTGGCGGCTACAGGGTTGGGCTGGGCAGCTGGGCGGGCCCTTCGATCTGCTTGTTTCCAACCCACCTTACATTGAGACGGAAGCGATCGACGGGCTGATGCCTGAAGTCGCCCGGTTTGAGCCCAGACTGGCGCTGGATGGGGGTGGGGATGGGCTTGCCGCCTATCGCATCATTGCGGACCAAGCCGCCGGGCTGGTCGTTCACGGGGGCCGCGTCCTGATCGAGGCGGGTGAGGGCCAAGTCACTGATATATCAAAGCTTTTATCGGCGGCAGGGTTTGCCGTGGGCGGTCCTTGGAAGGATCTCGGCGGGATCGACCGGATCGTGCCGGCAACGCATTAAAGAGTTGGCAAGGGAGCGGAATAGGACTAGCTTGTGAACTGTCCCCTAGGGGATTTAGCCTGTGCCGAACAATGGCGGCGGGCGAATTATATCCCTCTGAAAAATAGCCGTGACGGCGCCCAGGAAGGGCAGAGGGTCGCTAACAACAACAACCCCGTCCGGCGTGTAACTGGCCCTAGGTTAATGAGACCAAACAATCGTCAGCGATCGCGCGGCGGTCGCAATGGTGGCGGCGGTGGCGGCGGAGGTGGCGGTGGCCACAGCAACCACCACAAGCAGCAGCACCACAATCCCAATCGCCCGCCCAATCGAAATCAGATGTTCGACAGCAGCGGCCCCGATGTACGGGTTCGCGGCAATGCGCATCAGGTGTTCGACAAGTATCAGGCGCTGGCCCGGGAGGCGGCCGCTTCGGGCGATCGCATCCAGGCCGAGGCCTATTGGCAGTACGCCGACCACTATTTCCGCATGATCCAGACGATGGGCGGCTTCGGCCAGCGCAACAACGTGGGTTACGGCGACGAAGAAGGCGGCCAGCCAAATCCCAATCCGCAGCAGCAGGGGCAGCCGGGTGGGCAGCAGTCCGGCCCGCCCCCCAGCAATGCCAACGGCCATGCCCCGGGCGAGCGCATGGGCGGTCGCGGGGATGACGTCAACGAAGCCGAACCCGGCCTAGGCGGCGTCGCGTTCCTGCAAAACGGGCGCAGCGCTTCGTCCGAGGAGGATCCGGCGGTCGAAGACCAGCCCGAGGTCCCGGCATTCACGCCGCCGGCCGGCCGGCGCGGCGGATAGCCGGACCGGAAGAGAATTCCAAAAACACCCGATGGCAGCCGCCGTCGGGTGTTTTTTTGTCTCCGTTCTCGTGGGCGCTAGATGTGGAGCAGGGTCGGCGCCGCGAAGCCCAGCACCGTGAAGCCGATGCCGACCGCCCCCAGCCCGAACGAGACGAAGGTGAGCCAGGCAACAGCGGTCAGCGCGGCTGCACCGGCCAGCACGATTGCCAATTGGAAGCAGGCCGAGGCGTATTCGAACATGTGGTAGGCCGCCAGCGATCGGTCGCGGTAGGCCTCCTTCGCCTTGGCCCGGGCCATCAATTCCTTGCGGCCTTCGTTGGTCTCCGGCTCGGAGTCGTAACGCTGCGCGGTGCGCCGCCACTGCTCCGACTGTGCCTTGAGGGCCGCCGGCATGCTGGCAGGATTGTCCCTGTACTGGGCGTCGGCGCCTTCGGCGGCCGTGCGCAGCGTGGTCTGGCGGATCGTCTTGGACTGGAAGAACGACCACAGGTTGGAGGCGTCGATGTGGCTGGAGAGGCCGTTGGTCTGCGCGCTCTTTCCGGACATTTCCGAGACCGCCAGGAGGGCTGCCAGTACGGCAACCAGCAGGGCGATCTTCTTGTTCGCGGTATCGATGTGCCCATGCCCACCAGACATTGCTCTCTCCCCGATGTCTTGATCTAGATCGTGCTGGCCTGTTCCATAGACTGGCATCATCACGCTGGAAAGCCGCCCCTTCGATCCGGTCTTGTACCTGCGCGATCCCTTCCCATATCGATCGCAGGATGCCCGGATAGGGGTCCGCTCTTTCGCCTGCCGCATGACGGGGGCGTGAATGAAAGGGTAGAGCAATGAACCAAGAGAAATACACCGAGCGTATGCGGGGCTTCCTGCAGAGCGCCCAGATGATGGCACTTCGCGATGGCCATCAGCGCTTCATTCCCGACCACCTCCTGAAAGTCCTGCTGGACGATCCCGAAGGCCTGGCGGCCAACCTGATCACCGCCGCCGGCGGCGATTCACGCCTGGTGCATCGCGAGGTCGAGGCCAATCTCGCCAAGCAGCCCAAGGTCGAAGGCCAAGGTGCCGGGCAGGTCTATCTGGCGCCCGAGACGGCGCGGCTGTTCGAGCAGGCCGAAGCGATTTCCGAGAAGGCGGGCGATTCGTTCGTCACCGTCGAGCGCATGCTGCTGGCGCTGGTACTCGCCAAGGGCACCGAGGCCGCCAACGCGCTGGCCAAGGGCGGCGTGAAGGCCCCAGCTCTCGAAAAAGCCATTCAGGATCTGCGCAAGGGCCGGACTGCCGATTCGGCCTCGGCCGAGGGCAGCTACGACGCGCTCAAGAAATATGCCCGCGACCTCACCCAGATGGCGCGCGAAGGCAAGCTCGATCCCGTGATCGGCCGTGACGAGGAAATCCGTCGCGCCATCCAGGTGCTGAGCCGCCGCACCAAGAACAATCCCGTGCTGATCGGCGAGCCCGGCGTCGGCAAGACCGCCATTGCCGAGGGCCTGGCGCTGCGCATCGTGAACGACGACGTGCCGGAATCGCTAAAAGGCAAGAAGCTGATGTCGCTCGACCTCGGCGCCATGGTGGCGGGTGCCAAGTATCGCGGCGAGTTCGAGGAGCGGCTGAAGGCGGTGCTGTCGGAGATTGCGTCGGCCGAGGGTGACATCATCGTCTTCATCGACGAGCTGCACACCCTGATCGGGGCGGGCAAGGCCGACGGTGCGATGGATGCCTCCAACATGCTGAAGCCCGCGCTGGCGCGCGGCGAGCTGCATTGCGTGGGTGCCACGACGCTCGACGAATATCGCAAGCACATCGAGAAGGATGCGGCCCTCGCTCGTCGCTTCCAGCCGGTGTTCGTGGCCGAACCGACCGTCGAGGACACGGTCTCGATCCTGCGCGGCCTCAAGGAGAAGTACGAGCTGCATCACGGCGTCCGCATTGCCGATGCCGCCATCGTGGCGGCGGCGACGCTCAGCAACCGCTACATCACCGACCGGTTCCTGCCCGACAAGGCGATCGACTTGATGGATGAGGCCGCGAGCCGTATCCGAATGCAGGTCGACAGCAAGCCGGAGGACCTCGACGAACTCGACCGGCGCATCATCCAGCTCAAGATCGAGCGCGAGGCGCTGAAAAAGGAGAGCGATCCGGCGTCGCGCGACCGCCTGCAGAAGCTCGAGAAGGAGCTGAGCGAGCTCGAGCAGAAGTCGGCCGGGCTAACGGCCCAATGGAAATCGGCCAAGGACAAGCTGGCCGACGCCCAGAAGGTCAAGGAGCAGCTTGACAAGGCGCGCCATGAACTCGAGATCGCGCAACGCAAGGGCGAGCTCGCCCGCGCGGGCGAGCTGTCCTACGGCGTCATTCCCGACCTTGAGAAGAAGCTCAAGGCGGCGGAGAACATCGAGCTCAGCGGCAGCCGCGGCGTGAAGGAAGAAGTCATGCCCGAGGACATCGCTGCGGTGGTCTCGCGCTGGACCGGTATCCCCGTCGACAAGATGCTCGAGGGTGACCGGGCCAAGCTGCTGCGCATGGAAGAGGAACTGCACAAGCGGGTGATCGGCCAGGACGAGGCAATCAACGCAGTGTCCAACGCCGTGCGTCGCGCGCGGGCGGGTCTGCAGGATCCCAACCGGCCGATGGGTTCGTTCCTGTTTCTGGGGCCCACGGGCGTCGGCAAGACCGAGCTCACCAAGGCGCTGGCGAATTACCTGTTCGACGACGACCACGCGATGGTGCGCATCGACATGAGCGAGTTCATGGAGAAGCACGCTGTCAGCCGTCTGATCGGCGCGCCGCCGGGCTATGTCGGTTACGACGAGGGTGGCGTGCTCACAGAAGCTGTTCGCCGCCGGCCCTACCAGGTGATCCTCTTCGACGAGGTCGAGAAGGCGCATCCCGACGTGTTCAACGTGCTGCTTCAGGTTCTGGACGACGGTCGCCTGACCGACGGACAGGGTCGAACCGTGCACTTCAACAACACGCTGATCGTGCTGACCTCGAACCTCGGCAGCGCGCACTTGGCCGCCCTGGCCGAAGGCCAGTCGACCGACACCGTGCGCGAGCAGGTGATGGAAGAGGTGCGCCGCGCCTTCCGGCCGGAGTTCCTGAACCGCCTCGACGAGATCCTGCTGTTCAACCGCCTCAGCCGGGCACACATGACGGATATCGTCGACATCCAGCTCGGCCAACTGCGCAAGCTGCTGGCGGATCGCAAGATCAGCCTGGAGCTCGACAAGAAAGCGCTGCAGTGGCTGGCCAACCGCGGCTACGATCCGGTCTATGGCGCCCGGCCGCTGAAGCGGGTCATCCAGCGCAGCCTGCAGAACCCGATGGCGACCCTGCTGCTGGAAGGCCGCATCAAGGACGGTGAAACCGTCGAGGTCGGCGTCGAGAACGGAGAACTCACGATTGCCGGCCAGCGCGTGCTGGGCGAGGCCGCCGACTAAACGCCAGTCGCCTAAACGCCAGTCGCCTAAACGCTAGTCGCCACGAGCGACCTGAGGCGTCGCGGGCTCCTTCGGGGCCTGCGACGTCTTCTGCGGCGCCGGCTTGTTGATGTCGGTGGCCGCCGGCGCGCTCTTCAGCTGATTGAGATACTGCCGCGTCAGCGCCTGGAAACGGGCGAGGTCCTTGCCGCCTACGGTGGCGCGCATGGCGAACTTCTGCGCCAGCGGGTTGACCGGCTTGCCGCCGCGATGGAACTCATAGTGCAGGTGCGGTCCGGTCGACATGCCGGTCGAGCCGACGAAGCCGATCACCTGGCCCTGGCGGACAGAAACGCCGGGCTTGATACCCGGTCCTAACCGCGACATGTGGGCGTAGGCCGTAGCCACGTCCTGGGTGTGCTGCAACTTCACGTAGAGGCCATAGCCGCCGTTGAAGCCGGCCATTGCGACTTTGCCAGTGCCGGCGGCAAGGATGGGCGTGCCGGAGGCCGCAGAGAAGTCGACGCCAGCGTGTAGCGCGCTGAAGCCCAGGATCGGATGCTCGCGCATGCCGAAACGCGAGGTGAGTTTCGAGGCATCCATGGGGGTGCGCAGGAACGAGCGCACGACGCTTTCGCCTTGGGGATTGTAGAAGCCGTCGGCGCCGCCTTGCGGCCGGAAGCGGATCACCGTTACCGTTCGTTTCAACAGGCGCAGCTCTCCAGCCAGCAGGCGGCCCGGGTGGGTGACCAGCCCGTCGCTGGTCACGAGCTGCTCGAGCAACACGGTGAACTTCTGTCCCTGCTTCAGTTCGCGCTGGAAATCGACGTCGTAGGACATCGCGCGGATGAACTCGACCATGGCGGCCGACGGCGCGCCGGCCTTGATGCCGCTTTGCTGAAGCGAGCCGTCGCGTTCGCCTTCGACGCGAACGATGCGCGGGCTCACCTTGTAGGTCTTCTCCTCGGCTTCGTAGGATCCGTCGTCCTTGCGGCTGACGATATACTCGCGCTCCGGTTGCGGGCGAACCGACAGCGACAGCACACGCGGCGCATCGGGCTGCTCGGGCATGGTCTGCATCAGCAGCTCGATCGTCTCGCCGGTCGCGAGCTTCTTCTTCTTCAGAAGCGTCTGCAGCTTTTCGGCGATTTGCTTGCGATCGGCTTCGGGGACGTCGATGTCGGCCAGCATTTTCTCGACGGTATCGCCGCGTTCCAGGCGCAGCGTGAGCTCATAGCGATCGCTGGCGGGCGGCTCGGGCTCGGCTGCCGGATCCGGCGGCTTCATCTGAAAACCCTTGAGCTCGAGGCCCTGGAAGGCGCTGCCCTTAAACTCGGCGGCCGTGAGAGGCGGCGCAGGCTCGGGATCGACGAGAACAACAGGCACAAGCGCCGCCGGCGAAGCGGGGGCTTGCCTGTCCAGTCCTGCGATCTCGGGATTCGACCGATGCGAAAGCACCAGGCCGCCGAGCGCCAGGGCGATGACTCCGACCGCGACAAGGACAGGCCGGAACAGCGCAAAAGCAATGCTTTTGGCGGCTTTCGGCCGGTCCGACGGAGAGGGGAAATCCGTCATGACCGTTGACCTATTACGGGCCCGGTGGATCCGGGCCTCAGCTAGGGTTGGCGCCGCCGGGTCGATTCTGTCCCCAACGGCTGTTCGCTACATATTGATGCCGGAACGCCCGGCAGGCCACAACAATACCATAGGTTTGATGCGCTTTTGGGGGCTCCAGGGCGGCCATCTCACATTTGTAATTTTACGTTTGACACCCCTATGACCCGCCCATATAAGCGCGGCTCCCACGGTGAACGGGGTGTACCAGAAACGTCGCGCGTAATTGCGGCGCAGGGTTTTATGACCCTGATGGTTCCCAGTTCCACTGAAGGTCTCGACCCCCGGGTCGTGCGTTCTATGCATTGTCTGTTTGGAAAGGGATACGCCGGCGGCGGCGGATGATTTGCGCTCCAGGCGCAGATTGTTTTCGCCGTCGCTAGTTCGAACGTTCGATGCAAGTCGAAAAGTAATCTAGTGACGGGATCAAGTTCTTCCTCTCTTCGCAAGTTGAGTTGGAAGGATACGTTAAACTTGAGAGTTTGATCCTGGCTCAGAACGAACGCTGGCGGCAGGCTTAACACATGCAAGTCGAACGCGTGTAGCAATACACGAGTGGCGCACGGGTGAGTAACGCGTGGATATCTGCCTTTTGGTTCGGAATAACTCCGGGAAACTGGGGCTAATACCGGATGGTTCCTTCGGGATAAAGATTTATCGCCAAAAGATGAGTCCGCGTACG
>JAESFZ010000631.1_pt1 | contig 10216 bp, 16 predicted proteins | sample 9269561 | NCBI WGS metagenome assembly JAESFZ01 (sample SAMN14515552, study PRJNA621657) | algae metagenome | isolation source: Tildeniella nuda ZEHNDER 1965/U140 and co-occurring heterotrophs from wet... | place: Switzerland: Stansstaad, Zurih | collected 1965-01-01
CGTTGAACTCTATCAGGGCGAAGCCGTCGCGGGCGAGCTTGATTGCCGGCGCGAACAGTTCAGGCAGTTTCTTGGTGCCGTAGGTGCTCACCATCTCGCACCAGCCGCCGAGATTGCCGGGCGCGCCCACGGGGATCGGACCGCGGATCAGCTGCTCGCGGTTGGAGAGCTTGTCGACCGGGAAGGCCTTGGGGATCTGAGTCACGAAATCGAGCGATCGCACGCGCCGTTCCTTGGCCACGTAGACCGTGGCCATGCCACGCCCCGCCAGGCCCGACATGTAGGGTTCGACCACATTCAGCGCTGCGGCCGTGGCTGCCGCCGCATCAAAGGCATTGCCGCTATTGCTCAGGATGCGCGCGCCGGCTGCCGCCGCCAGCGGATGGGCCGCCGCCACCATTCCGTGCTGCGATGTGATCGTCGGACGCTTGCCGTGCTGCAACATGCTCAATCCTCTCGAAAGTTCGGGTGATCGTGCCGATTGGAGGCGGTCACGGCCAGAACGAATTGCGCTAAGCTGCCTCGCAGGAGGAAATGGACTCATGCGCAGACTGGAATTCGGCTGGTTCCTGCCGACCGCCGGCGACACAACGGCCTACGGGCTGGCGAGCGCGCAGGTGGCGCCCTCCCTGCTGCTGTTCGACAAGGTCGTCGCGGCCGCCGAGGCGGCGGGCTTCGAATACATGCTGGTGCCGGTGCAGACCGCCTGCTGGGAGGCGTGGATCTCCAGCGCCATGATGGTGGCGCGCTCGAAGTCGATGCGCATGCTGGTGGCGGCGCGGCCGAGCTACGTCAATCCGGTGCTGCTGGCCAAGATGATCAGCACCTTCGACCAGCTCTCGGGCGGACGCATCTGCATCAACCTGATCGCGGGCCAGAGCGAGGCCGAGAATGCCTCCGAGGGCATCAAGTGGGGCAAGGAAGAGCGTTACGAGATCATGGACGAGGAAGTCTCGATCCTGAAGGCGCTCTGGACGACGCGCGGCCCGGTCGATTTCGACGGCAAGTTCTATCAGTTGAAGGGTGCGCAGATCCGGCCCTATCCGCTTCAGCAGCCTCATCCGCGCTTCTATCTTGGTGGCGGTTCTAGACAGGCTTGGGAGCTCTCGGCCAGGCATTCCGACGTTCATCTTTTCTGGGGCGATACCTACGAGCGCATCCGCGCCAACATGGCGGAGATCAGGCAGATGGCTGCCGCGCATGGCCGTGAGAAGGACATCGGCTTCGGCATGCGCCTGCAGGTCGTGTGCCGGCCGACGGAGAAGGAGGCCTGGGACTTCGCGCACGGGTTGGTCGCTCATGCCTCCGAAGCGCAGAAGGCCTTCGTCAAGGAGCGCTTCGCCACGTCGGAGGCCAATCGCCGCGTCCGCGAGCTGGCAGCGATCGGCGAGACCATCGAGCCGAATTTGTGGACCGGCATCACCCAGGTCCGGCCGGGCGCCGGCATCGCCGTGGTCGGCGATCCCGAGCAATGCGCCAACACTTTGCAGAAGTTCATCGACCTCGGCTGCCATTCCTTCTGCCTGTCGGGCTATCTGCACGACGAGGAGGCGGAGCGTTTCGGCAAATGGGTGATGCCGATCCTGCGCGAGCGCAACAAAGAGCGTATGCTCGCCGCCTGAGGAGCCAAGAGATGCAACTCACCTCCCGCAATTACCAGGCTGACAGCATCGAGGCGGTGCAGGAACTCTATCACAGCAACGGCTGGACCGACGGGCTGCCGATCGTGCCGCCGACGCCCGAGGCGGTCCAGGCCTGTCTCGACTGGGTCATGATGCCACCGGGCCAGCTGATCGGCATCGAGCCGGTGCGCGGGCTCGCGATCACTGCCGAGAAGCTCGCTATCAACGCGGTGATGGCGGGCTGCCTGCCAATGCATTTTCCGGTCATGGTCGCGGCCTGGACCGCCATGATGCAGGAGCCGTTCCTGATGCACGGCGCCACGGCCAGCACCGGCGGCTGCGCGGTGCTGGTGGTGATCAACGGGCCAGTCCGGCTCGAGATCGGCGCCAGCGGCACGTTCAACGTGCTGGGCAACAGCGATCGCGCCACGGCCGTCATCGGCCGTGCGATCCGGCTCTGCCTGATCAACCTCATGGACGTGCGGCCGGGCGTCATCGACCGATCCACGCTCGGCCATCCCGGCAAGTACAGCTATTGCCTCGCGGAAGACGAGGAGGATTCCGACTGGTTGCCGCTTCATGCCGTGCGCGGCGTCGAGCGCGAAGCCTCGGCGGTGACGGTGATGGCAGCGGGCGCGCCGCGCCAGATCATGAACGAATGGACGACCAAGCCGGAGGAGATCCTCGAGACCTTCGCCGCCGAGATGCGCGCCAACATGCGGCACTATTCAATTCATCCCGGCAACTATGTGATCGTGATCCCCAAGCAACTGCGCGATCACCTGCGGGCGGCAAAGTGGTCCAAGCAGATGATCGCCGAGTTCATCCATGCGCGGGCGCGAATCAAGCGCAGCGAATGGCACGAGGTCGGCAAGGGCGCCGTGGTGCGCGACCGGGGCGACAAGGAATATGCGGCAATGGAGTCGCCCGACCAGCTCTTGGTGGTTGCGGCGGGCGGGCCGGCCGGCGGTTTCGGGGCCATCATTCCGCCCTGGCTCGGCAACAAGAGTTACGCCGTGACGCTGCCGATCGGCGTCTGTGTCGATTGCGAACCGCCGAAGTAGAGTCTAGGAGAGCGCCATGTCCTTTCTCGTGCTCGACCCCACTGCTGAAAAAGCCGCTCCCCTCGGCGCTGCCGCGCCGCGGCTCGCCACGCTGGAGGGCAAGACCGTCGGCTTCATCTCCAACGGCAAGAAGGGCACCAAGGGTTTCTTCGGCCATCTCGAGCGAATGCTCATGGAGGAGCAGGGCGTCGCCAAGGTGGTCATGCGCACCAAGTCGAATTACAGCGCCCCCGCCGATCCCGACATCGTGGCCGAGATCAGGCACTGGGATGCCGCGATCTCCGGCATCGGGGATTGAGGCAGCTGTTCATCGTGCAGTCTGCACGACTCAGTGACTGCTGAACGCCTCGGCGTTCCCGCCTTCAGCGTGATGACGACCCGGTTCGTGAGTGCCGCGGAGATGATGAGCCGCGTGCTCGGCATGCCCGACTACGCTTTCGCCACCATCGGCCATCCGGTCAGCAGCGCCACCGACGATGGCCTGCGCGACATGGCCCGCATCGCTCTCGACCAGGGCCGCCGCCTGCTGCTGCGTCCGTGAATCGGCGTTTTCGGACGCAACCTTTCGTCGGCCGGGACGTTGAGCCGACATGAAACCAATTGCTGTCCTCGGCGTCCTTCTGATCGCGATCGGTATCGCGGGTCTCGTCATCGCAAATATCTCCTTCACGGAGAAGAAGGTGATCGTCGATGCCGGTCCGCTCAAGGTGACGGCCGATCAGCAACGCAATATTCCGATCCCGACGATCGCGGGCGTCATTGCCGTCGTGGTCGGTGCCGGCCTGCTGTTCTACGGCCGCAAGGCGCGCAGCTAGGGCAGTTCCAGCCTTACGGCGACGGCCGCACTGGCGATCACCGCCGGATCGTTGTTGTCGGGATCGGCGACGTCGAGCCCGCCCTTCACCACCTTCACCGTGACGATGCCGTGCGGCAGCGATGCACGCACCCTTTCGACATCGACCTTGTCGGGCTGCTGCACGCCGATCGTCACATCGACGAACATATCCGTCTTGGGGTTGATCTTCAGCGTGCGGATCATCGCCAGCGAGGAATGATGCAGCGCGTCCTGCACGGCGCGGAGCGCGGCCTTGGTGTAATCGCCGCCGTGCAGGTCGTTGCCGGTGCCGAGTTCGAGGATGACGCGTCTGGCGGCCATGTTGCGGCTCCCGTTTACAGGTCGAGCCGGACGATGGCGGCCGCTTGCGCGATCACCGTCTTGTCCGTGCCGGCTTCGTTGGGAATTTCCAGGCCGCCCTCGACGACCTTCACGGTGCCGGTGCCGTGCGGCAACACCGCCAGCACCTGCTTGGTGTCGACCTGGTCGGGCTTCGGGACCCCGATCAGCACCTCGACCTGCATGTCGTCGCTCGACTTGCCGAGCGCCGTGGCGACGGTGAGCGAGTTGTGCCACAGCGCATCCTTGAGCGCGCGGACGGCGGCCTTGGTGTAGTCGCCGCCGCGGATGTCGGTGCCCATGCCGATCTCGAGGGCGACCTTCTTCAATGCCATGGCTGCGTCTCCTTACGACTTCGCGAGTCCGGCCTTGATGAGCAGCGGCTTCACGTCGACATAGTATTTTTCGGCGAAAGCGCGGAACTCGGCGGGATTCTTGTCCCACGGCACCTGGATGAACTTGGCCAGATACTCCGTGACCTTGGGCTCGGCCGAGGCCTGCTTGAAAGCCTGGTAGATCGAATCGACGATCTCGGGCGGCATGCCCTTGGGGCCGAGCAGGCCGTAGGGACTCTGGCCCACGACCTTGACGCCGAGCTCGATCATGGTCGGGATGTCCTTGTAGCGCGGGATGCGCTGCTCGGTGGCGAAGGCCAGGATTCGGCACTTGCCGTCGTCGACGAACGGCGCCCATTGCGCGGCGTCGGCGATGAACTGGATCTCGCCGCCCATCAGCGCCTGCATCCATTCCGCGCCGCCCTTGTAGGGTACGTGGGTGAACCTGGCGCCGGTGGCCTGCTCGACCTCGATCATCATGAGCTGGCCGGTGCCGCCCACGCCCGAGGTGCCGTAATTGTACTTGTCCGGGTCCTTCTTGCCGGCGTCGATCATGTCCTGGAAGGTCTTCCAGGGAGAGTCGGAGCGCACGACGATGCCCATCGTGTAGCTCGACAGGCCGGTGATGTAGGTGAAGTCGGTCAGCGGATTCCAGTTGGTCTGCTGGTAGTGCGGATAGCGCAGCGTGTTGATGCTCATGACGGCGAGCGTCTGGCCGTCGGGCTTGGCGTTGAGCAGCATGGCCGGCGCGAGCGTACCGGCAGCACCCGGCTTGACGTCGATGATGATCTGCTGGCCCAGGATCTTGGTCACGGCCTCGCCCAGCAGGCGCATGTGAACGTCGGTGACGCCGCCGGCGGCGAAGGGATTGTAGATCGTGATCGGCTTCTCGGGTTTCCAGCGGGGCTGGGCCCGAGCAACCATGGGCGCGGCAAGCGTGGCGGCGCCGGCGAGGATGGTGAACTGACGACGACGCACGTCAAACGACCTGGACACGACTTTCCTCCTGGACTTCTCTTGGACGTCTTCCTGGACGACGCCAGTGTAGGCAAAAGCGCGCCGAGTGCTACTCGCCGAGGGCTACTTCTTCCGCATGATGGCGTCGTAGCTCCACGGGCCGGGGCCGGCGGCGGCGATGTAGAGGAACACGAAGCAATAGAGAGCCGCCAGTTCGCCGCCATTGAGGATGGGATAGAAGCCGCGCGGCGCGTGGGCGATGAAGTAGGCCACCGCCATCAGGCCCGAGAGCACGAACGCCGTCGTGCGCGTGAAGAGACCGAAGATCAGCAGCAGGCTGCCCACTATTTCGATGACGCCGGCGACGCCCGCCAGGGACGCGAGCTCAAGCTTGGCGAACATCGGCACCATCGGGAACTTGAAGTGCTTGGCAGTGCCGTGCTGCAGGAACAGCAGGCCGGCCATGATTCGCATAATGCTGAGCAGGCGCGGCGACCAGGCCGTCGCGATGGCTTCCAGATTCATAAGTCATTCCCCCACGGATGACTTGTTGTACCCGCTCACCGTCCGTTGCGCGAGACCGGTTGCGGCGGCCCCGGCGGATGCTGCGGGGGCGGCGGCGAATCCTGCGGCCGGCCGGGCTGCGGCAGTTCGGGCGGGATCGGCTGCGGCTTGATCGGTTCGGGCGGCACGACGGGAACGTCGGACATGTTCAATCCTCCTGGGCGCATGAAGGAATGCGTGCCGTGGGGCGGGCATTCCGACCATGAAGACAACGCCCCCTCTCGGGAACGGGTTGCGGGTCCCTTCGTTGACGAAAAGCCAAGCCATTCAAGGAGGATACGGATGACCCCGAAGTTTGCCTTCGCCGTGGTGGCCGCCACCGCAAACCTCGCGCTGCCCGGCATCGCCACCGCCGCCAGCGAAGCCGACTGCGCCGCCCAATGGACCCAGGCGGACACCAACCATGACGGCGTGATCGCCGGCACCGAGGCCGACCGCTACCTCGCCTATATCCGCATTCGTGCCCAGGTGACGCCGCCGGCCGATGGTCGCATCACGCAGGACAGCTTCATGCAGGCCTGCCAGGGCGACACCTTCGAAGCGAAGGCGCCGGATGCCGGCGCGCCGCTGAAGGGCGAGAACAGCTTCACCCAGACACAGGCCCGCGATCGTGTCATCGCGGCGGGCCTGACCCAGGTCACGACGCTTGCCAAGGATGCCGACGGCATCTGGCGCGGCACCGCAAAGAAGGGCGACGTCGGCGTCAGGGTCGCGGTCGATTACAAGGGCAACGTCGTCGTCGAGCAGTAGCTCTACTTCTCCGGTACCTTGCCGATGCGCTCGACCGCGGTCGCCAGCCTCTTGGCGTCTGTGGCGACGAAGGCGGCAAAGGCCGGCGCATCGAGATAGGCGATGGGCGTCTCGACCTTGGCCATCGCCTGCTTGAATTCCGGGTCCTCGACCGTGCGCTTCACCGCATCGCGCAACACCGTCATGACGGGAGCGGGTATCGCCGCGGGGGCAAAGAGTCCCGACCAGATATAGAAGGTGGCGTCGTAGCCCAGCTCCTTCATGCTGGGCACGTCGGGCAGCGAGGCGAGCCGCTTGTCGCCCCACACCGCGAGCGCCCGCATCTTGCCGGCTTTGATCTGGCCCATCGCCGCCGACGGACCCGAGGCCAGCGCGTCGATCTGGCCGCCCAGCAGTGCCGCCACCGCCGGTCCGCCGCCCTGGTAGGGGATGTGGAACAGCTTGATGTCGGCCGCCGTGGCGAAGATCTCCATCGCCACATGGAGCGTGCCGTACACGCCGGAGGATCCATAGTTGATCTTGTCCGGCTTGGCCTTCGCGGCGTCGACGAAATCCTTCAGCGTCTTGTAGGGCCCGTCGGCACTGACCACGAGCACCGTGGGATCGGCGCTGATCAGCGCGATGGGCGCGAACTGGTCGAGCTCGTAGGCGGCGGGGCGTCCCTGCAGGCGGTCGGCCACCGGCAGCACCGAGATCGACGACAGCGCCATCAGGATCGTGTAGCCGTCGGGCGCCGCGCGTGCCGCGAGGGCCGCACCCACCGAGCCGCCGGCGCCGGGCTTGTTCTGCACCACCACCGACTGCTTCAGCAGCCTGCCCATGACATGCGCCACCGGCCGGCCGGTGATGTCGGCCACGCCGCCCGGCGGGAACGGCACGATCATCTGGATCGGCCGCGAGGGATAGGCGTCCTGTGCCGCCGCGGGAAGAACAGGCAGCGATGCCGCGCCTATGAGGAGAGTGCGCCGGCGCATGTTGGTTCCTCCCTTACTTCCCGGGGCCGGCTTTGGCGGCGCCCGGCCTCGTGCCGGGATAGGTCGCGCTGAAGCCGAACAGTTCGACCAGCGCGTTGGGCTTCATGATCTTGTCGAGGTCTTCCAGTCCCGCCTTCGAGGCCGGCTTCAGCCCCAGCGTCAGCGGCCCCTTGGGCGTCTTCCAGTCGCCGATGAACGAGGACACGGCGTCGAGCATCTTCAGCGTCGGCGGCCCCTGGATGGTGGCGAAGCCCGCGATCGTCATCAGCGCGGTGTTCACGATCTCCTGGGCTTCGGTGTTCTCTTCCTTGGCCATCGCCGGCAGCACCTTGGCGAGCAGGCCGCCGCTATCGTCGATCGTGAGCGAGGCGGTGCGCAGCTTGCCGTCGTCCATGGCGCTCGACTTGTCGCTGATGCCGTCGACCACCAGCGCCAGCGTGAGCTTGCCCTGGTCGCGCAGGCTCACTTCCAGCGTCTTCAGCGTCAGCACCTTTTCCTTGCCGTCGATCCTGTAGTCGAGCGCGATGTCGACCGGCACCTTCGGCACGCCATAGGGCGCCAGTGCGGTGAAGATCTCGTCGTCGCCCGTCATGCCCTCGAACCTGAGCTTGGCGAAGCGCGGCGCCTCGTCGTCCTTGGCATCCTTCTTCAGCCGGTCGAAGTCGAGCTCGTCGACCGCGATCTTGTCGACCTTGACCGTGCTCTCCTTGTCGCCGGTCGCGGGATTGGCCGGCACAACGGCGACCACGTCGGTCAGCACGAAGCCCGAGGCGCCGACGGCGGTACCGGTCTTGTAGGTGAAGCTCTTGAGCTCGAGCTGCGGCTTCAGCTCCTTCTCGAAGCGCTGCAGCCCGTCCTGCGCCCAGGCACTCGACGTTCCGATCGCCAGCCCAACCACCAGCAATGCCGACCCGAGCCCGGCAAAAATCCCCCGCATCGCATCCCCCGTCTGTTGAGCGCGGAGCCTAACACCGAGGTACACGGGGCCGATACAGCGGCGAGTCAATTGGACAGCGGTTGCCGTCACGGCCCCGTGCCCGGGACAGGCCCCAAGACCATGTCTCACAAGGCTTCCGGCGAGCGAGCGGCCGCGCGGCCGTTGGACGCCGAGTGACTCGTTTCAAGACGCCCCGCCGCCCTCAGGACGCGGCGGCGCAGCGTCCGGCGGCGGTGGCTCGACGCCGCGATCTCCGCCCACAGGCCGGCGAACGCCGGGTCCTCGAGCTTCCAGCGATAGACCGTGCCGCGACTGATGTTGGTGCGTGCGGCCGCCAGGCGGGCATTGGCGCCGGCCAGCAGCGCAGCCAGGAAGGCCACGCGCTTGTCGTCATTGCCGCAGCGGAAGGGCGAGGTGGGGCTCATCGGAATCTCCTTTCGGAACCGACGATAGGAGTATAGGAATAGGATATTGTAGTCAATAGGCCTATTCCGGGCTCAGCCGATGGCTCTACCGCGTCGGCGCAATATGGGGCTGCTCGAGTTCGGCATTGCGCGCGGGGGAATCTTCATGGTCCAGCGCATCGCCGACATAGAGACCCGCGAGGAGGGCGAAGAAGCCGATCAGCAGGATAAATCGGAGGCCGCTCATGAATTGCCTTCAGCTTCATTGGGTGTGCAACGAACGATCGTATGAAAGTTTGGCCGGAAAGGCCAGCCGTGAGGGTCACCCCGGGGCAGCGGCCGAAAAGGGCTGCCCGGTGTCGAAGCTCTTCAAGGCCGAGATCACGCTCACGAAGACGCTGAAGTAGGGATTCGCCGAGCCTTTGACGACGGAGGCTCGTGGCGATGATAGCGTTCCGCCATGTGCGGAAAATTCACATCCATGTCGTCATGGAGCGAAGTCGTCGATTTCTCCCAACCGCTGACGGTAAGCAGGAGCGGCGAAGGAGCAGGTGGCGGCGAGGGCAGCAACGACGCCGTCGTCACCTATCGCGTCAACGGCATGTTGCCGGTCATCGTCTGGGACGCCGAGAAGAGCGTGCGGCGCGTGGCGAGGATGCGCTGGGGCTTTCCCGATCCGCGCGACTGGCGGCGGCCCCGGCCGATCCACGCGCGGTCGGAAACCGTCGACACCAAGGAGCCGTTCCGCACGCCTTTCCACGCCGGCCAACGCGGCATCGTCGTCTTCCGCACCTTCAACGAGGGCGAGGAGGTGATGAAGCCGTCCGGCAAGACGGAAACCCGGCAATGGACGATCGATCCCAGGGACGGCCAGCCACGCGGCTTCGCCTTCGTGTGGCGGCGGTTCGAAGTTGCCGATCTCCCGGCGCCGATGCTGGCCTGCGTCATGGCAACAGTGCCCGCCAACGAACTGATTCGCCGCTCGCTCAAATCCCAGGAGGACGATCCCCGCATGCCGGCGATCCTGGCCGACGAGGCGGCCTGGTCGACCTGGCTCGGTGAAGACGGTGCGACGCCGGCGGCGGCCAAGGTCGTGCTGAAGACCATGGAAGGCGTGAACTGGCAGGCAGCGCCTGAACCGAAGGCGCCGAGGCCGCGCAAGCCCTGACTCGCCACAAGGTCTGACTCGACGTTGGACTGCAAGCATGGGCGTATCCTAACGGCCGGCCTCGACACGACGTCTCCTTCAATCCCGCGCGGCCGTCTTGGTCGGATCGCCGAGAGTCTTGTTGAGCGCGACGGCCTTCGCCGCAAGGCGTCTGGCCGTGAAGGCATCGATGGTCATGCCCCTGGTGATTTCCAGCGTGGCCATTTCGAATTTTCCGCCGGGCTTCAGTCTCGGCTCGATCAGGCGCAGGCGCTGTCCGCGCCAGAA
>JAESFZ010000633.1_pt1 | contig 10192 bp, 11 predicted proteins | sample 9269561 | NCBI WGS metagenome assembly JAESFZ01 (sample SAMN14515552, study PRJNA621657) | algae metagenome | isolation source: Tildeniella nuda ZEHNDER 1965/U140 and co-occurring heterotrophs from wet... | place: Switzerland: Stansstaad, Zurih | collected 1965-01-01
CCAACCGGAAGCTCTTGGAGCCGATGCTTCGGGGAAGTGACCTGTCTCTAGACGCAGATGCCCAGCATTCCCTCGCGCGATGGGTGGCGCTGAAAACGCTGGTGATTGAGCAAGATCCTGATGCCGGCCAGCCGCCAACGCCGATCTTTACTAGGCGGCAAACGCTAAACTTCAGAAGGACAGGCGCTATCCCAGACAGCTTTCGGATCTGGCTTGCCGCCAGAGGCGGCGACGTGTGGCATGATAGCTTATCGCAAGCGAGCGGGCGGTTTGTGCTTACGCCCCAGCCGGGCACGGTGGACCCGGACTTCGTCCCTGCTGGACGCCGACGTAACGCTCAAGCTGTAACCTTGGGCGCAGGTCATCTTCTGATTCATGCCCTCGCTGTAACCTACCCATATCTCGATCGGAGATTGGTCTGGGAAGGTCCATCTGGCGGCATCCAAATCTGGCCGCTACCCGGAGGGACGATCCAGTGGCCGCCCAGCACCTACCTCCTCGACTGGGCTTGCGAAGCGGTGGGCAGGCAATTCGGCACCTTCGCCAGGGCGACTCCTCGCCGACCTCCGTCGAAGAGAGATTAGACGATGCCGTTGCGGCCGTGCTTTAGGAAGGCTGGCTGCGTACTCAGGCGCTCGTAGTAGCCCAGCACGGCCGGCAATGCCGGATGCTCCAGCGGCGTCATGAGCCAGCGATTGACCGACAGGCCGATCGGGATGTCGGCCAGGGTGAAGCCGGCGCCGGCCACGAAGGCCTGTGTCGCCGTCAGCCTCGCATCGAGGATCGACATCATGCGATTCCAGGTCGCCGTCGAAGCCGCGATCTGGCGCAGGTCGTCAAAAGCGGGATCGCGGCGGACCAGCGCCATGAAGGCGTAGCGCCAGGAAGAATTGAGGTCGGTCGCCTGCCAGTCGATCCACTGTTCGACCTCGGCCCGCCGTCGCAGCTCGTGCGGCAGCAATGCCGCCCCGCCGTAGCGGCCGGCGAGATAGCGCAGGATCGTGTGGGACTCCCACAGCACGAAGTCGCCGTCGACGATCACTGGCACCAGGCCGTTGGGATTCTGCGCAAGCTCAGGCCCCTCGTCCCGGCGCTCATACGGCAGACCGATCTCGTCGCAGAGCCACAGCACCTTGCGAACGTTGATCGAGCTTGCTTTGCCGAGGATGCGCAGCATCAGGCCTCGTCGACGCCGAACGCCTGGCGCATCGCCTTCACGCCTTCCTGGTGCGGCGTCCACAGGCGGCCGCCGACCAGGCCGCCGTCGACGACGAGGTCGTGGCCGTTGATGAAGCTCGATTCGTCGGAGGCGAGGAACACCGCGGCGTGGGCGATGTCGTCGGTGAGGCCGGCGCGCGGGATCGGCTGGTTCTTGGCCATGCCGGCCTTCATCGCGTCGGCGTAGCCGTCGGCCTTGTCGGGTGGCAGGCCGAGCGCCTTGGCGAAGATGCCGGTGGCGATGCCGCCGGGCGAGATCGAATTCACCCGCACGTTCTTCTCGCCGAGCTGCATGGCGACGCACACGGTGAGGTGATTCACCGCGGCCTTGGCGGCGCCATAGACCATCGAGGTCGAATAGCCGGCGCGGCGGGCGGCGACGCTGCCGTTGTTGATGATGCTGCCCGAGCCCTGCTTCATCATCACCGAGGCGGCGTGCTTCATGCCGAGCATGACCGAGCGCACCAGGGTGGCCATGGCCGCGTCGAAGCCCTCGACCGGCACCGTCTCGATGCCGCCGACCGGCGAGGGGCCGCCGGCATTGTTGAACAGGCAGTCGAGCCTGCCCCACCTGGCGAGGCAGGCATCGACCATTGCCTTCACGTCGGCTTCCTGGGTGGCATCGGCACGGATGAACAGACACTTGTCCTTGCCGAGGGCGGCCTCGAGCGTGCGGCCGTGCTCCTCGCGGCGGCCGGTCGCCACGACCCTGGCGCCTTCCTTGACGAAGATCTCGGCGGTGCGGCGGCCGATGCCGCTGGTCGCGCCCGTCACGATGGTGATCTTGCCGTCGAGTCTGCCCATGCCCTCTCCCCTGGGGTGTCTCCCCTTTGCTTGGCTGGAATGATACACCAACGCCAGCAAGGAGCAGCAGATGACGGTGTTGGGTATTTTAGGCGGCAGCGGCCTCTACGAGATTGCGGGCCTCAAGAACGCGGAGTGGCGCCGCGTCGCCTCCCCGTTCGGTGAGACGTCGGACGAATTCCTGTTCGGTGTCCTCGACGGGCTCGACGTCGTGTTCGTGCCGCGCCACGGCCGCGGCCATCGTCATTCGCCGACGTCGATCAACTACCGCGCCAACATCGATGCGCTGAAGCGCTCGGGCGTCACCGACATCCTCTCGCTGTCGGCTTGCGGGTCCCTGCGCGAGGACCTGCCGCCGGGCCATTTCGTGGTGGTGGACCAGTTCATCGACCGCACCTTCGCCCGCGAAAAGAGCTTCTTCGGCGAGGGGCTGGTCGCGCACGTCTCGATGGCGCATCCGACCTGCAACCGGCTGGCCGAGGCCGTGCACGACTGCGCGCAGAAGGCGGGCTTCCCCGTGAAATTCGGCGGCACCTACATCGCGATGGAGGGGCCGCAGTTCTCGAGCCTGGCCGAGTCCAAGCTCTACCGGAGCTGGGGCTGCGACGTGATCGGCATGACCAACATGCCGGAGGCCAAGCTCGCCCGCGAGGCGGAGATTTGCTACGTGACCGTCGCCATGGTCACCGACTTCGACTGCTGGCATCCCGATCATGGCCATGTGCAGGTGGCCGACATCGTGCGCGTGCTGACCGAGAACGCCGAGAAGGCCAAGACCCTGGTCAAGATGATGGCGCCGCGGCTGAAAGCCGTGCGGCCCGCGCCCTGCCCGGCCGGCTGCGATCACGCGCTGCAGCATGCGCTGATCACGGGACCCGCCGCGCGATCGCCCGAGATGATCGCCAAGCTCGATGCCGTCGCAGGGCGGGTGTTGAAGCAGTGAGTCATACGGACCGCGAGCCTCCGGCTCGCGGTCCGGAAGATATCAGATCACCGGCGCCAGCCGGTGCGCGACGATCGACGCGTAGCGTGCGGCGACGGGGAGGAAGGCGCGGAAGTCGAGGTGGCTTTCGGCGCCGGCGAGGTCGCTCAGGCAGCGCACGTTGACGAAGGCAATGTCGTCGCCCTCCTTGCTCCAGCGTTGGGCCGCCTGCGCCACCGCACTGCCCTCCATCTCGACCGCGTGCGCGCCCAGCTCCTCGTGCAGGCGCCGCCGCAGACGCTCGGAATTGACGAACCTGTCGCCCGTCGCGATCGTGCCGAAATGGACGGTGGGCGTTCGCCGGCCGGCGCCGACCGCCTCCGGCAGCGGCTCCAGCACCAACCCGCTCAACGCCTCCTTCATGCGCGCCACCAGGGGCGCGGCAACCGGATAGCCCGGCGTCGGATCCTCGCCCAGCGAAGGACGGCTGCCCGGCTGGATGGTGAGGAAGCTGTCCTCTTTCTCGATGCCGTAGTCGTGCTGGGTATGGCCGGTGCCGACCACGATGTCGCCGACGCCGAGGGCCGGATCGAGGCCACCGGCCACGCCGCACAGCATCAGCGCCCGGCAGTCGAAACGGTCGAGCAGCAGGGTGGTGGCGATGGCGGCATTGACCTTGCCCGCCCCCGATTCGACGAACACCGCCTCGCGGCCGGCAATCCTGGCCCGCCAGAAGCCGAGGCCACCGATCCGGTGGGTGTCGGCGGGCTGGTCGGAGAGGTGGGCAAGCTCTTCGGGAAGGGCCGAAATGACGCCCAAAAGCCTGTTTGCCATGGTCGAATGGGTTATAAGGTCGCCGCCCCCAACACAAACGGTTTCCGTGACCAATTCCCTGCCCGACCTTCGTACGCTCCGCGACGCCTGCACGGTCTTCGCCCACGATGCCGCAGCTGAGATCATGCGCATCTATGCCGGCGACCTCGGCGAGCGCACCAAGGAAGACAAGAGCCCGGTGACCGACGCCGACCATGCCGCGGAGGTCGTCATTGTGGCCGGCCTGCGCGCGCTGACGCCGGGCCTGGCGGTCGTGGCCGAGGAGGAAATGGCCGCGGGACATGTGCCGAAGCTGGAGGGCATTCAATCGGGGGGTCCGTTCTGGCTGGTCGATCCGCTCGACGGCACCAAGGAATTCATCAAGCGCAACGGTGAGTTCACCGTGAACATCGCCCTCATCGAGAATGGCCGGCCGACGCTCGGCATCGTGCTGGCACCGGCGACCGACACGCTGTGGCGCGGTGCGGCGGGAATCGGCGCCGACAAGTGCGGCAGCGATGGCGTCTTCACGGCCATCACGACGCGCCCGGCGCCGCCGGAGGGACTCACCGCCTGCGCCAGCCGCAGCCACGCGATCTACAGCGACCTCGACATCTGGTTCCGCAACAACAACCTCACCGTCGCCGGCCGCGTGCAGGCGGGCTCGTCGCTGAAGTTCTGCCTGATCGCCGAGGGCAAGGCCGACATCTATCCGCGCTTCGGCCCGACCAACGAATGGGACACCGCCGCGGGCCAGGGCGTGCTCGAAGCGGCAGGCGGCGAAGTCGTCACCACCGACGGCCGTCCCCTGCTCTACGGCAAGCCGCGTTTCTCCAATCCGCACTTCATCGCCCGGAGTCTGGCCGCACGATGAGGGCGGCGCGATGAGGGCGGCGCGATGAAGCTGGTCGAGCCCGACGCGCAGTCGGTCGCTAAGGCGGCGCGACTGCTGCGCGACGGCCAGCTCGTCGCCTTCCCGACTGAGACGGTCTACGGCCTGGGCGGCGACGCCACCAACGAGCGCGCGGTCGCCGCGATCTTCGAGGCCAAAGGCCGGCCTGAATTCAATCCTCTCATCAGTCACGTGCTCGGATCGGACGAGGCCAAGCGCTTCGTGCGATGGAACGACACCGCCGACAAGCTCGCCGCGCGTTTCTGGCCGGGACCGCTCACGCTGGTGCTGCCACGGAGCGAAGGCTCGCGGATTTCCCTGCTGGCGACGGCCGGGCTCGACACGGTGGCGATCCGCGCGCCGTCGCATCCGGTGGCCCAGGCGCTGATCCGCGCCGCCGGCCTGCCGATCGCGGCACCGTCGGCCAACCGCAGCGGCGCCATCAGCCCGACGCGCGCCGAGCACGTGGCCGAATCGCTGGGCGAGCGCGTGCCGCTGATCCTCGACGGCGGGCCCTGCCTCGTGGGCGTCGAGTCCACGGTGCTCGACCTCACGGGCGCGACGCCCACCCTGCTGCGGCCGGGCGGCGCCACCCGCGAGGCAATAGAAGCCGTGATCGGCACGATTGCCGTCAGCGACGCCATCCCTTCGGGCGACTCGGCACGCAAGTCGCCCGGCCAGCTCGAAAGCCACTATGCGCCGGCGCGGCCTGTGCGCCTCGAGGCCAGCACCGTCGGCGCCGACGAGGGCCTGCTGGCCTTCGGTGCCAACGCGCCCCAGGGCGCCATGCTCACCTACAATCTCAGCCCGACGGGCGATCTCGGCGAGGCGGCCGCCAATCTTTTTGCGCAGATGCGCTTGCTGGACCGGCCCGGCATCGGCCGCATCGCCGTCATGCCCATTCCGCAGACAGGTCTCGGGCTTGCGATCAACGACCGGCTCCGCCGGGCCGCGGCGGGTGACGGCCGCGACCGGCGCGGCTAGTCTGGGACAAAATCAGAGGAAACGATGCCAGATACCATCATTGCGCCCGTCATTCCCACCGTCCCCGTGACGCCTGCCGTACTCGACGCGCTGCGCGCCATCGTGAGCGACAAGGGCCTGATCCTCGACGAGCAGGGCAAGCAGCCGTTCATCACCGACTGGCGCGGCACGAACATCGGCACCGCCGCCGTCGTGGTGCGCCCGGCCAACACCGAGGAAGTGGCCAAGGTCGTAAAGCTCTGCTTCGACAACGGTATCGCCATCGTGCCCCAGGGCGGCAACACCGGCCTGATGGGCGGCGCCACGCCATGGCCGACGCACAGCGGCATCGTGCTGTCGCTCGGCCGCATGAACCATGTGCTCGACGTCGATCCGGTCGGCTATTCGATGACGGTCGAGGCGGGCTGCGTGCTGCAGACGCTGCAGGAGACGGCGGCCAGCCACGACCGCTTCTTTCCGCTCAGCCTCGGCGCCCAGGGCTCGTGCATGATCGGCGGCAATCTCTCGACCAATGCCGGCGGCGTCCAGGTGCTGCGCTACGGCAATGCCCGCAACCTGGTGATGGGCCTGGAAGTCGTGCTGCCCAATGGCGACGTGTGGAACGGGCTGCGTTCGCTCAAGAAGGACAATACCGGCTACGACCTGAAGCACCTGTTCATGGGCGCCGAGGGCACGCTCGGCATCATCACCAAGGCGGTGCTGAAGCTCTGGCCCGCGCCCAAGGACACGGCCACCGCCTGGCTCGCCATCCGCGATCCGCAGGCCGCCATCGAAATCCTGTCCGAGGCGCATGCGGCGTCCGAGGACAATGTCGGTTCCTGCGAACTGATGAGCCGCGCCTGCACCGACATGGTGCTGCGCCACATTCCCGGCACGCAGGATCCGCTGAAGGCCGACACGCCGTGGTTTCTGCTGCTCGAATGGACCTCGTCGCGTCCCAAGGCCGAGGGCGCCGAAGGCATGTCGGACAAGATGGAGCAGTTCCTGGCCGACCAGCTGGAAGCCGGCCGCGTGCTCGATGCGGTGATTGCGCAAAGCGAGGCACAGGCGCGCAACATGTGGGTGATCCGCGAATCGGTGGCGCCGGCGTCGCGCGCCGAAGGTCCGGGATTGAGCTACGACATCTCGGTGTCGATCTCGAAGATTCCCGCCTTCATCGAGAAGGGCATCAAGGCGTCGCTCGATATTCTGCCGAGCATCCGGCCCTATCCGCTCGGCCACATCGGCGACGGCAACCTGCACTTCTCGTTCATGGGGCCAAAGGGCATGGACCGCGAGACGCTGAAGCAATATTCGCCGGCCATCACGCGCGCGGTGAACGACCTCGTCACCTCGATGGCGGGCTCGATCTCGGCCGAGCACGGCATCGGCATCGACAAGATCGACGAGCTGGCGCACTACCGCAGCAAGATCGAGCTCGACACGATGCGCTCGCTGAAGCGCGCACTCGATCCGAAGAACATCATGAACCCCGGGAAGATCTTGCGGCTGTGAGCGACTTCATTGACAGGTTGCGCGTTCTTGTCGGCGACAAGGGATTGATCACCGACGAGGCGGGCAAGCATCCCTACCTCACCGACTGGCGCGACAACTACCTGGGCACCGCGCTCGCCGTGGTGCGGCCGGCCTCGACCGAGGAAGTCGCCGCTGTCGTGAAGCTGTGCGCGGCCGAGAAGGTCGCCATCGTGCCCCAGGGCGGCAACACCGGCCTGGTCGGCGGCGGGATGCCGCACGAGGATGGCCGCGAGATCGTGCTGTCACTGGGTCGCATGAACCGCATCCTCGAGGTCGACGAGATCGGCTACTCGATGACCGTCGAGGCGGGCGTGATCCTGAAGACCATCCAGGAGACGGCGGCGGCCCACGACCGCCTGTTTCCGCTCAGCCTCGCCGCCGAGGGAAGCTGCACCATCGGCGGCAACCTCTCGACCAATGCCGGCGGCGTGCAGGTGCTGCACTACGGCAATACCCGCCATCTGGTCCTCGGCCTCGAAGTCGTGACACCGTCGGGCGAGGTCTGGAACGGCCTCAGGGCGCTCAAGAAGGACAATACCGGCTACGATCTGCGCGACCTTTATCTGGGCGCGGAGGGCACGCTCGGCATCATCACCAAGGCGGTGCTGAAGCTGTGGCCCAAGCCCAGGGACGTCGCGACCTCGTGGATTGCCGTGCCCTCGCCGCAGGCCGCCGTCGACCTGCTGAGCGGCGCCCATGCCGCGAGCGAGGACAATGTCACCTCCTGCGAACTGATGGCGCGCCAGGGCGTCGATTTCGTCCTCAAGCATATTCCCGGGGCGAACGACCCGCTGGCCGAACGGCACGACTGGTACGTGCTTCTGGAATGGTCCTCGACCCGCGCCCGCCGCGACGGCGCCAACGAGACCGGCCTCAGGGAAAAGATGGAGACCTATCTCGGCGAGGCGATGGAACAGGGCCTCGTGCTCGACGCCGCCATCGCCCAGAACGAGGCGCAGGGCCGCGCCTTCTGGGCCCTGCGCGAAAACCATTCCGAGGCCCAGAAGCGCGAGGGCCCCTCGATCAAGCACGACATCTCGGTCGCCGTGAGCAAGATCCCCGCCTTCATGACCGAAGGCCTCGCCGCCATGAAGAAGGCCCTGCCCGACTGCCGGCCCGTGCCGTTCGGCCATGTCGGCGACGGCAATCTCCACTTCAATTGCCAGTCGCCGCCGGGCTGGGACAAGAAGCGGTTCAATGAGCATGGCGAGGCGATCAGCGGCGCCGTCTACGATCTCGTGGTCGGCTACGGCGGCTCGATCTCGGCCGAGCATGGCATCGGCCGGCTGAAGGTCGACGACCTCGCCCACTACCGCAGCAGGATCGAGCTCGACACGATGCGGTCGATCAAGCGTGCACTCGACCCGCAGAACCTCATGAACCCGGGCAAGATCGTCCGAATCTGAGCCGGCCTCGCCCCATCATGACCAGACAACTGGCGCTCCTGGCCGTTCTCTTCCTGTCACTCGGCAGTGTGTGGTCGCCTGCAGGCGCCCATGAGGAGATTACGCCCGCCACGCCGGCGATCATCGACGAATTGCGCAAAGGCGCGGTGCGCCACAGAAAGGCCGCCGAGCAGCAGCTCGAAGCGGCCCGGCAGCGGCGCAGCCTCGAAGCCGTGGCGCGCACGAACGCGATGCGGACCAGCGATCCCCTGGAGAAGAGATGGTGGTTGGAGGATTTGGCGGGCTATGCCGCCAAAGCGGAAGAACTCGAGCAATATGCCTTCTTCCTCAACCAGCAGGCCGACAAAGACGATTCCCGCGCCGCCCGACTGCAGGCGGCATTGGACGCCCGGAACTAGGGACGATCGTCCCGTTTGTCGACAATCTCGTATTGAACGTCGGTCACCTGGCGCACCTCGCGTGGGGGCGGCGGTTCGGCCGGCGGCGTCCGAGTAAACAAGCCGGCGATCCAGGCCTTGGCCTTGAAGCCCAGGATGGCGACCAGTACCAGCGCCGCAACGCCCGCGATCACCGCGAAGCCCAGCACGGCCAGCACAACGAAACCGATCAGGCCGATGATCGCCTGCAGCCAGACCCGCGCCGGCAGTCGCGCCAAGAGCTCGAGGAACTGCTTGCCGTTCATCCGGCCGTTCACGGGGCCCAGCGTTTCTCGAAGTCCCAGACCTCGGGAAAGCCCATCAGCTCGTGCATGTCGCGATACTGGGGCGCGGCCACGCCGTTGCTGGTACCCTTGTCCTTGAGATGCGACCAGGCCTGGCGCATCGCCTCGGCGGCGACGCTGAAGCCCAGGCCCGGATAAATCGCGAGATCGAAGCCCCATTTCTTCAGCCGTGCCACTTCCACCCGCGGCGTCTTGCCGAACTCGACCATGTTGGCGAGCAGCGGCTTGCTGACTTCCTTGCCGATGCGCTCGAGTTCGGCCTCGCTCTCGGGCGACTCGACGAAGATCACGTCGGCGCCCGCCGCTTCATAGAGCGCGGCGCGGCGCAGCGCCTCGTCGAGGCCAAGCGCGGTGCGTGCATCGGTGCGCGCCACGATCATCGTCTCGTCGTGTCGGCGCGCCTCGACCGCGACCTTGATCTTAAGCACCATCTCCTCGGCCGGCACAACGCGGCGGCCGGGCGTGTGGCCGCACTTCTTGGGCGTCTCCTGGTCCTCGATCTGGATCGCGGCGACCCCTGCCGCCTCGTAGCCGCGCACGGTGCGGCGGACATTGAGCAGGCCGCCATAGCCGGTGTCGGCATCGGCAATCAGCGGCGTCGTGACGACCGAGCAGATCATCTCGGCGCGGCCGACCATGTCGGAATAGGTAGCGAGGCCGGCATCGGGCAGCCCCAGCATCGAGGCCGTGGCGCCGTAGCCCGTCATATAGAGGGCTGGGAAATCCATCTTGTCGGCCACACGGGCGGAGATGCCATCATAGATCCCGGGGGCCAGGATGAACTCGCCCTTCGCCAACCGATCGCGCAGCACGCGCGCCTTCTCGTTGCCCGCCATGTCGGCCTCCTCGCGCGCGAATTCGAAATCGACCGGGGAGCGGCGATCGGGGGGCGGTGGGCCCCCCGCTCGCCGCGTCGC
>JAESFZ010000634.1_pt1 | contig 10192 bp, 7 predicted proteins | sample 9269561 | NCBI WGS metagenome assembly JAESFZ01 (sample SAMN14515552, study PRJNA621657) | algae metagenome | isolation source: Tildeniella nuda ZEHNDER 1965/U140 and co-occurring heterotrophs from wet... | place: Switzerland: Stansstaad, Zurih | collected 1965-01-01
GAAGTGAACGGCATCGACACCCTTTACTGCCTGCCCGGCGTGCAGAACGATCCGTTCTTCGACGCCTTGTACGATCGCACCAACGCGATCCGCCCCATCCATGCACGGCATGAACAGGCCTGTGCCTACATGGCGCTCGGCCACGCCATGGCGACGGGCAAGCCCTCGGCCTATGTCGTCGTGCCGGGGCCGGGATTCCTGAACACGACGGCGGCGCTGTCGACGGCCTATGCCGTCAACGCGCCGGTGTTCGCGCTCACAGGCCAGATCCAGCAGGCCATGATCGGTCGCAATGTCGGTCTGCTGCACGAACTGCCGGATCAGTTGTCGATCATGCGCGGCCTCACCAAGTGGGCGGATCGCTTGCGGTCGCCGGCAGATGCGCCGGGCATGGTCAATGAAGCGTTCCGCCGCCTGCTCTCCGGCAGACAGCGCCCGGTTGCCCTGGAATGCGCCATGGATACCTGGGCGCGGCGGGCCCCGGTCGAACTGATCGCCGCTCCTGCTCAAGCCGACCCCTGCCCCGTCGACGAGGAGGCCGTTGAGCGCGCGGCCAGGCTGCTGGGTGGCGCCGAACGTCCGATGATCGTCGTGGGTGGCGGCGCGCAAGCTGCCGGCGAGTATGTCCGACTGATCGCAGAGATGCTCGACGCGCCGGTCATGACCGGCCGAATGGGCCAGGGCGTAATCGACGGGCGGCACAGGCTCTCAGTCACCATGCCCGCCGGCTATCGCTTCTGGGGCGAAGCCGATGTCGTCCTGGCGGTCGGCACGCGCCTGCAGCCGCAGCAACAGAACTGGGGCCTCGACGATTCACTGAAAATCATCCGCATCGATGTCGATAGCGAGGAGCTCGACCGCCAACGCAAGCCCGAGATCGGCATCGTGGGAGACGCAGCCGCTACGCTGAAGGCACTGGCGAACCGCCTGTCCGGGCACAACACCAAGCGCAGCGGTCGCGCCGAGGCGGTTGCCGAGACGAAGGCGGCGGCCACGAAGAGGATCCGGGAGACGATCGCGCCGCAGATCGGCTATCTCGAAGCGATCCGCAAGGCGTTGCCGGAAGACGGCATCCTCGTAGATGAACTGACCCAGATGGGCTATGCCGCCCGCCTCGCCTACCCGACCTACAGGCCGCGCACGTTTCTCTCGCCCGGCTATCAGGGCACTTTGGGCTGGGGCTACGCCACGTCGCTCGGCGCCAAGAGCGCCAGACCCGACACCCCCGTCGTGTCGATCAGCGGCGACGGCGGGTTTCTGTTCACCGCGATGGAGATGGCAACGGCGGCGCAGCACGGCATCGGCGTCGTGGCGGCGGTGTTCAGCGATGGTGCCTACGGCAACGTCCGGCGCATTCAGCAGCAGTCGTTCAACAATCGCACGATCGCCAGCGACCTGCGCAACCCCGACTTCGTCAAGCTGGCGGAGAGCTTCGGCCTCGACGCCGTGCGCGTGAAGTCCCCTGAGGAACTGGGCACCGCCATCTCGCGAGGTATCGCCAGGGGCGGTCCGATGCTGATCGACTGCCCGGTCGGCCAGCTTCCCGACCCCTGGTCGCTGGTCCAGGTGCCGCGGATCAGGCCCCGTAAGTCTTGATCACATCAGGGTCGGGATCGCGTCCCAGGCCCGGACCAGTCGGCACCACGAAGCGACCATTCACGGGGTTCACCAGCTCGCCGTAGAGGCTCGCTTCCAGGTCCATGTGGTAGCGCTCGATCATGCCGTCCGGCTCGGCGCGGGCGGCCATCAACTGCAGCGTGGCGAGGAAGCCCGGCCCGAAATAGGGCGAGTGCGGCATCAGCGTGACGCCCGCCGCATCGGCCAGCACCGCCACCTTCTGGAACTCCGTCACGCCGCCCACCTTGGTGACGCTGGGTTGCGCATAGTCGACTGCGCCGGCCGCGAACATCTCGCGGAACTGGAACGAGGTGCAGTTGTTCTCGCCTGCCGCCATGGCGACACCGGTGCCGGCGCGCAGTTTGGAGATCGCGGTGAAATCCTCGGGCGGGAAGATCGGCTCCTCAAGCCAATGCAGATTGTAAGGCCGCAGCTTCAGGGTCATGTGGCGCGCCTGCTCGGGCGTCCACGGGCAGTTCGTGTCGACCATGATCGCCACGTCGTCACCGGCCGCCAGGCGTGCCGCCTTGACCTCGGCTTCTTCCGTCTCGTGCAGCTTGATGTGGCGATAGCCCTGGCCTATCGCCTGGCTGACCCGCGCGGCCACGCGCTCGGGATCGCGGTACTTCAGCAGGCTGGCATAGGCCGGCAGGCTCTCGCGTCCGGCGCCGCCCAGCAGCCGGTGCAGCGGCAGGTTTGCAGCCTTGCCGGCGATGTCCCACAGCGCGATGTCGAGGCCCGACAGGGCGAAGGTGGTGATGCCGTAGCGGCCGAAGAGATGCAGCATCTGCTGCAGGTCGCGCGAGAGCCGGCCGATGTCACCTGCATCGCGGCCAATGGCGATGGGCGCAATCATGTGCTCGAGCGCCGCCCGCACGGCGTCGGTGCAGCCGTAGCAAAAGGCCTCCCCCCAGCCGACCAGGCCGGTGTCGGTCTCGACCCGGACCAGCAGGATGTTGTTGGTCGTCCAGTTGCGCCCGCCATAGCCGGTCGGATTGCCGCCGAAGGTGAATGGCACTTTCACCGAATGGCTGTCGATTCTGGCGATCTTCATTCCACTTTGCCCTTCATGCGGATGTCGGCCAGCAGTTTCTCGGCAAACACGGGATCCGACAAACGCTTGGACGTGAAGCGCGGGTCGCGATGCGGCGTGTCGGCCAGGAAGTGGCTCGCCAGCCGGGCCGAGAGCGGCGGCGGCATCGTGTCGTTCTCCGGCATCTCTACCTCGGCCATGGCGAAGTAGGTCCGGCCGTCCTCTGTCTTGAAGAAATCCACGTCCCAGTGGAAACGCCCGTCCGGCCAGGAATAGCGCGTCTTGCAGAGCGATTCGCGGCGCTGGGTCCACAGGCGATCGAAGTCCGACGCTACGATGTCGGTCTCGATCTCCACCACCTGCCCCTCGATCTCCCGCTTGTAAGTGAAGACATGCGCACGCTTGCCATCGGTCTCGATCGACCGGATGCGCAGGCCGGGCGCATCGAGATAGGCCTGCTTCAGCAGGGAGCGCGTAACACCGGGCACCTGTACCAGGCGTGCTTCGAGCTTCCCGTCGTCGTCGAGGACAAATTTGCGTTCGTTTTCGATCGGCATGCTAGAATTCCGTCCATGGCTACACAGACGATCGACGAACTCCCGACGCCCTCCCTCATTCTCGACCGGGCGATCCTGCGGCGCAACCTCAAGCGCATGAGTGATCGGCTCCGCGACGCCGGCGTGATGCTGCGCCCACATCTCAAGACCGCGAAATCGGTCCAGGTCGGTCGCATGGCCGTCGAGGGCCACGACGGGCGAATCACGGTGTCGACCCTGGCGGAAGCGCGCTACTTCGCCGACGGCGGCTTCAAGGACATTCTCTATGGCGTCGGCATCGTGCCGGCCAAGCTCCCGGCCATCGCCGAACTGCGCCGCCGGGGCGTCAATCTGCGGGTCGTGACGGACAACCTGGGCGTTGCCAAAGCCATCGCCGCGGCTGCCGCGTCGGGCGACACTTTCTCCGTCTTCATCGAGATCGACAGCGGCGCCGGCCGCGCCGGCCTGCCCTTCCCGGCGCTGCCGGGCCTGCTCGACATCGCCAGGGTGCTGCATGAGGCACCAGGCGTCGATCTGGCTGGCGTCATGACCCATGCCGGCCACTCCTATCACGAAAGCACGGCCGACCGCCTTGCCGCTGTGGCCGAGCAGGAGCGCCGCGCCATCGTCGGCGCGGCAGAAGCGCTGCGCGCCGCCGGCATCCCCTGCCCGATCGTGTCCGGCGGCTCGACGCCGACGGCCATGCACTCGAGGGACTTCACCGGCATCACCGAGATGCGGCCGGGCGTCTATGTCTTCAACGATCTCGACCAGGAGTTCATCGGCTCCTGCGGCGCCGGCGATCTCGCTCTCTCGGTGCTGGCCTCGGTGATCGGCCACTATCCGCACCGCAACCAGCTTCTGGTCGATGCCGGCGCGCTCGCGCTGTCCAAGGACATCAGCGCGCAGGAATTTCAGCCCAAGGTCGGCTTCGGCACGATTGCCGGCGGCTCCACGGCCGGCTTGGCGGTGGTCGATTGCTCGCAGGAGCACGGCTTCGTGGGGTCGGACAATCCCCTGCCTTACGCCGACCTGCCGGTCGGGTCGCGGGTCCGCATCCTGCCCAATCACGCCTGCATCACCGCCGCGGCCTACGACCGCTACTACGTCGTCGACAGCGATCTCGACGGCGGCAAGTCGGTGGTCGACGTCTACGACCGCATCAACGGCTGGTGATCGCTACAGCGAATTGACCGTGTGTCCGCCGTCGACGGTCACGACGCTGCCGGTCATGAACGCGCCAGCCTCGGAAGCCAGCAGCAGCAAGGCGCCGTCGAGATGCTGGGGCTGGCCGATCCGCCGCTGCGGGATGCGCTCGATCAGGCGCTGTCCGCCCGGTGTCTTCCAGAACGGACCGTTCATCTCCGTCTCGATGTAGCCCGGGCAGATCGCGTTGACGCGGATGTCGTGGCGCGCCCATTCCATCGCCAGCGCGCGCGTGAGGTGGATGAGTCCTGCCTTCGACGCGTTGTAGGGCGCCACCTGACCGATGGTGCGCAGGCCCAGGATCGAGGCGATGTTGACGATGCTGCCCGCCCGCTTGCCGGCGACCCAGCGCCTGGCCGCGCCCTGCGCCACCAGCCAGGCGCCGCGCAGGTTGGTGTCGACGACAGAATCCCAATCTTCTTCCGGCATTTCTAGTGCCGGCTTCACGATCGAGATGCCGGCATTGTTGACCACGATGTCGAGCGGCCCAGCCGCCTCGAGCGCAGAGGTAATCGACGCGCCGGACTGCACGTCGAGATCGACGGCCGTGGCCTTCACGCCCTTGCCGCCGAGTTCCGCCTGCAGAGACGCGAGCCGGTCGGCGCGGCGCGCGGCCAGCACGACCGAGGCGCCTGCCGCGCCGAGGCAATGCGCGAAATGCGCGCCAAGACCCGATGACGCGCCGGTAACCAGGGCGACCTTACCGCTAAGGTCGAATAACTTGGACATCGTCGCGGCTCCCTTGTTTCATGCCCGCCTTATAGGCGAGAGCCGTTGCGAGAGGAAACATGCGCACGCCCTGGCCGCTGATTGCTCTCCTGGTCGCGGCCGGCGTCGTTGCCGCGTTTCATGTCGGCAAGATGCCGCCGTCGATCCCGTCGATCCGCGCGGAACTGGATGCGAGCCTGCGCCAGGCCGGCTGGCTGCTCTCGACCATCAATCTGGTCACGGCCCTGGGCGGCATGGCGATCGCGCTCACCGCCGACCGCTTCGGGCATCGCCGCCTCGTCCTGCTCGGGACCGGACTCTGCGCGGTCGCAAGCCTGTTCGGCGCCTTTGCCGTGGATGTCGACCTGTTGCTGGTGACGCGCGTGATCGAGGGGCTGGGCTTCATCGCCGTCACAGTTGCCGCCCCGACCCTGCTGCTACGGATCTGCACGCCGGCCAGTCAGCGTATCACCATGGCAATCTGGACAACCTACATGCCGGCCGGCGCCGGGACGATGATGTTGATCGCGGCCGTCATCCTGCCGCTCACCTCCTGGCGCATCGTCTGGTTCGTGGCTTCGATCGCCACCATCTTGATGCTGATCGCCCTGCTCGTGGTCGGTCAGCGGCGGCGCGAACTCGACCCCGTGCCGGCCAGCCACCGCCCGGTCCTCGGCGACATGAAGGAAGTGGCAAGCAGCGGCGGCCCGCTCGCCATCGCCCTCTGCTTTGCCGCCTATTCCTGCTGTTGGTTCGCGGTCGTGGGCTTTCTGCCTACGCTTCAGATCGACCGGCTCGGCTTCTCGACCTCGACCGCAGCCATCGTTACCGCGCTGGTCGCCATGGTGAACGTCACCGGCAACCTCTCGGCCGGCTGGCTGCTCCATCACGGCGTGCCGCGGGTGTTCGTGATCGTGGGCGCCGCGGTCACCATGTCGTTCTGTGCCGCCGGCATCTTCGTAGATGGCGTGCCTGATATTTTGCGGCTGGTCCTGGCGGGCATCTATTCCGCCGTAATCGGCGTCATTCCCGGCTCCTTGTTTACGGCCATTCCGGTCCATGCACCGCGACCGCAGCTCGCGGGCGCGGCCACTGGTCTGCTGATGCAGGGTTCCAATATCGGCGGCTTACTGGGTCCGCCGATTACCGGTGCACTGGTCGCGGGGGCCGGCTGGCCGAGCGCGGCCTGGCTCACTTCTACGGCCCTCAGCGTAGCCGCCGCGGCCGGTCTCTTCCTGCATTGGCGCGAAAAGCGTACGATGGCCACAGCGCCCCAAGGAAAAGCGTCATGATCTACGTCGACATCGTCTCCGATACGATTTGCCCCTGGTGCTATATCGGCAAACGCCGCTTCGAACGCGCCCTGGTGGCCAGTGGGCGCAGCGACGTCGCCATTTCATGGCGGCCGTTCCAGCTCAATCCCGACATGCCGGTCGAAGGCATGACCCGCGACGACTATGTCCGCGCCAAGTTCGGCGGCGGCGACCGCCCACGTCAGATCTACCAGGCCATCGCCGAGAGCGGCCGCGAGGCGGGCATCGAATTCCAGTTCTCGCGCATCAAGCGCACGCCCAACACCGTGCTCTCACACCGGTTGGTTCATTGGAGCGCCAAGAGCGAGGTACAGGACGAGGTCGTTGCCGAGCTTTTCAAAGCATATTTCGAGGAAGGCCTCGACATCGGCGATCAAGATACGCTGGTCGAATGCGCCGTACGTGCCGGGATCGACGCGACACTGGCGCGGCGCTACCTCAACGGCGACGAGGGTCGCCAGGAGGTTGTGGCCTCCGACGTCTACGCCCGGCGCCTCGGCATCAATGGCGTCCCCTGTTTCATCGTGAACCGCAAGTATGCCGTCTCCGGCGCTCAGCCCCCGTCAGCCTTCATCGAGGTCTTCAATCTCGCCGAGCGTGACGCAGCCACCAGCGCGGCCCAATCGACGGTCTGAGCGCATGATATGTCGACCAACATATGATATGTTGATCGACATTTATTGAGGCAACAATGCCCGCCAGCCCCGCTCGCAAGGCCCGTACCCGCGTCGAAATCCTAGAACACGCCGCTCGGCTGTTCCGCCTGCGCGGGCACGCCGGCACCAACATCGACGACATCATGCTGGCGGCCGGCCTCACCCGAGGCGCCTTCTATGCCCATTTCACCTCGAAGGACGATCTTTTCGCCGAGACGATCCGGGCCGGGAACGGTTTCGTGAATCGGCTGCGGGCCGGCGCGGTCGAAACCGTGCTCGACGAATACCTCGACAAGGACTCGCTGGCGGCCAATGCCCTTGCCTGCGCCCTCGCGGCCCTCCCCGGCGACATCGCGCGCGGTCCCCTGGCGGCCCAGCTTGAATATGCCAACCAGCTTCATGCCGCGATCGGAGAACTTGCGTGCGGCCGGCGACGCAAGCTCGATGCCGATGCTACCGCCGCGGCCGTTCTTGCAATTGGCGCCGTCATCCTCGCCCGCGCCTCGGGCGACCGGCGGCTTGGCGACTGGCTGCTGCGCTGTGCGCGGCGGACGACGAAGGCGCTTCTCAAGCCGCCAGTTTCGCGAGCCCGGCCAAAATCGAAGTCACGCCGGAAATCCGCTGCCGCTCGTCCGCCCAAACGCGCTGCACGATCACGCGGTGGTCGGGCCGCAGCTTCACCAAAGGAGCGTTCTTCTGGATCCAGGCGATGAGCTTGTCGGGCCGGGCGAACTTGTTGTCGTGGAACGACAGGACTAGCGCCTTCTCGCCGGCATCGATCCGCTCCACCCCCGAAGCCCGGCAGAGCATCTTCAGTGCCACCGTATTCAGCAGGAACTCGGCCTCGATCGGCATCTTGCCGAACCGGTCGACCATTTCTGCCGCGAAAGAGTCGATTTCCGCCTGACTCTCCAAGGCACCGATGCGGCGGTAGAGCCCCATCCGCACGCTGAGCTCGCCGACATACTCCTCGGGAATGAGGACCGGGATGCCGAGGTTGATCTGCGGCGACCATTCGGCTCTCTCCGCCTCCTGGGCCCGGCCCCGCGCCGAGGCCACGGCCTCGTCCAGGAGCTGCTGATAGAGTTCGATGCCGACCTCGCGGATATGGCCGGACTGTTCCTCGCCCAAGAGATTGCCAGCACCCCGGATATCGAGATCGTAGCTCGCGAGCTGGAAGCCGGCCCCCAGTGTGTCGAGGGTCTGCATGACGTCGAGCCGCTTCGATGCGGCTTCATTGAGCGCCTTGCCGGGCGGCACGGTGAGATAGGCATAGGCCCGGGTCTTGCCGCGGCCAATGCGGCCGCGCAGCTGATAGAGCTGCGCCAGGCCGAACATATCGGCGCGATGGATGATCATGGTGTTGGCGTTCCGGATGTCGAGGCCACTCTCGACGATGTTGGTCGACAGCAGCACGTCGAACTTGCCGTCGACGAAGTCCTGCATCGTGTTCTCGATCTGGGTTGGCGGCAGGCGGCCATGCGCCATGGCCATGCGCATCTCCGGCACCAGCTCTCGCAACTCCGCGGCGACCGCGGCCAGATCCTCGACTCGCGGGCACACGTAGAAGCTCTGGCCGCCGCGATACTGTTCGCGCAGTAGCGCCTCGCGGATGGCAACGGCGTCGAACGGCGTCACGAAGGTGCGCACGGCAAGCCGATCGACTGGCGGCGTGGCGATCAGGCTCATGTCCCGCACACCCGTCAGGGCGAGCTGGAGCGTCCGCGGGATCGGCGTCGCCGTCAGCGTCAGTACATGGACGTCGGCCCTAAGCTCCTTCAGCCGCTCCTTGTGGCCGACGCCGAAATGCTGCTCCTCGTCGACGATCAGCAACCCGAGATCCTTGAAGTCGATGCTCTTGGCCAGCAGCGCATGCGTGCCGATGACGATGTCGACCGTGCCGTCCTTGAGCGCCGCCTTGGTTTCCTTGGACTCCTTTGCCGTGACCAGACGCGACAGGCGGCCGATCCGGATCGGCAACCCCTGAAAGCGCTCGACGAAGGTTCGGTGATGCTGCCGCGCCAGCAAGGTCGTGGGGCCGATGACGGCCACCTGCTTGCCCGAGAGGGCGGCGACGAAGGCGGCGCGCAGCGCCACTTCCGTTTTGCCGAAGCCGACGTCGCCGCAGATCAGCCGATCCATCGGCTTGCCCGAGGAAAGATCCTCCAGCACGTCCGAAATCGCCTGGAGCTGGTCGTCGGTCTCGGCATAAGGGAAACGGGCGCAGAATTCCTCGTAGAGCCCGTCCTGTGGCACCATCGTCTCGCCGCGCCGGATTGCGCGCTCGGCCGCGATCTTGATCAGCCGGTCGGCCATGTCGGCAATGCGCTGCTTCAGCCGCGCCTTGCGGGACTGCCAGGCGACGCCGCCCAGGCGGTCGAGAACGGCGCCCTCCTCCGACGCGCCATAGCGGCTCAGCACGTCGATGTTCTCGACCGGCAGGAAGAGCTTGTCGCCGCCTTCGTAGGTCAGCCTCAAACAGTCGTGGCGGGCATTCTGAATCTCCAGAGTGACCAGCCCTTCGTAGCGGCCAACACCGTGCTCGCGATGGACGACGAGATCGCCTTCGCTGAGCGCCGATGCTTCGGCGATGAACCGCTCCGACGGCCGCCGCTTCTTGGCCGGTCGTGACAGGCGATCGCCGAGAATGTCCTCCTCGCCGATGACTTCCAGCCGATCCAGCACGAAGCCGTGCTCGAGCGGCCAGACCGCGACGCCGACGACGCCCGTCGGCAAGCCCAGCATGGTGGCGAGGTCCGGCACGGGAACAGGCGTCGTGGCGCCGTGCTCCTGCAGGAGATGCTGCAGCCGGCTCGCCGAACCCTCGGTGTAACCGGCGACCACCACCCGGCGTCCGGCACCGTTGGCGGCCTTCACATGCTCCGCCACCTTGTCGAACAGGTTGACGCCCTGTGCGGTCCGGGCCTGCGCGAAGCCCTCGTGGCGCCGCCCGTGAAGGTCGATTGTGTTCGCGGCCGACGGCGACGCGTCGAAGGTGGTGAAGGCCGCCACCGTGCGTGCGTCGAGCAGTCCGTCCCACTCCTTCGGGCTGAGATAGAGCAATTCCGGCGCGATCGGCTTGTAGTCGGCGGCACCGCTCATGCCGCCCTTGCCGCCGGTCTT
>JAESFZ010000636.1_pt1 | contig 10180 bp, 6 predicted proteins | sample 9269561 | NCBI WGS metagenome assembly JAESFZ01 (sample SAMN14515552, study PRJNA621657) | algae metagenome | isolation source: Tildeniella nuda ZEHNDER 1965/U140 and co-occurring heterotrophs from wet... | place: Switzerland: Stansstaad, Zurih | collected 1965-01-01
TGGTGGCCCGCGGTCCGTCCGATCAATAGATCGACGGTTCGACCACCGGGGCGCCGAACGAGGTTTCTAGGAAATCGAAGTCGCAGCCTTCGTTGGCCTGCTTGATGTGCCGGGTGAACATCCAGCCGTAGCCGCGCTCGTAGCGCGGCTCGGGCTTTTTCCAGGCGGCCTTGCGCTTGGCCAGCTCCGCGTCCGAGACGTTCATGTCGATGGTGCGCTTGTCGACATCAAGCGAGATCATGTCACCGGTCTTCACCAGCGCCAGCGGCCCGCCGATGTAGGACTCCGGCGAGACATGCAGGATGCAGGCGCCGTAGCTGGTGCCGCTCATGCGGCTGTCGGAGAGGCGCACCATGTCGCGCACGCCCTGCTTCACCAGCTTCTTCGGAATCGGCAGCATGCCCCATTCCGGCATGCCGGGCCCGCCCTGGGGGCCGGCATTGCGCAGGATCAGCACGGTGTCTTCCGTGACATCGAGATCGTCGCGGTCGATCGCTTCCTTCATCGACGGATAGTCGTCGAACACCAGCGCCGGACCGGTGTGCTTCAGGAACTTCGGCGCGCAGGCCGACGGCTTGATGACGCAGCCGTCAGGCGCGAGGTTGCCCTTGAGCACCGCGAGCGCACCCTCCTTGTAGATTGCATTCGCAGGCGTGCGGATGACGTCGTCGTTATAGATCTCGGCGCCCTTGATGTTCTCGCCCAGGGTCTTGCCGGTGACGGTCATCGCCTTGAGATGAAGCTGGCCGCGGATCTGCTCCATCAGCCCGGGCAGGCCGCCGGCATAGAAGAAATCCTCCATCAGGTACTTGTCGCCGCTCGGCCGGATGTTGGCGATCACCGGCACCGTGCGGCTGGCGCGCTCGAAATCGTCGAGGCCGATGTCTTGGCCCGCCCGCCGCGCGATCGCGATCAGATGAATGATGGCGTTGGTCGAGCAGCCGACCGCCATGGCCACGGTGATCGCGTTCAGGAACGCATCCCTGCTCATGATCTTCTTCGGCGTGAGATCCTCCCACACCATCTCGACGATGCGGCGGCCGGTCTCGGCGCTCATGCGGATGTGGTTGGCATCGGCGGCTGGAATCGACGAGGCCCCGGGCAGGGTCATGCCCAGCGTCTCGGCCATGGCCATCATGGTGGCGGCGGTGCCCATGGTCATGCAGGTGCCGTAGCTCCGCGCGATGCCGGCCTCGACATCGACCCAGTCCGAGTCGGAGATCTTGCCGGCGCGGCGCTCGTCCCAGTATTTCCAGGCGTCGGAGCCCGAACCCAGCACCTTGCCCTTCCAGTTGCCGCGCAGCATCGGCCCGGCCGGCAGGTAGATCGTGGGCAGGCCCATGCTGATGGCGCCCAGCAACAGGGCCGGCGTGGTCTTGTCGCAGCCGCCCATCAGCACGACGCCATCCACGGGATGGCCGCGCAAAAGTTCCTCGGCGTCCATGGCGAGCAGGTTGCGGTAGAGCATCGTCGTGGGCTTCAGGAAACTTTCCGACAGCGACAACGCCGGCAGTTCCATCGGGAAGCCGCCGGCCTGCAGGATGCCGCGCTTCACGTCGTCGACGCGGGTCTTGAAGTGCATGTGACAGGGCTGGGCATCCGACCAGGTGTTGAGGATGGCGATGACCGGCCGGCCGGCCCACTCCTCCGGTGCGTAGCCCATCTGCATGGCGCGCGAGCGGTGGCCGAAGGCGCGCAGGTCATCGGGCGCAAACCAGCGCGCGCTACGCAGATCAGCAGGTTTTTTACTTTTGGTGCCGGTCATTGGTATTCCCTCCGTCTCCGAGGGAATACGCTGGCGCATCCGAGGTCAAGCTAGCCGCACGGCCTCTCGATCACCGGTACCGACTGCAGCCGCGCTGCAGCCAGCCTGGCGTGGCCGGGGGTCGTGAACTGCACGCCGTCCAGTTCGAAGAACGGGCGGGCGACCGCATGGAAGCGGAAGGCATTGCCTTCCTTGAGGACGATGCCTGCAGGCTCGCCCCAGACCTCGACAACGAAGGGTTCGGACATGGTGTTCTCCCTGGTCTCGCCTGAGATGGTTCCACTCCAGCAATCCGGCAATGGTCGTGATTGTCGAATCGCCCTCGGGGCGCAGCAGAGACTCCGCATACGGCATCAATATGGCGGAAGATTCTTTCAATCCTGCTATTGAGGACTCCGTCGCGGAGCAATGTGACGGTATCGTTTCGACAGTCGCTCGAGGTTCGCTCGCATCATGACCCTGACGCGCTCTACATTTCTCGGAATCGCCGGCGCTGCCGTGCTTGGCGCGGGGCGGAGCGTTGCGCAGACAGTTCCGGGAGCACGCATGCATCAACGCAAGATTCCGTCGAACGGCGAAATGCTGCCCGTTGTCGGCTGCGGCACCTGGCGGACCTTCGATGTCGGCGCCAAGCCCGAGGATCGCGCGCCGCTGGCGGAGGTGCTGCGCATCCTGTTCGAGGCCGGCGGCTCGGTGATCGACACCTCGCCGATGTACGGCTCGGCCGAGGCTGTGGTCGGGGACCTGCTGGCCGCATCCAAGACTCGCGACAAGGCATTCATCGCCACCAAGGTCTGGACGTCGGGCCACGACAGCGGCGTCGCCCAGATGCGCCAGTCGATGCGGCTGCTCAAGACCGACCGCATCGACCTGATGCAGATCCACAATCTTCTCGACTGGCGGGCCCACCTGCCGACGCTCCGCGCCTGGAAGGCCGAGGGCCGCATCCGATTGATGGGTGTCACGCACTACACGCAAAGCGCCCACGGGGAGCTCGAGGCGGTGATGCGGGCGGAGAAGTGGGACTTCGTGCAGCTGAACTATGCGCTCGACGACCGCGCGGTTGAACGCCGCCTGCTGCCGCTCGCCGCCGAGCGCGGCATAGCGGTCATCGTGAACCAGCCGTTCGGCGGCGGTGGGCTGTTGCGCAAGCTGCTGAGCCGCAAGCTGCCCGACTGGGCAGGCGAGATCGGAGCCACGAGCTGGGCCCAGATCCTGCTCAAGTTCGTCCTGGCGAACCCCGCCGTCACCTGTGTCATTCCCGGCACCGGCAAGCCCGAGCACATGAAGGACAATGTGCAGGCCGGCTTCGGCATCTACCCCGATGCGGCGCTGCTGAAAAAGATGGTGGCCGAAATCGCGGTCTAGGCGTCGTCAGAGCAGGCCAAGCTGGAGCTGGGGCGGCGCCGTGGCCTCGTCGGGCCGATAGAGATTGTGCAGCGAGACGCCCAGCAGCCGCACTTTCTTCTCCAGGGGAAAGATGGACCGCACCAGCTCGACGCTGACCTGCTCCAGCATGGCCTTGTCGGCGGGCGCGTCGAGCAGCGTGCGGCTGCGGGTCACGATCTGGAAGTCGGCATATTTGATCTTCACCGTCACCGTCCGCCCGGCGATGCCGTTCTTCTCGCAATAGTTCCAGACGTCTTCCAGGACAAAGGCGATGCCGGCCTCCACTTCAGCCGGCCGGCCGAGGTCCTGCATAAATGTCGTCTCCGACCCGACCGACTTGCGCGGCCGGTTGGGCACGACCTGCCGCCCGTCCTGGCCGCGGGCGATGGCATGATAATAAGGTCCCGATTTGCCGAAATACGCCTGCAGAAATTCGAGAGTCTGCGCCTTCAGATCGGCCCCGGTGTTGATGCCGAGCCGCTTCATCTTGGCTTCGGTCGCCGGCCCAACGCCGTGGAACCTGCCGACCGGCAGGCTTTCGACGAAGGCCGGGCCCTTCTCGGGCGGAATCACATATTGCCCATTGGGCTTGCGCTGATCCGAGGCCAGCTTGGCCAGGAACTTGTTGTAGGAGACGCCGGCCGAGGCGGTGAGGCCGGTCTGTTCGAGGATCCTGGCGCGGATCTCGCGCGCGATCTCCGAGGCCCAGGGCATGTCCTTGAGGTTGGTCGTGACGTCGAGATAGGCCTCGTCGAGCGACAGCGGTTCGACCAGCGGCGTGTAGTCGAGGAAGATGGCGCGGATCTGGCGCGACACCTCCTTGTAGACATCGAAGCGCGGTTTCACGAACACCAGCTCGGCACACAGCCGCTTGGCCGTGGCCGAGGGCATGGCCGAGCGCACGCCGAAGGTGCGGGCCTCGTAGCTGGCCGCCATCACCACGCCGCGCTCCCGCCCGCCCACCGCCACGGGACGGCCGCGCAATGCAGGATCGTCGCGCTGCTCGACGGACGCATAGAACGCATCCATGTCGACATGGATGATCTTGCGGATCGCTGGTTCCGCCATGGGCCGATCCTAGATCGCCGTCAGCCGTTGCAGAAGCCTACCAGAGCTTCCACCACGCCTTGGTGGCGGGGGTGTTCTGGGCAGCTGGCGTCGCCGACGTGCTCTGCGGCGTAGCAGGCTTGGGAACAGGAGATTGGGGTGTCTGATCGAGACCGCCGATCGGTGTCGGCGGCGGCAGGTCGCTGGCGCGCCAGCCACCGCCTATCGCCTTCACCAGGTTGGCGCTGGCAATCAGACGATTGAGCCGGATGTTGAGCAAGGTTTGCTCGGCCGACAGCGCCGACGTTTGGGTTTGCACGACGGTCGTGTAGGGAATGGTGCCGATCCGGTATTGGTTGAGCGACAGCCGCTCGGCTTCGCGCGCCGCGGCGACGGCGGCGCGCTGGACCTGCTCCTGCTGGATCAGGAGGCGCTGCTGGACGAGCGCGTCCTCGACCTGCTGGAAAGCGGTCAGCACGGTCTGGCGGTAGGTCGCCACGGTGTTGTCGTAGCCTGCGCGCGCACCTTCGACCTGGGCCGCGCGTGCCCCGCCGTCGACCAGCGTGGCGGCGAACTGCGGGCCGAGCGACCACACCGATGAGCCCAGCTGAAACAAAGTGCCGAATCCGCCGCTCAGGAAGGTGATGGCGCCACCCAACGAGATGCTTGGATAGTAGGCCGCCTGCGCCACGCCGATCCGGGCGTTGGCGGAGGCCATCTGGCGCTCGGCCGAGGCGATGTCGGGCCGCCGTTCCAGCAACTCCGACGGGATGCCGGCGTCGACCGTCGGCACGTTCTGCGGCGGGACTCCCGGGTCCAGGTGGAACTCGGAGGGCGCCTTGCCGATCAGCACGGCGATCGCATGCTCGAATATGGCGCGGTTGATGCCTTCGGCCACCAGAAGCGACCGTGCCTGCTGGTAGAGCGTCTGCGCCTGTGTCAGGTCGACCCGCGAGGCGATGCCCGCATCGACCTGGTTCTGCACGATCTGCAGCGACCGTGCGTAGGCCGTTACGGTCTCCTGGTACAGCCTGGTCCGCTGGTCGGAGACGCGCAGCGAGAAATAATTGATGGCGACATCGGCCTGGGCCGAGAGTCGTGCCGCCGCGAGATCGCCGGCGCTGGCCTGGGCCGCCGCCGAATCGGCCTCGATCGTGCGGCGGATGCTGCCCCAGACGTCGATCTCCCAGGAGAGCGCGCCGCCGACCGAATACTGGCTCGCACTGCTGGTGACATTGCCGCTCTGGTTCGTGGTCGTGATGATCGCGCCGCCGCCACGCAGCGTGCCGGTTCCGGTCTGCTGCGTGCTGCCGGTGGCGGTGATCGACGGGTAGAGGCCCGACTGATCCTGGCGCACGAGCGCGCGCGCCTGGCGGTAGGCCGCCTCGGAGGCCTTCAGAGTCTGGTTGGAGATGTCGACCTGGGCAGCGAGTCGATCAAGCGTCGGATCGCCATAGATCTGCCACCAGGGTCCGCGATCGACCGTATCGCGAGGCACGGCCAGCCGGAAATCGACTCCGCCTTCCTTGAATTCGGCCGTCGGCGGGCTGGCGGGCGGCGGGCGCTGGTAGTCAGGCCCGACCAGGCAACCGGCCAGGGACAGAAGACAAAGCAGACCCGCCATCCGCCTCATGCCGGGACTCCGGCGCTGCCACCCATGGCGCGGGCAATGCGGCTGGGACGGTCGCGGTCGCGACGACGGAAGCGGTCGAGGTAAAGGTAGATCACCGGTGTCGTATAGAGGGTCAGGATCTGGCTGACGATCAGGCCGCCGATGATCGAAATGCCGAGCGGCCGGCGCAACTCGGCGCCTTCGCCGTATCCCAGCGCCAGCGGCAGGGCGCCCAGGATGGCCGCCATGGTCGTCATCAGGATGGGCCGGAACCGCAGCAGGCAGGCCTCGTAGATGGCCATGCGCGGATCGAGCCCCTCATTGCGCTCGCGCTCCAGCGCCACGTCGATCATCATGATGGCGTTCTTCTTGACGATGCCGATCAGCAACAGCACGCCGATCATGGCGATGATGCTGAACTCCACCTCTGCGAACTTGAGCGCCAGCAGCGCCCCGATGCCGGCCGACGGCAGGGTCGACAGGATGGTGATCGGGTGGATGTAACTCTCATAGAGGATTCCGAGCACGATGTAGACGGCAACGAGTGCCGCCAGCACGAGCAGGAGCTGGTTGGTCGTCGATTGCTGGAACGCCCGTGCCGTGCCCTGGAACGAGCCGTGAATGCTGGCCGGCATGCCGATTTCCGCCATCACGCCGTTCACAAAGCCGATGGCATCGCTCAGCGTCTTGCCGGGCACCAGGTTGAACGAGATCGTGCTGGCCACGAACAGGCCCTGGTGATTGACGGCGATCGGCGTGGTGCCGAATTCGTAGCGGGTGACGGAGGAGAGCGGCACCATCGTCTCGGGCGTGGTGCTGACGGCCGCCCCGGTCGACGCCGAGCCGCGGCCGCTGACGGCGATCTGGTTGGTGCGCTGGTTGCGAACCGCCTGGGCCGGGTCGACGACGCCGGCTTTCGCCGGCGCCGCCGAGACAATGGCACCGGTGGCCTGGGCGCCACTGATCGCCCCGCCCGACGTGCTGACGTAGATGTCCTTCAAGCCCTCCGGACTTGCCCAGTACTCGGGCGAGACCTCCATCACGACATGATACTGGTTGAGCGTATTGTAGATCGTCGAGACCTGGCGCTGGCCGAAGGCGTCGTAGAGCGTGGCAGAGATGCTGCGGGTCGACACGCCGAGCCTGGCCGCGGCATCGCGGTCGATGGTGAGATTGACCTGCAGGCCCCGCTGCTGCTGGTCTGAGTCGACGTCGGTGACGACCGAGGAGTCCGCCTTCAACGCCTCGACCAGCTTCGGCCCCCAGGTGTAGAGGTCGGGCAGTGAATCTGCCTGCAGGGTGAACTGGTACTGGGCGTTGGCCTGGCGGCCGCCGACCCGGATGTCCTGCACCGCCTGCAGAAAGAGAGTGGCGCCAGCAACCTGCGACAGGCGCGGGCGCAGGCGGGCGATGACCTGATCGGCCGTTTCCTTGCGCTCGGCGAGCGGCTTCAGGGTGGCGAAAACGAAGCCCGAGTTGGTCTGAAAGCCGCCCGTGAATCCCGCGACGCTCTCGATCGCCGGATCTGCACGGATGATCTCCATGAACTGGCGGAACTTCCGGCGCATCGCCTGGAACGAGATGCTCTGGTCAGCACGGATGCCGCCCACGATGCGGCCGGTGTCCTGTTGCGGGAAGAAGCCCTTGGGGATGGTCACATAGAGGTGGATGTTGAGCAGTACGGTGGCGAGAAAGACCAGCATCGTCAGAAGCGGATGGCGCAGCACCAGGCCGAGACTGCGCCCGTAGGCCCACTGCATGGCACCGAAGGCACGCTCGCTTGCGCGGAAGAACGGCCCCTCCTTCCGGCCATCGTGACGGCGCAGCACGAAGGCGCACATCATGGGCGTCGTCGTGAGCGACACGACCATGGAAATGAGGATCGCGATCGACAGCGTGACGGCGAACTCGCGGAACAGGCGGCCGACGATGCCGCTCATCAGCAGGATCGGGATGAACACCGCGATCAGCGACAGGCTCATGGAGACGACGGTGAAGCCGACCTCCCGGGCGCCCTGAAGGGCCGCGTCGACCCGCGACATTCCCGCCTCGATATGGCGCGAGATGTTCTCCAGCACGATGATGGCATCGTCGACGACGAAGCCCGCGGCGATGGTCATCGCCATCAGCGACAGGTTGTTGAGACTGTAGCCCAGCAGATACATGGCGCCGAACGTGCCGATCAGCGACACCGGCACCGCGACAGCCGCCACGAAGCCGGCGCGGGCCGAGCGCAGGAAGGCGAAGGTCACCAACACCACCAGGATCACGCTGATGATCAGTGCCTGCTCGACCTCGCGCAGCGCGGCGCGGATCGTCGTGGTGCGGTCGCTGACCACCGTGAGGTCGACGTCGTTGGGCATCGCCGCCTGCAGCTCGGGCAGCAGCGCCTTCACCTGGTCGACGGTCTCGATGATATTGGCGTTCGGCTGCAGGTTGATGATGACCAGCACCGAGCGCTTGCCGTTGGCCTGGCCCTCGTTGCGGATGTTCTCCGTCGAATCAATGACCTCGGCCACGTCCGACAACCGCACCGGCGAGCCGTTGCGCCAGGCGATGACGAGGGAACGGTACTCCTCGGCTGTCCGCGCCTGGTCGTTGGCGTAGATCTGGTAGCGCCTCTCGCCGACTTCGAGCGCGCCCTTCGGCGCGTTGGCGTTGGCCGCGGCGATCGCGGCGCGGACGCTTTCGAGTCCGATCCTGTACTGCGTGAGCGCGCTGGGATTGATCTCGACGCGCACCGCCGGCAGCGAGCTGCCGCCCAGCGACACCTGGCCCACGCCGGCGACCTGCGACAGCTTCTGCTGCAGGACGTTCGAGGCAGCGTCATAGAGGCGGCCCTGGCCCAGTGTGTTGGAGGTAAGCGCCAGGACCATGACCGGCGCGTCGGCCGGATTGACCTTGCGATACGTCGGATTGCTGCGCAGATCGGCCGGCATGTCGGCACGCGCCGCATTGATGGCCGCCTGGACGTCCCGTGCCGCGCCGTCGATGCTGCGCGACAGGTCGAACTGCAGCGTGATGCGTGAATTTCCGACCGAGCTGGACGAGGTGATCTCGCTGACGCCGGCGATCGCGCCCAGCCGCCTTTCGAGCGGCGTGGTCACGCTGGTGGCGACCGTCTCGGGCGAGGCGCCGGGCAGCGTGGCCGTGACCTGGATGGTGGGGAACTCCACCTTGGGCAGTGGCGACACAGCAAGGCCGGTGAAGGCCACCATGCCGGCCAGCGCCAATCCAATCGTCAGCAGGGTCGTTGCGACGGGCCGCGCGATGAAGGGAGCCGAAAGATTCACGGCTGTTGCGCCTCGGGGGCGCCCACCAAAGGGTGGCGCGGCGTGTCGAGCGGCATGCCGCGAAGGCGGCGGCCGAGCCGGTCGAAGGCGAGATAGATCACGGGAGTCGTGAAAAGCGTCAGGATCTGGCTGACGATCAGGCCGCCGACGATGGTGAGGCCAAGCGGCTGGCGCAGTTCCGATCCCGTGCCCGAGCCCAGCATCAGCGGCAGGGCGCCGACCATTGCCGCGACCGTCGTCATCAGGATGGGACGGAAGCGCAGCAGGCAGGCCTGGTGGATGGCTTCACGAGGCGTCTTCCCCTGGTGGCGTTCGGCATCGAGGGCGAAGTCGATCATCATGATGGCGTTCTTCTTGACGATGCCGATCAGCAGCACGATGCCGATAATGGCAACGACGCTGAGGTCCGAGCCCGCCAGCAGCAGCGCCAGCAGCGCGCCTATACCGGCCGACGGCAGGGTCGACAGGATCGTGATGGGGTGGATGTAGCTTTCGTAAAGCACGCCGAGCACGATGTAGACCGTGACAATGGCGGCCAGGATCAGCAGGAGCTGGCTGTTGAGCGACTTCTGGAAGGCGAGCGCCGCACCCTGGAAGTGGCTGGTGATCGACCGCGGCATGCCGATCTCGCTTTGCGCGGCAACGATCGCGTCGACGGCGTGGCCCAGGGCGGCGCCCGGCGCCAGGTTGAACGAGATCGTCGTGGCGGGGAATTGCCCGTAGCGATCGAGCCTGAGCGGCGCGGCGCGCTCCTCGAAAGTGGCGATCGCCGACAATGGCACCTGCTTGCCGCTCGCCGAGCCCGGCAGATAGAGATTGGCGAGCGAGTCGAGGGAGCCCGCCATCGAAGGATCGACTTCGTAGATCACTCGATACTGGTTGGACTGTGTATAGACCGTCGACACGATGCGCTGGCCGAACGCATCGTAGAGGACATTGTCGACCGTGGCGGTGGTGACGCCGAAGCGTGCGGCGGCATCGCGATCGATCCTGATGAACAGCGACAGACCCTTGCTCTGCAGGTCGCTGGTGACATCGACGATCTCGGGCAGCTTCTGCAGCCGCTCCATGAGG
>JAESFZ010000637.1_pt1 | contig 10170 bp, 9 predicted proteins | sample 9269561 | NCBI WGS metagenome assembly JAESFZ01 (sample SAMN14515552, study PRJNA621657) | algae metagenome | isolation source: Tildeniella nuda ZEHNDER 1965/U140 and co-occurring heterotrophs from wet... | place: Switzerland: Stansstaad, Zurih | collected 1965-01-01
GATGAGGTTCTGCGGAACGGTGCGAAGCGTGGCGCGCGCCTGCCCGAGGGTGCGCACGACATCCATGACCTGGCCACCCTGCACGATGAAGTCCGACTGCGACTGCGCCAGCGGCGCGGCGTGCCCGAGCGCGAAGGAGGTGTCGGCGCGCGCGAGCACCGGGCCGTCGTTCAGACCGTCGCCCACCATCGCCACCTTCAGGCCACGGGCCTGCAGCGCCTGGATCTCGGCGAGTTTCTGCTCCGGTGAGGCGCCCGCGATGACGTGGTCCACACCCACCACCTGCGCCACCTGGCGGGCCGCGGCCTCGCGGTCGCCCGAGAGCAGCCAGGTGCGCACACCCAGCGAACGCAGCGCGGCCACGGCTTCCACGGCGTCGTCGCGCAGCCCTTCCTCCAGTTCGAAGGTGGCCAGCCAGCCGCGCGCGTCGCTCAGGTGCACCTGGGGCGCGCCCTCGCGCACGGCCTGCGCGGTGTCGATGCCGCAGAACGCCGCCGAGCCCAGGCGCACCCAGCCGCCATCGGGGCCCAGTGCCTGCACGCCCTGCCCCGCCCGCTCGATGTGCCCCGCCAGCGGCGCGAGGTCCACACCCAGGGCGTTCGCCTCGCGCGCGATCGCTCTGGACACCGGGTGCAGCGAGCCTTCGGCCAGCGCACCCGCCAGCGACATGGCCTGTTCACGGCTCAGGCGCTCGCGCAACCGAACCTCGCGCAGTTCCAGCCGGTCGTGGGTCAGCGTGCCGGTCTTGTCGAACACCACCGCGTCGATGCCGGCCAGCACCTCGAACGCCTGCAACCTGCGCACCAGCACACCCCGCCGCGCCAGCGCACCCGCCGAAGCCAGCATCGCCGCCGGCGTGGCCAGCGACAGCGCGCAGGGGCAGGTGACGATCAGCACCGCCACCGCAACGGCCAGGGCCTGCGTGTGGTCGATCTGCCACCAGTAGAAACCTGCGCCGGCGGCTGCGAGCAGCACCAGCGCGAGAAACGGGGCCGCGACGCGGTCGGCCAGGATCGCGAGCCGGGGCTTCTCGGTCGAGGCCCGCTCCATCAACTGCACGATCTGCGCGAAACGGGTATCGGCCCCCACGCGGTCGATGCGCACACGCACCGGCCCACCCAGGTTGAAACTGCCCGCCACCACGCCCTGCCCGGCCTCGATCGACACCGGGTGCGACTCGCCCGTCAGCAGCGCCTCGTCGACCGAGGCACGGCCTTCGAGCAGCGTGCCGTCGGCGGGAAAGGCCTGGCCGGCCTGCACGCGAACGACGTCGCCCGCCTTCAGGCGGCGCAGCGAGATCGACTCGTAAGCCCCATCGGGCTTCTGCCGGTCGCACACCTCGGGCAGGCGATTCATCAGGCCGTCGAGCGCGCCGGCGGTGCGGTCGCGCGCCTTGTGTTCCAGGTAGCGGCCGCCGAGCAGGAAGAACACGAACATCGTGAGCGAGTCGAACCACACCTCGGCGCCCCAGGGGCCGGTGGGGTCGAAGGTGGCGGCGGAGCTGGCGAGGAAGGTCACGAGGATGCCGATGGACACCGGCGTGTCCATGCCCACGCGCCCATGCTTCAGGTCGCGCCAGGCGCTGGCAAAAAAGGGACCGCTGGCAAAGAACACCACCGGCAGGCTGATCACCCAGCTGGCCCAGCGCAGCAGCTGGTCGATGTCGGGCGGGATGTCGCCCGGCCGGGTGACGTACGCGGGCCACGCGTACATCATCACCTGCATCATGCAGAAGCCGGCCACGAACAGCCGCCACAGCGCCTGCCGCGTTTCGCGCAGGCGCTCGCTGATGGACAGGGCCTGCTGCAGGGGCAGCACGCGGTAACCGTTTTCGCCGAGCGCGCGGGCCAGGTCGGAGAGGCGCACCCGGGCCGGGTCCCAGCGCAGGGTGAGCCGCCGCGTGGCCGCGTGCACCTGGGCCCGAGCCACACCGGGGCGGCCCTGCAGCAGGGTCTCCACCGTTTCGGCGCAGGCGGCGCAGTACATACCCTGCACCATCAGCACCGATTCCGCCTCACCTGGGTCGCCATCGGCGGCCAGGCTGCGCGTGAACACCTCCTGCTCCACCGGGTCGTCGAGCACGGCGAAGTCGTCGGTCACCGTGAGCGAACCGCGGTGCTGCCCGAACCAGTCGGCGCGAGCATCCGCCCCGCCCGTCTCGGGCGACGGGACAGGTGCCAGGGGTGCAGGCACGCCATGTGCCGCAAGCGCAGAGGCAGCCGGGTTCATGGCATCGAGCGTAAGCCACACGGTGTTCTGCACCCTTGACATAGGTCAAGCACGGATGCGCATGCTTTGTTACCCTGAGGCCTCCGGGTTCAACCAACAAGGAGATGCATATGTACAAGCGAATTCTGGTCGCCACCGACGGTTCGAAGCTGTCACAGCAAGCGGTGGAACACGGCATCAACCTGGCCGACCTGACCGGCGCCGAGGTGGTCGCTCTCAAGGTGATTCCCCGTTATCCGCAAACGTATTTCGAAGGCGGTGTGGCCCTGGCGGCGGCCGAGGTGGCCCGCATCGAGAAGAGCTGGCAGGAAGAGGCCCTGGTCGCCGTGAACGCGGTGAAATCGGCAGGCCAGCTGCGCGAGGTGAAGGTCAAGCCCGTCACGGTGAAGTCCGATCTGGTGGCCGAGGCCATCATCGCTGCGGCCAAGCGCAACAAGTGCGACCTGATCGTGATGGCCTCGCATGGCCGCCGCGGCATCAAGCGGTTGCTGCTCGGCAGTGAGACGCAGCAGGTGCTGACACACTCGCACATTCCTGTGCTCGTGCTGAGATAAACGCGAGGCCGGTTCAGTCCGGCAATGCGGCCTCGAAGAGCGCGAGCTCTTCCTCCAGCGTGCCGCGGCTGCGGAAGTGCCGGTTGGCGTTGCCATACCAGTACTCCGCATCCTCAAGATCGCCTTCCTGGATGTGCAGGATGCCGTGGAGCCATGCGGCCATCGGCGATCCGTCGTCCTGAACGAGGTCGTGCGCGGCCTTCCAGTTGCCCTGGCGCATGAGATCCACGATGTGTCGCAGCGATTCCATGGCCCGCTTTCAGGCGCCCTGGAGCGCCAGTTGAACCGGGTGGCTGTCGACGAACTGTTCCATGCTGACGATCTTGCCCTCCCGGAGGCGATAGAGATGCGCGAAGGTTGCCGTCATGGCTTTGCCCGTCGCCCGATACGTGCCCGAGTAGACGCCGAAGGCGGCCACCCGGTCGCCATCGGCCAGGTAGGTGTGGACCCTGGCCTGGTAGCCCTCCCATTCTGTCGCGAGGCGTTTGAAAACGCCAGCAACGATGGCCTCGGCCCCGATGTACGTCCCGGCATAGGGAAAGCCGGCGGCCTCGGTCCAGCTGGCGTCGGGCGCCAGCACGGCAAGCAGGTTCCTGCCGTTGTCTTCCGACGTGCCTTCGTACGTCGAGCGGATGATGTCCAGATGGGTGGGCATGGCGTTCAACCCCACTTCATCTCACCCTTGACCACTTTGGCGCCGATCTGCAGCGCAGCGGGCAGGCCGGCGTCCGGGTAGCGCCGGGTCATGGCGGCGATCAGCGCGGCGCTGTCGGCCGCCCTGGCCTGTTCTTCTTCAAACGCCAGCAGGTAGCTGCGGGTGTAGGCGATGGCGGAAGCGTCCAGCGCGCCGTTGGTGGCCATGTGGCCCGGCACCACCACGGCAGGCTTGTGCGCCGCCATCGCTTCCAGCGTGTGGATCCACGCGGCGCGCGATGCGGGTGTGGGTGTGTCGGCGGTCCACACATGCAGGTTGGAAAACAGCAGCACGCCACCGAACACCGCGTTGAGCGACGGCACCCACAGGTAGCGGCGGTTCTCCATGCCCACGGCCGCCACGATCTCGATGGTGTGGCCTTCCAGGCTCAGCGACGCGCCATCGAAGGCTTCGGGGAAAACGATGTCGGAGAGTTGTTGCGGACCGTTCTCCTTCAACTGCGGCGCCCAGGTGGCGATCTTCTTTTCCGCGCTGCCCCGGATGGCGGCAATGGTGTCGGAAGCCGCGATCACGCGGGCCGCCGGAAAGGCCGCCTTGATGGGGCCCAGGCTGAAGTAGTAGTCCGGGTCGCTCTGGCTGATGTAGACCGTGGTCAGCGTCTTGCCCGAGGCCTTGATCGCCTCGGCCACGGCGCGGCCATCGGCCAGCGAGAAACCGCCATCCACGAGGATGGCCTCCCGCGCGCCCGACAACAACACGGGCGCCCGGAAGAAGCCGCGTTCGCCGGCGGGAAAGTGTTGCCATTGCAAGGGGGTGGCGGCCAGCGCGCCGGCGCCCGTGGTGGCGAGCGCCGTGGCGGCACCGGCTGCGGTGGCGGCTTGAACGAAGTTTCTGCGGGTCATCATGGTCTTCCTTGTGTGCTGTGAAATGGAATGGGACGTTGCGCCGGGCCTCAGGCGGCGGCGAGCTGGTTCACGAAGGCCTCGGGATCCGAATACACCGAGCTGGCTTGCAGCAACTCGCGGCGCCCGTCTGCTTCCAGGATGAAGGTGGGCACGCCATGCGCACCGAAGGTCTTCATCAGCGCCTGCGCCTCGTCGATGCGGGCGCTGTTGGCCTGAAGCAGCTCCGCGTCGGGCGCGCTCACCCGCTCGACAGCGGCTTCGAGCCCGAGCGGGTGCAACACCGGGGTCAGCGTGTCCACACGCGTGACGTCGAGGCCGTCCACGTAGCGAGCGAGCTGGATGGCCTTGAGTGCATCGGGTTCGCTCTCCGGCGCCGTCAGTGCGACGGCGGTCAGGGCCAGCGTGGCGGGGCCGCTGTCGAACCGCTGCCCGCGGTCGGCGAGCACGCCGGTGCGGTAGCGCTCGCTGAAAGCCTGGCCCGTCAGTCGTTCGATGCGCTGGTCGTTGCTCCACGCGTGGCTGGCGAACTGGTCGTCCATCGGCCTTGCGCCGCCACCGGCGAACATGCCGCTGGGCATCAACCGCAACTGGATGGCCGGGTTGCGGGCCACGGCGGACAGCGTGGCGCTGGTGCCATAGCACCAGCCACAGAGGGGGTCAAAAACATAGAGGAGGGTCTTGCTCATGGTCGCCTTCATTAAGTCGAAGGCGTTACTCTATGCGGTTACGATTGATCAATAAACCCACCTTGAATTGATGGACCGTATGGCAAGAGCAAACAATCGAGACGAATCGGCGCACGGCAATTTCGCGCACCTGAACCGGCTGGCCTACTTCGCCGCGGTGGTGGAAACCGGCTCGTTCACGGCCGCCGCAGACCGGCTGGGCATCACCAAGGCGGTGGTCAGCCAGCAGGTGGCGCGGCTGGAGCGAGATTTCCGCGCGACGCTGCTGACGCGCACCACGCGCAAGGTGCTGCCGACAGACGCGGGCAAGGCCTTCTACCACCGCTGCGCGCAGATCCTGCGCGATGCCGGCGACGCTTTCGACGAGCTGTCCGAAACGGCGCAGGAACCCGCCGGCACGCTGCGGCTCACCGCGCCGCTGGACTACGGCATCAGCACCCTGGTGCCGGCGATTGCGGCCTTCACGCAGCGCTACCCCGACTGCAAGGTGGACGCGATGTTCAGCGACCAGTCGGTGGACCTGATGTCCGGCCAGGTGGAGCTGGCGATCCGCGTGGGCTGGCTGACGGAATTGCACCTGCAGGCGCGGCAGATCGGCACCTTCAGGCAACTGCTGGTGGCGGCGCCTTCGTGGCAGGAGCGGGTGGCGCGGCTGGCCGGGCCCGACGAGATCGCCGCGCTGCCGTTCGTGGCCAACACCGCCTTGCGGGATCACTCGAACTGGAGCTTCTCCCGCGCCGGCGTGGAGCACCCAACGGTGCGGGTGCACCCCGTCATTTTTCTGAACACGACGCTCGCCGTGTGGGAGGCCGTGCGAGCGGGTGTCGGGCTTTCGGTGCTGCCCGACTTTGCGATCGCGGGCGATCTGGCCAGCGGGCGGCTCATTCAGGTCCTGCCGGAGTGGGAACTTCCCTCAGGCGGCATTCACGCGGTGTTTCCAGCGGCGCGCTTCCGCCCCGCCCGGGTGCGCGCCTTTGTGGATCTGCTGGTGGAGTGACGGCGAAGCGGGGCGCGGCCTTTCTCGCCCGCCCCGTCGCGCTCAGGCGAACTCGCTCTTGTACCGGTCGCGCAGCAGGTTCTTCTGGACCTTGCCCATGGTGTTGCGCGGCAGATCGGGCACCACGAAACAGCGCTTGGGAATCTTGAAGTTGGCCAGCCGCGCCTTGAGCCCGGCCAGCACCTCATCGGGGTTGACCGCAGCGCCCGCTTTGGCGATCACCACCGCCACGCCCACTTCGCCGAAGTCCGGATGCGGCACGCCCACCAGCGCGCTCTCGGCCACGCCCGGCATCTCGTTGATGTAGCCCTCGATCTCCGCCGGGTAGACGTTGTAGCCCCCCGAGATGATCAGGTCCTTGCTGCGGCCGACGATGCTCACATAGCCGCGTTCGTCGATACGGCCCACGTCGCCGGTCTTGAAGAAACCATCGGCGGTGAATTCCTCGGCCGTCTTCTCGGGCATGCGCCAGTAGCCCTTGAACACGTTGGGCCCGCGCACCTGGATCGCACCGATCTCGCCCACCGGCACGGGCTTGTTGTCGTCTTCCACCACGCGAAGCTCGTTGCCCGGCAAGGGAAAGCCCACCGTGCTGCCGCGCCGCTCGCTCGCGCCGCCAAAGCGCGTGTCCGCCGCGTAGGGGTTGGACGTGATCATCACCGTCTCGCTCATGCCATAGCGTTCCAGGATCGTGTGCCCGGTGCGCTGCTTCCAATCGTCGAAGGTCTCGATGAGCAGCGGCGCCGAACCCGAGACAAAAAGGCGCATGTGAGCCACCTGCTGCTGTGTGAGGCCAGGCTCCGCGAGCAGGCGCGTGTACAGCGTGGGCACGCCCATGAACACCGTGGCGCGGGGAAACAGCTCCACCACCGCGCGCGGTTCGAACTTGTTGAGCCACAACATCTTGCTGCCGTTGATCAGCGCGCCGTGGATGGCCACGAACAGTCCGTGCACGTGGAAGATGGGCAGCGCGTGGATGAGCACGTCGTCCGGTTGCCAGCCCCAGTATTCGCGCAGCACGCGCGCGTTGCTCAGCATGTTGCCGTGCGACAGCATGGCGCCCTTGCTTCGCCCGGTGGTGCCGCTGGTGTAGATGATCACGCCCAGGTCACCGGCCTGGCTCTGCACCGGCGTGTGCACGTCACTGTGGTGCGCGGCGCGCTCCAGCAGGCTGCCGCTGCGGTCGTCGCCCAGGGTGAACACGTGGCGCGTGCCGGCCTTGAAGGCGATCTTGGACACCCAGCCGAAATTGGCCGGGCTGCACACCACCACGGCGGGTTCGGCGTTGCCGATGAAGTACTCGATCTCACCCGCCTGGTAGGCGGTGTTGAGCGGCAGGAACACATGGCCCGCCCGCAGCGTGGCGAGGTACAGCACCAGCGCCTCGACCGACTTCTCCACCTGCACCGCGATGCGCGATCCCTCGGGCAGTTTCATCGACCCGAGCAGGTTGGCCATCATGGCGCTGGCGCGCTCGAGGTCGCGCCAGCTGTAGCGCAGGCCGGCCGTGGCGCCGCCCACGGTTTCCACGGCGGTGCTGTCCAGGTCGGCGGGAAAGGCCGCGCGCAAGGCGGCATACAGGTTGTGATTGTTCATGGTGCTGGAACGGAACAGGAAGAAAAATCAGAAATCGGGCGGGCGCTTGGCGAGGAAAGCGGTGATGCCCTCGCGGTGTTCGCCGCGGTCCGCGTAATGGTAGGCGTGGTCCACCAGGGACGTCACCGGCTCGCCTGCGGCCAGGGCGCGCAGGGTCTGCTTGTTCATGCGCGCGGCCTGCGGCGCCAGGCGGGCGATGCGCTGCGCGCGCGCCAGCACGTCGGCCGCCACCTCGGCATCGGGCCGCACGGCGTGCAGGAAACCGCGCGCCTTCATCTCGGCGGCGTCGAGCACGGCGGCTTCCAGCAGCATCTCGCGCGCGGTGGCCAGGCCGGCCTCGCGCGCCACCAGCTGCGCTTCGCGCGGCGCCATCGGAAAACCCAGGCGGGCAATGGGCGCACCCAGGCGCGCGCCGCTGCCGCCCACGCGGATGTCGCAGCACGCCGCGATCTCCACGCCGGCGCCCATGCAGTTGCCATCGATCTGCGCGAGCACGGGAAGGTCGCAGGCGAGCATGGCGTTCAGGCCGCCCCACACCTCGTCTTCATGGAATTCGCGCAGCTGCTCGCTGTCGAACCGGAAGCCCGGGTATTCGGCGATGTCGCCACCGGCGCAGAAGTGACCGCCCTCGCCCGCCACGATCGCGCAGCGCAGGTCGGTGCGGTCCTGCAGGTCCTCGAACACGGCCTTGAGTTCGCGCCACATCGCACGCGACATGGCATTGAGCTTGCCCGGATGGGACAGCGTCACCCGCGCCAGCGCGTGATCGATGGCGACGTGCACACGGCCCGTCATTCGAGCTTCGCCCCCGAGGCCTTGACCACCTGGGCCCATTTCTGGATCTCGCCCTTGACGAAGGCGTCGAACTGCGGGCCACTCAGGTTGGCGAACTCGGCGCCCTGGGCGGCCCACACGGCCTTGGCCTCGTCCGAGCTCACGGCCTTGCGGATTTCCTCGATGGCGCGCGCCTGGTCACCGGCCGGGGTGCCGCGGGGTGCCCACACCCCGTACCAGGTGGTGACGTTGTAGTCCGGCAGGCCCATCTCGGCGGCGCAAGGCACGTCGGGCAAGGCGGGGCTGCGCTTGTTGCCCGAGACCAGCAGCGCCTTGATGCGGCCGCCCTTGATGTGCGCGGCGGAAGAACCCAGGCCGTCGAACATCACGTCCACCTGGCCCGCGATCAGGTCGTTGAGCGCGGGGCCCGCGCCGCGGTAAGGGATGTGGGTGATGAAGGTGTTGGTCTGTTGCTTGAACAGTTCACCGGCGAGGTGGTGCGAGGTGCCGCCGCCGGCCGACGCGTAGTTGAGCTTGCCCGGGTTGGCCTTGGCCATGGCGAGGAATTCCTTGAAATTCGCGGAGGTCACGCGCTTGGGATTGACCACCACCACCTGCGGCACGCTGGCCACCAGGATCAGCGGCACCAGGTCTTTTTCAATGTCGTAGTCGAGCTTGGGGTACATGCTCGGTGCAATGGCATGGTGCACGGCGCCCATGAACAGGGTGTAGCCGTCGGGCGCGGCCTTGGCCGCGATGCCCGCGCCCAGCGTGCCGCCCGCGCCACCGCGGTTGTCGATCACCAGGCTCTTGCCAGACAGGCGGGCAAACTGCGCGGCCATCGGGCGGGCGAAGGCGTCGGTGCCGCCACCTGCCGGGAAGGGCACGATCATCGTCACCGGCTTGGTCGGCCAGGTGGATTGGGCGTGCCCTGCCGTGGTGTAAAGGGCGGCGCCGGCCATCGCCGCGCGCAGGATGTCTCTTCTGTTCAGGCAGTCTGTCATGCTGTTGTCTCCTTGTGGTTGAATGGCGGCTTCAAAGGTAATGGTCTTTGATGGCCGCTGCTATCGGGATTTTTCCCTGCGCGAGCGAGGCCCGGTGCTTGTCCAGGCGCTTGAGGTCATAGAGGTAATTGACCATCAGGCCGTAGGACTGCTTCTGTCCCTTGGCCGAGGGGTCGGCCGCCCAGTTCAGGCGTTCGACCCGCGCTCCGTTGCCCAGATGGAAGCGCGCCACCGGATCGAGCGGCTTGCCATCGTTGAGTTCGTCGCCCAGGTAGCGCGCCGCCCAGCCCATGAGCGTGCGGCGGCCCGATGAGTCTTCGGCGAGGTCGCCGGCCTGCTCCCATTTCTTGAGCATGTCGGCCGGTGCGTTCTTCGAGAGCCAGCCGCGCAGCCCCGGAATGGGCGACAGCGTGGCAAAGGTCTTGAGGCGCGGAAATTCCTGCTTGAGCGTTTCCACCACGCGCTTGATCAGCGAGTCGCCAAAACTCACGCCCTTCAGGCCGGTCTGCGTGTTGCTGATGGAATAGAAGATGGCGGTGGTCGCCGTGCCCAGGTCGGCCGGTGCCGCCGACTCGTCGAGCAGCGGCGTGATGCTGTCGGCGATCTCGTTCATCAGCGCCACCTCCACGAAGATCAAAGGTTCTTCGGGCAGGCGCGGGTGGAAGAAGCCGTAGCAGCGGCGGTCGCTGTCGAGCCGGTTCTTCACATCGGCCCAGCTGCGGATGTCGTGCACCGCCTCGTACTTGATGAGCTTCTCCACCAGCGAGGCG
>JAESFZ010000638.1_pt1 | contig 10154 bp, 9 predicted proteins | sample 9269561 | NCBI WGS metagenome assembly JAESFZ01 (sample SAMN14515552, study PRJNA621657) | algae metagenome | isolation source: Tildeniella nuda ZEHNDER 1965/U140 and co-occurring heterotrophs from wet... | place: Switzerland: Stansstaad, Zurih | collected 1965-01-01
TTGCAGAACCTGCTGGAAGTGCGCGGCATCGGCCTGCTCGACATCAAGGCCATCTTTGGCGAGACCGCGGTGCGCCGCAAGATGCGGCTCTCGCTCATCGTGCACCTGGTGCGCCGCGAAACCATGGAGCGCGACTACGAGCGCATGCCGCATGAGCCGCTGTTCCAGGACGTGCTGGGTGTGCCGGTGCGCAAGGCGGTGATCCAGGTGGTGGCGGGCCGCAACATCGCCGTGCTGGTGGAAGCGGCTGTGCGCAACACCATCCTGCAGCTTCGCGGGATCGACACCTACCAGGAGTTCGTTTCGCGCCACCGCGCGGCGATGTCGCGCGGGGAGTAGAAGGCGCACCCCCGCGCCGCCTGCGGCGTCACCCCCTCTAAGGGGCAGCGCCTGCGGCCTGGCAAAGCCAGTTCCGCGGCACTTCTTGAAAAGAAAACCCGTGTGCGGTGGTCAGGAAGAACGGTGCACGTTGCCCCGGTGCGGGCATTCGGGCTTGGTGCAGTTCGCGTAGAGCGACAGCGCGTGTTCCTGCAGCACGAAGCCACGCGTCTTGGCCACCATCTGCTGGCGCTTCTCGATCTCGGCGTCAAAGAATTCCTCGACGCGACCGCAGTCCAGGCACACCAGGTGGTCGTGGTGCTGGCCTTCGTTCAGCTCGAACACAGACTTGCCGGACTCGAAGTTGCTGCGCGTGAGCAGGCCTGCCTGCTCGAACTGCATCAGCACGCGGTAGACCGTGGCCAGGCCGATGTCGGAACGTTCCTCGAGCAGCACGCGGAACACGTCTTCCGCCGTCATGTGCCGCTGCTTGGCGTTCTGGAACACTTCCAGGATCTTCAGCCGGGGCAGGGTGGCCTTGAGCCCGGTGCTCTTGAGTTCTTCGATGTTGGTCATGGCGGGCTGGTGCATGGGGTTTGAAACAGGCGCTGGCTCGCGCCGCCGGTCGTGGCTGATCCCGTGGCGGGGGTGCCTTCGGTGCGGGACCCCGGGGCTACAATGAACGGATCATATCGCCAGCGTCCGCCGCCTGCAGCATTTCTCCCCCGTATTGCGCGGCGTTCCGTCCCCAGGGTCAGCCCACATGCATTTCATTCTCATTCAACGTGCTCGTCTCTCGCAGCCGTTCAGGCGCCCAGTGCTCCTGATCGGTGCCTTGCTGGCGCTGGCCGCGCTCTCGGCATGCTCCAGCATCAGCAACCGTATGCCTGGCATCATCACGCCCTACAAGATCGACATCGTGCAGGGCAATGTGGTCACCCGTGAACAGGTGCAGGCGCTCAAGACCGGCATGTCCAAGGGCGAGGTGCGCGACATCCTCGGCTCGCCTCTGCTGGCCAGCGTGTTCCACGCCGACCGCTGGGACTACGTGTTCACCTTCCGCCGCCAGGGCCAGGAGCCTCAGCAGCGCAAGCTGGCCGTGTTCTTCAAGGGCGACGAACTCACCCGCTTTGACGGCGACGAGCTGCCCAGCGAAGTGGAGTTCGTGGCCTCGCTCGACGTGCGCCGCAAGTTTGGCAAGGTGCCGCCGCTGGAGGCCACCGACGCGCAGCTGAAGTCGTTCCAGGACAAGAACACCCCGCTGGCGCCCGAGCCGACGCCACCGGCCCCATCACCCGACACCACGTATCCGCCGCTGGAGAGCACGCGTTGAGCGCCGCGAACGCAGCCCTGCGCGTGTGTGTGGCCGGCGCCAGCGGCCGCATGGGCCAGATGCTGGTGGAGGCCGTGCGCGACAGCGGCGATTGCACGCTCTCGGGCGCGCTTGACATCGCCGGCAGCCCCGCCATCGGTCAGGACGCCGCGGGCTTCTCGGGCCAGGCCAGTGGCGTGAAGATCACCGCCGATCTGGCCGCCGGCCTGTCGGGCAGCCAGTTCCTGATCGATTTCACCCGGCCCGAAGGCACGATGGCACACCTGCGCGAATGCGCGAAACACGGCGTGGCCGTGGTCATCGGCACCACCGGGTTCTCCGATGAGCAGAAGGCGGAGATCGCACAGATCGGCAGGCAGATTCCCATCGTGATGGCGCCCAACATGAGCGTGGGCGTCAACGTCACGCTCAAGCTGCTGCAGATGGCGGCCAAGGCGATGGCCACGGGCTATGACATCGAGATCATCGAGGCGCACCACCGCCACAAGGTGGACGCGCCCAGCGGCACCGCCCTCAAGATGGGCGAGGTGATTGCTGAAGCGCTCGGTCGCGATCTCAAGGAATGCGCGGTCTACGCGCGCGAGGGTGTGACCGGCGAGCGCGATCCGTCTTCCATCGGTTTCGCGGCCATCCGGGGTGGCGACATCGTGGGCGATCACACGGTGCTGTTCGCGGGCACTGGCGAGCGCATCGAGGTCACGCACAAATCCAGCAGCCGCACCACCTACGCGCAGGGCAGCCTGCGCGCGGTGCGTTTCCTCGCCGGCAAGCCGGCCGGCCTGTACGACATGTTCGACGTGCTCGGCCTGCACTGAGTCGCCCTCATGGACGCCGCCAGCGCCCCGGTGAGCCTCCTGCAGACCCTGGCCCAGGCCGATGCGCTGGGCCGTGCGGTGGCGCTGCTGCTGCTGGTCATGTCGGTCTCCAGCTGGGTGGTGATCCTCTGGAAAACCTGGCTGCTGCGCCGCGCCGCCGCCGACCTCACCCTGAGCACCGCCGCCTTCTGGCAGGCCAGCGACCTTGACGACGCCCAGGCGCGGCTGCAGCGCTTTGATCCACGGCAGATCGTGCTGCCCCTGTTGCAGGCCGCGCGCGGCCTGGATGCTGCTGCTCCCCACACACTCGCCGCCGCGGGCGACCGCTCGCAGCAGCTCACCCGCGTGCTGCGCGACGCGTTGCACCGCGTGTTGCACCGCCTGCAGTTCGGTCAGGTGCTGCTGGCCACGGTCGGTTCCACGGCGCCCTTCGTGGGGCTGCTGGGCACCGTCTGGGGCATTTACCACGCGCTCACCGGCATCGGCCTGGACGGTCCGTTCCGCATCGAACAGGTGTCCGGCCCGGTGGGCGAGGCGCTGGTGATGACCGCCGCCGGCCTTGCCGTGGCCATTCCCGCCGTGCTCGCCTACAACGTGCTGGGCCGCCAGATCGCGCGCATCGAGGCCGACCTGGAAGGCTTCGCGCGCGACCTGCGCGAGCTGCTGGCCCACCCGCAGGCGACGAAGGAATGAGACCTGCCGCCGGACCGCCCCAAGGCAGGTCAGCTCCCTCGGGGGGCAGTGACCCGCGTCAGCGGTGGAGCATGGTGGCATGAGCTTCGGCCGGCTGGAGCGGCCCAAGGGCGATCGGCCCATGAGCGACATCAACGTCACCCCGCTGGTGGACGTGATGCTGGTGCTGCTGGTGATCTTCATCATCGCCGCGCCGGTCATGGCCGGCCGCCTGGCGCTGGAGCTGCCACGTGCCGAGCTGCCCGCCGACGCGCCGGCCGCGTCGGAAGCCTTCGTCTCCATCGCCCTGGACGCCCAGGGGCGGCTGCACTGGAACGACGAGCCCCTGGCCGAGGACGCGCTGCGCGACCGCCTGCGGGATGCCGCGCAGCGCAACCCGGCCACCGAACTGCAGTTGCGCGCCGACGCTACCGTGCCCTATGGGCGCGTGGTGCAGCTCATCGGCATGGCGCAGACCGCCGGCCTCTCGCGCATCGGCTTCGTGGCTGACACCGCTCCGCCACCGTCCCCCGCGCGCTGAATGCCGGGGCGAGGGCCAGCGGATCGGTCCAAGGCCTAAAATCCCGCATCTCCCTGCGCCACCGCGCGCCGTCCCCCTTCTCACCGTCCCCGGCAGGTCCGGACCCTGGTTCATGCAAGACAAATACGCCCACAAGGAAGTCGAGCGCGCCGCGCACGCCCACTGGAACGCCATTGACGCCTACCGCGTGACCGAGGTGGAGGGCAAGCAGAAGTTCTACGCCTGCTCGATGCTGCCTTACCCGAGCGGCAAGCTGCACATGGGGCATGTGCGCAACTACACCATCAACGACATGCTCGCGCGCCACCTGCGCATGAAGGGCCACAACGTGCTCATGCCCATGGGCTGGGACGCCTTCGGTCTGCCGGCCGAGAACGCCGCGCTGAAGAACGGTGTGCCGCCCGCGAAGTGGACTTACGAGAACATCGCGTACATGAAGCAGCAGATGCAGGCCATGGGCCTGGCCATCGACTGGTCGCGCGAAGTGGCCACCTGCGACCCGAGCTACTACAAGTGGAACCAGTGGCTGTTCCTGCGCATGCTGCAGAAGGGCATCGCCTACCGCAAGACGCAGGTCGTCAACTGGGACCCGGTGGACCAGACCGTGCTGGCCAACGAACAGGTGATCGATGGCAAGGGCTGGCGCACCGGCGCGGTGGTCGAGAAGCGCGAGATCCCGGGCTACTACCTCAACATCACTGCCTATGCCGACGAACTGCTTGACCACGTGCAGATCGGCAACCCCAAGGCCACGCTCAACGGCTGGCCCGACAAGGTGCGGCTGATGCAGGAGAACTGGATCGGCAAGAGCGAGGGCGTGCGCTTTGCCTTCCCGCACACGATCCAGGACGAAGGTGGTTCGCCGATCGGCGGTGGTCGCATGTACGTCTTCACGACGCGCGCCGACACCATCATGGGCGTCACCTTCTGCGCCGTCGCACCCGAGCACCCCTTGGCCACGCACGCCGCCGCCAGCAGCAAGGCGCTCGCCGCGTTCATCGAGGAATGCAAGACCGGCGGCACCACCGAAGCTGAGCTGGCGACGCAGGAAAAGAAGGGCATGGCCACCGGCCTCACCGTCACGCACCCGCTCACTGGCGATGAAGTGGAGGTGTGGGTCGGCAACTACGTGCTGATGAGCTACGGTGACGGCGCGGTGATGGGTGTGCCCGCACACGACGAGCGCGACTTTGCGTTCGCCAAGAAGTACGGCCTGAAGATCCAGCCGGTGGTCGCACCCAACCCGGCGCTGGTATCGGCCGAGGAGGCCTGCCAGTTCAGTGACGACGCCTGGCAGGACTGGTACAGCGACAAGCAGCATGGCGTGTGCGTCAACTCCGGCGTGCTCGATGGCCTGACCTACAAGGCCGCCGTCGACAAGGTCGCAGAGTTGCTCGCCGGCAAGGGCATGGGCGAGAAGAAAACCACCTTCCGCCTGCGCGACTGGGGCGTGAGCCGCCAGCGCTACTGGGGCACGCCGATTCCCATCATCCATTGCGCCGAACACGGTGCCGTACCGGTGCCCGAGCAGGACCTGCCGGTCGTGCTGCCGCAGGACTGCATTCCCGATGGCTCGGGCAACCCGCTGCACAAGCACGAAGGCTTCCACGCCGGCGTGGTGTGCCCGGTGTGCGGCAAGCCCGCGCGCCGCGAGACCGACACCATGGACACCTTCGTGGACTCGTCCTGGTATTTCATGCGCTACTGCGACCCCACCAACAGCGAGCAGATGGTGGCCGGTGGCGCGGACTACTGGATGCCGATGGACCAGTACATCGGTGGCATCGAACACGCGATCCTGCACCTGCTGGACGCGCGTTTCTGGACCAAGGTGATGCGCGACCTCGGCCTGATCAAGGTCGACGAGCCGTTCACCCACCTGCTCACGCAGGGCATGGTGCTCAACCACATCTACAGCCGGCGCACCGCCAAGGGCGGCAAGGACTATTTCTGGCCGCACGATGTGGAGCATGTGCTCGATGAAGGCGGCAAGATCGTCGGCGCGAAGCTGAAGAACCCCGCCACCAGCGGCGACGGCATGCTGCCCGTGGGCACACCGATCGACTACGAAGGCGTGGGCACCATGTCCAAGTCGAAGAACAACGGCGTCGACCCGCAGGACCTGATCGAGAAGTACGGCGCCGACACCGCGCGCCTCTACACCATGTTCACCGCGCCGCCCGAGGCCACGCTGGAGTGGAACGACGCAGCGGTGGAAGGCAGCTACCGCTTCCTGCGCCGCGTGTGGGCCTTCGGGTCGAAGCTGTCGGCCCTGGGTGGTCTGGGTGCACTCGCGGCAGACGTGTCGAAGCAGCCGCTGTCCAAGGCCGCCAAGGCGCTGCGTCTTGAGATCCACACCGTGCTCAAGCAGGTGGACTACGACTACCAGCGCATGCAATACAACACCGTGGTCTCGGGCGCGATGAAGATGCTCAACGCGCTCGAAGACTTCAAGCCCGACGGCTCCGTGGGAGACAACGCCGCGCTGGCCGAGGGCTTCGGCATCCTGCTGCGCAGCATCTACCCGGCCACGCCGCACATCGCGCACACGCTCTGGAGCGGGCTCGGCTACGCCGGCGAGCTGCTGGACGCCGCCTGGCCCGTTGCCGATGAAGTCGCGCTGCAGCGCGACGAGATCGAACTCGTGCTGCAGATCAACGGCAAGCTGCGCGGCAGTGTCACCGTGCCGGCCGGGGCCGACAAGGCCGCCATCGAGGCGGCAGCACTGGCCAGCGAGGTCTTCGTCAAGCAGGCCGCGGGCGCAGCGCCCAAGAAGGTGGTGGTCGTGCCCGGTCGCCTGGTCAACGTGGTCATCTGAGGACGAGACATGCAAGCCAACGCTTCCCAGCCTTCTTTCGCCGCGCGGCGCCGCGCGCTGCAGCAACTGGCGGCGGGGGCTGCGGTGCTGGGGCTTTCCGGTTGCGGCTTTGCCCTGCGCAAGGCGCCCAGCTTCGCCTTCAAGATCGTGCGCATGGTCGGCAGCGTCGGCACGCCAGTGGCGGCGCAGCTTCGCGCGGCCCTGATCGCCAATGGCCTGCAGGTGGTGGGTGGTGCGTCGCCGGCCGATGTGGTGCTCACAGTGGCCACTGACCAGCGCGAACGCATCGCCGTGGGCCAGACCGCCGCCGGGCAGGTGCGCGAGCTGCAGTTGCGCACGCGTTTCGTGTTTTTCCTGCGCACGCCGGTCGACAAGGATCTGATCGAGAACGTGGAGTTGCTGGTCGAGCGCGACCTGAGCTTCACCGAAACCGCCGTGCTCTCGAAGGCCGCGGAAGAAGAGCTGCTGTACCGGGACATGAGTGCCGACATCGTTCAGCAGGTGGTGCGACGCCTGGCGGCCGTGAAGTCGCTCTGACGGAGCACTCGTCCTGATGCAGATCGCCGCACCGCAACTCGCCGCCCAGCTGCAACGCGGCCTGAGGAGCCTGTACACCCTGCATGGCGATGAGCCGCTGCTGGTACAGGAGGCCGCCGATGCGATCCGCGCGGCCGCGCGCGAGCAGGGCTACACCGAACGCACGGTGCACACCGTGGCCGGTGCGCACTTCGACTGGAGCGAGGTGCTGGCCAGCGGCGGTTCGATGAGCCTGTTCGCCGACAAGCAGCTGATCGAGATCCGCATTCCTTCCGGCAAACCGGGCAAGGACGGTTCGCAGATGCTTCAACAGATCGCGGAGGCCGCGCAGGGCAACGACGGCACGCTCACGCTGGTGCTGCTGCCGCGCCTGGACATGGCCACGCAGAAGGGTGCCTGGTTCGGGGCGCTGGAGAATTTTGGCGCGACGGTGAAGCTGGACCCGGTGGACCGCAAGGCCTTGCCGCAGTGGATCGCGCAGCGCCTTCAGCAGCAGGGTCAGCGCGTGGTGGCGGGCGAGGAAGGGCAGCGCACGCTGCAGTTCTTCGCCGACCGGGTGGAAGGCAACCTGCTGGCCGCGCACCAGGAGATCCAGAAACTGGCGCTGTTGCACCCGGCGGGTGAGCTGTCGTTCGCGCAGGTGGAGGCGGCGGTGCTGAATGTGGCGCGATACGACGCGTTCAAGCTGGCCGAGGCGGTGCTGGGCGGTCAGGTGCAGCGGGTGCAGCGCATGCTCGACGGCCTGCAGGCCGAGGGTGAGGCGCCGGTGCTGGTGCACTGGGCACTGTCGGAAGACATCCGCACACTGCACCGCATCCGCACTGCGATGGACGCGGGCCGTCCCCTGCCGATGGCCCTGCGCGAGAACCGCGTGTGGGGCGTGAAGGAAAAGCTCATGGAGCGCGCGCTGCCACTGCTCAACATGGCCACGCTGTCGCGCTGGCTGGAAGACGCGCACACGGTGGACGGCATCGTCAAGGGGTTGAAGGCGCCCAACTGGCCCGCCGATCCCTGGCAGGCGCTGCAGCAGATGGCGATGAAGGTGTCGCTGGCCTGTTCGATCCGCTGACGCCACCGCGCAGCGAACGCTCGCTCAGACCGCCGAGCTGGCCCGCAACGCCGATTCCCGGAAATCGCTGGGCGACTGCCCGGTGTGCTCGCGGAACACCCGGCTGAAATGCGCGCCGTTGTTGAAGCCCCAGGAAAACGCGATCTCCGTGATGGTGCGGTGTGCCCGCGCCGGGTGCGCCAGTTCGCGCATGCACGCCTGGATGCGCTGGCGCTGGATGTAGTGCGCCAGCGTGTCGTCTTCCGCGCTGAAGGCCTTGTGCAGGTGCCGCTTGCTGCAGTTGAGCGCCTGTGCGATGTGGTCCAGCGTCAGCGAAGGGTCGCGCAGGTGCTGGCCGATGTGTTCGCGGATGCGGTCGCGGAACGCTTCCAGTTGCGTTGTGCCGTTCTCGCGGCCCGCCAGCTCCTGCAGTGACAGCCGCACCAGTTCCACGATGAGCTCGCCCGCTCCACGCGCGGCGTTCTCGCTCATGCCCGGCAGCTCCTGGTAGGTCGTGCGCATCGTCTCCAGCGCCACGCGCGCAATCCCGCTCACCCCGCCCACGTGCCGCGCCATCAGCGGCTCCAGGCGCAGCCCGCGCTCGGCGAGTTGTTCCTTGGGCAGCATCACGATCAAATGCTCCACCCGCTCCGGGTTCGCAATCTCGTAGCTGCCTGTTGTGTCGTAGATTGCCCAGCCGCCGGGCCGCACCCAGGCCTCGCGGTTGTGCTGCTGTACGCCCGCGCTGCCCTGCCAGGGCGCCACGATCTTGAGGTACGCGCGTTCGCTGCCACGCGCCAGCTGCGTGCTGCGCAGCACGCGGTGGCGGTTGGCTTCCAGTTTGGTCAGCACCACGTCGCCCGCGTGCGAGGCGTGCATGTGCCCATCGAAACCGGTGTCGCCGTACAGGTCCGAGTCCAGGCCACCGAAGTGCGTCCACACCCAGTCGCGCCAGATCGCCGCGCGCTCGCCGGGCGCGACAGCATCGGTGGACATGGTGGAGGGCGACGGGGCAGTCATGCCGGAAATTATCGGGCGTGTCCCCGGTGGGTGCGCTGTGCGGGGTCAAGGGTTAACCCGAAGGGGTGTGCACATTCCGACAAGCAGCGAGTGCACCGACAGCACAGCGCCGCGCCCCGCTTCTGCCTACGATGCGGGCTGGTCCACCACAACTCCAGGAGACACACCATGGCCCATCCCAATCGACGTCTGGTCATTCAAAGCGCCGCCGCCACGGTGGGCGCCATGTCCTTCGCGCCCCAGCTGCTTGCGCAGTCCGCGCCCGTGCGCATCGGCTATTCGATGTCGCGCACCGGCCCCTGGACGGGTGGTGCGCAGGTCAGCCAGGAGCCCAACTACCTGCTGTGGGCAGAGCAGCAGAACGCCGCGGGTGGTCTGGATGTGAAGGGCGTGCGCCGCAAGATCGAGCTCATCAGCAGCGACGACCGCAGCGACATGGAAACCGTGGTGCGCACCTACGAAAAACTCATGGGCAGCGACAAGGTCGACCTGGTGCTGCCGCCCTGGGGCAGCAACGCCAACTTCGCGGTGGCCCCGCTGGCCAACCGCATGGGCTACCCCTTCCTCGCGCCCACCGCGCTCTCGCGCCGCCTGGCCGAGATGAAGCTGCCCTACTTCTTCCTGCTGCTGCAACAACCCAAGCCGATGTGCGATGCGCTGGTGGACATGTTCAAGGCCAACGGCGTGAAGACCGTGGCCGTGGTGTACGTGGACGACCTTTTCGGCCTGGAGAACTACTCGGCCCTCAAGGTCGCGCTGCAAGGCACCGGCATCAATCTGGTGCAGGAAACCAGCTACCCCGGTGGTGTGAAAGACCTGGGCCCCACGCTGCGCAGCATCAAGGACAAGAACCCCGACGCCTTCGTCGGCTTCACCTACCCGCCCGACACCATCCTCGCCAGCCGCCAGGCCAAGGAAATCGGCTTCAACCCCAAGTTCTTCTACGCCTCTGTCGGCACCGCCTTCCCGCTCTACAAGAACGTGATGACGCCCGCTGGCGCTGAAGGCGTGCTGGGCATGGGTTCGTGGAACGGCACGACCAGTCCCGGCGC
>JAESFZ010000640.1_pt1 | contig 10135 bp, 4 predicted proteins | sample 9269561 | NCBI WGS metagenome assembly JAESFZ01 (sample SAMN14515552, study PRJNA621657) | algae metagenome | isolation source: Tildeniella nuda ZEHNDER 1965/U140 and co-occurring heterotrophs from wet... | place: Switzerland: Stansstaad, Zurih | collected 1965-01-01
CGAGCGCTTCCACCCCGACGACCCGCTGCGCTACGAGTATCGCGGCGAGTGGCAGGAGGCCGAGCTGCTGCGCGAGGAGATCGTCGTCAAGGGCCAGAAGGAGGTCGTGCTCGTCGACGTGCGTCTCACCCGCCACGGCCCGATCATCGACGACACCGCCGGCGCCATCCACGACAAGGCCCAGCACGTGGCGAACGGCGGCCCGCCCGTCTCGCTGGCCCTGCGCTGGACGGCCCTCGACGCCTCGCCCAGCCTGACCCAGTCGGTGCTGCGGCTCAACCGCGCCCGCGACTACGACGAGTTTCGCGCCGCCGTAGCGCTGTGGGACTGCCCGCCGCAGAACTTCGTCTACGCCGACGTCGATGGCCATATCGCCTATGTGCTCGCCGGGCGCCTGCCCGTGCGCGCCCGCGGCGACGGCCAGCTGCCTGTGCCCGGCTGGGACGGCCAGCATGAGTGGCTCGGCTTTATCCCGCCCGAGGCCCTGCCGGCCAGCCTCGACCCGCCCGGCGGCGCCGCCGTCACCGCCAACAACCGCATCGCCGCCGCCGACTACCCCTTCGGCCACGCCCTGCACGGCGAGTGGCTCAACCCCTACCGGGCCAGCCGTATCAGCGAGCTGCTCGATGCCACCCCGGCCCACGACGCGCGCAGCTTCGCCCGCATCCAGTTCGACCTGCGCTCGCTCCCCGGCCGCGAGATCGCCGCCGCCGTGGCCGACCTTCAGCTCGACGACCCGCTGGAGCGGCGCGCCCGCGACCTGCTGGCCGGCTGGGACGGCGATCTCACGCCCTCCAGCGTGCCCGGCGCGATCTACGCCGCCCTGCGCCACCACCTTGTGCGCGAGGCCTATGAGGAGCTCGGCGCGCTGCCCGCCGCCGCCGCCGGACTCGGCGCCTTCGGGGCGCTGCCCGGCGTGAGCTACCTCGACCGGGCGCTGCCGATGCTGCTGGCCCGCCTCGCCCGCGCCCCTCAGCCCGGCCGCCCCGACCCCTGGCTCGGCGTCGGCCGCAGCTGGGATGAGCTGCTGCGCGCCGCCATGCAGCGCGCGGTGGCCGAGCTGCGCCAGCGCCTCGGCGCCGACCCGAGCCGCTGGAGCTACGGGCGTGTCCATAACCTGACCCTGCGCCACCCGCTCGGCGGCGTGCCCGCGCTCGCCCCGATCTTCAACCGCGGGCCCTGGCCCACCGGCGGCGACCTCGACACCGTCAACCAGCAGTTTCTCCCCCGCGAGACGGCGGGCGGCCCGCTCTACAACGCGCCCTCCTACCGCCAGATCGTCGACCTGAGCGACTGGGATGCCTCGCGGGTGATCCTGCCCGCCGGGCAGAGCGGCCACCCGGCCAGCCGCCACTACAGCGATATGGCCGAGGCCTGGCGCGCCGGCGGCTACCACCCTATGCTCTGGTCGCGCGCCGCCGTGGAGCGGCACCTGGCCGCCACGCTCACCCTGGAGCCGCGCTCCGGCCCGGTCGCTGAGCAGGGCGCGACGTAAGGCGGTTGAGCCTCTAATGGTTGAAGTTTGGTATAACGTGTGCTACGATACACCGCACCACTTTATGGATGTGTGCGACGAGCGCTGCGGCCGGTAGAATGGCCCTGCGCTCCTCATTGTCTCTGTATAACGACGAAGGACAGCGTCCATGTCCCGTCCGGTCCTTGTGGTCGAAGATGATAGCGGGATCCGCGAGATGCTCGTCGACTGTCTCACCGACGCCGGCTACCACGCGGTTGAGGCGGTTAATGGCATGGCCGCCCTATCGCTGCTGCGCGCCGGCCTCGACCCGGGGCTGATACTGCTCGATCTGGTGATGCCGGTGATGAACGGCCAGGAGTTCCTGGCCACATGGCGGGCCATAGCCACAGACGAGGCGCCTCCGGTGATCGTGCTCACCGCCGACCAGCGCGAGAACGAGCGCGCCGCGCAGCTCGGCGTCGCGGCAGTGATCACCAAGCCGATGGAGATCGAGAACCTGCTCGCTATGGTCGATCGACTGGCCCGGCTGCGCCTGGTTTTGGGCAGCGCACTTGCGGATGTGCGTCCGGCGCTTGGCGAGCCTTCCAGCACCTGCTAGCACACACGCATCATCTCAGAGAAAGCGCGGCTCCCGGCCGCGCTTTTGTGTTTTTGCGGCACGGTTCTTGCTACAAGAAACCCCACGACTTTCAGCATAGCAGAAGCTCGCGTCTTTTCCGCCGGCCATGGAGCCACACTGTTGAGCGCCGAGCAGTTCGTAACGTACTGTACCTGGGCAATCTTTGTGCTGCTGTTCGTGTTCGCCCTGATTGAGGCAGTACGCTGCCCCCTACGGGTGAATATCGACGTCGCGCTGCTCTTCGCGGCCCCCACGCTGATCATCCTGATCGGCGTGGCGGCTATGTTTGGGCTGGTTCAGCCCGGGCCGCTGCCCAACGCCGTAAACACGACGCTGCTGCTCGCGATTGCGTACTGGACTCTGCGCCTGGTGCGCAACTTCGCCCCCGTGCCGGTCTGGCTGCACCGCGCAAGCGCCGCGGGCTTTGTCGTGCTGAGCGCGGGCGCCTTCGCCTTCTGGCCGCCGCGCCCGGCGCTGCTCAACCTGGCCCAGATCGCCTACTTCATCGGCCTGGAGCTGTACGCTGGGGTAGCCTTCGCGCTGGCCGCGTGGGGCGCGGTGGGGATCACCCGCCGCCGGCTGCGCACCGTGGCCCTCGGCTCTTTTCTGCTTGGCCTGGCGCTGCTCTTCTCGGCCCTGCGCGGGCGCTGGGAGGGCTTCATCAGCCTGTTCGAGGTTAGCGCCCTCGCCTCCGGGCTCAGCTACTTCCTCGGCGTGATACCGCCCAGTGGCCTGCGCCGCTCGTGGCAGGAGCCTGAGCTGCGGGCCTTCCTCAAGGCCACCGCCGCGCTCTCGCGCGAGTCGGGCGAGGCGGCGCTGCGCGAGATCGAGCGCCGGGCCGCCGCCTCGGCCGGGGCGCCGATCGCCCGGCTCGGCCTCTGGGACGAGGCGAGCCGCGCGCTACGCTTCAGCGTCGACGGCCAGCAGGTGAGCGTGCCGCTCAGCCCCGAGGATGCCGCCGCGCGGGCCTTCCGCGACCAGCGTCCCGTGCTGGCCGTGGCCCCCACGATCGCCGGCGCCCTCGGGGCGTCGCACCCCGGCCAGTGGGCCGCGCTGGCCGCGCCCGTCACCAGCGGCGACCGCCGCTACGGCGTGCTCACCGTCTATGCGCCGACGCGGGCGCTCTTCGCCTCCTCCGACCTCGACGTCGTCGAGCTTCTGGCCGCCCAGTCGGCCGCCGTGCTTGAGAGCCGCGGCCTCGTGAGCGAGCTCGCCCAGGCCGAGGCGAGCGTCGAGGCGGCCCGGCTCAAGGACGACTTCCTCTCCGCGGCGGCCCACGAGCTTAAGACCCCGCTGACCACGCTGCTGGCCCAGGCCCAGCTGCTGGAGCGCCGGCTGCGCCGCAGCCCCGAGGCCCCGGCCAACCCCAAGTCGGTGGGCCTGATCCTTCAGGAGGCGGCGCGGCTGCGCGACCTCGTCGACGAGCTGCTCGACGCCGCCGATGTCGATCGCCCTACCCCTGGCCAGGCCCTCCGCCCGGTCGATCTGCTCGATCTAGCCCGCCAGCAGGCTGCCCGCCGGGCGAGCATGCGCCACCCCTTCGAGGTAGACGCGGGCGGGCCGGCCACCTGCCTGGGCGACGCGACCCGCCTGGACAAGCTGATCGGCCACCTTCTCGATAATGCGGTAAAATTCTCACCAGACGGTGGCGAGGTGCGCATTACGCTCCGCCGTACCGGGCGGGCCATCCAGCTTAGCGTTGAAGACTGCGGCATCGGCATCCCGGCCGATGATCTGCGGCGCGTGTTTGAGCGCTACGCGCGCGGCCGCAATGTCGACGACCGTAGCTTCGCCGGACTCGGCCTGGGGCTCTATATCTGCCGGGCGATCGTCGAGCAGCACGGCGGGCGGATCTGGGCGGAGAGCGATCTGGGCAAAGGCAGCGTCTTCTATGTTGAGGTGCCAGAGGCTTATCACGAGGATTGATATGATGCAGCAGGAGCCGCCAATTCTGATCGTCGACGATGACCCGGCTATCCTCGAGACGGTGAGCGACATTCTCAGCGAGGAGGGCTACCCGGTCGCCCGCACGGCCAACAGTCTGGAGGGTCTGGAGATGGCCGAGCGGCTCGCGCCGGCGCTGATCCTGCTCGATATGCGCATGCCGCAGCTCGACGGCTGGGAGTTCGCCCGACGCCTGCGCGCCCGCGGCCTCGCCACGCCGATCATCGTGATGACCGCGGCACAGGACGCGGGGGGCTGGGCGTCTGAGATCGACGCCGCCGGCGTGCTCTCCAAGCCCTTCGACCTGCTCGACCTGCTCCATGTGGTCGAGCGGCTCTACCGGCGTAGCCCGGCCTGACGCCGTCGAGCGCAGCGCGGCGGCCGTGGCCTGTCGCCCTTGGCGCCTGGGTTTCGGCCCAGGTTGCCCGGCCATAGGCGATCGTGTACAATGCCAAAGGATACCGGTATGCTACGCGCCGCTGTGCGCTCCGAGGGGCGATGTCCACCCTTGAACTGCCGCGCCCGGGCGAGGGCCTCGGCCGCGACGCCGCGAACACCCTGGGCTCTCGGCCCTGGTCGCTGACCGTCGAGCATCTGGCCTATGGCGGGCTCGGGCTGCTCTCGCTGATCGCCCACTTCCTGATCCTTGGCGAGCGGGCCCTGCACCACGACGAGACGCTGCACGCGGCCTACTCCTGGTACCTCGTCACCGGCCGTGGCTACATCCACGACCCGCTGCTCCACGGCCCGCTGCTCTACTACATCGGGGCCTTCTTCTACTTCCTCTTCGGCGACAACGACTTCACGGCCCGCGTGGGCGCCGCCCTCGCCGGCAGCGCGCTCACGCTTACGCCCTTCCTGCTGCGCCGCGACATCGGCCGGCCGGCCGCCCTTGCCGCCGCCGTCTACCTGCTGATCTCCCCGGTCGCGCTCTATGTCGGGCGCTTCATCCGCCACGATATCTACTCGGTGCTGCTTGAGGTGCTGGTGGTGGCCGCCATCGTGCGCTATAGCGCCACTCGCGCCGCGCGCTGGCTCTACCTCGGCGTCGGCGCCTTCGGCCTGATGCTGGTCAACCAGGAGACGGCCTACCTCTTCGCGCTGATCATCTTCGCGCCGCTGCTGCTGATCTTCCTCTGGCGCACCTGGCGCCCCGGCGTAGCTGTGCTGGCCGCGCTCGGCGTGGCCGCCCTGCTGTTCGCCTTCGTGCTGCCGGCCGAGGCCCGCGTCGACGGCGGGAACAACGCCCTGCGCGACGCCAACGGCGCGATGGAGATCGAGAAGCCCAGCCCGCTCGGCTGGGCGCCGCTCGCCACCGACGATAACGCCTACGCCCTGCGTATCCGCAACCGCGCCGACGACGACGGCGGCCGCTCGCTGCTCGTCAACGCCGGGCTCTACCTGCAGGATCTCGGCGAGTTCTTCGGCCACCCGGCCGTGCTGCTCGGCCTGGCCCTCGCCGCCGCCGCCGCGGCCGGCCTCTACTGGGCGATCTGGCGCCGCGCCGACGCCGAGGGCCGCACGGCCTGGGGGCGCGCGATCGATCGCGGCGACCCGGCCGCCCTGGTGGCCGCAAGCCTCGCCGCCGACGGCCGCTGGCGCATCGCCCTGGCGATCTTCCTGGGCATCTACGCGCTCTTCTTCACCGCCTTCTTCACCAACCTGCTCGGGCTGATCACCGGCACCACCGGCTCGCTGCTCTACTGGCTCGCCCAGCATAACGTCGAGCGCGGCGGCCAGCCCGGCCACTACTACCTGTTCCAGCTCGCCGTCTACGAGCCGCTCCTGCTGATCTTCGGCACGGTCGGCCTGCTCCTGCTCGGGCGGGCGCTCTTCGTGAGCCGACGGGCCGCCGCCGACGCCTGGCCCGACGCCCAGGGCTCGCTCTTCAGCATCGGCCTGATCGCCTGGTGGGCCATCGCCGCCTTCGCGATCTACACCTGGGCCGGCGAGAAGATGCCCTGGCTGACCATCCACCTCTCCGTGCCGCTGACCCTTTTTAGCGCCTGGGCCTTCCAGCAGCTGGCCTTCCCGGCGCCGCGCCCCGAGCCTGCGCCGCCTGGCCAGCAGCTCGACGCGCTGAACGAGCAGCTCGCCCCGCTCGACATGCAGCTTGCGCCATTGGTGCCGCTCGCCGCCCCCGCCGACACCCGCCCCAGCGTCGCCGGGCTGGCCTTCTTCGCCGGGCTCTTCGCCGCGGTCGTCGGCCTGAGCTTCGTGCTGATGACGGCGGTCGTCGCCTTCGGCGACCGGGCGGTCCTGCCGCTCTGGGTGGTGCCGCTCGGCGGGCTGACCCTGATCACCATGATCGTCGCCGCCGCCGGGCTGCGCTGGGGCTCGCGCCAGGCCATCGCTCTGCTCGCCATTTGCGGGGTCGTCGCCCTCGGGCTCTACACCGCCCGCAGCGCCTACCGCCTGGCCTACATCAACGGCGACACCCCGCGCGAGCCGATGGTCTACACGCAGACCTCGCCCGACGTGATGCGGGTGATCCGCCGCCTGGAGGAGGCCTCGCGGCGCCGCGGCGGCGACCTGGACATGCCGATCATCTACGACAACGAGACGGTGTGGACCTGGTACATGCGCGACTTTCCGAACGCCACCCGCGGCGGCGAGCAGCTCGCCGGCCCGCCCGGCCCCGAGGTGATGGCGGTGCTGATGCTGCAAGAAAATCTCGACCGCTTCCCCGAGAACCGCAACCTGCTCGACGGCTTTGTGATCCAGCGCTACCCGCTGCGCTGGTGGCTGCCCGAGGATCAGGTCTACCGGCTGCCCGAGGGCTGGCGTGAGGCGCCCGTCGAGACGAGCTCGCTGCTCGCCCAGGCCCTGCGGGCCCCGTTCGACCGCGATGCCAACACGCGGCTGTGGAAGTTCCTAATGTTCCGCGACCCCGGCGCGCCGCTCGGCTCGTCCGACTTCATCGTCGCGGTGCGGCCCGAGATCGCCGCCCAGATCGGCCCCGGCCTCGGCGGCACGCTCAGCGGCGAGATCCAGCCTTAGCCCGCCAACGCACAGAGATAGAGATGGCCGTAGATGTCCTGGCACGGGCGCACCACGTACGCCCCTATGAGAGATGAACATGGCAGTAGATACAATGCAGCGCCCCGCGGCCGCCAGCCCCCTGCTCGAGCGGGCGGTCGGCATCTCCCGGCCGAGCTGGGAGCTGGTGGCCTACCTGGCGATCGTGATGCTCAGCGTGATCGCGCACCTCTGGGGCCTCGAGCGCATGGCCCTGCACCACGACGAGAGCATCCACGCCTGGTCGAGCTGGCGGCTCTACAGCGGCGCCGGCGGCTTCAACTGCTGGAGCGGCCTCGATGAGAACGGCCAGGCCCGCGGCGGCGTGACCTCGCCGACCTACTGCTACGACCCGGTCTACCACGGGCCGTCGCTCTACTTCCTCACCGCGCTCTCCTACTTCATCTTCGGCGACGGCGACGCCCAGGCCCGGCTGCCCATGGCCCTGGCCGGCATCGCCATGGTGGCCTCGGCCTGGTGGCTGCGGCCCTACCTCGGCCGCGGCGGGGCCCTGGCGGCGGCGGCGCTGCTCGGCTTCTCGCCCTCGCTGCTCTACTACACGCGCTTCGCCCGCCACGACGGGCTGATGGTGCTCTGGGAGCTCTGGATGGTGGTCGGGGTGCTGCGCTGGCTCGACACCGGGCGGGCGCGCTGGCTCTACCTCACCGCGGCCGCGATCGCGCTGGCGATCGGCACCCACGAGCTCTACTACATCCTGTTCTTCATCTTCGGCGTCTTCGTGGCCATGCGCCTGATCGCCGAGAGCCGCTTCGCCCGCTACCTGAACATCGGCCTCGGGGCAGTGATCGGGCTCTGCCTGGTGCTGATGGTGGTCAACCCGCCGCTGCCGATCGGCCGCGGGCTCTACCTCGGCGAGAAGGCCTTTCTGGTGGCCTCGGCGCTCGCGCTGGCCTGGCTCTGCCAGCGCCTCTGGGAGCCGCGGCCCATGCTCACCGCCCGCCTGCGCGAGCTCTGGGTCGACCAGCGGCCGGTGCTGTGGATCGCCCTGGCCGTGCTGGGCGGGATCTATCTGGTGCTCTACACCACCTTCTTCGCCTACCCGCGCGGCGCCATCGACGGGCTCTACGCCGGCCTGTCCTACTGGCTCGGCAGCCAGCAGGAGTACGCCCGCGGCGACCAGCCCTGGTACTACTACCTGATGCAGCTGCCGCTCTATGAGCCGCTGGCGGTGCTCAGCGCAATCGGCACCGTGGTCGCCATGATCACCGGGGTCGTCGCCCGCCTCATGGCCGCCCGCCGCGAGCGCGCCACGGCCACCGTCACGCCGTTCGCGCCGCTCGCGCTCAAGCATGTCAGCCTCGAGGATATTGGCGACGGGAGCGGCGATGCGGCGGCGATCGCTGCGGAAGCGCCAGACCCCACGCTCAGCGCGCCCGGCCCAACACGCTTCAAGCCCTGGGATCTCTTCCCGCTCCTGCTCGTCTTCTGGTTCTTCAGCGCGGTGATCATCTTCTCCTGTGCCGGCGAGAAGATGCCCTGGCTGGTGGTGCATATGTCGCTGCCGGGCAACCTGCTCGCGGCCTGGGTGATCGGCCGGCTGATCAACGCCGCCGCCCGGCCCACGCCCAGCACCGAGACGACCACCAACCTCACCATTCCCGAGGAGGACCTCGCGCCGGCTGGCTGGCGGCCTTCGATCTGGCTCGTGCCGCTGCTCACCGCCCTCGTCGCGATCGCCCTCGTCGTGGCCTTCTGGCGCTTCTCGCTGCCGGGGGCCGGCCAGGGCGCGCAGAGCAACCTGCTCCAGGGCATCGTGCCCCTGATCATAGCCGGCGGCATGATCTACGCCCTGCTCACTCTGGCCGGCTACCTCGGCGGCCGCGTCGTGCTCGCCGTCGCCGGCCTCACCCTGGCGGCTATGGTCGGCGGCTACACCCTGCGCGCCACCTGGATGGCCGTCTACGAGCACCCCGATGTCCCCGTGGAGCTGCTCGTCTACACCCAGACCTCGCCCGATGTTCCGCGCTACGTAGCCGACATCCGCGAGCTGGCGATCAACCTCACCCGCAGCTCACGCACCGCCCAGGATGTCACCGGCGGCCTGAGCATGCCGGTCTTTATCGACAGCGGCGACGAGGGCGGCGAGGGCTCGCTGGCGTGGCCGCTGCAGTGGTACCTGCGCGACTTCCGCAGCCTGAGCTGGGTCAAGCGCGACACCTTCCAAACCAACCCCGGCGCCAGCACCTTCGAGGTGCAGATGCCCGACGGCAGCACCGCGCTGGCCCCCGTGGTGATGCTCTACAAGCCGCACGTCACCGAGCAGGTGCGCGGCGTGCTCAGCGAGGGCTACGCCCAGCCCTACGGCCCCACCGGGGTGTTCAACTGGTGGTTCCCCGAGGGCGATAAGTGCTCGCCGCAGAACCCCGGCTACAAGCGCTTCTACTACAGCACCTGGACGCCGGACGACGAGATCAATAAAGACCCGGCCGGCGGCGGCTCCGGCGGCTGCGGCCGCGATATCTCCAGCGAGCTCAACGGCCCCTTCGCGCCGCTGCTCTGGCCCTTCCAGGCCGCCAACTGGAGCACGCTCTACAAGTTCGCGATCTACCGCGAGCTGCCCTACCCGCTCACCCCCGGCTCGCGCGAGATGGAGGTCTGGGTCCGCAGTGACCTCGTCGGCGGCGCCGGCGAGGCCAGCGGCCCCGCCTCGCCCCAGCTGCGCCTGGTCGCCCAGCAGGCGGTCGATCTGCCCGTCGACGCCTCCGGCCCCACCGGCCTGGCCGTCGACGCCCAGGGCAACCTCTACGTGGCCGACACCGGCGCCCACCGGGTGCATGTCTACGGCCCCGATGGGGCGCTTGTGCGCAGCCTCGGTGGCTTCGGCAGCGACGCCGGCCAGCTCTACGAGCCGCGCGGCCTGGCCGTCGACGCCCAGGGCAACCTCTACGTGGCCGACACCTGGAACGCGCGCATCGTCAAGTATAGCCCCGAGGGCCGCGTCCTCACCACCTGGGGCAGCGGCGACCAGGACCTCGCCGACGGCCGGCGGGCCACGATCACCGACGGCACCCTGGCCGGCAACCAGGCCAGCCCGCTTGGCCTCTTCGGCCCGCGTG
>JAESFZ010000642.1_pt1 | contig 10119 bp, 9 predicted proteins | sample 9269561 | NCBI WGS metagenome assembly JAESFZ01 (sample SAMN14515552, study PRJNA621657) | algae metagenome | isolation source: Tildeniella nuda ZEHNDER 1965/U140 and co-occurring heterotrophs from wet... | place: Switzerland: Stansstaad, Zurih | collected 1965-01-01
ATTCGGCGTGCACCAGGGCTTCCGCCTCGGCGCGCTCGACGAAGCTGTCGCGGTTGGTGTCGAGGTTCTGGAACTCGGCGCGGGCGCGGCTGCGAAGCTCCTCGATCGGCGGCTTGCCCGGCACGTCGGGCGACAGCGGCGGTTCGACGACCTTGATGAACTCCTCGACCGTCAGCTTGCCGTCCTTGTTGGCATCGAGCTGGTCGAACGACTTCATGCGGTACTTCAGGAAGTCGGCGCGAGTGACCTCGCCCTTCTTGTTGACGTCGATCTCGGCGAACCATGAGGGCAGGGGAATCGGCGGCGGGGTGCCGGGGGCGGCCTGCTGGCCAGCTGGTGGTGCGGCCTGTGTCGCCTGGGGCGGTTTCGCTGCCGGAGCGGCCGGTGCCGGAGGCGTGGCTTGGGTGGGCGGGCGGTTGGCGGGCCAGTTTGGCGCCGACGGAGAAGGGGGTGGCGTCTGGGCCGACGCGGGCAGCGCGATCACGGCGGCAAGGAGGATCGGAACTAGAAAACGATTCATCGGCGGTAGGCCCGCGTTAAGAGAGGGTGATTCGTATCGGTCGCCATGGGCCATCTGTCAACGTCCGCGCGGCATTTCCACGGTGCAGGACAATCACGCCGAAAGAATGGCGCGCGCCATTTGAGTTGCGTCTTTAGGCCGGATACGCCATCGTGGCCCGAGTTGCCGACTCCGGAGAAGGGTCGCAAGTGCTTGGGAGGCAAGGGAAATTTCGCAGAATCGCCGCACGTTTGCGGCGGTCAACGAAACCAGCGGGAACATGGCAGGACAGTTTTCATCCAGCGGGTCGCCGCTGCTCAGCGTGCGCGACGTTTCCGTCCGCTTCGGCGGGATCATCGCCTTGGACGGCGTGACCTTCGACGTCGTTTCCGGCCAGATCGCCGGCCTCATCGGCCCCAACGGTGCCGGCAAGACGACACTCTTCAACTGCCTCAGCCGGCTCTACACGCCCAACGGGGGCGACATCCTGTTCGAGGGCAAGTCGATCCTCAAGCGGCCGCGCCATGACATCCCGCATATCGGCATCGGGCGGACCTTCCAGAACGTGGCGCTGTTCGACAAGATGTCGGTTCTCGACAACATCAAGGTCGGCTGCCACAGCCGCAGCACGACCAGCTTCTTCGACAATGCGCTGCGCCTGCCCAAGGTCCGCGGCGAGGAGGAGCGCATCACGCAACGTTCCCACGAGCTGATCGACTTCATGGACCTGGTGCCGGTCACCAACGCCATGGCGGGCGGCCTGCCGTTCCCGATCCGCAAGCGCGTCGAACTGGCGCGCGCGCTCGCCTCCAGCCCGAAGCTGCTCCTGCTCGACGAGCCCGCGGCCGGACTGAACCACGACGAGATCGAGGTCCTGAAGGGACAGATCAAGCGGGTGCGCGACACGCAGAATGTCACCGTGCTGCTGGTCGAGCATCACATGAGCCTCGTCATGTCGGTGTCCGACAAGGTGGTCGCCATCGACTTCGGCAAGAAAATCGCCGACGGCACGCCGGCGGAAGTGCAGCGCGATCCCGAAGTGATCCGCGCCTATCTGGGGACCGCGTAATGGCCACGTTGCTCGAAGTGAAGGGGCTGAAGGCGTTCTACGGTCAGACGCAGTCTCTCTACGACGTCGGTTTCGAGATCCCTGAAGGCGGCATTACCACGCTGCTGGGTGCCAACGGCGCCGGGAAGACGACGACGCTGCGCGCCATCTGCAACATGGTACGGACCGACGGTACGATCCGCTTCGACGGCAAGGATATCGCCGGTCAGGCGACCGAGGAGATCGTGCGCCAGCGGATCGCCCATGTTCCCGAGGGCCGCGGCACCTTCACGACGCTGACGGTCGATGAGAACCTGCGAATCGCCGCCTACACGCGCAAGGACAAGCAGGCCGTCAAGGACGAGCTCGAGCGGGTGTTCGGCTACTTCCCGAGGCTGAAGGAGCGCATCCAGCAGCAGGCCGGCACGCTGTCGGGCGGCGAGCAGCAGATGCTGGCGATCGCCCGCGCGCTGATGCTGAAGCCGCGACTGATGCTGCTCGACGAGCCCTCGTTCGGCCTCGCGCCGCTGATCGTGGTCGAGATCTTTCGCATCCTGAGGCGGATCAACGAGGACGAGAAGGTGAGCATCCTCCTGGTCGAGCAGAACGCGGCGCTGGCCCTCGACCTCGCGACCCACGCCTATGTGCTGGAGACCGGCCGGGTCGTCATGTCGGGCCCCTCGGCGGTGATCAAGGACGACGAGAACGTCCGCAAGTCGTATCTCGGCTACTGAGGCAGGAAATGGAACAGTTCGTCCAACAAGTCGCATCGGGCCTCGCCAATGGCGCCATCTACGCCTGCGTGGCCCTTGCGCTGGTGATGATCTACGTCTCGACCGACCACATCAATTTCGCCCAGGGCGAGATGGCGATGTTCAGCACCTACCTCAGCTGGCAGCTCATGACGTGGGGCGTGAGCTTCTGGGTCGCCTTCATCATCGCGGTCGCGCTGTCCTTCGTCATGGGCGTGCTCATCGAGCGATTGATCCTGAGGCCGCTGCACAACGCGCCGGTGCTGTCGATCATCGTGGTGTTCATCGGCCTGCTGGCGATCTTCAATTCGATGGCCGGGGCGTTCTGGAGCTACCTGATCAAGGAGTTTCCGTCGCCGTTCCCCAAGAGCAGCTTCGGCATCGCGGGCGTCATCGGGGCCCACCAGCTCGGCGTGGTCCTGGTGACGCTGATCGTGCTCGGCATGCTGTTCGCATTCTTCCGCTACACGCCGCTCGGCCTCGCCATGCGCGCGGCGGCGCAGAACCCGCAGATGGCCCGCCTGGTCGGCGTGCGGGTCGACTGGATGCTGGCGCTGGGCTGGGGCCTTGCCGCCTCGATTGGTGCCGTGGCCGGCATCATGGTTGCCCATATCGTCTATCTCGATCCCAACATGATGGGCGGCATCCTGCTCTACGCCTTCGCCAGCGCGCTGGTCGGCGGCATCTCCAATCCCGCGGGGGCGGTGGCGGGAGGCTTCATCGTCGGCGTGCTCGAGAACATGGTTGCCTACGCCGGCAACCAGATCGAGAAGGCGACCGGCGTCTACATCATCGGCAACGGTGAAAAGCTCACCGTGGCGCTGATCATCGTCATCACCGTGCTCACGGTTAAGCCGGCCGGCCTGTTCGGCCGCGTCGTCGTGAAGAGGGTCTGACATGGCCTCGTCCGCGAAGAAGTGGCCATGGATCTTCGTCGTCCTGGGCCTTCTCATTCCGCTGCTCCAGCCCGTGATGCCGGATGTCGTGTCGGATTACCGGCTGTTCCTGGTCAGCACGATGATCATCGCCGCGATCGCGGTGCTGGGGCTCAATCTCCTGACCGGCTTCAACGGCCAGTTCTCCCTGGGGCACGGCGCTTTCTACGCCATCGGCGCCTATACCGCCGCCGTCCTCATGGACAAGCTCAACGTGCCGTATTGGGCGACAGTGCCTGCGGCCGCGATCGTCTGCTTCATCTTCGGCTACCTGTTCGGCCTGCCGGCGCTCAAGCTCGAGGGCCACTACCTGGCACTCGCCACCTTCGCGCTGGCGCTCGCGGTGCCGCAGATCCTCAAATACAAGTGGCTGGAAGGCCTGACGGGCGGCGTCCAGGGCATCGTGCTGTTGAAGCCGGAGGTGCCGTTCGGCCTGCCGCTGTCGGAAGACCAATGGCTCTTCTATTTCTGCTTCATCACCATGATCGTCCTGTACTGGGCGGCGGCCAACCTGCTCGATAGCCGCAGCGGCCGCGCGATGATGGCGATCCGCGACCAGTACATGGCGGCCGACACGATGGGCATCGACACCGCCCTCTACAAGACCGTCACCTTCGGCATCAGCGCGGCCTACACCGGCATTGCCGGCGCGCTCTCGGCCTCTGCCATCGCCTTCGTGGCACCCGACAGCTTCAACATCTTCCTGTCGATCAAGTTCCTGATCGGCCTCGTCGTCGGCGGCATCGGCTCGCTCACGGGATCGGTCATCGGCGGGATATTCTATGTCCTCGTCGACAATTCCGCTCAGTCGCTGACGCAGTTCATCCGCAACGACCTCGGCCTGCCGTTCGACCTGTCCGCCTACACGGTGTTCGGCGTCCTGTTGATCGCCATCATCTACCTGATGCCGATGGGCATTGCCGGCGGTATCTATCTGGCCTGGCGCAAGCTGCGCAGCCTCAGGCGCTAGGCGGCCCGGGGAACTCCAAATAAGGGTGAAGCTGCCTTCGATTTTCCAACAAGGGAGGATGACAAGTGAATACGAGTAGGCGTGGTTTTGTCGGTGGTGCGTCCGCATTGGCGTTGCTTTCCGGTTCGACGGCTGCGTTCGCGCAGAAGAAGTATTCCGACGGGGCGACGGACACCGAGATCAAGCTCGGTCACACCGGCCCATACAGCGGCCCGGCATCGTCCTACGGCCAGATCGGCAAGACGATCGAGGCGTACTGGAAGAGCGTGAACGAGGCCGGCGGCATCAAGGGCCGCAAGATCAAGTTCATCACGCTCGACGACGGCTATTCGCCGCCGAAGATGGTCGAGCTGGTGCGTCAGCTCGTCGAGCAGGACAAGGTGCTGTGCACCTTCAACACGCTCGGCACGCCGACCAACACGGCGATCCATCGCTACATGAACCAGAAGAAGGTGCCGATGCTGTACGTCGCCACCGGCGCGTCGAAGTGGGGCAAGCCCAAGGAATTCCCGTGGACGATGGGCTATCAGCCCGACTACCACACCGAAGGCGCGATCTACGCCAAGCACGCCCTGGCGAACGTCCCCGACGCCAAGATCGGCGTGCTGATGCAGAACGACGACTACGGCAAGGACTACTACGAAGGCTTCAAGGAAGGCCTCGGCAAGGACATCGGCAAGATCGTCAAGCACGTGACCTTCGAGGTCACCGATCCCACGGTCGACAGCCAGGTGATCCAGCTGAAGGACTCCGGCGCCAACGTCTTCTTCAACATCGCGACGCCCAAGGCCGCCGCCCAGGCGATCCGCAAGGCGGCCGACATCGGCTGGAAGCCGGCGCAGTACCTCAACAACGTGTCCGCCTCGGTGGGCTCGGTGATGAAGCCGGCCGGCTTCGAGAACAGCCAGGGCATCATCACGGCGCAGTACCTGATGGACCCGACCGACAAGCAGTGGGCCGACAACGCCGACTTCAAGGGCTGGGTGGCCTGGATGGACAAGTGGATGCCCGGCGCCAACAAGGCCGACGCCAACCATGTCTACGGCTACTCGGTGGCGATCCTGATGCACGAGACGCTGAAGAAGTGCGGCGACGACCTCACGCGCGAGAACGTCATGCGCCAAGCGGCGAACTTCCAGAAGTTCAAGCTGCCGATGCTGATCCCGGGCATTACCATCAACACCAGCCCGACCGACTACTATCCGATCCAGTCGGTGAAGCTCGCCAGGTTCAAGGGCGACACGTGGGACCTGTTCGGCGACGTCATGTCGGCCGAAGGTTCCTGAGCTTCAAGGCGCCTCACCAAACGAAAGGCCGCCGGCACTTCCGGCGGCCTTTTTGTTTGGATTTCGCATTGCAACATTGCAAAGGTTTATAGCGCGGAGACGGTTTTCGCTTTCCAGGCCGCCCGTTTCGCGCAACGCTATTCCGCACAACGATAAGTTTAGGGAGCAAGCGTATAAACCAAGGAGGCAACGTTGAAGACCAACAGGCGTACCTTTCTAGGCGGCGTATCGACCGCCGCCGTATTGTCCGCGTCAGGCGTAGCGTTTGCCCAGAAGAAGTACGACGACGGTGCGACCGACAAGGAAATCAAGATCGGTAACACCAACCCCTACAGCGGCCCCGCATCGTCCTATGGCGTGATCGGCAAGTGCATCGAGGCCTACTGGAAGAGCGTGACGACGGCTACTCGCCACCCAAGACCGTCGAACTGGTCCGCCAGCTCGTCGAGCAGGAAAAAGTGCTCTGCATGTTCCAGACGCTGGGCACGCCGACCAATACGGCGATCCACAAGTACATGAACCAGAAGAAGGTGCCGCAGCTCTACGTGGCGACCGGCGCCTCGAAGTGGGGCAAGCCCAAGGAGTTCCCGTGGACGATGGGCTTCCAGCCCGACTACCACACCGAAGCCGTCATCTATGCCAAGCACATTCTGGCCAACGTCAAGGACGCCAAGATCGGCGTGCTGATGCAGAACGACGACTACGGCAAGGATTACTGGGAAGGCTTCAAGGAAGGTCTCGGCAAGGACATCGGCAAGGTCGTGAAGCATGTGAGCTACGAGACGACCGACCCGACGGTCGATAGCCAGATCATCCAGCTCAAGGATTCGGGCGCCAATGTCTTCTTCAACATCGCGATCCCCAAGTTCGCCGCCCAGGCGATCCGCAAGGCGGGCGATCTCGGGTGGAAGCCCGTTCAGTACCTGAACAACGTCTCGTCCTCGGTCGCCTCGACGTTGAAGCCGGCCGGGCTCGACAACAGCCAGGGCATCATTACCGCGCTGTACCTCATGGATCCCACCGACAAGCAGTGGGACAACAACGCCGACATGAAGACCTGGAGCGCCTGGATGGACAAGTGGATGCCCGGCGCCAACAAGAGCGATGGCAGCTACGTCTTCGCCTATGCGGTGTCGTATCTGATGGAACAGACCCTGAAACAGTGCGGCGACAACCTGACGCGCGAGAACCTCATGCGGCAGGCAGCGAACTCCAAGAAGCTGCGCGTGCCGCTCCTGCTGCCGGGCATCACCATCAACACCAGCCCGACCGACTTCTATCCCGTACAGTCGGTCCAGCTCGCCAGCTTCAAGGGCGAGACCTGGAACCTGTTCGGCGACATCATGTCGGCCGAAAGCACCTGATCGCAGGAAGTCGCGAAAATGGAGAAGGCCGCCGGAGTCCGGCGGCCTTTTCTCTGTTCTTCCGGACCGCGAGCCTCCAGGCTCGCTCATGGCCGCAAGCGGCGAGAACTCCATGGCCAGGCCGAACTGACCGCGGTCAATCCGGCTTTCACGGGATTGTTCTCGACATAGTAGATGGTCCGCTCCAAGTGGCCATCGTCCCGAATGTACCGGTCGAAATAGTCTCGGTGCCAGAACGGCCCGTCGCGTCCAAGCACCCTGTTGGCGTGTCGGGCCGAGAACGATTTCCAGGTGCGCAGGATGGTGCCGAGTGAGTTTCCGGATGTTGGTTCGAGAAGCACATGCACATGGTTGGGCATGATGCACCAAGCGAGCAGCCGATATCTCTGACCATCGAAATGGAGGATCGCATCCTGTACGAGGGTGGCGATAGCGGGGTCTTTCAGCCAGCATGCGCCATGGCCTCGATCCAGGCGGCTGTCAGTCTCGGCCAGACTGTCGGTTCGCCTGACGAGTGTTTCCGCTATCGCGCGTGGCAGACTGTCGGCCAGCCGAAAAGTCACGAACTGGATTGTTTCACCCGAGTCGAAGTGCGGCAGGTATCCGCGCGAGTGCCAACCCTTGTGGGTCATGGTTTCTCCGAGATCGCGAACTTCTGGTTCGCTTTCCTCGCTCTCTTTTTTGACCGCGAGCGCTCCGCTCCACATGAGCGAGCCGGGAGGCTCGCGGTCCGGAAGAGGATGAAGGTCAGCGCTCAGCCGGCTTGCGCTGCAGCGCCTGGCGGCATTCGGCGGTGTCGATGCGGCCGTCCTTGTTGAGGTCGCAGCGCGCGAAGTTGCGATCCGCCTGTGCCATGAATTCGACCAGGGTGACCTGGCCGTCCTTGTCGACGTCGAGGCGCTGAAAGTAGGCCGACTGGCGCCCCGCCTGGCGATCGCCGGGCAGCACGCTGTTGCCGGCCGCGGGCGTGCGGGCAAACAGCTCGTCCTGGCTGAGCTTCCCGTCGTTGTTGGCGTCGAGCCGCTTGAAACGGGCCTCCTGGCCCGCCTTCCATTCGGCGCGGTCGACGGCGCCGTCCTTATTGGTGTCGTAGCGCATGACGCCGGAAGATCCGCGGTCCGGCTTGTCGGTCGGGGCGGGCAGGGTCTGGCTGTCGGGAGCGGCGAGGGCAGGGGCGGCGAGGATCAGGAGAGCGGTCGCGAGCGGGAAAAGCTTCGGCATCGGCCATGTCCTTCTGGTTGTATCAGGAAATGGAATTACTCGTTTCATTGCCCTTACCCGGCCGTTTAAGCACCGATATAGTCTGCCCCGCGACCGAATTATGGCCGCGTTGAGGTTTTGTTCTCCCCCGGGATATCTCACATGGCCTATGACTACGACCTGTTCGTCATCGGCGCCGGCTCCGGCGGCGTCCGCGCCTCGCGCATCGCTGCGACCCACGGGGCACGCGTCGGTATCTGTGAGGACTACCGCGTCGGCGGCACCTGCGTGATCCGCGGCTGCGTGCCGAAGAAGCTCCTGGTCTACGGGTCCAAGTTCGCGCACGAGTTCGAGGATGCCGCTGGCTTCGGCTGGACCGTGCCCGCGCCCACGCATTCCTGGCCGACGCTGCGCGACAATGTGAACCGGGAAGTCGATCGCCTGAACGCCATCTATCTGCGCCTGCTCGACGGCGCCGGCGTGAAGCTGCACATGGGGCGCGGCCGGCTGATGGATCGCCACACGATTCAAGTGGGCGAGCAGGCGATCACCGCCGAGAAGATCCTGATCGCGACCGGCGGGCATCCGGTGATCCCGTCGATCCCTGGCTGCGAACTCGCGATCACCTCCAACGAGGCGTTCCATATCAAGGAACTGCCCAAGCGCATCGCCATCGTCGGCGCGGGCTACATTGCCGTCGAGTTCGCCGGCATCTTCAAGGGGCTCGGCGTCGAGGTCGACCTGGTGCTGCGCCGCGACCGCGTGCTGCGCGGCTTCGACGAGGAATGCCGCACCGCCGTGCATGAGGCGCTGAAGGAAAGCGGCATCAAGATGCGTACCGAAACGGAAATCGGCCGCATCGTGAAGAAGGGCGAGAACGGCCCGTACGAAATCCACACGCCGCTGGGCGGCATGTTCGAGACCGATCTGGTCATGTACGCGACCGGCCGCGCCGCCAACACCAAGGGCATCGGGCTGGAGAAGGCGGGGGTGCAGGTCAACAAGGCCGGCGCCATCGCCGTCGACGAATGGTCGAAGACCACGGCCGACAATATCTGGGCGGTGGGCGACGTCACCGACCGCATCAACCTCACGCCGGTCGCGATCATGGAAGGCCACTGCTTCGCCGACACCGAGTTCGGCAACAAGCCGCGCAAGGCCGACCATCGCAGCGTGCCGTCGGCGGTGTTCTGTCAGCCCGAGATGGCCAACGTCGGCCTGACCGAGGAGGAGGCGCGGCGGACCCTGGGCGAACTGCGGATCTTCACGGCTGCCTTCAAGCCGATGAAGCACACGCTGTCCGGACGCAGCCAGCGCACCTTCATGAAGCTGATCGTGGAAGCGGCGACCGACAAGGTCGTGGGCGCCCATATGGTGGGCGACGATGCCGCCGAGCTCATCCAGGGCCTCGCGGTGGCGATCAAGGCCGGCGCCACCAAGGCCCATTTCGACGCCACCGTCGGCATTCACCCCACGGCGGGGGAGGAATTCGTCACCATGCGGACCGCCCGCGCCGACACGACCCCCACCCGGGCCGCGGCCGAGTAGCGAAAGCGCCCGCCCGGCGGCCTTTCCCGCCGTCTGGCAATTCATCCACAGCCCGTATAGGTTCACCCACCCCGGCGGCCGGATGGACATGAATTGCCGTTCCGGGAGCATGGAGACAAGACGATGACCGCGATCCAGGGCTCATCCCGGGCAGGCGCCCGGACGGCCACGAAAGCGCAATCCCGCAGCTCCAGCGCCGCCGACTGGTCGCTGACGAGCTGGCGCGGCAAGCCCGCGCAGCAGATGCCGGTCTATTCGGACGCCGCCCAGCTGGCCGGCGCCGAGGCCCGGCTGCGCCGCTATCCGCCGCTGGTCTTCGCGGGCGAGGCCCGCAAGCTCAAGACGGCTCTGGCCAAGGTCGCCGCGGGCGACGCCTTCCTGCTGCAGGGCGGCGACTGTGCCGAGAGCTTTGCCGACTTCACCGCCAACAACATCCGCGACACCTTCCGAGTGCTGCTGCAGATGGCCGTCGTGCTGACCTACGGCGCCGGCGTGCCGGTCGTGAAGGTCGGCCGCA
>JAESFZ010000643.1_pt1 | contig 10105 bp, 10 predicted proteins | sample 9269561 | NCBI WGS metagenome assembly JAESFZ01 (sample SAMN14515552, study PRJNA621657) | algae metagenome | isolation source: Tildeniella nuda ZEHNDER 1965/U140 and co-occurring heterotrophs from wet... | place: Switzerland: Stansstaad, Zurih | collected 1965-01-01
TGGCGGTCTGCTGCACGGGCTTTGCGAGCTACTGGGGCCTGGCGCTCGGCCTCACCTGGTTCACGCCCTATCTGGTCGAGGGGCTGGGATTCAGCCAGACCGCTGGCGGCAACCTCAGCGTCCTGCCGTGGGTGTTCGGCATGGTGGTCGTGCTGGCCGGCGGCTGGATCTCGCAGCGGCTGAAGGCCCGTGGCGTCTCAAGCCGGGTCTCCCGCGGTGTCTTTGCCTCCGCCGCCGTCATCCTGGGCGGCTGCATCCTGCCGTTCATCGGCCTGACGACCGACCCCGCCCTGAAGCTTGCGATCCTGGTGGCGGGCACGGCGATCGGCAGCACGATCTATGTCGTCATACCCATGGTCGTGAGCGAGTTGACGCCGCATCCGCAGCGCGCCGCCATGCTCGCCATCGTGAACTCGATCGTGACCCTGGGCGGCGTTATTGCGCCCTTTGCCATGGGTGTCGTCGTGCAGGACGCCGCCTCCCGCCTGATCGGCTACGACCGCGGCTTCACTCTCCTCGGCGGCCTGCTGCTGGCGGGCGGCGTCATCGGTCTTCTCTTTATCCGGCCCGAGGCCGACCGCAGCCGCCTCGCCGGTTGACGCCGCGGCCCCGGAGCCTGTCAGATGGCGTCAGGGCCCGGCCAACGGGACAGCGAGGAGAAACGCCGCGTGACGCAGCACGACCGCCCTCTCAAGGGGGCTTGGGGCATGACCGCCCTCATCTTCCTGTTCATGCTGATCAACTTCGCCGACAAGGTCGTGGTCGGCCTGGCCGCCAAGCCGATCATGGCGGAACTCAACCTCACACCGGAGCAGTTCGGCTTCCTGGGATCCTCGTTCTTCTTCCTGTTCGCCATCACCGGCGTCGCCGGCGGCTTCCTCGCCAACCGGGTACAGACGCGTCACATGTTGCTCGTCATGGCGATCGTCTGGTCGCTCGTGCAGTTCCCCATGCTGGGCACGGTGAGCCTGGAATTGCTGATTGCCTGCCGCATCGTGCTGGGCGCCGGCGAAGGGCCGGCCGGCCCCGTGGCCACGCACGCCCTCTACAAATGGTTTCCCGATGCGCTGCGCGGCATCCCGACGGCCATCGTGGCGCAGGGCTCCGCCCTCGGCGTCATCGTGGCGGTGCCGTTGCTCAACTACATCATCGTCAATTATTCCTGGCACTGGGCGTTCGGCGCGCTGGGCGTCGTCGGGCTGATATGGGCTGTGCTCTGGCTGTTCCTCGGCCGCGAGGGCACGCTGGTCGACCAGCCTGTCGCGATCGCAGGCGCGGCTGCGGGTGAGGCCACCGCCGAGCGCATCCCCTACCGTTACCTGCTCACCTGCCCCAGCATCCTCGCGGTGTGCTGCGCCGGCTTCGCGAGCTACTGGGGCCTTGCGCTCGGGCTCACCTGGTTCACCGCCTACCTCGTCGATGGCCTCGGCTTCAGCCAGACGATGGGCGGCAATCTCTTCATCCTGCCCTGGATCTTCGGCATGCTGGTCGTACTGGGCGGCGGCTGGTACTCCCAGCGCCTCAAGAAGGCGGGCGTATCGAGCCGGCTCTGCCGCGGCGCCTTTGCCGCCGCCACGGTGACCCTGGGCGGCTGTGTGCTGCCCTTCATCGCCCTGGTGTCGGACCCGGGTGTAAAAATCGCCTTGCTGGTGGTCGGCACTGCGGTCGGCAGCACCATCTTCGTCGTCATGCCGATGATCGTGAGCGAGCTCACGCCGCATCCGCAGCGCGCCGCCATGCTCGCCATCGCCACGTCAACGGTGACCTTCGCCGGCGTCATCGCACCGTTCGCCATGGGCCGCGTCGTGCAATACGCCGCCACGCGCCAGGCCGGCTACGAGCAGGGTTTCGTCGTCCTGGGGGCGCTGCTGCTGGCCGGCGGCATCATCGGTCTTCTCTTTATCCGTCCCGAGACCGATCGCAAGCGGTTGGCGGCACATGCCGTCGCCGTGCCACTTCAGCCCGTCCGAGCCTAGTCCTCTCCGCTCAGTTCACGATCTTCTTGATGCCGGCGATCATCTCGTCGACTGCCTGCTCGACGGCGATCTTGTCGGTGACGACGCGGGCCATTGCCTTGGCCCAAACATTCTCGCTGTTGACCGCGGTGAACTTGTAGTTCTTCGTGAACTCGAACGGCACCGTGCCCGCCTTGAAGCGGTAGTAGACGGACTCGCGCTGCTTGTCGGCCTTCCAGAACGGGCTCTCCTGGCTGGCCTTGGTCACTGGGAACCAGCGGCCCATCGCACTCTCGACATAGGGCCGCAGGTTTTCCTCCTCGAGCACGAACTTCACGAACTCGCGCGCGCGTTTCTTGTTCTGTGACTCCAGGAAGATGACGCCCACCTTGACGGAGGCCCGGTAGGTCATCGGAGAGCCGTCTGGCTTGGTGGGAAATCCGGCGCTGGCTATCAGTTGATCGTAAGCCCTGCGGCCGGCGGCGCGCTGCTCGGCGCTGAGCGCGTTGTTGTTGGCGATGTCGAGCCACTTCGCGACGATCGACATGGCGCGGGCGTGCGTCAGCATGACGGAGCGGCTGTCGAACGCGTCATCGTTGTCGGTATCCTTCCACGCCGTCGAAGCAGGCGGCGTGCAGCCCTTTGCATGGAGGGCGGTGTAGTCGCGCAGCGCCGCGACGAGGCCTGCCTTCACCTTGGGGTCATCGACCAGCAACTTGCCCGCATCGTCGACCAGCTTCACGCCGTAAGCGTCGGCCCAGCTCAGGAACGACCAGAAGGAGTCGCTCGACTCCATTCCCATCGGGCTGCCGACCGCAAAGACGCTGCTGTTGGTGGCCTTTCGGTAGCCGGGCTGAACCTTGTCGCACCAGAACGACCAGTAGTCCTTCCAGGTGCCGGGAATATCGCTTTCCTTGAAGCCGGCAACCCCAAGCATGTCCTTCCAGTACTGGACCTGCAGGGTCTGCTGCTTGATCGGGAAGGCATAGTAGGCCCTCTTCCCCGTCTTGCCGTTGGCGAGAAAAACCGTCTCGATCGTGTTGGGCGAGAAGCGACCCTTAATGGGCTCGATGAGGTCGGAAATATCCTCGAGCTTACCCTCGAACGCCCACGTGCCGGCAAACTGCATGTCGAGGGCATCTGCATAGGCGACGTCGGGCGGCGTACCGGAGGCGACAGCCGCAGCGAGTTTCGCCGCCATCTCCTGGGCTCCGTATTGCGACAGGTCGACCTTGATGCCGGTCCTGGCTTCGTACTTCTTGATCGCAACAAGAAGAGATTCTTCCTCGGACTCGTAGAGGCCCTTCTCCCACCAGACCGAGAGCTTTTCCTGGGCGACCCCAGCCGTCGAGGAAAGGGCGATCGCCAGGGCAGTCGCTGCAGCCAGCACGGGTCTCATGATGTCCTCTCGAATTGCCGTCAGCCGGTCTCGCGCGAGTCGAGAAAGGCCCGCAACAGCATCGCACACCGATCGGCATGAGAATAAGGCAAGCCATGCCTCGACCGCCCGATGACGTTGAGTTGGGCATCGGGCAGGTGCCGATGCAGCTCGGCTATGATGGGAACCGGGATGAACGGGCTGCCGTCGGGATGCAGCAGCAAGGTCGGACTACCGATTTCGCTCAGACGGGCCGTGAGATCGGTGCCGACCAGCACGCCCAAGGCATTGAGGATGGAGTCGCGAGGCCATTTTTCCTGCTGCGCCGCGAACCAGGCCCGGCGTTCTGGCGACAGCGCGTCGTCATGGAAGCGGTCGGTCATGAAGGCGTCCGACCAGGCCTTCACCCCGCCCGTGTCGAGCTGGCGGCGCCACGCCTCGACACGCTGGATCGACGCGCCGAGATGGGCGCCATTGCTGACCGTGAGCGAGGCGATCCGCTTCGGCCGCGCCAGCACCGCCGCCAGCGCCACCGTGCCGCCGATCGACTCACCCACGAGATGAAAGCGCTTCAGGCCGGCCGCATCGGCGACAGCGAATACATCGTCGACCAGCAGATCGAGCGACCATCTGAAATCCGCCGGCGGAATGTGGGAGCGGCCGTAGCCGCGCATGTCGAAGGCCACGAGCCGGTAGCGGTCGGCAAGCGCCGGCCGCCAGCCTGTCCAGAGCTCGGCACTGGCGCCGATGCCGTGATGGAACAGGATTGGGTCGCTCCCCGTCTGCCAGGGCGCGACCTGATCGACGATGTCGTAGTGCAGCGCGCCGTGCGCGGTATCAACCGATGGCATGGCGCGCGGCGACGCCTTAGTCCGCCCGCATCCCGGCCGCCTGGATGACCTCCGACCACTTCTTGCGGTCGGCGACGATGGTGGCCTTCAATTCCGCCGGAGAGCCGATCACCGTGTCCATGCCGTTCTCGACGAACCGCTTCTGGACGTCGGGCTTGGCGACGGCAGCGCGCAATGCCTTGTTCCACAAGTCGATCAGGTCGGCAGGCAACGCCTTCGGTCCGAAGATGGCGAACCAGTTGACCACCTCGTACCCCGGCAGGAACTGCGAGATCAGCGGCAGGTTGGGAAAGAGCGGCGACGGCCGCGGCGATCCGAAGGCGATGGGGATCAGGTTGCCACCGGCGATCTGGCCCAGGAACTCCGGCATGTTGCCGAACATCATCTGGACGTTGCCCGCGACGATGTCCTGGATCGCGGGCGCGCCGCCGCGATAGGGCACATGCACGATGTTGACGCCGGCCATCTTCTTGAACAGCTCGCCCGCCAGGTGCTGCGAGGTGCCGTTGCCCGCTGACGCGTAGGTGAGCTTGCCGGGGTTGGCCTTTGCGTACGCGATCATCTCCGGCACGGTGCGAAACGTCACCTGCTTGCCGAACACCAGCATGTTGTAGACGCCGGCGATGTTGGCGATCGGCGTCAGGTCGGTGTCGACGTTGATCGGCAGCTTCTGTCCCGGCATGACCGGCGAGACGCACATCGCGGCCATGGCGGCGAGCCCGACGGTCCGGCCATCCGGAGTCGCGCTGGAAACCGTTTCATTGGCGATGAAGCCGCTCGCACCGCTCTTGGTCTCGACGATGACATTCTGGCCGATCTCCGATTTGACCGCATCGGCCAGGATGCGGCAGAGCAGGTCGGCAGTGCCGCCTGGCGGGAAGCCGCACAGGATGCGGGCATCGCCGCTGATCTTCTGAGCCCACGCCGGGACACCAGCCAAGGCGCCGAGGGCAGCGGCAGTACCTGCACTTACGAATGTTCTACGTTGCATTTTGTTTCCTCCCAGAACTGAGCAAGCCTACCATGAATCCCCCATGGTCAAGCTTTCTCGTCGCACCGCGATTGCCGGACTGACAGCACTGCCGCTGGTCTCGGCCAGCGCGCAGTCGGCTGACTTTCCCGATCGTCCACTGCGTCTTGTCGTCGGCTTTCCACCGGGTGGACCGAATGACCTTCTGGCACGCCTGATTGCGCCGGGAATCGGCGAGCGGCTGAAGCGCACGGTGGTGGTCGAAAACCGGGCCGGTGCCAACGGCGAGATCGCGGCCGCCTCGGTCGCCAAGGCGCCCGCCGACGGCGGCGTCATCATGCTGGGGTCGAACGGCTCGACCACGATAGCGCCCGCGCTCAGCCGCAACGTGCCTTACGATATTCGCACCGACTTCATCGCGGTGGCGCCCGTCGGCATCAACCCCATGCTGCTGGTGGTGCGCAACGACCTGCCGGCCAGGAATGTCGCCGAGCTGCTGACGCTGGCTCGCGCTCAGCCGGGCAAGCTCAACGGCGCGTCGGCAGGTGCCGGCGGCGCCACCCATCTGGCGCTCGAACTGTTCAAGTCGATGGGCCGGGTCGACATCGTCCACGTGCCCTACAAGGGCGGCGGGCCGGCGATGGCCGATCTCATGGCCAGTCAGGTCGATCTCTATTTCGGTGGCCTCTCGACCGCGCTGCCGCATGCCAGGGCCGGCAAGATGCGTGCGCTCGGCCAGACCTTGATGGAACGCTCCTCGGCCGCGCCGGACATTCCCACCATCGCCGAAGCAGGCCTGCCCGGATACGAGGCCGCGATCTCCTACGGCATCTTCCTGCCGGCCGGTACGCCCGCGATTCTGGTCGGGCGCCTGCACGATGCCGTCGACGCCACGATCCGCTCGCCCGAGATCTCGCGCCGCTTCACCGAACTGGGCGCAGATCCCCAGTTCGGCACCCCGGCCGAGTTCGCCACCTATGTCGCGGACGACCTCGCCAAGTGGGCCCGCCTCGCCAAGGAAGCCGGACTGAAGGCGGAGTGAGCGCCGCTATTTGACCGACGAGAAGGCGGTCGGCGACAGCATCTGCACGGACACGTTGGCCACGATCTGGCCGTCCTTTTCCGTCTCCGCGCGCTTGGCATGCCATTCCGGGTCGGCCGCGAAGGCGTTCCACTTCTTCTCGCGATCGGCCAGAGACTCCCAGGCGAGAAAGTAGGTGAGTTCCTGATTGGACTCGCCGACCAGGGTGGTGAAGAAGCCGGCCTGCTTGATGCCATGCTTGTCCCAGATCTTGAGCGTGATGGTGGCGAAGCGGTTGAGCAGCGCCGGCAGACGGCCCGGCAGGCACTTGTAGACTCGCATTTCGTAGATCATCTCTTCCTCCCTAGAAACTGCCGTCGAAGCGCGGCACAAACCCGCTTCCCTTGTGGTCGATGTGGCAGGTGAACGGTGCGCCGAAATGGCAAGGCATCAGCCGCGCGCCCGTGCCGGCGCAATGCTCCAGCGCCTCGCGGCGGCTCTTGCGGGCGCCGATGGGCTCGGCGCAGGCGAAGCTGTTCCACTCCGGGTGATAGACCTGCAGCGCATGGTGCAGGATATCGCCGCAGAACAACGCCTTCTCGCCCTTCGATTCGAATTTGATGGCGATGGTGCCGGGCGTGTGACCGGGTGCCGGCGTGACGCTCATGTTGTCGTCGAGTTGGGCGGCGCCATCGACCATCTGCATCAGTCCCGCCTCGGCCACTGGCAGCACCGAGTCGCGGAATGAACCGGCATTGACCGGCCCCGTCTTGGGGTCGCTGTCGAGCTTCAGATAGTGCTCGTAGTCGGCGCGGCTCCACACATACTTGGCATTCTTGAAGGTCGGCACCCACTTGCCGTTCTCGAGCTGGGTGTTCCAGCCCACATGATCGACATGCAGATGGGTGCACATCACCATGTCGACCTCGTCGGGCTTCACGCCGGCCGCAGCCAGTCGCTCGAGATACTTGGTCTCCATGAGATGCCACTTCGGCCGGTGCGGCCTGGGCTTGTGATTGCCGACGCAGGTATCGATGAGGATGCGCTTGCCGCCGATCGTGAGCAGCCAGCTATGGACGCTGAGCTTGAGGAAGCCCGAGTCCTTGTCGTAGTGGGCGGGCATCAGCCAGGCGGCATGCCGGTCGACGACAGCGGGATCCCAATCCGGAAAGAAAGCCTTGGCGTCGAAATTGGGCTCGTAGCTTTCCTCGATACGCCGCACCGTTGCGGCGCCGAGCTTCACTTCGGTCATGCAGCCTCTCCCCGATGGCGGGGGAGCTTAGCGTTGCCGGCCGGCCCTCGGGAAGGGCGGCGTTTCGCTCTAGAATTGCGTCTTGGTCGCGGAGAAACGATGCGTGAGAGCGGCAATCGCCGCGGCACCGATCGGAGCCAGCACCAGCAGACGGGTGAAATGCACGCCCAGCGTCCGGGCATCGAACGTATCCGGCAGCAGGATCGTGACCGCGAGCGTGAGAGCGAAGAAGACGACCGCGAAACCGATACCACTCACCGCGCCCAACAGCGCGGCAATGAACGTCGTCGGCGCCCGCGAATGGCCGAGGTAGTAGCTCAGCGCAAAGGCAGAGCCGCAAGCGACCAAGGCCGTGATGGTTTCCATCGGAAGGGACTCCTGCAATACGCTCTCGACTTGTGAGAATTCAGAGTCGACACTTGTTGATAGCGACTATTGTGAAACAATCTCAAAAAATCGGAAACCAACGAAAGCGCATGGCTGAGTTCCCTCTGGAGTGGATTTCCGCATTCGAGCTCACAACACTTTACGCTCGGAAGACCGTCTCACCGGTCGATACAGTCGATGCGATGCTGCTTCGCGCATCGACGCTGCAACCATCTCTCAATGCATTCGTTAAAATCGATCCAGATGGCGCGCGCCTCGCGGCAAAGGCCTCGGAAGCGCGATGGCGAGCTGGCGCGCCGCTGTCGCCGCTCGATGGCGTGCCGACAACGATCAAGGATACGACCCAGGTAAAGGGTTGGCCGACGCGTTACGGCTCGCACGCGACCGATGAGACGCCCGCCACCGAGGACGCCCCGGTCGTCGGGCGGCTGCGCGCCGCCGGACTGGTCCTCCTCGGCAAAACCGCGACACCGGAATTCGGCTGGAAGGCGCTGACCGACTCGCCGCTGCAGGGCACCACGCGCAACCCCTGGAACCTGAAGCATTCACCCGGCGGTTCGTCTGGCGGCGCCTCGGCGCTCACGGCCGCGGGCATCAATCCCTTCAACCACGGCAACGACGGTGGTGGCTCGATCCGCATTCCCGCCGCGCATACCGGGCTGGTCGGGCTGAAGCCGAGCTACGGCCGCATCGCGCAGTATCCCGCCGATTCGCCCTTCGCCGACGTCATCAGCCAGGGCGTGCTGTCGCGCACCGTGCGCGACACGGCGCTGGCGCTGAACGTAACGGCCGGGCCCGACCCGCGCGACTGGCGTTCGCTGCCGGCCGATCCACGCGACTACACGGTCGGCCTCGAGGACGGTGTGCGCGGCCTCAGGATCGGCCTCAGCCTCGACTTCGGGCATGTGCAGGCCGACGCCGAGGTCCGTGCCCTGGTGGCCGCAGCCGCGCAACGCTTCGAGGAACTCGGCGCCCATGTCGAGGACGTCGGCCCGCTAATCGAGCCGCTGCAGAACTTCTTCGAACCATTGTGGATCGGCAGTTTCGCCACCCGCTTGCGCCAGATCCCGACGCAGCTCCACGGCAAGCTCGATCCCGGCTTCCGCGCCGCCGCCGAGAAGGGACTGGCCATCACGCTCGCCGACTATGCCCGCGCCTACGAGGCGAAGTCCAAGCTCGCGCGCGATCTGGCGCTTTGGCACCAGACCTTCGACCTGCTGCTGGCGCCCGTGACGCCGACCGCCGCGCCTCCCGTCGAGACGCTCTACAATTCGGAGGCCTTCCCGCGCTGGACCAAGGGCGCGCCCTATACGCTGCCCTGCAACCTTACCGGCCAACCCGCCGCTTCGATGCCCGCCGGACTAACGTCGGCCGGCTTGCCGGTCGGCCTCCAGATAATCGGTCCGCCCCGCGCCGATCATCTCGTGCTGCGCGCCATGCGTGCCTACGAGAGCGCGAGCAGCTGGACCTGGCCGCAGGCCGGGGTGCTGGAGTCGCTGGCCAAACTCTGATCCTCACTGCAACGTGAAGCGCCTCCCATCCGGCATGCCGCTACGCTGCCGGTCAAGAAAACAGGGAGACGAGACATGCAATTGAACATTCGGACGTCCGGTATCACGCTGGCGATCGCGCTCTGCGCAGTCGCCGGCAGCCTGCAGGCCCAGACAACGCCGCCGGCGGCACCACCTGCTGCGGCACCGGCAGGGCCGCCGCAGTTTCCCAACATGACCTTCTTCGTCGGTAGCAAGAGCGGTCCCGACGGCGCCAATTTCGGTGGCCTCGAGGGCGCCGACCGGCACTGCCAGTTCCTCGCGAACAGCGCCGGCGCAGGTGGCAAGACCTAGCGCGCCTATCTCAGCACCCAGGCCGTGGGTGGCGCGACGGCGGTCAACGCCAGGGATCGCATCGGCAAAGGACCATGGGTCAACGCCCGCGGTGTCCAGGTCGCGGCGAGCGTCGAGGACCTGCATTCACCCAACAACAAGATCACGGCTGAAACCATCGTCTCGGAGAACGGCCGCCTGATCCCGAGCCGGCTCTACACCGTCAACCAGCACGACGTGCTGACGGGCAGCCAAGCCGACGGCACCGCCTTCCCGCCGGACAAGGACATGACCTGCGGCAACTGGACCAGGAACGGCGCGGGCGCCGCCATGGTCGGCCACGCCGACCGCATGGGCCTGCGCGACGACGAGGCCTCGAAGTCGTGGAACACCTCGCATCCGTCGCGGGCGTGCGATGCCAATTCGCTGATCACGACCGGCGGCGCCGGCCTGCTCTACTGCTTCGCG
>JAESFZ010000644.1_pt1 | contig 10098 bp, 6 predicted proteins | sample 9269561 | NCBI WGS metagenome assembly JAESFZ01 (sample SAMN14515552, study PRJNA621657) | algae metagenome | isolation source: Tildeniella nuda ZEHNDER 1965/U140 and co-occurring heterotrophs from wet... | place: Switzerland: Stansstaad, Zurih | collected 1965-01-01
TTGGTTGCCACCTTTCATGTTCCGAAATGTGCTTTTGGTGCCTCCGAATGGTGCTTTGGGGCGCGATTGAAAATCTGCATGGACGTGGGCCGGCTCGCGTCTTGATCTCCGGCGGCAACGGGAGTAACCTGCAGTTGTCTGTCAAACGACAGGCACAAGCTGACGACGCGGCGAACCGTAAGTCAGTCCCCAACGGGAGCAATCTGTTGCTTCCAGGCTGGAGAGACATCCAACTCCCTCCGCCAAAACCGACGGCAAGAGCATTTAGCCCGCCGTCAACCCCGGCAAGCACTGCTTGCCGGGGTTTCTTGTTTCTGGGGTGCTCTATATGTATGCGCGATGCGGCGCCAGGAGTTCGACGACACTGGCGGGATGAGCTGGCAACCGAGCGCACGATGAACACGATCTTTTCAAGACTGCCGGGGGGGCGATGGGTACGGCGGCTGATGCTGGCGCTGCTGGGGCTCCTGTTGTTGTGGGTGGTGGCCTGGCTGGCGATGCCGCCCCTGCTGAAAGGGCAACTGGAGATGCGGGCCAGTGCCATTCTGGGTCGTCAGGTGACGGTGGAGAGGGTGGACTTCCGGCCCTGGTCGCTGGAGTTGACGCTTGAAGGCCTTCGCCTCGCCGGTGCCAGTGGCGGCGAGCAGTTCTCGCTCGCTCGTTTCCATGTGAATGCCGAGCTGCAGTCGCTGTTCCGTCTGGCGCCCGTGCTCGACGCGGTGGTGCTGGAGCAGCCCAGGCTGCGGGTGCGCCACCTGGGTGAAGGCCGCTATGACGTCGACGACGTGCTGGCGCGCCTGCGACCTAAGGAAGACCAGCCCGCCAGCGACCCGCTCCCGTTCGCCCTGTTCAATATCAGCATTGCCGGCGGCGAGCTGGTGTTCGAGGACGACGGTGCCGGTGTGACTCACCAGTTGAGTGCGTTGTCCCTGGGCGTGCCCTTTCTCAGCAACCTGCCGTCGCGCCGCGAGGTCGTGACGCAACCGCACCTCGCGTTCACGCTCAACGGCAGCGCCTTCGATTCGAGCGCCGCCACGACGCCCTTTGCCCGCACGCGGGACACCGACGCCAGTGTGGACATCCCCGCGCTGGATCTGGCGCCTTACCTGCCGTACTGGCCGGCGGCCTGGCCGGTCAAGCCCGAGGCCGGCGTGCTGCAGCTGGCGCTCAAGCTGGACTTCGAGCAACAGGACACGCCGCGCCTTTCCTTGTCGGGCAGCGCCGCGCTCTCGGGGTTGCGCGTGGTCGAGCGGCTGGGGTCTTCGGGGACGGCGAAGCTGCTGTCCTGGGAGCGCCTGGGGGTGACATTGAACCGGCTCGAGCCGCTGGCGGGGCAGGCAGACATCGCCGCCATCGAGCTGAAGGCGCCGAGCGTGTCGATTTCCCGCGATGCCGCCGGTCTCCTCAACCTGCAGCGGGTGGCCCAGGGATGGACGGGCGCCCCGGCATCGCCGACCGCGCCCGCAGCCGCCGCACCTGCCTCACCACCGTGGAAGGTGAGCGTCACCCGCCTGGGCATCGACGGCGGCACCGTGCACTGGGCGGACGCCGCGGTGAAACCCGCCGCAGACCTTGCACTCGAGGAACTGCGTGTGAACGCCCAGGCGTTGACCTGGCCGGTGCAGGCGCCCGTGCCCTTCGAACTGTCCGCGCGGTTGGGCCAGACCCCACTGACGATCAAGGGCACCGCGACCGACGCCGAGGCGACGGCACAACTGGCGTTGGCCGACGTGGCCCTGTCGACCTTTGCCCCTTACGCGGCCGATGTGCTCACCACCGAACTCGACGGGCGACTGGCGGCCGACGTGCAGCTGGAGTGGCGTGCTGCGAAGGCCGATCAGCCCATGGGCCTCAAGGTGAGTGCCAGCCGCATCGAACTGAACGACGCGCGCCTGGGGCCTGGCCGACAGCCCCAGGCCAGCGTTCGCCTGTTGAAGGCGCAGGACGTTCGCATGGACCTCGCCGCGAGCACGGTCGAGGTCGGCGCGCTGGTGATCAACCGGCCGCAGGTGCGCGCGCAGCGCGACAAGGACGGCCGGTGGATGGTGGATCGCTGGGTGAAGGCCCCGGCTCCAGGGGCGGCTGCTCCGGCGTCTTCACCGAAAGCGGCCGAAACCTCACCGTGGCAGGTGGCGCTGGCCGACGTGCAGATCGACGCCGGTGCGGTGACGTACGAAGACCTCGCCACCTCACGGCCCGTGCGGCTCGACCTGAGCCAGATCAAGCTGCGCGTCAATGACCTGCAGCCCCTGGCGCGCAGCCAGCCGGACATGTCCGTCTCGCTGCAATTGCGCATGGCTGAGGCGCGCCGCAACCGCGCAGAGCCGGGCCGACTGCAGCTGGACGGCACGCTCCGCCTGCCCGTGGCGGGCACGCGCGAGGCGGACAGCCTGCGGACCCGGTTGAAGGTGCAGGCAGACCGCCTGCCGGTGCACGCGCTTGAACCCTATTTCGGAGACCGCCTGAACCTCGACCTGCTGCGCGCCGACACCAGCTACCGTGGCACAGTCGATGCGGCACTGCCGCCAGCAGGATTGAAGCTGGCCGTGGCGGGCAATGTGTCACTGGACGATTTCGCCGCCAATACGCTGACACCCGCCGAAGACCTGCTGGCCTGGAAGTCGCTGCAGGTGCGGGGCCTGCAACTCGCCATGGCGCCCGGCCAGGTCACCCGGGTCTCCGTGCAGGAGACCGTGCTCAGCGACTACTTTGCCCGCCTCATCATCGACGAAACAGGCCGCATCAATCTGCAGGGCCTCGTGAAACATGAAGACCAGGTGGCATCAGGCACTTCAGCGCCGACACCCTCCGCCGCACCGCCCGCCACGGCTGCCAGCACCGCTCCCGATCCGGACATCCGCTTCGGGCCGATCAGCCTCGTGAATGGCCGCGTGCTGTTCTCCGACCGGTTCATCAAGCCGAACTACTCGGCCAACCTCAGCGAACTCACCGGCAGCCTGAGCGCATTCGCCAGCGTGCCGCCAGGCGGTGCGCCGCAGATGGCCGATCTCACGCTGCGCGGCCGCGCGGAAGGCACGGCCGCGCTGGAAATCGACGGCAAGCTGAATCCGCTGGCGCAGCCGCTGGCGCTCGACATCCAGGGGCGCGTGCGCAACCTGGAGTTGCCGCCGCTCTCGCCCTACACGGTGAAGTACGCCGGCTACGGCATCGAGCGCGGCAAGCTCAGCATGGACGTGGCCTACAAGATAGAGCCCAGCGGCCAGCTCACGGCGAGAAACCAGGTCATCCTGAACCAGCTCAGCTTCGGCGATCGCGTGGCCGGCAGCGAGGCGCCGAACCTGCCGGTGAAGCTGGCGGTGGCGCTGCTGGCCGACCGCAACGGCGTGATCGACATCGACCTGCCGGTCAGCGGATCGCTCAACGACCCGCAGTTCAAGTTGGCGCCGCTCATCTTCCGGCTCATCTTCAACCTGATCGGGAAAGCCATCACATCGCCATTCGCGCTCATTGCAGGCGCCTTCGGCGGCGGCGGCGAGGAAATGAACCAGGTCAGCTTCGCGGCCGGCAGCAAGGCACTCGATGGCGAAGCGCGGCAACGGCTGGATGCCGTGGCCAAAGCACTGGCTGATCGGCCAGCCCTGCAGCTCACGGTGGTGGGGCATGGCGATCTGGAGGCCGAGCGCAGCGGCTACCAGCGGGCGCGGCTGGACGAGCGGGTGCTGGCCGAAAAGCGCCGGCTGCTCGCGCGCGAAGGTGCGGCGATCAGCGACAACCTGTCGGTGAGCGCCGCCGAGTATCCCGCGCTGCTCAAGGAGGTCTACCGGCGTGCCGACATTCCCAAGCCGCGCAATCTGGTGGGCCTGGCCAAGGACATCCCGCAGGCGGAAATGGAGGCGTTGTTGCTGGCGTCGATTTCTGTGTCGGCCGATGCCATCCGCGACCTCGCCGTCGCCAGAGGTGTGGTCGTCAAGGACTATCTGGCCACACGCCAGCTGGCCGAGGAACGCATGTTCCTGGGTGCACCGCAGGTGGGCAGCCGGGGTGAGAAATGGCGGCCGCAGGCCGAACTCAGGCTTGCCCCGCGGTAGGCACACGGGTTGCCCGTGCGCCGTGGGGTCGCGGTGCGCCAACTGCGGTGACAATACGCGTTTGCCGTGCCGCCGTGGCGCTGGCATCCGAATCGATCGAGTCGCCCCTTTCATGTCGCTGTTTTCCTTGCGCAAAACCCCGTCTTCGTCCAACGCTTCCGAGTCTGCCTTGAACACGCCCACTCCCCCCAAGCCGGCCGGCGCGAATGCCGCTCACCCACTGGATGCCCTCACGGGTGGCGCTTTTTCCGCGCCGACGTCGGGCGAGCGCGCTGCGCGCGTGCGCGAATGGCTGGCCACCGATCCCGCGCTGGAGCAGATGAACGAGGTGTTCAAGGAGCTCTCGCACCGCGACCGCGGGGCCGCCAAGCCACTGAAGGAAAAACTCGACGAACTCAAGCGCCAGAAATCGCAGGAGCAGATGTCGGTGGAGTGGGCTCAGAAGGCGCAAGCGCTGATCGGGCAGCCGCGCCTGAACCTGGCCGACGCACTGGCCTGGCAGCGCGATGCGGCCCGCGCAGGGGCTCCGCTCTCGCGCGAACCGCTGGCTGCCCTGCGCCAGTCACTGGGCGAGCGCGTCAAGGCGATCGAAGACCTGCAGCACCGCGTGCAGGTGGAACGCGAGGCGGCTGTGCTCATCGCCCAGCGCATCGAGGTGCTCTCCACCAAGCCCTGGCGCGACGCGCAGCAGATCGCCGAGACGCTTCGCACCGATGTAGGCCAGTGGCAGCAGCAGACAAGCGACCTGTCGCAAGACCCCCAATGGCCCAGCGTGGATGTGAAATTCCCGCCCATGCTGGACGCGTCGCGCCAGCAATTGCAATTGGTGTGGGACGCTTTCGAAGCCGCACTCGCCCAGACCGTGGTCGCCGACGCCAACCCGCAAGCACCGCTGCCCGCCGTGCCGGTGTGGGCCGATGAACTGCGCGCCGCGCGCGGACAGGATGTGACGGCATCGACCGAGAAGGTGGCTCAGGACACCGAGGCTCAGAAAGAACGGCGCGCCCGTGCGGCTGCCGAACTCGAGCAGGCGCTGGCCGTGCTCGAGCGCGAGCTCGCCGAGGGCCATGGCAAGGCCACGCCCAAGGCCGCGGCCGACGTACGTGGTCTGCTCAAGAGCCATGGCCGGCTGGTGCCCGCGGCACTGGACGCGCGCGCCCAGGCCGCGCTGGGTCAGGCGGGCGAACTCGAAGGCTGGCAACGCTGGCGTGCCGACCAGTTGCGCGAAGAACTCGTGGCCAAGGCCGAGGCCCTGCTGCAGGCGCCAGAAGGCCAGCGCCTCGGTGGCCGCAAGATGCAGGAGACCCTGCGAAGCCTGCGCGACCAGTGGAAGACCACCGACCAGGGCGGACAGCCCAACCACGCGCTCTGGAAACGTTTCGACGAAGCCTGCACGGAAGCGCACAAGGTGGTTGAAAGCTGGCTGGTGCAGGTGCGCCAGCAAAGCGAGGCCCACAAGGCGCAGCGCCTGGCCATCATCGAAGAGCTCAAGACCTGGACGCAGGCGCACGCCGACAGCACGGACTGGAAGGCCCAGGTGCGCGAGCTGCACGCGTTCTCGGAACGCTGGCGCGAGGCGGGCCACCTGAGCGAAAAGGCCTTTGCAGACATCCAGCCGGTGTGGAAAGACACCATGCACAAGGCGCACGAGCGCCTGGAGACGGCGCAGGGCGAGAGCACCGCGCGGCGCAAGGCGCTGATCGACGAGGCGGTTGCGCTGGGCGCAGCGCCCATGCTGCGCATCGACGCTGTCAAGGCGTTGCAGCAGCGCTGGCAAGCCGAAGCCCATGCCGTTCCGCTGGAGCGCAAGCACGAACAGAAGCTCTGGGAAGCCTTCCGCCAACCGATCGACGAGGCCTTTGCGCGCAAGAGCAGCGAACGCGAGAAGACAAACACCGCATTGAACGCGCACGACCAGCGCGTGCTGGACGCTTCCCGTGCGCTGGACGCGGCGAGCGCCAGTGGCGATGCACAGCGCATCCGTGCGGCCATGAACGAGCTGGAGGCTGCACTGGCAGGGCAGGCGGCGGCGCCCGCGCCAGCCGCTGCCGCGCCCGCGCCTCAGTCCGAAACAACGCCGGCTCCCGCCGACGAACCCGCGTCCACCAGCGATGCGGCCGAAGCAACCGATGCGCCGGTGGAAGCCGTTGCGCCAGCCAAACCGGCGGCACCGCCGAAGAAATTGGTGGCGGTGCGTGGTGACGACCGGCCCGGCATGAAGAAGGCCGAGCCCGCCGGCCGCGATGGCCGCCGCAGCGACCGCCCCGAGGGGCGGCGTGACGGTGCGCCAGGCCGGCCCGATGCGCGTGGCGGCCGCGATGCCCGGGGCGCATCGCCCTGGCGCGAAGGCCGCGAAGAGCGCGAGCCGCGTGGCCCCAGGCTGGGTGATGCGGCATTCCGCGCACAACGCCAGGCACTCGAAGGCGCGCAGGCCAGCTTGCGCAAGCTCGCGGCGCAAGCCCATGGTGAGGTGCTCACACAGCTGATGACCGCATGGCAACAGCGCGACGCGGAACAGTTGCCCACGGCTCAGGCCCTGGGCTCGCGCGTCAGCGCCCCGAACCGCGCGGCCTGGGCGTCCGCCCTGTCCAAGGCTGCCGCGCCCCTGTCGAACGAAACCCTGTTGCGCCTGGAAATGGCCGCCGAGGTCCCGACGCCTGCCGAGCACCTGAGCGATCGCCGCATGTTGCAGCTTCAGCTGCTCACACGGCGCCACGCCGCCGCACCGGCCGATACCTGGGTCGAGGACGTTGCGGCGGTGCTGGGTTCCACGTTCGATGCCGCCGCCGAGCGACGCCTGCAGAACGCGCTGAAAGCGCTGCTGCGCCGCTGAGCGTCAGCGCGCAGCCCGAAAGAAGCCGTCGTAGAGCGGTATCAGTTCGGGGAACTCGGTCGCGAAGCGCGGCCGGTTGACGAAATAGGCCTCGCAGGTCACGGCGAAGAACTCGGCGGCGTCCTTGGCGGCGTAGTCGTCCAGCCACGGTGTTTCGCCGCCGAACCGCTCGGCCATCACCACCGCTTCGCAGAAGCGCTCGTAGCTGTGCTGCATGGTGCGCTGCCAGATCGCGTGCGCCTCGCTGCGGTCGTGCGAGCCCATGAAGTCCGAAGGCAGGGGCGGTGCGCCGTGGGGGGCATCGCCCATCTGCATGCCGTGCATGTCGAGCTTGTGCACGAATTCGTGGATCACCACGTTGTGGCCATGTTGTGCGCGTTCGCCGGCCTGCGCGACATCTTCCCAGCTCAGCATCAGCGGGCCGCGGTCCATGGCCTCGCCGGCCAGCACCTCCTCATAGTGATGCACCACGCCCGCGCCGTCGGTGGTCTTGCGCCGTGCGACCACGGCGCCGGGTTGCACCACGATGCCCACGAAGTCGCCGTACCAGTCGAGCAATTGAAGGGGATCGCGCACCGGCGCACCCGAGAGTGCGTGCATGTGCAGCAACGGAAGACAGGCCTGTGCCGCAATCGCCAGCGCCATGCCGTCGGTGACGGTGAGGCCATGGGCACCATGGAACTCCTTCTCGATCAGGAAATGGGTGCAGAGAAGGCGCAGCCGCTTTCTTTCCGATGCGTCCAGCGCTTCAAGAAAGGGATGCTGCGCCAGCGTGTCGCGCCAGAGCGCGTCCGGTATGGGTGTGGGGCGGCGCAGTGCGCGCGGGAGCCAGCGATGGAGCAGATCGAGCATGCGGTTGCGGCCGAACGGATCAACGAAGCAGGGGCCGGCGATGCAGGCCCTGCGCGTCCAGCCGCAGCACCTCTGCGCGGGGAGGGGTGGCGTTCACTTCCCAGTCGCTCAGCACGACGCGTTCGAAGCCATCACCCAACGCATGGCAGGCCGGGCGGTGTGTGTGGCCGTGGATCAGCGTGTGGGCGTCTGCGTGCTTCAACCAGGCTCGCGCGGCCTGCGTGTCCACGTCGGCCCAAAGAGATGGATCGTTCCCCGTCGCGCGTTTGCGTGCCTCGCTCTGCGCGCGCAGGTCGCGCGCAATGGCTTCGCGTTGTGGCAGGGGTTGCGCAAGGAACGCGTGTTGCCACGCCGGGTCGCGCACCTGCGCGCGGAATCGGAGGTAATCGGTGTCGGCCAGGCACAGCGCGTCGCCGTGGCTGAGCAGCCAGCGGCGGTTCTGGAAGACCAGCACGGTGGGGTCATCGAGGCGCTCCATGCCGCAGGCGTCGAGGGCGGCAGGACCGAGCAGGAAATCCCGGTTGCCCGGCATGAAATACACCGGTGCGAGCGCGCTGTAGGCCTGAAGGGCTGCGGCACAGGTGCGCCAGAAGGCATGGTCAGGCGACTCTGCGGCGTCGGTGGACAGCACGTCGTCGCCAACCCACACCTCGAACAGGTCGCCCAGAATGAACAGCGCGTCGGCACGTTCTTCGGCGGGCCTGCGCAGATAGGCCGCCCAGGCTTCGAAGGTCTTGGGTTCTCCGGCCTGGAGGTGCAGGTCTGAAATGACATCGACCGCTTGCCAGCCCGCGGGCGCGGTGCATTCGGCGAAGCGGTCGATGCGAGGGAGGTTCATGCGAGGCAGGGGCGCGAGCGCCCCGCCGATCAGATCGCGACGGCTTTCTCGATCACGACGTCGTCCTTGGGCACGTCGTCATGGAAGCCCTTGCGGCCGGTGGGCAGGCCTTCGATCTTCTTCACGATCTCGCTGCCCGAGACGACCTTGCCGAAGACCGCATAGCCCCAGCCCTGCGCGCTGGGCGCGGTGTGGTTGAGGAAGCCGTTGTTGGCCACGTTGATGAAGAACTGCGCGGTGGCCGAATGCGGGTCGCTGGTGCGCGCCATGGCCACGGTGTAGGTGTCATTCTTCAGGCCGTTGTTGGCTTCGTTGGCGATCGGTGCGTCGGTGGGCTTCTGGTTCATGCCAGGTTCGAAGCCCCCGCCCTGGACCATGAAGCCCGGAATGACGCGGTGGAACACCGTGTTGTCGTAGTGGCCCTTGTTCACATAGGCCAGGAAGTTGGCGGTGGACGCGGGCGCTTTTTCTGCGTCGAGCTCCAGCGTGATGACGCCGTGTCCGGCGATGTGCAGTTCGACTTTGGGGTTGGCCATGTTCATTTCTCCAGGGTGGCTTTGATGATGGTGATGGGGGTTTGGGGCACGTTCTGGTGCATGCCACGGTCGCCGACGGGCACGGCGCGAATCTTGTCCACGACATCCAGCCCTGCCACCACCTTGCCGAAGACGGTGTAACCGTAGCCGTCGGGCATGGGGGCGTTCAGGTTCGCGTTGTTCACGGTATTGATGAAGAACTGCGACGTGGCCGAGTTGGGGTTGGAGGTGCGGGCCATGGCGATGGCGCCACGGTCGTTCTTCAGGCCATTGGTGGCTTCCAGCGCCACCGGTGCCCGCGTGGGTTTCTGCTGCAGGTTAGCGGTGAAACCGCCACCCTGGATCATGAAGTTGCTGATCACGCGATGGAACACCGTGCCGTCGTAGTGCTGCTCACGCACGTATTGCAGGAAGTTCTCGACCGTCTTGGGGGCCTTGTCGGGATACAGCTCGAGCACGATGTCGCCCTGGGACGTGTTCAGCTTGACGCGGGGCGCAGCGGTTCCCTGGGCGCTGGCCGCGATGGGAAGCAGCGCGGCGACCGTGACGCCAGCCGCGAGGCAGATCGCCACGCGGCGGCGCAGGTGGAGGGAGGGCAATGTCATCAGATCGTTCCTTCAAAAAAGATGGTCCAGCGATCCTGTTCGCGGACCCAGTACTGGCGCTTGGTCACGCCCCGGTTCTGGCCGGCGGCCACTTCACCGAAAGTGACCACCATCGTGTCGTCCTGGTCGCGCCAGCGCAGCACCGACAGGTCTTTCATCTGCAGCTCACGCGCGCCGTTCGCACGCAACTCGCCTTCAACGCGTGGCCACCATTGGTCGAGATCGCGGCCCTGGTGCATGAAGCGGCTGGAATAGAACGCCTTGAGCTCTGCCGCGTTGCCTGCACCCCGCGCCTGCCGCCAGGCGTCCAGCACGGACTGGAACTGATTGCGGTCCTCCGACAGCGCCTCGGGCTGTACCCACTGCAGGGATTGCGCGATCACCA
>JAESFZ010000645.1_pt1 | contig 10047 bp, 10 predicted proteins | sample 9269561 | NCBI WGS metagenome assembly JAESFZ01 (sample SAMN14515552, study PRJNA621657) | algae metagenome | isolation source: Tildeniella nuda ZEHNDER 1965/U140 and co-occurring heterotrophs from wet... | place: Switzerland: Stansstaad, Zurih | collected 1965-01-01
CAGGTCAGGTTGTTCTGCATCGCCACCTCCTGCGCCCGCAGGTGTTTCTTCACCGTCATCGGGTAGTAGGTGCCACCCTTCACCGTGGCATCGTTGCAGACGATCAGGCAGTCGACGCCGCTCACGCGGCCGATGCCGGCGATCACGCCGGCGCAGGGCGCGCTGTCGGTGCCGTCGCGGTCGGGGTACATGTTCAGCGCGGCCAGCGGGCTGAGTTCCAGGAAGGGCGTGCCCGGGTCCAGCAGCATCTGCACGCGGTCGCGGGGCAGCAGTTTGCCGCGCGCGGTGTGCTTGGCGCGGGCCGCTTCGCCCCCACCCAGCGCGGCCTTCGCCATCTGCGCCTTCAGGTCGTCGACCACCGCCTGCATGGCCTGGGCGTTGGCCTGGAAGTCTGCGGAACGGGCGTTGAGTTGTGTCTCCAGGATCGGCATGGCGGCATCCGTTGTGGTGTTTCGGGGCATTGTGGAGGATAGACAGCCCGGTGCGCGAATGGCGGCCACACAGGTTGCAAATAGCGCCAGACTGCCGGACACTTCCGCATGCCCGAAGCCTCCCTGCACCCGCCGCTTGACCCAGCCCAGCTGCGCGCCGGCCCGGCCGTCACGCCCATGGATTTCGTTCGGGCGATGGCAGCGGCGTACCGCGCCCGGGGCCTGAGCCCGGAGCGGGCGCTTTCAGCGGCACAAATCCGGCCAGAAGAAGTGAGTCAGCAAGGCGCCCGCATCACCGCTGCGCAGATGGAGGCGGTGTCGTACGCGGCCATGCGCGAACTCGACGACGAAGGCCTGGGCTGCTTCACTCGGCCGCTGCCCTGGGGCAGCTACGGCATGCTGGCGCGCGCCTCGCTGCCGGCGCCCACGCTGGGCGTGGCGCTCAAGCGCTGGTGCCGCCACCACGGTCTGATCACCGACGACGTTGCCCTGTCATTGGAAAGCGTGGGCGACCGCGCGCGTCTGGTGTTGCGCCCGCACCGCCAGCCCGGCCCGCTCACCGAGTTCTGCGTGGTCTCGGTGCTGCGCAACATCCATGGCCTGGCAAGTTGGTATGTGGATTCGCGCATTCCCCTGCAGGGGGCGCAGTTTCCCTATGCCCCGCCGCCCCACCTGGACGCCTACCGCGTGCTGTTCGACGGCCCCGCCACCTTCGGCGCCGACGACGCGGCCATCGCCTTCGATGCGCGTTACCTCGCGCTGCCCATGCGGCGTGACGAGGCCGCGATGAACCAGTTGCTGCAGCGCGCCCTGCCCCTCACGGTGCGCTCCTACCGGCGCGACCGGTTGCTGGTGCAGCGCGTGCGGCAGGTGCTGGCCACGCAGCCGCTGGACGCGCACAACGCCGACGACCTGGCGGCGCTGCTCAACGTGTCGGCGCGCACGCTGCACCGGCAACTGAAAGACGAAGGCGCCTCGCTGCAGGCCCTGAAGGACGAGGTGCGCCGCCAGCGCGCCACCGAGCTGCTGTTGCGCACGCGCCGCCCGATCAAGCAGGTCGCAGAGGCCTGCGGGTTCCAGAACGAGAAGAGTTTCATCCGCGCGTTCCGCGGATGGACCGGGCAATCACCCGGCGAGTGGCGCAGCGAACAGGCCCCGTAGCTCGTCCATGTGGCGGAACACGCGCGCCACCGGCATGCCCTCGAACGCGCGCCCGTGGCCTTCGGGGCAATAGCCCCACACGGTGGCGCCGGCCGCCAGCCCGGCCTGGGCGCCGGTGGCAGTGTCTTCCACCACCAGGCAACGCGCCGGGTCCACGCCCAGGTGCGCGGCGGCGGCCAGGTAGACATCGGGCGCGGGCTTGGAGCGCGGCTGGTCGTGGCCGCTGAACACGCGCTCGCCGAAGTACGGCAGCAGGCCCACCATCTCCAGCTGCATCACCACCTTGGCGCGGTCGGCGCCCGAGGCGCAGGCGATGCGGCCGGCCACCTGCTGGTGCACCGCGGCCACGGCCTCCACCGCGCCCTGCATGGCCTTCAGTTCGGCCTGCAGCCGCACGTTGCGGCGTTCGTAGAAGCCCTGCAGCCAGGCTTCGGTGAAGGGCTTGCCGGTTTCGGCTTCGATGCGCGCGCGCTCGTCGCGCACCGCCTTGCCGATGAAAATCTGCATGCACTCGGCCTGCGAGAGGGCCCAGCCGCTCTCGTTGAGCACCTCGCGCAGCACACCGTTGGTGATGGGCTCGCTGTCCACGAGCACGCCGTCGCAATCAAAAAGCACCGCTTCGAATGTCATGGCCCCGATTGGACCATGACAGCGCTAGCGCCCGGCGATCGCGTTCTTGAAGTCCTCCACCACCGAGGGCTCCCAGTTGCGGCTCGCGGGCTGGCCAAAGCCCTGCGGCGAGCGGCTCACCGTCTCCATGCGGTAGAGCGGCGCAGTCGGCGTCGTGGGCGTGATGAAGAAGGCCACCACCTTGCCGGTGGGCGCCGAACCCACGCGCGACTTGATCGTGCCCGAGGGCTTGTGGCTCTCCACGATGGTCATGCCATTGCCCATGGCCTTGGTGGCGGCGGCCCAGATCTGGTCGTAGGTCGGCCGGCCCTCGAGCGTGAACGTCACGCCGTCGGCCGCGCCGCGGTGCAGCTGCCCGGGGTCGACCGTCATGATGGCGCAGGCGCCCAGCGGGCCGCAGGCCAGCACGATCGCCAGCCGCCTGGCGATAAAGGGAAGGGCGGCGCTCATTTGGTGAACCCCGTCGGCCGGGGCTCCGCGCCCTTGCACTTGAAGACGATCATGCGGCCGGCGTTGCCCGTGCACTGCACGTCCACACCCATGAAGGACGAGGTGGCGGCGGTGGACACCATTTCGCCGGTGATGCTGTACTTGTCTTCACCACCACAGGCATCCGCGATCGCGGCCAGCGCCTCGCGCCGGCGACTGGTCACCAGCGTCGCCATGCCCGCCCCGCAGTACTTCACGTCGCCCGTGGCGCCCACGACTGCCGGGGGCACACCGATGCCACCCTGCTTCTCGTGCGGCGAATAGATGTAGGCCTTCTTCGCGGCGGTGTTGAACACGGGGTTGGAGGTGCCGCCAGCGCAGGCGGCCAGCAACAGGGGCGCCGCCAGGGCAATGAGGATGGGAACGGGTTTCACGAAAGATGGCCTCCTTGAAAAGATGGCGCAGCTTAGGCAGCGCCCGTCCCTTCCACAACCCGACCAAGGTAGGGTGTGCAGGTCGGTCCACGGCGCGCCGCGCGGCGCTACGATCCAGTGCATTGCCGCACCGCGCAGTTCCATGAACCCCTCCTGCACCGTCATCGTTCTCGACGACCACCCGCTGGTGGCGCGGGGCATGGCCCAGTACCTTCAGGCTCTGCACCCCGAACTGGCGGTGTCCACCGCCGCCAGCTGGGACGAACTTGAGCAGCGTGTGCGGGCCGATGGCTGCCCGGGCTTGCTGGTGGCCGACGTCTGGCTCGCCGACAGCAACAGCCTGGTCGCGCTCTCGGCGTGGCGCGCGCACTGTGGCCAGACACGCTGGCTCGCCATCAGCGGCGACGACGACGCCAGCGTGCCGCAACGGGTGCGCCAGGCGGGCGCGCAGGGCTTCGTGCACAAGCAGGCCCCGCCCGAAGTGTTTGCCCAGGCCTGCGCCGCCGTGATCGCCGGCGGCGAGTGGTTTGCGGCCGAAGCGCCCCCGCAGCCGGGCGGCGCACCTGCACGCGAATGGACTGTCATGCCAGCAGAACTGGGCCTGACACCGCGCCAGGGCGAGATTCTTGCGCTGATCGTGCAGGGCCTGCCGAACAAGCGCATCGCGCTGGCGCTGGGGCTGTCCGAGAGCACAGTGAAAGAACACGTGACCGCCATCCTCGAGCGCCTGGGCGTGAGCAGCCGGGTGCAGGCCATCACCCGCTTGCAGGGCCGCCGGCTGGTGGTGGCGCCGCGCGGCCTGGTGGCACCGTGACGCGCATCGCGGCCTGGCTCGGCCTCAGGCCGGTGGACATCACCGACCTGCCGGCGGTTGGCCACGCTCGCCTGATGGACACGGTCTACCACCGCATCCGCACCAGCATGGCGGTGATGAGCCTCGTGTACCTGCCGTTCCTGTGGGCGGCCTCCGAGCGCCTTGACGACACGGCGGTGCGGCTCTGGTTCGGCTTCTACCTGCTCTTCATGCTGGTCGGCTGGGGGCCGTACCTGCTGTACCGCCGCGACAGCGCTCGCATGGACGCGGAGACGCGCCTGCGCCTCTGGGGCAAGCGCATCAACGGCATTGCGCTGTTGCACGGCGCGGGCCTGAGCGCCTCGGTGCCGCTGGCAGCCGGCCTGAGTGATCTGGCCTACCTGGCCCTGCTGGCGATCGCGCTCGGTCACATCGCCTCGGTGATGGGGCGTGTTGCCGGATTCAACGCCACCCCGGGCCACGTGCTGCGCTACATTGCCATCGGCATCAACCCGGCCACGCTGCTGCTGCCCTGGGTGTTTCCCGGGCAATGGATGTTCATGCTGCCGCTGGCCATTGTTTACGCGGTGGTGATCTACCGCACCACGCACAGCCTGTTCGAGTTCATGGTGCGGCAGATCCGGCTGGAGCAGGAGAGCCAGCAGTTGGCCACGCTGTACAAGGCGGAGAAGGAGCGCGCGGAGGAAGCCCTGCGCGAGAAGGACCTGTTCCTCAGCACCGCCAGCCACGACCTGCGGCAGCCGATCCACGCCATGTCGCTGCTGGTGGAAGCGATCGCCCGCCGCAACCAGGACCCGGCGCTGGCGCCCCTGCTGGCCGACCTGCGCGGTGGCATGGGCTCGATGAACCTGATGTTCGACGCCCTGCTCGACCTCTCGAAGCTGGAGGCCGGCGCCGTCGCACACCGCGGCACGCGCGTGTGCCTGCAACAGGTGATGCAGGACATCCACGTCATGTTCCGCGAGCAGGCCGTCCAGCGCGGGCTCGACCTGCGGCTGCGCGTCCCGGGGCAGGACGCGTTCGTGTGGGCCGATGCGGCGATGCTGCGTCAGGCGCTCGTAAACCTGGTGCACAACGCCCTGCGCTACACGCCGCAAGGGGGCGTGCTGTTCGGCCTGCGGCGGCGGGGTGCGGACTGGCAGGTCGAGGTGTGGGACAGCGGCGTGGGCGTGGCCGCCGAAGACGGCGCGCAGATCTTCTCGCCTTGGTACCGCCAGTCCCACGCCTGGCACCTGGACAGCGCCGGGCATGGCCTGGGCCTGGCGGTGGTGGCGCGCTGCGCCCGGCTGCTCGGTGCCACCGTGGGGTTCCAGTCGCGGCTGGGCCAGGGTTCACGCTTCTGGCTTCGCATGCCGTCCAGCGCGCGGGCCGTATCGGCTCCGCTTCAGGTGCCGATGCCCGAACCGCCACGGCAAGGGCTCACCGGCCATTGCCTCGTGCTGGACGACGATCCCCAGGTGATTGCCGCGTGGCGCCACCTGCTGCAGGCCTGGGGCGTGGACGGCCGCTTTGCCGGCAACGCGGCCGAGGCCTTCGCCTGCCTGGACGCGGGCTTCGTGCCCGACGCGGTGTTCTGCGACCAGCGCCTGCGCTCGGGCGAGAGCGGTTTCGAGATTCTTCGGGGCGTGCTGGCGCGCTGCCCGCAGGCACGGGGCGCCATGGTCAGCGGCGAACTGCACTCCACCGAACTGCAGGAGGCCGAGGCCGACGGGTACCTGGTGCTGCGCAAGCCCATGGACCCGGCCGAGCTGCACGCCCTGCTGTCGGCGTGGCTGCCTCAGCGGGAGGGGTCCGTGTCCCCGTCGACGTAAAACCACCAGCCGCCTTCCCGCACGAAGCGGCTGCGTTCGTGCAGGCGCTGGCCCCGGCCCTGCACGCGGGAACGCGCCACGAATTCGACCTCGGCGTGGTCGGCGTCGATGGGCAGGTGGCGCTTCACCTCCAGCCCGAGCCACTTCACGCCCGGTTCGAGCGCCAGCGAGGCGGGCCGCTGGCTGGCGTGCCAGGTGGCCAGCAGGTGCGCCACGTCACCGCGCACGAAGGCGGTGTAACGGGACCGCATGAGGGATTCGGCATCGGGCGCGGGAACGCCGGTGCCGATGTAGCGGCCACAGCAGGTCGAAAATTCCGGCGCGCGGCCGCAGGGGCAGGGGTCTTGGATCGTCGGCATGGCGGAGCGGATTATCGATTCCCTTGCAAGGGTGGGGGCATGGCGCGCCGGTGTTCCAATGGCCGTTTAAGCCCCCCGACTTCAAGGACCGTCCATGAGCAACGTCGACACCTTCCCCATCACGCAGAAGTGGCCCGCCGCCCACCCCGACCGCCTGCAGCTGTATTCGCTGCCCACGCCCAACGGTGTGAAGGTGTCGATCATGCTGGAGGAAACCGGGGTGCCCTACGAACCCCACCTGGTGAGCTTCGACACCAACGACCAGATGTCGTCGGCCTTCCTGTCGCTCAACCCGAACAACAAGATCCCCGCCATCATCGACCCGAACGGGCCGGACGGCCGGCCGCTGGCGCTGTGGGAATCGGGCGCCATCCTGGTCTACCTGGCGGGCAAGACCGGCCGCTTCCTGCCCGAGGGCACGGCCGAAAAATACGAAACCCTGCAGTGGCTGATGTTCCAGATGGGCGGCGTCGGCCCGATGTTCGGCCAGCTCGGTTTCTTCCACAAGTTCGCTGGCAAGGACTTTGAAGACAAGCGCCCGCGCGACCGTTACCTGAACGAGAGCAAGCGCCTGCTGAACGTGCTCAACCAGCGCCTGGAAGGCCGCGCCTGGCTCATGGGCGACGCCTACACCATCGCCGACATCGCCACCTGGCCCTGGGTGCGCAACCTGGTCGGCTTCTACGGCGCGGGCGAGATCGTCGGCTTCGAGGACTTCCCGAACCTCAAGCGCGTGCTGGACGCCTTCGAACAACGCCCCGCCGTGCAGCGCGGCCTGAAGATTCCTGCGCGCGGCTGATGCTTCCTGAGCGGGCCTACTTCTTCCAGAAGTGGCCTGTGAAGAGCACCAGCACGGTCAGAAGCTCCAGGCGCCCGAGCAGCATCGCGGCGCTCAGCACCCACAGCTGCAGGTCGTTGAGCACACCGAAATGGCCGGTCGGACCGACCTCGCCGAGTCCCAGGCCGATGGTGTTGACGGTGGCGATGACCGCGGAGAACGCGGTCACCACGTCCATGCCAGTGAGCAGCAACACCATGGTCAGGCCCACGGTGGTGGCGCCGTAGATGAGCATGAAGCCAAGCACGGCCGTCATCACCGAGGCGGGCATCACCACACCCCCGAGCGTGACCGGGTTGACCACGCGCGGGTGCGCAATGCGCACGAGTTCGCGCCGCGCCTGCTTGATCAGCAAGACCATGCGGACCATCTTGATACCGCCGCCGGTGGAGCCCGCGCAGGACACGAAGCAACCCAGGAACAGCAGCAGCACCGGCGCGAACACCGGCCACTTCGCGTAGTCGGCCGAGGCAAAGCCGGTGGTGGTGGCCATCGACACCACATGGAAGGCGCTGGTGCGCAGCGCCTCGAGCCAGTCGCTGTAGCCGCCATGCGCCACCAGCAACACGGCCACGACGACGATGGACACCGCCAGCACGGCAACGTAGGTGCGGATCTCGCGGTCGTCGAAGAGCGGCCGCAGGGAACGGCGGCGCAGCACGATGAAGTAGCGCAGGAAACTCACGCCCGAGAGCAGCATGAACACGGTGGCCACGCCTTCGATCGCGGGCGAGTTGAAGTAGCCGAAGCTGGCGTCGTGCGACGAGAAGCCGCCCAGGCCCATGGTGGTGCACATGTGCATGAAGGCGTCTGCCCACGACATGCCGGCCCAGCGGTAGGCCAGCATACAGGCGATGGAGAAAGCAACGTACACGCCCCAGAGGCCGCGCGCGGTCTCGGCGATGCGGGGGGTGAACTTGGCGTCCTTCATCGGGCCAGGCGTTTCGGCGCGGTAGAGCTGCACACCGCCCAGCCCCAGCATTGGCAGGATGGCCACCACCAGCAGCATGATGCCCAGGCCGCCGATGAACTGCATGAAGCAGCGCCACACATTGACCGACACCGGCAGGGCATCGAGCCCGGAAATGGCGGTGGCGCCGGTCGCGGTCAGCGCGCTCATGGCTTCGAAGTACGCGCGCGTCACGTCGATGCCGGGCACGGTATAGAGCAGCGGCGCCGCAGCGTACGCCGGCAGCACCAGCCAGACCAGGTTGACGAGCAGAAAGCCGTCCTTGATCTGCAGTTCACGGCGGTGCTTGCGGGTGCACTGCCACAGCGCTAGGCCGCTGCCCGCGGTGACGGCGAAGCCGACCACCCACACCGCGACGTGGTCGCGCGCCTCGGAGAACCAGGCCCAGGCGAACGGCACCAGGAACGCGGGCGCGAACGCCAGCAGGATGCGCGAGAACACGCACAGGACGGGCAGCATGTTGTACATAAAGCCCCGGGTCTCAGCCGAAGAAGGTGGCGCTCACCTGGAACAGCCGCTCGACCTCGCGCACCAGGCGCTTGTTCGGGATGAAGACGATGATGTGGTCATCGGCCTCGATCACGGTGTCGTGGTGCGGCATCAGCACCTCGGACTTGCGCCCCTCGCCACGCACGATGGCGCCGATGCGCGTGCCCTTGGGCAGCTTGACCTCTTCCACCTTTCGGCCCACCAGCTTGCTGGTCTTCACGTCGCCGCGCGCAATGCCTTCAAGCGCTTCGGCCGCGCCGCGCCGCAGGCTGTGCACCACCGCCACGTCGCCACGCCGCAGGTGCGTGAGCAATTCGCCGATGACGGTCTGCGACGGCGAGATGGCGATGTCGATGGTGCTGCCCTGCATCATGTCCGCGTAGGCGCGGCGGTTGATCAGCGCCATCACGCGGTTGGCGCCCAGTCGCTTGGCGAGCATGGCGGACATGATGTTGTCCTCGTCGTCGCTGGTGAGCGCGAGGAACATGTCCATTTCGCCCACGTTCTCGTCGAGCAGCAGCTCCTCGTCGGCACCGTCGCCCTGCAGCACGAGCATGCTGGAGGGCAGCTGGCTGGCGAGGTATTCGCAGCGTTTGAGGTCGCGCTCGATGATCTTCACCTCGCACTGCCCCGAAAGGCTGCGCGCCAGGCGCAGACCGACCTTGCCGCCGCCCGCGATCATGAGGCGGCGCACGGGCTTGTCGATGTTGTGCACCGCGCCGAGCACCTGCCGGATCTTCTGGCTGTCGGCGAGCACGAAGACCTCGTCGCCCGCAAGAATGCGGGTCTGCGGGGTGGCCTCCATTTCGGTGTCGAGGCGGTAGAGCGCGACGACGCGCATTTCGGCATCGGGAAACCGTTCGCGGATTTCACCGATGGTGTGGCCGACCAGGGCACCACCGTGGGTGGCGCGCACGGCGATGAGGCTGGCGCGGCCATCGGCAAACTCGAGCACCTGCAAGGCCTCGGGGAAGCTGATGAGCTGGTGGATGTAGCGCATCACGGACTCTTCCGGGCAGAGCACATGGTTGACAGAGAAACTGGTGCGCGCGAGCTGTACCTCGTCCTCCTCGCCGTCGGTGAATTCGGGCGAGCGCAAGCGGGCGATGGTGCTGGGCACGTTGAAGATGTCGTGAGCCACCTTGCAGACGACAAGATTGGTTTCGTCGTGGGCGGCGCAGGCGATGACCATGTCCGCGTCCTTGGCGCCGGCTTCGCTCAGCACGGAGGGCTGGATGCCGTTGCCCACCACCCCGCGCAGGTCCAGCCGCTCTTCCAGCCCGCGCAGGCGTGCCGGGTCCATGTCGATCACGGTGATGTCGTTCTGCTCGGAGACCAGGCTTTCCGCGACGCTTTCGCCCACGCGGCCGGCACCCAAAATGATGATGTTCATGGTGGCGAACTGTACCCCCCGCGCCGCCTGCGGCGTCACCCCCCGGGGGCGATGCCAGTGGCCCGGCGGAGCCGGTTCCACGGCATCCTGGAGGAAACCTCGCATGCAAAGGTTTCGCGGGCCTCACGGGTGCATGGTGCTCTGCGGAGCGACGTAAAGGAGGAGGCGGCCTCCCGCCGCCGGGGGACAGTCGCGGAGCAGAGTGCCATGCACCCGTGCGCCAGAAGTGATGCTGGCGCGCAAGCATTTCACGCGCCACAAGGTCGTCGGTAGCGGGGCGGCCGGCGC
>JAESFZ010000646.1_pt1 | contig 10035 bp, 11 predicted proteins | sample 9269561 | NCBI WGS metagenome assembly JAESFZ01 (sample SAMN14515552, study PRJNA621657) | algae metagenome | isolation source: Tildeniella nuda ZEHNDER 1965/U140 and co-occurring heterotrophs from wet... | place: Switzerland: Stansstaad, Zurih | collected 1965-01-01
CATTCTGATTTTCCTGACAAAACAGCTACATATCCTGCTAGCCGGAGCCACCATCGCTGGTCTACATTGGGAATGCAGCAATGCCACGCCAGTGGGGCACCCGGCAGGAGCTAGGGTTATTCACAAAAGGCGCCGGGTCACCCGGCGCTTTGGCTCGCCACCTACTTCGGCACCCCCTCGACGTAGCGCAGCACCAGATCGCCGACCTCGTCAAAGACCTCCAGCTCCCACGGCTGGTACGGCGCGCGCTGGTCGCCGAACACAATCACCTGGCCGACCGCACTCACTGCGCCGACCGCATGCCCCGCCCGAACTGTCCCGTCCACCTCGGCCATTGCCCCCGCGCCATCCAGCGGCCAGCGCGAGAGCCAGTAGGAGCCGACCACCCGGTAGCGTTGGGCGCTCACGATGAGTCTTCCTTGGGCGGCGCCGCGGCCGCCATGCTCTGTATCACTGCCAGGCAGGCCTGCGCGTCGCCCAGGGCGCGGTGGCCGCCGCCGAGCGGCTGCCAGCGGTAGTTGCCGTGGTAGTTGCTCCAGTCGCCACAGAACGCGGCGTAGGTCTCCATCGCGCACGCCCAGCGCTGGCGCCCTACCCATGCCTTCCACACGTCGTTGAGGCGCTGGTACCGCCGCTCGGGTGACTCGGCGACGACGGGCCGGGCGGCCAGCATCCGGTACACCTCGTTGATGAGGATGCCCCGGTCGAATGCGGCGTTGTAGGCGATCACCGTGCGGTCGGTCAGCAGCGCGTCGAGCTGCTGGAAGATCGCGGCGAAGGTGGGCGCGCCGGCAACCATCTCGTCAGTGATCCCGTGGACGGATCGGGCGCCAGCGCTGATCGGCTGCTTGGGGTTGACCAGGGTGTCGAGCAGCACGGCCCCTGCGGTGTCGATCACCGCAATCTCCACCAAGTAGCCGTCAAGGTCGGTGGTCTCGGTGTCGAGGATCACCGCTCTCGGATCGGCCAGCCAGCCGGCGGCCTCCCGCGCCGCCTCCGCCCGATCGGCCTGTCGACTCTGCTCCTCGCAGACCGGGCAGTGCTCGATGTCGCGCCAACCGAGCACGAAGCCGAAGACCGTGCCGCACGCCGGGCAGGTGCGTGCCTTCTCATGCGCCTTGGCCAGCGCGGCGAGCTGCGCCGCGGTCGGCGGCTTCTTCGGCACTGCCTCCGCGAGCGCGTAGAGGTCGGCCCAGCGCTCGCCGCGCCGCCACACGACCTTCGCCCGCACCGGCCCGCCCGGGCGCAGCCCGCGCTCGGCGAGCTGCTTCCGGGTCAGCAGCGGCGGCTCCTCCGGCACCTGGTCAAACCAGGAGTAGATAGGGATAGTCACGGCTCACCCTGCTGCTGTAAATACTCCTCCAGGGCGGAGGGCGGCCCCGGCTCGACACGGAGCGGGGCGCCCTCCTGCCACGCCGCGAGCTTGCCCTGATCGCCGGCGCTGACGCTCCCCGGCAGCCCCAGGAGCTCGCGGCGGGCCTTGAGCCACTGGCGGTAGGGCCAGTGCTCACGGGGGCCGAACGGGTAGGCGGCGTCGACGAGCCGCCGGGTGGCCTCGGCGTCGAGCCCCTGGGCTTCGGCCTCGCGCTGTACCCGCGTGATCGTCGCTGCGGCCCAGCTATACCAGCGGCTCGTCTTGGCCATCCCTTACTCCTCCCTGGCGCTCATCGCCAGAAAGCTCGCGGCCGAGCGCACTGCCGGCGAGGTGATGAAGGTGCGGGCGGCCGCCTCGACGGCATCATCGGGCAGCGTGAAGCGGGCGTTGGCGCCGAGATCGTGCCGGGCCTGGTCGCGCTCGACGTAGGCCAGGGCGGCAGCCTGCTCCAGCAGCGCGATCAGCGCCTCCGCCTGGCGCAGCCGGGAGAGGTCCGGGCCGACCGCGGCGATCACCTCGACCTCGCCGGCGGCGGCCGGTGCGGGGGTCAGCATCACCGGCTGCGCGGGGGTGAGCACGAGAGGGGTAGCCGGCTGCGGCGTGGCAGGCGTGAGAGTGACCTGCTGCACCGGCGCGGCAGGTGTTGCCGGCACATCCCCCACCGGTGCGGAATTTGAGCGTGTGGGCTTCGCCGCCTGCACCTTCTGCTCGACCTCGCGCTTGCTTGGGGCGGGCGGCAGGGGCGCATCGGGCGCGGCGGCCGCCACGGGGGCCAGGATCTCGGCGCGCACCTCCGCCGGCGTCGAGGGGGCGGCGAGCATCGCGCCCGCCGCCACGCCGAGCCAGTTGCCGGCCATTGCCCGGCGGTAGACCTCGTCCTGCTCGGCCTGGCGGTGAATGTTGAGCAGCCGCTGGGCGCCGTCCTCACTCGTGCCCGTGCCGTCGAGGAAGATACGCCACTCGCCGTGGGCCGCCTGCTCGCGGGCACTGGCCAGGTAGCGAGCGGCCTCCAGCAGCGCCTCGCCGCTCTTCGCACGAAGCGGGGCGGAGAGAGCGGTCTGAGCGCCGGGGGCGTCGATCACGGTCGCGTCACTCATGCGGCACGTCCTTTCTTGGCAGCGGTGAAGTGGTCGACGGCCATCCCCGTCGCCTCGGCCAGGTTGGCCGCGGTGATCGGCAGCGAGCGCATCGTCAGGCTTTGGATGTCGACGACGGTTTGGAACGTGGTCAGTCGGCGGGCGACCACCAGCTGGTAGAGATACTGGCCGGCGATCGCGGCCATCATCTGGTTGACCTGGAGGCTTTGGGCGTTATCGACCATGGCGTCCGCGCAGTCGACCCGCTTCTTCCGCTTGGGCGGCGGCTTGAGCAGATCAGGGAACTGGAGGCCGGGGCTGGGCAGCGCGCCGCAGAGCGAGCCCAGCGCAAGCGCCCCGCGCAGCTCATCGGCCTCAGCAGCGCTACCGAGGCAGACCTGGCCGCTGTGCTCGTGGTTGCCGCAGTCGAGCCAGAGGTGCAGGTTGCCCCAGGCCAGCGCCTTGTGCAGCGTGGCCCGGGCGGCGGCGGTGTCGACCGCGCCGATGGACACCCGCAGCGGGCCGTTGTAGCGCTCGCCGAGGACCGGCGCGGCGTGCGTGCGGAAGAAGTCCTCATCGAGCATTGCCGGCAGCGCGGCGATCGGGAGGCCGAAGACCGCGCCGAAGCGGGAGGCCAGCACCTGGGCCTTGTTCTTCCCCACGTCGGCCCGGCTGAAGAGCTGCCGGCCGACGTTCTTGGGCTCGACCACATCGCCGTCAACGAAGATGAGGGTGAGGGCTGGCCCGCCCCCGTCGCGGACGTGGCTGGCCAGGCGAGCCAGCGCCTGGGCGAGGTGGCTGCCCGTGCCGCCGCAGCCGACGAGCAGGATGCTGATCGGCCGATCCGCCGGCAACAGGTAGGGGATCGGCGGGTCGATTGTGAGGCTACGCATACACAAGCTCCTCCAGGGCGGGCTGGGCGAAGGTGTCGACGAAGGGGCCAAGGTGCTCGAAGATCATCCCGGCCGGGATGTCCATCCGGTGGCCGTAGACGTTGAGCCGGCAGCAGAGCGCCGGGCGGGTGTAGAGGCGCCCGATCACCACGCTCACGCTGAGCCCGGTGTCGTCGCCGTCGTCGGTCGCCGAGTAGAACGGCGGCATGCTGTGGTGGCTATGGATATCCACCAGTAGCCGCTCGCCCGGCGGCACGGCGTAGGTTACCCGGCCGGCGGTGCCACGCTGGGCGCGGGGAGCAATGAGCTTAAGGCCGCGCGTCGGGCAGTGGGCGATGAAGTATTGCTTCTCGATCGGCCGGGCGATCGTCCGCTCGTCAGTGGCCTGGCGAGCGTCGGCGAGCAAGGGTCCGAGCAGGGAGCCGGCGATCGAGCGCGGCCAGGTCGCCCAGCGGATATGCGGCAGCAGGTTGGCGAGATTGGGCGGGGCGAAGAGCCCGTCACGCGGGGCCACCTCGACGACGTCGGCAACCGGGATCAGGATGTCAAGCTCGGCGCTCACTCCGCGCTTGAAGATGCCGTTGGCCGCCCACACCCAGGTGATGCCTGGCGTGGCTGGCGGCATCGGGTTGAGCGAGTGCGCAACGTGGAACCGGTTCAGGCTTGAGAAGATGCCGCTCAGCTCCACGGGCCACCTCCGATCAGCCAGCTCAGGCGCTTCTCGACAGCGACCAGATCGCGCACCGGATACACCTTGGCTGCGCGCTTGGCCAGCGCCTCCCACTGCGCGATCACACTGCTTGTGTACTTCTTGCTCTTGGTGTTCGCCAGGTGCAGGTTGAACAGGCTGCCCTCCAGGAAGAGGTCGAGCACCCGGCCCATGGTGGCCGGGCCGGCGTCGGGGCGGGCGTCGCTGTCGCCCCAGCAGATCCGCCCGTCGCTGTAGAGGTTGGGGAACGGGCCGATGGAGAGCGGCGTACCCTCGCCGGGCCAGCCTCCGCTTTCCATCGCCAGTGCGAAGAGCCGGTAGTCCTGGCCGCAGCCGGCCCAGATGAGCGGCGGCAACGGGATGGTGTACGCGCGCTGCTCGGTGCGCAGCGTGCGTTGGTGGGCCGGCACATAGACGACCAGGAGGGGGTGGCCGTGGGCATGGCCGGCGGCCAGCGTGTTCGGCGGCAGTAGACCGCTCGACGCCGGCAGCCGGCTCAGCGCCTGGGCGACGGCCGCCGGCTCAACGGGGTAGGAGCGCCAGGCCGCGCCCTGTCGGCGGGTGTAGAGGGTGAGATCTTTGTAGATCGAGACCTGTGCGAGCAGCTGCAGGTCGGCGCGCGGCAGCACGTCGGGGCGACGCGGCCGGGCGATGGTCTGCCGCCAGGGGCGGCGGGGGGTGGGCGTCGTCATAGGGTTTCCACCAGGGTCTGGAGGCCCTCGGCATCTATTGGCTGGCCGACGAGCTTCCAGCCTGAGTCTTCGGGGAGCTCGGCGAAGATCTCGATCAGGGTCTGTTTGGGCTTGGGCTCGCGGAGCCGGCGGGCGGCACGGTAGAAGCGGGCGGCCAGACTTCGCAGCGCGCGGAAGCCGGCGGGGTCAGGGGTGAGCTGCGCGCTCACGCTCTCGAAGGCCGCGCTGATCAGCTCGGCCTCGCGGCTCATCGGGGCGAGCCGGCCGATCTCATCCCATCCCCACTCCTCGACCTCATCCATCGCGCCGTGAACCTCGTGGATCTCGTACTCGTTGGTGTTGGCCAGCGGGTTCGAGGTCTGCCCGAAGGCATAGAGGAAGAGATCAGCGGGGCGGGCCAGGCCCTCCGCCTCGGGCAGCTCTCTGGCCACCTTGGCGAACAGCGCGTGGATGTTCTCGACGGGCGGCAGCGGGCGGAGCCTGATGATCTCATCGACCACATGTACCCGTATATCCTGAAGGTAGCGGCCGAGGTCGAGGCCGAGCGCGATCGGCTCGTCCTGGGTGAGCCACCAGAGCAGCAGGGCGAGCGGGTCGCTGATGCTCATCTCGATCGCCACCTGCACCCCCAGCCCGAAGTATTCGGGGCGGGGCTGGTTGAGGAAGTAGCCAAGCTCACACAGGAACTCTTCGCTCGCCCAGTCGTAGGCCGCGAAGGTCTCGGCCGGGTCGGGGCGGCAGTCATACTCAAGGCTGCGCCCGTAGCCCTCGCTGGGCCAGCGCAGCTTGAGGCCGCGCTGCTGGGTGAGCTGCCACAGGGCCATACAGCAGCCGAGCAGCCGCCCCGTGTGGAGCGGCGCTCGGTGGACGTGGGCCTGGTAGAAGTCGGGGAAGTAGTGCTCGAGGTAGTTGGCCGCCTCCAGGCCGACGTTGACCGCGTGAACGGCCTCCTCGCCGAGCGGCACGTCTGGCCGCTCGGCCGAACCTACCAGGCGCAGGGGGCGGCGTCCGCGACGGCGGGCAGCCGGTCGAGCGTGTCGCATAGCCTGACCTCCTCGGTGGTCTGGATCGTCTCAGTGGTCTCCTGCTCGCCGAGCAGCTCCAGTAGCTCGCCGAGGCCCTGGTCGTGCAGGGCCTCGCCGATGGTGTAGTGCCCGGCGGCCAGCCGGCGGAGCGCGTCTTTTGCGGCGTTGCCGACAGCGGGCATGCCGCGCTCATCGCCGGCGACGCGGGTGCGGCGGAGCAGTTGGGCCAGGGCGGGGCCGGTGAGCCCCTTGGTGCCGGCCTTCTTCACGAACTCCATCACCTCGACACCGTCGCGCTTGGTGCGCTTGATTTCGGCCGAGGCCACGTCGGCGAAGCCCTGGGCCACGAGCGTCTGGCGGATGTCATTGTCGGCGGCGGCGGCGGGGACGTGGAACTCCTGGCCCGACACGATCACGATCTTGTAGGTCGGGGCCTCGGGGCTTGTCGCTGCGGTCATGGTCTGGTATCCTTCCCGTGCTGGTGGAGTGCACTTGCGAGCCGCTGGGGAATGAGCTCCCCGGCGGCTCGTGCGTTTAGTTCCGTTCGACGCGGGCGAGCCGGCCCGGCTGGAGGCGGCGCAGGCGCTTCATCGCCTCGTTCCACTCCGCCTCCGTGAAGCGCCGGCGCTGATGCAGGGCGAAGATCAGGCGGAGCTGGTAGGCCCGCAGGCTCAGGCCCTCACCGGGGCGGGCGATCTGGGCGGTGGTCAGGTTGTGGTCGAGGGCGTCGGCGCGGATGCGCGCGGGGATCGGCGGCTTCATCGGTTCCTCCACGGCCGCGCGTCGCCACGCGGCTCACGCGAGCGGGCGATCTCGGCGAGCTCGTGCTCGAGCCCGCCGGCGATGTCGTCCAGGGTCTGGGGCAGGCTGGCCAGCACCGTCTCGGCGGGTTCGCCGGCGGCGCGGCGGGCGGCGATGTCCGCCACCAGGCCGCGCAGTGACTGCGCGGCGAGCTGTGACTCGCGCTCCAGGAGTGCGCTCATAGGTTGACTCCGGTGGGTGTTAGAGCTTGCCCGCGTCGTGCAGGGCGATGAGGGCCTCGGCCAGATCGCGGTACTCGACGCCGAACTCCTTGGCGATCGCCACGACCTTGAAGTTGTTGCCCGCCTTCCAGTAGCGCCTGGCCTCGGCCCAGGCTTCGGGCGGCATGCGGACGGGCTGCGGCGGGCGGGGGCTGAGGCGCACGGGCTGGCGCGCGTAGCCTGTGATCGATTTCATGGGATCAATGGGATCAAGGTCGGATTCGGCGCGTGGCGGTGCGCTAGAAGTGTGATCCCATGCATGGGATCGAATGGGATCACGTGGGATCAAAGTTGGCGTCTCGCCCAGTTGTGATCCCATATCACCCCTGTTTTGATCCCGCTCGATCCCATAGGCCCCTTCCCGCGTTTCCGCGTCCTGCTGCGGCGCACACGGGTTGTGATCCCATGATCCCATTGATCCCATAGATTCGATCACAGGATCACGAGTCTCCGAAAAAACCTCCTCCTTGCCCTCTTCCTCGCCGGTGGCGAGCGCTGAGGCCTTGAGGTGCAGCACCTTGGCCGGCTTGCCGTAGCCCCGCTCGTCGACCCGCGCGGGGTTGCGCCGCTGCACCTGGAAGCGCCCATCTTTGCCCTTGGCCACGAGCAGGCCGTCGGCCTCGATCTGCTGCCAGATCGCCGTCGAGGAGAAGGCGAAGCTCTGGCGCTGGTCGTTGCGCACCCGGCTCACCTCGCGGAAGGCCTTCTCGGCGTAGAGCCCGATCGAGCCGTCGTCGCAGGTGAACCCCACGATCTTGGTGTTGGGCAGGTGGTAGGGGCAGGGCACGCCGCCCCCGCTCTCGCCCGTGCAGTACCAGCCATCGGCCGTGGCCTTTAGCTCCTGCTCGCAGCGGGGGCAGCGCATGCCGACCTGCTCGATGAACAGGTCGCCGGCCTGCACCAGCTCGCGGAGCACGCCCAGGAAGATGGTCGAGGGCTTGCTGTCCCGCTGCCGCTCCGTGAGGACCTGGGCGAGCAGGGCCCGGGCCTCAAGGTGGGCGGCGTTGAGGCGCTCGGCCTCGGCCGTGTCGATCAGCCCCGCCCGCTGGAGCCAGGCGGAGAGCACGAGCCAGGCGGCCCGGTTCTGCCGCAGCGCCCCGGCCGCGCGGCGGTGGCCGGGCAGCTGCGCCTCATCGGCGGCGAGCAGGCGCTGGATCTGCGCGCGCATCCCCGGATCGCCGAAGCGGTCAAGCTCGCCGGCGAGCGTCTGCACAAACCCGCGCCAGAAGGCGGCCAGGTGGCCGGCTGAGCCGGCGCGCTGGAGTAGCGTGAGCGCGTCGGGGTTCGTGGCGCTGGGGTGGAGCTGCATGGCCAGCAATCTGGCCTCCATCCCCAGGTCGCCGCTGGCCGTGGGCAAGTCCTCCGCCGTGGCGAACACGATGCACCGGGCGGGCTTGACCCGGTCGATCGTTTGGTGCTTCGTGGCACGGGTTCGCCCGGTCGACTCCGAGTAGTTGTGCAGGAAGCGCTTGAACTGCTCGGGGTGGATGACGCCCTGCTTGTAGTCGTCGATCAGCAGCGGCATATCCCGGTAGTAGAAGACCAGGAAGCCGAGGCCGGTGCTGGTGGCGTCCCACTTGGGCACCGGCGCCCCGTCGGCGCGCTCGGCCGTGAAGGTGGGGCCGTACAGGGCCATCACCGAGGCGCGGGTGAGGGCCGTCTTCAACGCACCCGACTGGTGGAAGAGCCAGACCATGGTGCGGGCGGTGTTGCCGCCGAAGCGGTGGATGAGCGGCAGCGCGGCCTGGGCGGCCAGGATGAGCGCCAGCGGTTGCGGGCAGACCTCGCCGCGCAGGAACCGGAGCCAGGCCTCCGCGCCCTGGGCGGCGTCGCCGGGGCCGCAGAGCGCGTAGTGGTTGCCGGTGGCGTCGGGGTCGATCTCGGCCTTGACGTTCGTGGTCAGGCCCTCCGCGTGGACCGCCCCGTCGCTCGACAGAAAGTGCCACTTCCCGCGCACCTGCTCCCAGCCGGTGCAGGTGTAGACGGTTCGTTCCACGGGTGCATCTCCTTGTGAGGATAGGAGCCGAATCGCCTTGAGCACCTCGCGGCTGTCGTCATCGAAGGTGCCCTCGCGCAGCCCGACCCGGAGCGCCAGGCGCGCGGCCCGGTCGTCGGCCCAGTCCTCATCGCTGATGTCGTGGGTGAGCAGCCGGCCGCTTGGCGTGCGCAGCGCCAGGCGCTGCAAGGCGGTGAGCGCCTGGCCGTCCGACTGGTAGATCGTCTCGATGATGCGAGCCTGGTAGTTGGCCACCTGGGTGCCGTTGTAGATCCCTCCCTTCTGGTAGGCGAACCCCCCGCCGGCGTGCCGGGCGTGCCAATCCTCGGCCGTCGGGGCGGCCTTGATCAGCGTGGCCAGGGCCGCCCCGCCGTGCTGGACGATGTAGCCGTCGAGGTCGACCTTGGGCTGATCCGGGTCGCGCGGGAGGCGCAGCACCCGGGCGTGGATGTGGAGCTTGCTGAGCAGTTCGATCTTGCCCTGGAGGTCGTCGGCGGCTTTGGCCTCGCGGTCGAAGCGCTCCAGCAGCTTGATCTCCTCGTCGGGGTTGGTGGTGCGCTTGGCCTCCTGCTTGATCTCGCCCAGCGCCGCGCGCACCCTGCCAAGCTCCTCTTTGAGCCTGGCCCCGGTCAGCCGCTCGACCAGCTGGAGCGTGAAGCGCTCGCCGGGGCGTGGGGTGAAGGGGTCGCGGCGGGCCTCGACGTCGTAGGCGATGACGACGGAGCGCCGGGCCAGGGCGTGGACCCAGCGCTCGGGGAAGTAGCCGATGCCGGGCTGGGCGACGGCGGCGATGCCGTGCTGCTGGGCGAGCAGCGCCTTGAACTCGCCCTCGGTGACAACCACCTCCTTGGTCTCTGCGTCCTGCAGGACGTCGGCGTTATAGAACGTCGGCTCGCCGCCGCCGTAGAGCGCCACGCCGGCCGGCGAGAGGTACTTCTTGCCGGGGGCCGCGTCGAGCTTGCGGGTGCGCAGCAGGGTCACCACCCCGCCGGCGTAGTAGGGGATGGTGATGGCGCCGCGGAGCAGCCACTTGGGCTGGCCCTGGGGGCCGAGCACACCGCCGAGGTAGGCGCCCCGGTAGGCGTCGTGGTCGCGGTGGAAGAGCAGCCGGCCGAGGGTGTCGGCCGGGCTGTCGGGGTGGAAGCCGAGCCGGGCCGTGATGATCGTGTCGTCGCTGAAGCCGCGCCCGCGCAGGTAGGACAGCGCGGCCCGGGCGTCCTCGGTCGGTGCCCAGAGGTTGGTCGCGC